>Ga0182024_10006747_pt1 | contig 25064 bp, 22 predicted proteins | sample P32metaG_FD_120480 | JGI IMG/M metagenome (GOLD analysis project Ga0182024, IMG submission 120480) | Permafrost microbial communities from Stordalen Mire, Sweden - P3-2 metaG (Illumina Assembly) | ecosystem: Environmental > Terrestrial > Soil > Wetlands > Permafrost | place: Sweden: Stordalen...
CCCTGATGCAAAGCCTTCGAGGCGAGCGCTTCATCATCCTGGCCGGAGAGCACCACTACGGGCACATTCGGAGAGTGTTCCATGACCCGGCGGAAGGTCTCTGCCCCACGGCTGTCGGGCAGGTTCAAATCCAGAAGCACCACCGAAGGAGTTTCCACCGTAAGTGAAGCGAGTCCATCGGAGAGCCGGTTGACGCAGTTCACTTTTACGGGCGATTGGCCTTCCACCAGGCGGAGGCGGACCAGATCCGCATCTCCTGGGTTGTCTTCAATCAGCAATACGTTGGTCATTGGATGATCCATTAGTTTTTATTCTCCTCGGGGTGGCAGGTTCACGGAGCCAAACCAAAAATCTTCGATCGACTTCATCATGGAAAAAAATTCAGTTAAGTTTCCCGGCTTGCCGACGTAACAATTCGCTCCCAGCTCGTAACTGCGCGCGATGTCCTTCTCCAACTGCGAAGTGCTGAAGATCACTACGGGAATGCGGCGCAGATCGGGAGAAGCCTTCATCGCCGCCAGCACGGCCAATCCGTCCCGCTTGGGCAAATTCAGATCCAGGAGCACCAGATCGGGTTTGGGCACGTTGGAATAGTTTCCCCGGCGGCCGAGGAATGCCAGGGCTTCGGCGCCGTCGCCTACGCTGTTGATCGTTCCCTTATACGCACAGGCCGTCAGCGCCTCGCGCGCCAAAGCCACGTCGGCAGGATTGTCGTCCACGATCAGCAGTTCGTGCGGCGTATTCATTTTCCCACCTCGTTTTCGGAAGTAGGAATGAGAGCAGGTAGGGTGAACTTGAAGGTGCAGCCGGCGCCGGGCTGCGACTCCACCCAGATTCTCCCGCCACAGCGCTCGACGATTTTTTTGCAGATGGCCAGTCCAATGCCGTTGCCCGGATATTCTGTGCGCGTATGCAGGCGCTGAAAAACCACGAAAATATTGTCCGCATATTCGGGCGCGATTCCGATTCCGTTATCCTTCACGCTGAACAGCCAGTGGTCCTCTTCCTTTTCCGCGTGCATGGAAATGACTGGCGGTTCCTTCCCGCGGAACTTGATGGCATTGCCGAGCAGGTTCTGAAAAAGCTGCGCCATCTGGGTGCGGTCGCCCCAGACCGATGGAAGATGCGACGAGCTGATGGTGGCGCCGCTCTCTTGCATTGCCGCGGCGAAAGTCTGCCGCACCTTTTGCAGTACTTCATTGCAATCGAGCTTTGCAGCGGTCCCTTCGTTCCGGCCAACGCGGGAGAACGCCAGCAGATCCTGAATTAAAACTTGCATGCGCGTGGCGCCCTCGCTGGCATAGCCGATGAACTTGTCGGCATCCCCGTCGAGTTTTCCGCGATAGCGTTCGGAAAGAAGCTGGGTGTAGGCGGCCACCATGCGCAACGGCTCTTGCAAGTCGTGCGAAGCGACGTAGGCGAACTGCTCCAGATCTGCATTGGAGCGAGCCAGTTCGTCCGCTTTTTTGGCCAGGTCTTTTTCCGCCTGATGGCGCAATCCGCGCTCGTGCTTCTCGCGCAGGGCGCGGCGCACCACTCCAGGCAACCGCGCCAGCCCGTCTTTCAGCACATAGTCGGTGGCGCCCTGCTTAATGCACTCGACTGCGGTCACGTCGCCGAGAGCGCCCGAGACCACGATCATCGGAATATCCAGACCCTGGCGGCGCAGCACATTCAGCGCTTCCATGCCCTTCCATTCCGGAAGGTTATAGTCGGCCAGCACAACCTCCGGGCAATGAGTACGAAGCGCCTTCACGAAGGCAGCCTCGTCCTGAACGATGACCGCGCTCACTTCGAAATCGTTTTTGCGCAAGGCGCGCAGAACCAATTCGGCATCGAGTTGGTTATCTTCGACGAGCAATGCCCGCAGTTGGGGCTTTGTCTCGGCGGAGGGCTGTTTCGCGAGTTGTGTGGCCACTCCGCTCATTTCATCGATCCGCCGCTTGCGATTTGCCGGTGTTTACGGGAGGCTGGTTGGTGACCAGCCAGTACAAGCCCGCCAGCTTTACCATCTTTCGGAATTCGCCGAAGTCCACTGGCTTTTGCAGGTAACTGTTGACGCCCAGGGCATATCCGCTGATGCGATCCTTCTCTTCCTTGGAAGATGTCATCAGCACTACCGGAATGTTCTTGGTGCGGATATCCGCCTTGACCTTCTCCAGCACTTCCATGCCATCCACCTTGGGAAGCTTTAGATCCAGTAGAACCAGCTTGGGAGGATGATCGAAGGAGCGTTCGACATGAGAACCCATGCAAAACAGGAAATCCAGCGCTTCCTCGCCATCGCGCGCGATGAAAACACTGTTCGACAGATTCTCCGAGCGCAAAGCATGCAGAGTGAGATCCACATCATCAGGACTGTCGTCCACTAAAAGAATGTCCACTTCTTGCGTATTCATGGCCTGGCTCCCGCTGCCGCGCTTTTATTGTTATCTTCGGACGTTTCGGCTCCCGGCTTGACTTTCGGGGCAGCGGCGACCTCAGCGTCAGCGGCGCCGAGAGTGAACCTGAATGTCGCCCCCCGGTCTAGTTCCGCCTCCGCCCATACCCGGCCTCCGTGCTTGTGCACGATGCGTTGCACGGTGGCCAGTCCAATTCCGGTGCCTTCGAAATCCTCGGGCCGGTGCAGACGTTGAAAGACTCCGAAGAGTTTCTCTTTGCACTTCATGGAGAAGCCCACTCCATTGTCGCGGACGAAGATCAATCGTTCCCCGGCTTGCTCTCGCCACCCAATTTCGATTACCGCTTGATCGCGAGGCCGGGTGAATTTAAGAGCGTTGGCCAGCAGGTTCTGAAAAACCTGTTTGACCAGAATGGGATCGCATTGCATGGATGGCAGCTTTTCGATCTTCCAGGTAACGGCTCTGCTGCCGATTTCCGGCTGCAGCAGAGACACTACTTCCTCGACGATGGAATTCAGTTCAGCGCGTTGCAGGTTGAGGGCATGACGGCCCAGCCGGGCAAGATTCAGCAGTTCATCCACCAGCAGTCCCATGCGACGAACTCCGTCTTCGATGCGCTGCAGGTGAACTCTCGCCTCCGGTTCCATGGCGGAGCCATAATCTTCCATGAGAATTCGCGAGAAGCCGCCGATATGGCGCAGCGGTGCGCGTAGATCGTGGGAAACGGAATAGGTAAAGGCTTCCAGTTCGCGGTTAGCGACCTCCAGCTGCGCGGTACGCTGCACTACGCGCTCTTCGAGTTCTTCATTGAGTTTACGGATTTCGCGCTCGTCCACCCTTCTCTGCGTCACGTCGCGGAAGGCGGCCACGCCGCCATTCACCGCTCCGTCCCGATCTTTCAAAGGGCTTGCGCTGACCTCAATCCAGACCCCTTCGTCGAACTCAGGATTGCGCACAAACATTTCGGCAGTGCATGCCTCTCCCCGGATGGCGCGTGTCAAGGGCAACTGGTCTGTGGGGAAGGGTGTCACCATATCGTCCAGGTAAAGGCCATAGTGCGTGGTCCATTCCTGGAAGGGCAGGCTGGTTGCGCCCATGCCAAGAATCTTCGCCGCGGCCGGATTCCAGATGATGACTGCTCCCTGCTCGTCGGCGGCGACCAGTCCCTCCTGCATGCTATCCAGCACGGATTGCAGCATCCGCGTCTGGGTCTCCAAAGTCTGCCGCGAGCGCGCCAGTTCGCCGGCTTGCTGGGAAAGTTCCTTGGCTAGGAGGATTACCCTCCCTGCTTTGACGACGCGAGATGCTTTGGCGCGCTTCACCGTACCGATGATTCCTCCAGCTTATTTTCTTGAAAATGGGATGAGCGAAAGACTGCGATACCGCGCGGACGCAGTCTTCTCAATTCAGTTATCGGCGGCTTTGGGGCGGGCTTTAGGCTCAGAATTGGCCGGAAGTGTGGTGGACGGTTGCGCTGAGTGTATAGCTGATCAACGGACTCTTGGCCATAAACGCACAGCAGGTTTCGACGAGAGGCCAGCAAGCTGATGGCGAGATAAGAATCCGCTGAGATTAGCTATTTCTTAAAACTTTGCGGGCAAGCTAGCGAGAGAATCGTCTCATCCCGCCTTCCGTTTATTCTCCGCAATGTCCGGCGAAACATCTTCTTCGTCCCACTCAAACGAAAGCGCCCGCGCGGTGGTTTCAATCGGCGCGAGCTCGGGAATATCTTCGGCCACCGATGCCCCCAGTTCGGAAAACTTGCGCGCCGAAACCAGCACCCGGCTTTCGAGCGAGCCCACCGCCTTGTTGTAAGACTCCACGGCGCGGTCCAGGCCCGTGCCGACCGACGTAATATGTCCAGCGAGAAGGCGCAGGCGGTCATGCAATTCTTTGCCGAGCGCGCTGATCTGCTGGGCATTGCGCGCCAGCTTTTCCTGATTCCATCCATAAGCCACTGCCTTTAGTAGCGCGATCAGAGTGGTCGGCGAAGCGGGAATCACACGGCTCAAAACTCCGTGCTCGATCAAACCGGGATCTTGTTCGAGCGCGGCGCTGAAAAACGTTTCGCCGGGAAGGAACATTACGACAAATTCCGGCGTGGAATCGAACTGCTCCCAATATTTTTTGCCGCTAAGGATGTTCATGTGGTCGCGAACCTGCCGCGCGTGGTTGGCGAGGCAGGCGCGGCGGGTATCTTCGTCCGTGGTCTCGAAGGCCTCAAGAAAGGCTTGTAGCGGCGTCTTCGCATCGACCACTACCTGCTTGCCGCCGGGAAGTTTGACCACCAGATCGGGGCGCAACCTGCCGCTTTCAGCCGTCACCGATTCCTGCTCAGCAAAATCGCAATAGGAAAGCATGCCGGCGATCTCAACCACTCGGCGCAACTGAATTTCCCCCCAGCGGCCGCGGACATTGGGGGTGCGCAACGCGCGCACTAGATTGCCGGTCTGCGATTGCAGCTCTTTTTGCGTGGTGATGAGCGACTGCACCTGCGCTCTCAGTTCGCCGTAGGCGTCGCCGCGCGCCACTTCCATCTGCTGAATCTGGGCGTCCACCTTATTCAGAGAATCGCGCACCGGAGCCACCATATCGGCGACGGCTTTTTGCCGGGCGTCCAGGTCGCCACGGGCCTGGCTTTGGAAGCGCTTCAGCGTCTCCTCCGCGATTACAAGAAACGACGAGTTATTGCTCTTTAACGCGTCGGATGCCATGGCCTTGAAGGCGTTCCGCAGTTCTTCGCTGGCGCGCGTAACTAACTCGATCTTTTCGTTGCTGGTCTTTCGTTCGCTTTCCAGGGCGGATTCCAGCCGCGCCTTGGCCGCAATCAGGTCGGTGTAATCCTGTTGAAGCCGCGCCAGACGGGCCTTTTCAGCCGCTAATTCCTTTTCCATCAAGGACAAACGGGCGCCCAACCCGGCGGTGCGCGAACGCAGCGCCAGCCATGCAATTATGCCGCCAAACAACAGGCCAATGACCCCACTAATGCCAGGTTCCATAGCGAAGGTAACTTCTCACTCCGGATTTCAGCTTCTAGCGTAGCACCAGCGGCAAGTTTGAGCCTGAGTTTGGATCCCTCCCAGGATCGAATTGAGTAGGACAAGCTGATGCCAAGAGCCCTTAAAGTTGTGAGCAGCGGAGTCGCAGTCCGGCGATTTTCGCTCGTGTTGCTGTTCGTGTTGAGCGCCGCGTCGTTCCGGCCATCATCCCGATTGATGGCCTACTCCGGCAGAGACGACGGCGCTGGCGAGCAATCCGGGCAGTCAGCGACTCTAAAATCGGCCTCGGCAACCTCCCCCCATATTCCATTTGCTAACTATGATTCAGAGGCCGAGCGCGCTCTACTCAACCTTGCGAACCGCGTGCGAGCGCAAGCGGGAGCATCCGCATTGAACCTTGATGCCGGCCTGTGCGCCGCGGCCCGCGCCCATGCGCGTGCAATGCTTGCAGCACACGAGCTTTCGCATCAGTTTAGTGGCGAGCCCTCCCTACCCCAACGTCTGGCGGCTGCTACGCACACGCGGTTCGATCAGGAAGGTGAGAACGTTGCCCTCGATTTCGATGCTGAAGACGGGCATCAACATCTCATGGAATCCCCTCCGCACCGCGCCAACCTGCTCAACCCGGAATACAACGTGATCGGGTTGGGCGTCATACGCAGCGGAGATAGCTTGTACATCGTGCAGGATTTCGGCCATGCCCTCCCCAATTATTCTGCGGCGGAATTGAAGGACCGCATTGCGGCCACAGTAACGCAAGCGCGGCGACAGGCGAAGCAGCCTGCCCTCGCTCGTCACGATCTATCTACCGCGGACGACGCAGCTTGCTCGATGGCGCAGGCAGATAAGCTCGGCACCTCCCCCATTCATCAAATTGCGCAACGCTACAGCGTGCTCACCTATACCACTCTGCATCCGGCGGTGTTGCCCGCGAGCGCCGGGCCGGCTCTCTCCAGCCGCAATCTGCGCAGCTTTTCAGTCGGCGCGTGTTATGCCCGCACCGAGATTTATCCCGCTGGCGTCTATTGGGTTGTCCTGTCGCTGGAGTGAGTCCTTGTGCAGCACGAGGCGCAACAATGTTAACAAGCTGATAAACTGCTCGTAGCGTGACATCTCCCCGAAAAGCAAATAAGGGACTTCCACCTGCGCTTCTGCTGGCCAATATTGGCCAGCTTCTCACCCTCAGCGGTTCTTCATCCATCGCGTCTTCATCCATCGCATCGGCGGGAAAACCCGGTCCGCGCCGCGGTACCGGTCTTAAAGAACTTGGCATCGTCGAAGACGGCGCGGTCTTGTGTGTTGGCGGAAAAATCGTTTCCGTTGGAAAGACGAAAGACGCCCTCCGCGATTCGTGGCTAAAGAAAAATCGCAAAAAGATTCTAGAGATCGACTGCGCCGGCCAAGTCGTGCTTCCGGGATTTGTCGACTCCCATACCCATCCTGTCTTTGTCAGCCCGCGGCTGGTGGACTTCGAAAAGCGCATCGAAGGCGCTTCTTATGAGGAAATCGCTGCTGCCGGGGGCGGCATTCGTTCGAGCGTTGAAGACGTTCGCGGGGCAGGGAAGCGGCTTCTCACCAAAAAAATTCTCGCCGCGTTGCGCGATATGGCCGCACACGGGACGACCACCGTTGAGGCCAAGTCAGGCTACGGTCTGACGGTGGACTCGGAAATTAAGTCTCTTGAGGCGATTCGTGAAGCCGCTTCGCGCTGGCCAGGCACTGTCATCTCGACCCTGCTCGGAGCGCATGTCGTCCCCAAAGAATTTCAGGGCCGCTCACAAAAGTACGTTGAGCTCGTCTGTAAAGAGATGATCCCGCAGGCGGCCAGGCGGAAGCTCGCGCAATTCGTCGACGTTTTCTGCGAGCGGGGAGCTTTTACGGCGGCGGAAGCCGAACAGATTTTTGAAGCTGCCGCCCAGCACGGCCTCAGCGTGCGGGCACACGTTGGCCAGCTTTCTGAAACGCCGCTCCGGCCGTTCTTGCGTTTCAATCCGGCATCGTTCGACCACATGGACCACGTGAACGAGGACGATATCGCGTTGATGGCAAAGCACGACACAATTGCGACCCTGGTGCCGGGAGCGAATTATTTTTTGGGGCTGAAGGAATATCCGCGGGCGCGCAAGTTAATTGATGCGGGCGTGCCCGTGGCTTTAGCTACGGATTACAACCCCGGCACTTCGCCAACCTTGAATATGCCCATGTCGATGTCGCTGGCCTGCACGCACATGAAGATGTTGCCGGCAGAAGCCATTGCAGCCGCCACGATTAACGGGGCATGGGCGCTGAGGGTTGCGGATCGCAAAGGTACGATTGAACCTGGGAAGGACGCCGACTTGGCGGTATTCGACGTCGAGGATTATCGCGAGATTCCCTACTGGTTTGGCGGGAACCTTTGCACGATAACGATTATGGGCGGGAAGATTGCCGAGAGCCAATGAACTTTCGCCGCAGATCGAACGTATCAAGCGAAAGCGATACTTGCGTCTTGACTTGTGCCATGAAATTCCGCAGCGGCTGAATCCTGTTGAACCACTGAGCATTGAGGGGAGAGGTCCAGGAAACGGTCCAAGCCCAGAATTAGATCAACCGACTTTTCAGAGGAAACTTTATGAAACGAATACTTGCATCGCTCGCACTTGTATTGATGACATTTTCCGCGGCCATGGCGCAACGGCTGCCCGACGTGGCCGCTCCAGAAAACTACAAACTCATCTTCACGCCCGACCTTGAGAAAGCCACGTTCGAGGGCGATGAGACGATCTCAATTCGAATACTGAAACCAACTTCGCAGATCACGCTGAACGCCGCGGACATCGACTTCCACGATGTCTCGATCACTTCCGGCGGAGCCACTCAGAAGGCTAAGGTCACGCCCGACAAAGATAAAGAAATGGCGGTGTTGTCGGTAGATAAGCGTCTCGCCGCAGGTCCGGCCACCATCCACATTACTTACTCCGGAATTCTCAACTCGGAGATGCGCGGCCTTTACATTGGTAAAGACGATCATGGGCGCAAATACGCGGCCTCGCAGTTCGAGTCCACCGATGCGCGCCGCGCCTTCCCTTCGTTCGACGAACCCGATTACAAGTCTACGTTCGACATCACAGCCGTGGCCGACAAGGGTCTGGTTGCAATCTCCAATGCCAAAGCAATTTCCGATACTCCCGGACCCGGCGACAAGCACACGGTGAAGTTTGCCACCAGCCCGAAGATGTCTTCCTACCTGGCGGCGCTGGTTGTCGGCAACTTCGAATACATCGAAGGCGAAGCCGACGGCATTTCCATCCGCGTCTACAGCACGCCCGGCAAGAAAGAAATGGGCAGGTTCGCTCTGGAAACGGCCGAGCATGTTCTCAGCTACTACGACAAATATTTCAGCATCAAGTATCCCTACGGAAAACTCGATCTCATCGGCATTCCGGATTTTTCCGCCGGCGCCATGGAAAACACCGGCTGCATCACCTTCCGCGAAGTGATTCTCCTGATCGACGAGAAGCATGGCTCCGTTGGTTTGAAAAAAGAAATCGCCTCGGTCATCGCGCATGAAATGGCTCACCAGTGGTTTGGCGATCTGGTCACCATGAAGTGGTGGGACGACATCTGGCTGAACGAAGGTTTCGCTACCTGGATGTCGAGCAAGCCCATCGAGGCGTGGAAGCCCGAGTGGAATTTCAATCTCGATGACGTGAGCGATACCGATCGAACGCTGAACACAGATTCGCTCGCCAATACGCGGCCCATTCATCAGGCTGCCGAGACTCCGGCACAGATTCAAGAGTTGTTCGACGGAATCGCCTATGGCAAGGCTGCGGCAGTCTTACGCATGCTTGAGGCTTACTTGGGCGAGCAAACCTTCCGCGCAGGCGTGAACGCTTATATCCAGAAACATCAATACGCCAACGCAACCGCAGACGATTTTTGGGATGCGCAGGCTAAAACTTCGAAGAAGCCGGTCGATCAGATCATGCCGACTTTTGTGAAGCAGGCCGGCGTCCCTGTTGTCGATGTGAAGTCGCAGTGCTCCGGTTCGTCGACTACGGTCACGATTGGTCAGCGCCGTTATTACTATGACCGGGCAAAATTCGACGCGCCGAATGATGAGCTTTGGCAGGTGCCCTTGTGCATGAAGTCGTCGGCCGGCGCGCAGAGCTGTGAACTGCTCAGCAAGAAGCAGGAAACGTTTACCTTGAAAGACTGCTCCACTTGGGTTCTGGCGAATGCCGGAGCTACGGGATACTACCGCGTAGGCTATCAGCCCGACGCGGTGAAAGCGCTCGCCAGCGACGCCGAAAGCAAACTTACGCCTGCGGAACGCATTGCCCTGCAATCGGACATCTGGGCTTCAGTGCGCGTGGGACGTGAGCCGGTTGGAGACTATCTTGCTTTTGCACGCGGGTTGCAATCGGACCGTGACCGTGCGGTTCTCGAAGATGTTCTCGAACGCCTGAACTTCATTGGCCGTTATCTGGTTACCGATAGCGATCACGAATCCTATCGCGCCTGGCTTCGCCAATACCTGAATCCCATTCTTAAAGATGTGGGATGGGAGTCGAAGCCAAGCGAGAGCGATGAGCAGAAAGCGCTTCGCTCACGTCTGTTCGGCGCGCTAGGTTACGACGCTCGTGATCCCGAGGTTATGGCGCAGGCCCGAAAGATTGCCGACCAGGCTTTGTCGAATCCAGACTCGGTTGACCGCGAGCTCGCCTTCAGCGCGTTCGGAGTTGCGGCGGTGAACGGAGATCAGGCCTTCTATGACAAGCTGATGGCAGCGTTGAAGAATCCAAAATCGCCGGAAGAATATTACATGTATCTTTTCACCTTGGGTCAATTCGGCGATCCCGCGCTCTTACAGCGCACGTTGGACTACGCCGTATCTCCCGACGTTCGTTCTCAGGATGCCCTCGGCTTAATCGCCCGCGTAATGGATAATCCGGCGGGACAAAAACTGGCGTGGGACTTTATTTTGGCCCATTGGGATGCGGTTCAAAAAGCTGGCGGTCCGTTTGCCAGCGCCGAAATTGTGGGTTCGACTCAGTCGTTCTGCGATGCCCATATGCGCGACCAAGTGGCGGACTTCTTTTCCGCACACAAGATCGCCGCAGCCGAACGGACCTACCGCCAGTCGATTGAACGCATCAACAACTGCGTCGACCTAAAGTCTCAACAGGAACCGCAGTTGTCGTCGTGGCTTGGGCAGCACGGCACTTCGGCGGGCGGACAATAAACCGTCATGCGTGACGCGCAGCTGGGCCGTGATCATCCGCGGTCCAGCGCGCCGCGAGGGCTCCGCAACTGTGCAGACATGAAAAATCAGCTCGCGCCCAGCGAGCGCATTAAGTTTTTCAGTCTGCATCTAGATGGGGACTTGCGCGCCACATTGAGCGAACTCGCCGACGTTGCTATAATCAACAGCGTTCCATAGTCAGTTTCATTCGGTTGGCATCCTGCGACAATCGGCGTGAAGCGAACAATCCTCGCAGCCCGCGCTTCGCAAGCGGGGTTTCGAAATGTGGCCAGGTAGCTCAGGTGGTAGAGCGCAGCCCTGAAAAGGCTGGCGTCGGCGGTTCAACTCCGTCCCTGGCCACCATATTCTCAATGACTTAGCTTCATCGTCCCGCCCGGTTTGGCTCCAAAATAATTCTTTAGGTGCGACCAACAACGCTGCGCGCGACACCAACTTTTCACCACACCCTTTGACAAAGTCCAAGTTATGAACAACTTGCACGGCCCACTCCGGAGTGGAAGCCGCTTATACCAAAGCATGATTGCGTCTTTGCCGGAGGAGCGATAAGTTTCCATCATGGCCAGCAAGGGGAAGGCAAACATGGTCGCGATTGTGGATGACGATGAGTTAATGCGGAGTGCGCTGCAAGGCATGATGAAATCGGTTGGATTTCCGTCGCAGGCGTTTGCCTCAGCGGAAGAATTTCTGAAGTCTGGCCAACACCAGCAGACTGCATGCCTGATCGCAGACATTCGTATGCCGGGAATGTCCGGTCTGGAACTACAGGCCAAACTGAACGCTGAACACTGCAGAATTCCGACCATCTTCATCACGGCGCACGGCGACACAAAAATGCGTATGCAGGCGCTTAGAGCAGGCGCGGTGGAATTCCTGGCTAAGCCGTTTGACGATGAGGTTTTGCTCGAGAGCGTTCGAGCGGCTCTTGAGGGTTGAACCCAATCGAGGGTGTGTACTCGCCAGGAGGTTCTCTGTGGGGGCTTTCCAGAAATTCGGGAGTGGTGATCAAGCATCATATGAGCGCAGATTCGAGCAGGTGATAGGGAATAGTCCTGCTCTGGAATCGGTACTCGAACAAGTCGAAAGGGTTGCGCCTACGGGTTCCACGGTCCTTATCCAGGGAGAAACTGGCACTGGCAAGGAGTTGATCGCGCACGCCATTCATAATCTCAGCTCGCGATGCGGGCGACCCTTCATCAGGCTGAATTGCGCTGCCATTCCCCTGGATCTGCTGGAGAGTGAGCTTTTCGGCCACGAAAAGGGCGCGTTCACCGGAGCGATCGCGCAAAAAATCGGCCGTTTCGAACTGGCCGACCAAGGGACGCTCTTCCTCGATGAAGTAGGGGATATTCCACCGGCGTTGCAGCCGAAGTTGCTGCGTGTTCTGCAGGAACAAGAGTTCGAGCGCTTGGGCAGCGCTCGCACTCATCAGGTTGATGTTCGGCTGGTGGCGGCCACAAATCGTAATCTGGGGGAGATGGCCAGCCGCGGTGGTTTTCGCAGCGATCTCTATTACAGGCTGAACGTATTTCCGCTTCTATTGCCGCCATTGCGCGAACGGCGTGAAGATATTCCGGCCCTCGTTGCGCACTTTGTGGAGATCTACGGCCGCCGCATGAGTCGCCAGATCGCGCATATTCCTTCGACAACGATGTCAGCGCTCATCTCATACCAGTGGCCAGGCAACATCCGCGAACTGCAAAACCTGATCGAACGTGCCGTGATCCTTTCCGACGATGGCGTGCTCCCCAATCCTTTGCCGGTGGCAGAGGCCTTGGCCATCAGCACTTCTCCAGCCGCAACTACTCTGAAGGGCTCCGAGCGCATTCTGATTCTGCGCACTCTGGAATTGGTCGGGTGGGTGATTGGCGGCCCGAAAGGAGCAGCTGCGAAACTTGGCCTGAAGCGCACGACCCTGATTCATAAGATGCAGAAGCTGGGGATCTCCCGATCAGATCAGCAGCGCTCCCCGAATGCGATGAGGCCCGAACGGCCAGATGCGGACTCTTTTTCGCAATTGCAATACCAGCGATCGGAGTATTCGTAACCAGAACAGCCTCCGTTGTTGCCACGTTTAGCTCACCTCCGCTCCGGAGCCCTCCGGTACGGCACGGCGGTAGGCTGCTTCCCCGTGCTGGCGGGAACCGGATTTTGCCGGCGACAGTAACCGCATTGTGATAATCACCGCCGGAACCGCGTACGCGAATGTTACCCAAACCCACATCAGCGCGCCGGCGCATTCCTGGTCCTCTAGGGGGGGCAGACTGAACAGGTGAGGCGTGGACAAAAAGAAGGGATAGACAAGCCGGTTACAAAATACCAGGAAGGCTGAAAGGATGTCGCAAGGCAGCGTGGCGAGGTAGAGGTACAAAGCTATGGACCACCCAGGCGAGTTCCCCGTATTTGGTGAAGACTGAAAGACCGGCCACCAGAATAGGAGCCCTGCCAAAAGAAAAGACAGGTCTTCCAAAATATGAATCCCTTGCGACCGCATGCCCAACTGAAATGCCACGGGAAGATGCCACCCGATTATTACCGCTGTGCCCGCCAGCCAGCACAGCACCGGATACCGAAGACAACTTTCGAGCCATCGCTTCGGCACGCTGATGAAGGAGCGATGGCCCTTGATGAATAGCTTTGGTAGCCCGCACACTAACGAAAAACCGGGTGCGCCCACTAAAAGGAGCGGTGCAGCGACCGTCATCAACAGAAGGTGTTTCAGCATGTGCACCGTGAGCGATTGATGATCGAGTGTGGCAAATGAAGACGCGACCCCAATCCACACTATGACGAGACCGCTCATAAACGCCGCAAGCCGACGGTGGCCGATGAGGTTTGGGAAGGCACTTCGCAAGGCAAGCCAGCCGCGCAAATAAACCGCAGCGACCACTATCAGCATGAACGTGCTGGCGAGCGGGATCAACCACGAGTGCATCTGGGCATAAGGTTCGGACATAACTCGATCTACCGTTGTGAAACTCCGCGCGCCTCGGGGGCCATTGCTTGAGAAGCATCGCGCGCTGGCTTCTGATTTGCCGGATGCAGAGTTCCTAGAAATGCCACCAACGCAGTTGTTTCCGCCGGACTGAGATTTTTTCCGTAAGCCGGCATATTCCCTCCGCCCTGAATGATCTGGCGAATCAGTTGATCTTCGGTAAGGCTCACGGCGACTGTATCGAGCGCCGGTCCGCGGTGACCTCCCTGGTTATCAAGCGAATGACAGTTGTGACATTGCTTGTCCTGGAAGACGAGCGCACCGTGGCGCTCCAACGCCGTGAGGCCATTCAGGTATTTAGCCGGAATCGGATCGCTGCTCGAGGCATCCATGGCTGGACTCCAGGGTGTGTGCTCAGCCAGATGAGTCAGCGTGCCCAGGGCTACGGCGACTAGCAGAATCGTGAGCACGGCAATCGGCCTCCGCTTCCAACTCTTCTCGCCTTCGCCTGCGACAAATGGAAGCGCCAGCAGGACAATGATACCGATTGCAGGACCAATCAACAGGATGGGAGTTTCGGCTGAAGGCGGCAGAAAAGAGAGCAGAGCGTACAGCCATAAAAAGAAAAAGTCTGGACGCGGTGCGGTCTGAATGATCGTGGGGTCCGGTTGGCCGCTTGGACCAAAGGGGCCGAAATGAATCGCACACACAGCAATTGCGAGAAGTATGAAGCCGGAGAAGAAAATATCTTTCCACACCGCCTCAGGCACGAACGGCACACCCTGCTTATGTGTGAGTTCGCGATATTCCTGCATGTAGGTGGCGCGGCGAACGATGCGTCCCGGCATGGGCCACTCGTTGATTCCCAGTTTCAGCACCATGAGCAGATGCACACCGACGAAAGCAATCAGAAGTCCCGGAATCACGAAAACATGGAGCGCAAAAAATCGTGAAAGGGTTGCGCCCGCAATGATCGGGCCTCCAAGCATCAGGTTCACGGCCCATGGCCCGATCACCGGAACGCGGCTCGCGATCGATGCCCCAATGCCGAGTCCCCAGTAGGCGTCCTGATCAAAGCGCAAGACCTGGCCGGTAAATGCCATGCCAAGCGTCACCAGTAAGAGAAAGACGCCAACGATCCACGTAAGTTCTCTGGGAAACTTGTAGGCTCCAAAGAGAAAGACCTGCACCATGTGGATCAAAACGATTGCGACCATGAAGTTCGAGCCCCAGCCATGTAGGGCTCGAATGAACCAACCGAGGGAAACGCCATGATTGAGTGTCTGCAGGCTGTTCCACGCTTCTCCCGCGGAAGGCACGTAGATCAGAGCCAGCAGTATGCCGGTAACCACCTGGAGCATGAAGCAGGTGAGCGCGGCGCTGCCGAAAACATAGAACCAGCTGGCGGTGTCACGCGGAACTGGGTGCTCGGCCGTTTCGCGAATCGAAGTGCCCAGCTGCAGGCGCAGATCGAACCAGGCGCCGAGTTTTTGAATCAGGCGCATGTGGTTTTGCCCCCCACGTTTTTCGCAACGGGCTGACCCGGAGTCGGCATCTCGCCACCCTTGATGAGTAGTTTTCCATTCTCGATTTTGTAGCTGTACTGGAATAATCCGCGTGCTGGAGGTCCGGAGGCGCGGGAACCATCCTGATAGTAAGCGCCGCCATGGCAGGGACACATGAAGAGGTTCGATTGAGCAAACCACCGTACCGGGCATCCCAGGTGTGCACAGTTGATAGCAAAGACCTGGAACTTTCGACCGTCGATGTTTCGAACCCAGCACGCAATGTCGCCGGTTTCTCCGTCCCAGGAATTGACCACGGGATTCTTGTAGGTCGCAAGACGCGTTTGTCCGGCGGGAAATTGTTCCAGCCCGCCGAGAGAAAGCCACGACTCATAACCATTCTTGCGCTCGCGAATTACGGGAGAAAGCAGATAGCGCACGATCGGCACAGCCAAAGCCGCTCCCACAATACCGTTAAGAAACAGGCCGAGTTTCACAAGAGCTGCGCGTCGGGAAATTCCGTTCTCCGCACTCATCGGGATCCTCCATCGACCGGGCTGGTCGACGCAGTCGCGTACGGTTGGCCTGGGAATTTTGGCCGTTGGCTTGATAGCCACGCCACCACATCAGAAACATCTTGCGGCGACATGGGCTGGCCCTCGACGTCGCCACGCCAGTCCGGGGCGCCCAACTCGGGCCGGCCTGCAATCACGACGATTCGAAGTTGTTGATCACTGGTCAGAGCAAGGTAAGAGCCATCGACAATCGAACTGGCCTTGCTTCCTCCACGGCCGTCCGCTCCGTGACAAGAGGAGCAGTAGATTCGATAGGCATTGGCGCCACGCTGCGCATCGCCGGAAGAGGTCGCTGCATAGGGGGGCGGAGTCGTGTCGCCGACCGCATTGGGCCTCGCCCACGATCGAATACCACGCACCAAGGCATCGATCTGCTTGTCGGTGAGCATCCCGCCCGCACTCTGCGCCGAGGCAGGCATCGGAGTGCCTGGCACCCCGTTTGAAGCGACGCGGCGAATCACGGCATCGTCGGCTATCGCGAGAAAGACCGGATTCGCCAGAGCAATGGCGGCTCCGCCGCTGCCTTCCACGCCATGACACCCCGAACAATTCTGTGAGTACAGCACATTGAAGTCGACCACTTCGTTCGGTGGCACGACCGCCGCCTCAGCCCGTTGCACCGGGGCACTGCTGCACGCGGTACACGCGAGCCACACGATGAGCGCAACCAGCGCGAGGGTCACGAGAATGGGCCGATGCCTCATTGCCGGCCACCTTCTCCATTTTTTTCGTGGATCGCTCCCTGCGCTTCAATGCCGGCACGCACCCCGAGCGGCAATTGCTGCCAGGTACGGATGCGTTGTTGCCGGGAAACAATGATGCCCGCGACAATGCCGAATCCGATCTGAGAGAGGACGAACCAAAGCCAGTCAATCCGCAGCTTCAGCGTGGGATCCAGAGCTTCGAGCATGCTGTGGATCAGTCCCGACCACAAAATGGGAGCGATGATTCCTCCGAACAAAACCGGGTGCCGAGGAACCATCGGAAGAGCCACGCCATAGAGAAGCCCGACCAGTAAAGAACAAATGAGATGAAGAATCGTTGCGATGATCAACGCGTCCCAATGAAAGGCCGCAATCTGCTCGGTGGTTACTCTTGCGGGAAAAAATCCCGCCGACAAAAGGTTGATCGGATACCAGATGCCGTGGCCGCTGATAATTCCATAAAGCACTGCCAGCACGGCCATGGCAACACTTCCTGCCAAGCCTCCTTTGACCCCCGCGGAAATCGGATAGATCTCCAGCGGCAGCCGCGCCCGTTTCAGTTCCTCGCTCTGCCATTCCACTCGAGCGACTCGCGTGCGGCTGGTTTCCGCAACAGGCACGATCCCCCGGACTGGCATGGATTCGTGCTTTTCGTGTGGCAACACGTCGAAGAACCATCCGATGCCGCCACTGACGGCGAAAACTACGCCCAGAATGCTGACCGATATACTCGTGACCAATCCCGCAAAGACCAATAAAAGTCCGAAAGCCAGAATGATCGGCCATGCAGTCGGGGCGGGCATTTCAATCGCGCGAGGCACTGGTTTTGTCTCCGCGGAGAGTTCAAAGGTTTCTGACCCCATGTTCTATTCCTTCCTTCACCGGCCAATCACGTACACGACCGTGAAAACGACAACCCATACCGCGTCCACGAAATGCCAGTAGAGAGACAAAACATCAATTCGCTCAGCATGTTCTGACCTCACATTTCCCAGCAGCGTCAACGCCATGACTATGGAGAGACTCACAAGACCGACCACAACGTGAAACCCGTGCAGTCCGACCAACGAGTAATAGGTTGTTCCAAACAGATTCGTGCTGATCGTCAGCCCTTCGTGGTAAATCAGCCGGTCCCACTCGGTTGCGGTCCCGTATAAAAAAGTGGCGCCCAGCGCGAGGGTCGCGAGCCACAAAATTCCAAACCGCTGAAGGTTGCCCTGGCGAAGAAATTTCGCAGCCAGGTGAATCGTGAGACTGCTCGAAAGCAAACAGATCGTGTAAAAGACCGGGGTGCTGAGCACGTCCTTTGGCATAGGCCCCGTCAGGCTCTTGCCGATGTAAAAGACGTATGCCACCACGAAAATCGTGAAGATCGCGGCTTCGGCGACGATCAGACCGAACATTCCGACGCGTCCGCGCGCGGGACGATCCCACTCAATTCTTCCTTCGGTAGTCATTGATGTCGCATTCATTACGGTTTCCCCACCTATTCGTAATTCCAGTCAGGATCGGCCGGATGCTTCAGATCCCAGAGCGGGCGGCGGCTCCTAACTGCCGGGATGGAGGCGAAGTTATAGGCGGGCGGCGGCGAACTTGTGGACCACTCGAGTGTCCATGCGTCCCACGGATCGCTTCCCGCGTCTTTGCCCCGGAAATAGGACCAGATCAGGTTTCCGAGGAAGACCGCAATCCCGGCAGCCTGGAAGAAAACGCCGATGGTCACAATGAAGTTCCACGTGTCCCAACCACGACCCGGTTCGTAGGTGTAGATCCTTCGCGGCATGCCCAGCAATCCGGGGATATGCATGAAGTCGAAGGTCAGGTGGAAGCCGATTATAAAAATCCAGAAATGAAGTCTACCGAGCGTCTCGCTGTACATCTTGCCCGACATCTTCGGGAACCAGTAGTAAAAGGCCCCGAACAGAGCGAAGAGAATGCCGCCGACAATCACATAGTGAAAATGCGCGATCACGAAATATGAATTTCCCAAGTGCCAGTTGAAAGGCGCGACACCCAACATGATTCCAGTGAGGCCGGCCACCAGGAATTGGAAGAGAAAGGCAATACAAAACAGCATGGGAGTCTTGAACTCGATCTTTCCTCCCCACATCGTCGCCAGCCAGTTGAAGATCTTGATGCCGGTCGGAACGGCAATAGTCATGGTCGAAATCACGAAAAAGGTGTTTGCGTTCGCGCCCATGCCGACAGTGAACATGTGGTGAGCCCACACGCTCATGCTGATAAAGCCGATCGCCACGGTGGCTGCCACCATCACCGAGTAACCGAAGATCGGCTTGCGGGAGAAGACCGGGACGATCTCGGAGACGAAGGCGAAAGCTGGGAGAACCAGAACATAAACTTCGGGATGTCCGAAAACCCAGAAGAAATGCATCCAAATCACGGCCGAGCCACCCGCCTGCGTGTCAAAGAAATGTCCGCCAAGGTAACGATCGACCAGCAGCATGATCTGCGCTGCCGTGAGCGGGCTGACGGCGAGGATCACTAGGCCGGCCATGATGAGGTTGAGCCAGGCGAACAACGGCATTTTGGCCAACGTCATGCCGGGACAACGCATGCAAAGAACGGTGGCCACGATGTTGATCGCGGTGCCGATGCTGCCAAAGCCGGAGAGCAGCAGCGATAGGGTCCAGAAGTCCGTACTGTGGCCGACCGAGAACGTACGCGAAGTTAATGGGGCGTAAGCGAACCATCCTACGTCGGGCGCGTTCCCCGCTCCATACAGTCCGTTGGCTCCGACTAGGCTGAAGTAGAGAAGCAGGCCACCGAACGCAGTCATCCAGAAACTGAACGCATTAAGCCGCGGAAAAGCCATGTCCCGCGCGCCAATCATGAGCGGGATCAGATAATTTGCAAATCCGAACAGGATGGGCATGGCCACGAAGAAAATCATGGTAGTTCCATGCATGGTGAACATCCGGTTGAAGACCTGCGGCGAAACAAAATCGTTGTGCGGGCGAATCAGCTGGATGCGGATAATCATCGCCTCGATTCCCGCGATCACGAGAAACAACAGCGCATAAAGGATGTAGAGAATCCCCAGCCGCTTGTGATCAACGGTCGTAACCCAATCGTGAAGCCTGGCGACAATTGGGCGCGATGCTATTTCCGTTCCCGGCAGTGCGAGAGCGTCAGTCGACATCGGGCAATCTCCTCAAACTCTCTAACAAAGTGCTCAACGGAGCGTCTCCAAATAGGCTGTCAACGCGTCCAGTTCCTGATCGTCCAGCTCCATCGCGGGCATTAAAGACCCGGGCTTGATCGCGTTGGGATCGCGAATCCAGAGTCGGAGATTTTCCGGGGTATTGAGGGCTGCGCCGGCCGCGATCGTGTCCCGGCTCATCAGGTGAGTAAGGTCCGGGCCGACTCGCCCGTTGGCCACCGTGCCCGACACGGTATGGCAGTTAATGCAGGCGGTCGTCTCGAATATCCGTTGTCCCTGCGAAACGGCGGCGTCTTCAAAAGCCGGCTGGCGTTGCTGTTGAACCCACTGGTCAAATTCAACCTTCGACTGAACATAAACGCGCAGCAACATCTTGGCGTGCTGGGTTCCGCAATACTGCGCACACTGGCCGAGGAAAATTCCGGTCTCCTGCGGGTCGATCCACATCATGTTGGGGTGGTTGGGAATCAGGTCAGTCTTGCCAGCTAGCCGTGGCACCCAGAAACTGTGGTCGGTATCGGCGGATAGCAGCTTGATGAATGTTGGGGTCGCATGGGCCGGGTCACTGACCGGCACATGCAGTTCATTAGCCGTGACTACGCCCAGATTTGGATACCGATACTCCCACCAGAACTGATGGCCGATGGCTGTAACTGCAATCGCGTTTCCGGGCGGCGACACTTTCTGAACGACCGCAATCACTCGAGCTGTCGCCATGAACAAAGCGACGACGATAAGAATCGGAATAGTGGTCCACGCCAGTTCCACCTGGTTGCTGCCATACACTTGGGGAGGTTCTTGGCCGTCGTCATTCCGTCGCTTTCTGAACTTCACGACGGCGTAAACGAGCAAGGCGAAAACGACTAAAAAAATGGCTCCCGTGACCGCCAGGACAAACAGGGACAACCCGAAGATCGATTTCGCCGGGGTCGATGCTGGAGCAAAAATGTTTGTCGGGCTTATGGGCCGGGCAGTTTCCGCAAAGACTACCGCTGTACCGCACATGCAAACGACAACCTGCGACACTCGTGTTCGCCAGTTACGTGGGACACATGATCGCAAGTGATCTCCTTTAAGGTCAGCGGGAAATATTGCTCTTGTTTAGCGCTCCCTTTAGACACCTGCAAAGCGTTTGCCAAAGGTGCGAGTGAACTGGACGCGGACATTCAGCAAAAAGCGGGCAATTGAGATTTCCCAGATTGCGGCTTCGATTGAGATGTCGGGAAGTGGTGTCGGCATCCGGTCACGTGTCCATCCTGTGTCACGACAATCCTTGAAACTCGATCGAGTCAAACGGGCGGTGCAAAATCAGCGGAGTTCCTCACCGCACATACAGGCTGTAAGCGCTTCAAAAGAAAGCTGCACGGCGAGAGGTCGAATGGCTTTGTTACGAACAATTCATAGGATCCGTTTGGTACACATCGTGCATTGCCAGAAGGAGAATGCGAAAAGGAGAGCACTGTCCCGGCCAGGCCAGGACAACTAGACGCAGCATTAGGAATAGAAACGCTGAAAGGGAGGAAGCTATGCTCAAACAGACGGCCGTATTCGCAGGAGCTGTAATTCTTGCCCTGGGTGTTCTTGGACTGGATGTTCCCAACAAAAGTGCTTCCACGTCCGAATCGTGGCTTGTGGACGCTCGCCATTCCGATGCCCGCATTGTCACTAATGCCACGACTGATTATGGAAAAACCAAAATCGACGTCACTCTGGGCTTTGCCAGGGTCAGCGGATCAGTTAAGTTGGACGACAGCGATCCCTCCAAGTCCAAAGTTGATTTCGAAATCTATCCGGCTACTTCCATGTCGCCGATCATCGGCGAAGATGGAAAATTCCTGAGCCATTGGCTTGAGAACCAGTCTAACCACACACTGGTGTGTTTCCATTCCAAGAAGGTCGTCCGCACGCCCGATGGTCGGCTGCAAGCCACGGGCGAGCTGGCTGTGACCCGGGTGGATCGCAACGTCGAGATGACCCCGAACGAAGCCTATGCCGGTCCGGTATATGGCCCTCCCATGGTTCACCGCGTTTCACGGGAAGCCACATTCATTTTCGACTTGCCGGCCTCCAATGGGAATGCACAGAAAGAAGGCTCGATGCAGGCGTCGGGATCGACGAGCATGTTCCGGGAGGATTTTCCCCAGTTGGTGAGCGCGGTAGTCAGTACCTATTGGCCGCCCCTGGTTCAAGATGAGAACTGTCAACAGCCGGCAGCGAGTGAGGCCTATAGCGGCTCCCAATGCACGGGAACTTACTTGTCGGCTCCGGGCCTTCCCGAAGCGCCCCATGCCGCGAACAGCGAGGACATCGGAACCCGGCAGAACTTCAACAGCCTGGTCGGAAATCATCTCACCCTCCGTGTTCACCTCCGTTTGGCTCCGCAGCCCTCCGGAGAACAAACCGCTGCGCTGAATTAGGTTGCCGCGGCTCGAAGAAGGTTTTGTATGCGTCCGGAGTGGAATCTTCTGGAGTGAAACACTCTGGCAACGGTCGCGAAACACCGGGCGCTATTGAACATCCACAACTAGAGGGTGAATCGATTATGAAGGTCGGAATTGTCGGAGCGGGCGCGGTTGGCTCGGCGTGCTTTTTGTCGATGGTGATGCGTGGAAGCGCGCGCGAGGTCGTACTGGTCAACCGTGACCGCAAGCGGGCCCGGGGCGTCGTGACAGACGTCCAATACGGCACGGTACTGTCGCCGCCGATTGTGGTGCGCGACGGCGAGTATTCCGATCTAGCCGGCTCGTCGGTGGTGATGATTACCGCCGGAGTCAACGAAAAAGCTGGAGGCGCAACCGATCGCAGCGATCCGGTCGGAAGGCTCCGCCTGCTCGAGGCGAATGCGGCAATCTTTCAGGACATCGTTCCACGGATACACTCCTCCGCTCCCGAGGCGTTGATTCTGGTAGTAACCGATCCGCCGGATGCGCTGGCGGATGTGGTGCGCATTTTGGGACACCAGCGCGTGTTGAGCACGGGCACATCTCTCGATACATTACGATTCCGGTTTCATCTGGGCAAGCGTCTTAACGTCAGCGCGTCGGACGTGGATGCAATGGTAATCGGTGAGCATGGTGTCTCGTCAGTATTCCTGTGGTCATCGGCGCGAGTCGGCGGCGAGAAGGTAGTGGACTTCTTTGAAAATAGCCAAACCTCACAGATGGTACGCGAGATCGAACGTGAGGTGCGTTACGCGAACATCACAGTCATCGAAGGTATTGGCGCCAGCCAGTACGGCATCGGGATGGTTTCTGCGCGACTCGCCGAGATGATTCTGCGCGATGAGCGCGCCGTGATTCCTGTCGGCTCTTACAACCCAACCTTCGGAGTTACGCTTTCCGTGCCAAGTGTCGTTGGCCGCGAAGGCGTACATCGTGTGTTCGAGCCCGAGATGTCCGCTGCTGAGCAGCAAGGTTTGCAGCGAAGTGCCGAGGCGATCAAGGCGGCGCTATCCCGCCTCAGCTTTATGGAATCGCGGCAGAAAACCGCTTGAGACGTGTGGGTTGGATTCGATGCCCGTATTCTCATGTCAATCGTATTTCTGCTGAATGCTCTCGGAATCATTAACCAGGCCGTTGCTGTAAAAGCGCTCCTCGAATAGCGCGTCCGCCAGCCTGGTGCCATTACTCATGCTGATCGGCAGAACCATTGAGATAGTTCCAGGCTTTGGTTTGGCCTTAGGGGATCTATCCGCGACAGGCGGCTGAGGCGATATTTGCTTTCCTTGTCCCGCGACGCTGACAGCGCACGCCTTACGCCCATTGACAGACATCGGCAGGGCCGCGCCCTTTTGCCTTTTTGACCGTCAATTCATCCTCCGCTACAATCGCTCTCTGCCCGGAAGGACGCTTTTTGCGACGGCTCTGAAGGTGAAACCGGTAAGCTAATTGCGTCCGTCAGCAGACCTTCGTGCAGTCCGCAACGAATGAAGCCGAACCGATGAATCTTTCCGGGAGAGTGGCCCTCATTACTGGCGCCGGAAGTCCGCAAGGAATCGGCTTTGCGACCGCTCGCCTGTTGGCACAACAGGGTTCGAAAGTCGCGATCACCTCTACCACCGAAAGAATTGAAGCGCGCGCCCGCGAACTTGCCACAGAAGGCGCTGATGTCTTCGCTCTCCCCGCTGATTTGCGGGATCACGCGCGCACCCAGGAACTGGTTCGTGAGGTTCTGGTCCGCTTTGGCCGCCTCGACATTCTTGTGAACAATGCCGGCATGACTCAGATTGGCAGTCCAACTGAGACCACCTCGCTACCTTTAGTGGACCTTTCCGAAAGGGAGTGGGATTACAGCATCGCCATCAATCTCAAGACGGCTTTCAACATCACGAAGGCTGTCCTACCCTTCATGTTGGCAGCGAATTATGGGCGTATCGTGAACGTTTCTTCCGTCACTGGCCCTGTCGTCAGCAATCCTCGCGAAACCGCCTATAGTGCGGCGAAAGCCGGCATGGTAGGAATGACGCGCAGTCTCGCCCTCGAAGTTGCGCGAAAGGGAATCACTGTGAACGCCGTTGCCCCTGGCTGGATCGAAACCGCGTCTTCCACCGAACACGAAATCATTGCGGGCAAACATACTCCCATCGGCCGTCCAGGTCGCCCTGACGAAGTCGCTGCCGCCATCGCGTTTCTTGCTTCCGAATCCGCCTCGTACATTACTGGCCAACTAATCATCATCGACGGCGGCAATGCTCTTCAGGAGTACAAGGGCCCGCCGGCGTTTTATTACTGATGCGAGTAAGCCCAACTAGTGAAGAAAGTTAATCGAAAGAAGTAATGGTTCCGCACTCGTCTAAAAGCTCTCAGAGCGTCTTTCCTTAGCCGAGCCACTGCGGATTAGCGTATGTGCCATCAAACTTATGACTCGTCTTGTACAGTTCGAACTGGCCGGCCTCCGCAACCTTTGCGGTCTTGGCAAGAAGAGAGGCAACCTGCGAAGAATCCATCGGCTGAAAACTGCGGGCGGCATCCAGAGCCTGCTGCAGGATCGGCATTGAATCGCAGCCGGTGATGACAACACTGGTCGGGAGATTCATTGAGTAGTGAAGGCACTCGGTCGGTGCAACGGTCTTGCTCTCTAGGATGACGTGATCGCCCATCGATTTCATGCCAAGCACGCCAATGCCGTTCCCGGTCAAAAGCGGAAGAACTCGCTTTTCAAAACTGTTGAAGTGAGCGTCCATCACGTTAAGCGGCATCTGCACGGTATCGAACCTGAACCCGTGTTTCGAGGCTGTGTCCAACATCTTCAAATGGATGTCCGGACTCTTGTGCCCTGTGAATCCAATAAAACGGACCTTGCCTGCCTTCTGGGCCTCGAGCACCGCCTCCAACGCACCGCCCGCGGCAAACACGCGGTCGGGATCGGTATCTCGAATCACTTCGTGGAACTGGAGCAAGTCGACTCGATCGGTCTGCAACCTTCTCAGCGATTCGTTGAGTTGAGCAGTCGCGGCAGCCTTGGTTCGACCATCGAGCTTGGTCATCAGAAAAGCCTTTCCGCGATAACCATCGCGCAG
>Ga0182024_10006748_pt1 | contig 25060 bp, 27 predicted proteins | sample P32metaG_FD_120480 | JGI IMG/M metagenome (GOLD analysis project Ga0182024, IMG submission 120480) | Permafrost microbial communities from Stordalen Mire, Sweden - P3-2 metaG (Illumina Assembly) | ecosystem: Environmental > Terrestrial > Soil > Wetlands > Permafrost | place: Sweden: Stordalen...
CAATCCGCAGCCCCGAAACCCATGTTCGTAGGCGAGAGCTGCGTGATCGAGATAAGCGTCGAACACGGCAAGCACGCGCTCCTCCGCGCTCCCGGCCCGCTGCAAACGGTCCTCAAGCAGACCAAGCCATTCGGCATGGCGGCGATCGAGATACGCCACGACTAACTCGTCTTTAGAGGAAAAGTTGTTGTAGAGGCTCATCTTCGCGACCGCTGCCTCCGCGGTGATCGTGTCGATCCCGGTCGCCGCGATTCCGTCGATGTAGAACCGCCTACCGGCGGCCTCCAACAGCTTCTCTCTCGCGACACCCACCAGCACACCCTACCAGAATAGGTAGGCCGACCTACCTAAACACTCGTCCGATGACCAGACGCTGCCGTGTCGGCAAGAAGGCACTCGCGAATGCCAGACACCGCGCTGGGCCAGACCCGTGCGGCGGAGCAACTCTCGGGGCGAACTTGGTTGGGGCCTCCTTTGCCGTCGCGACGGGCATCTGAGACCCGCTGGCGGGGCACCTCCTTCGCGCGCGGAACTCGGATCTACGTGGCTCGCGCTTTCATCGCGATTGGCCCGCGCAGCTCGCTTGCGCAAACGCGTGTGAGGGAGCGTCCGCCGCGCGGTGGTGCTTGCCGGGATCTGGCTGGTTCGTTTCTGCTCGCCCGACATGGTCGTGATCCGCGCGTACTTGATCGTGCTTCGGCGGGAATCAGCGCGTGACTGGGTGCGATCCGGCCGCGAGTTCTTACGTCTGATGGTTCGTGCGGGAGCAGTTGTTGACAAGATCGCAGAGGTGAGTGCTTATATCGGTGAGGGGCTTGGGCAGGTCATGGGCCTGGTTGGGGAGATCTCTCAGGAGCTGTCGTTCCGGGACGTGATCCGCAAGCTGTTCGGCGAGAACCAGGTCGTGATCCTGAATTTGAACCCGCGTGAACTTCTCGTGCTCGCTCAAGAGATGACGATATGACGGTGCTGATGACGGGGTTTCCCGGATTCCTGGCCAGCGCGTTGCTGCCGGGAATCCTGCGCCGATCCGGCGGCGATGCGACCTGCCTCGTGCAGCTGAAATACGCTGATCTGGCCGCGCGACACGCCGAGGAGCTGGCTGCCGCTGACGCATCTCTAGCGGGTCGCGTCCACCTGGTGGAAGGAGACATCACCCAGCCAGGACTTGGCCTCAACGGGCGCGGCCTGGACGACGTGACCGAGGTCTGGCATCTCGCTGCCGTGTACGACTTGGCGGTGGAGCGCGAGCTTGCGGTTCGGGTCAACGTCGAGGGAACCCGCAATGTGCTGGACGCGATCACACGATGTCCCGGGCTTGAGCGACTTCACTATTTCAGTAGCTGCTATGTCAGCGGTCGCTACGCCGGCCCGTTCGGCGAGGATGATCTCGAGGTTGGAGCGCCGTTCAACAACTATTACGAGGAGACCAAGCACGACGCGGAGGCGGAGGTCCGCCGGCGGATGGCCGCCGGGTTGCCGGCGACGATCTACCGTCCCTCGATCGTCGTCGGCGACAGTCGCACCGGCGAGACACAGAAGTTCGACGGGCCGTACTTCGTGATGCAGTGGCTGCTGCGCCAACCCATGGTCGCCGTTCTCCCCAAGTTCGCCGTTCTCCCTCTGGCCGGCGACCCAACCGTGACGCGCATCAACGTCGTGCCCCGCGACTTCGTCATCGACGCTGTCGGCTACCTCAGTGGCCAGCCCCAGTCCGCAGGGCGCACATATCATCTCGCCGACCCGCACCCACTGACCGTCGCGGAGATCGTCGACACATTGGCCCACGCGACCGGGCGCAAGGTCATCAAAGTGGGGCTACCAAGAGAGGTTGCCAAGGGAGTGCTCGGTCACGTCCCTGGCGCGTACAAGCTGATGCGGATCCCACCCGAGGCGGTGGACTATTACGCCCATCCCACCCACTACCTCACCGACCACACGCAAGCCGATCTCGCCGGCACCGGGATCCACGTACCCCCCTTCGCTAGTTACGTCGACCGCCTCGTCGAATTCATGCGAGACCACCCCGAGATCGGATCCGCAGCGATGGCCTAAGCGGCGCGACGACACGCTGTCGTCGCTCGCCAGGCTCGCCGCCCGCCTCCTCTCACCGGACGCGCTCCGGTCCACCACGAAACAAAGCGTCGGCGGGTTAGTCGCGGACGCTCGATCACTTGTGCTTCCGTCGTTGCCGAAGCGCACGTGCTCGCTCCCGCTATCGCGTGGAGGGGGCAGTGGTGATCGGCGGCCACGAGAGGCTCGCAGGTCGCCGGTTGCAGGGCCGGCGACGCGGCATGAGGAATCGACCAGTTGCTTATGTGGAGTCGTTCCGGATGCCTCGGCGCCGGGCTGAGCTGATCCTCGGCGGCATCATCCGAAACGTCGCCAGCGCGGCCACTGGCCGAGTGTTGTCGCCATGGCGGAAGACGACCGTCAGAACGGTCTCTTGGCGCGTGATCGTCTGCCGGCGAATGCGATCACGCCGAGGCGATGGCCGTGCTGCCGGATCAGGCGACGCGGCAGGGCGTCAATGTTGGTCGGTGCTTGCAACATGACGTCGCGCGCGATCTTCAGCAAGCGCTCACCGGCGCCGCTAACCGTTGTTGGGAGCGGGAGCGCGGGGGCTGCGGCGTCTGTGAAGCGAAGCATGCGTCCACCGATCCATGCGTCCACCGATCCCGACGGTGACGAGTGGTATCCGCCGTCCGCCTGGCCACGTCCCGCTTGCGCTCTCCACGCCGCAACCCTGCAAACCGGAAGCTTAGACTGCTAATTCAATCGAGTTCATACACTTTGCCTCCGTCCCACCACACGAGAGAGGACCATGCACATGTCGCTCCAGACGCTGATCGATGACAACCGACGCGCGATCGACGCCGACCCGATCAAGGCCAAGGCGGTGTTCAGCGTCAAGGGCGATCTCGTCGGGCTGACGGAGGTCGACCTGACCGCGCGCCAGCACTCGGTCAAGGTCGACGAGCCGCCGTCGCTCGGCGGCCAGGATCTCGGCGCCAACCCCGTCGAGCACGCACTGATCGCGCTCGCCTCGTGCCAGGCGATCACCTACCGGTTCTGGGCCGCCAAGCTCGACATCGAACTCGACGGGCTCGAGGTCACGGCCGAAGGGGACCTCGACGTGCGCGGCTTCTTCGGCTTCGACGACAGCGTGCGGCCGGGATTCACCGCGGTGCGCCTCGAGATCACACCCCGCGGCCCCGAGAGTGCCGAGCGCTATCAGCAGCTCGCCGACGCCGTCGATGCCCACTGCCCGGTGCTCGACTTGTTCACAAATCAGACTCCTGTCCAGCGACGGATCGCGGTGGCAGCCTGACCGGCCCCCGTGACGGGTCGTCGGCGACCCCGCCGACCGCGCGAGCAGCTGTCCGGTGGCGACGGCGGCGGGCGTCAAAGCGCGGACGCAGCACCGCGCCGACGGCCACTGATCCCGTGCTCCCTACGGTCAACCTCACGATCGCGTACGCGGCCAAGGGGTCACGCCGACCGGCGGCAGCGCACCAGCGCTGCCGCCGGTTGCGATCACGCCGCGATCCGCGGCCCGTGATCGCGTTTTTTCACGGAGCGATCGTGCCGGCGGCTCGCCGGGCTCCTCCTGGGAGATTGCAGAACTATCAATGCGACGTCGGCAAGCAGGAGCCGACGTCTGTCTTGAAGGCCGAGTGCTTGCAGCCGAGTGAACCGGAGCTAGCGACGGAGCCGCCTGCGGCCCGCGCAACCCAGCGCGCGCGACACCGCGACCGGCCCTGCTGATCGCCGAAAGGAGGGACGAGGAAACGAACCCAAAATCCGCCCGGCTGCATAGGCAAAAGGCCCTCTGCGGCTCCTGGGTGGCGACCTCGCTCGGCCCCCCGGGAGCTCGCGCTGTAGCGGTTGGAATGTCGCTGACGTGTCGGCCGTAGACACGGTGGGCTGACGATCGCAATCGTGGCAAAGCGCAAGCCGGCGCGGCCCCGAGCGAGCGCTCTCCGAGCGCTAGCTCGCTGCCGGCGGGTCAGCTAAGTTCGAGCCGAGCTGCCATGGCCGCTTCAGCGGCGGAGCAGGTGTCGACGGCCACGGCGCGCTGAGGCCCGTGATTGTGCGAGAGCACGAATCGGCGAACTCCGTGGGGACTCAGGCCGCGGACAGCACAGCAGGGGACTCCCCTTTGTTGCATTGCAGGGCTTTGGCCAAAGGCTGGCTCAGGTGAGATCTCAGATCCCACCGCAAGTCTGAGCGACTGTTCCCGTTGAACAGGGGAAGCCGCTAACACTTAGTCGTTGATGTCGAGCACCGGTGTGATGTTCGGCAACTGCTGCCCTTTCTCGGCGTGCTCGTTGGGCACCACGGCCGTGCCGAGAGCGAAGAACTCGATTACGTGGCTGCCCCAGCCGTGGCTGTTCTCGTGGAGCTTGACCTCCACGATCCCCAGGACGCCGTCTCCGATCGCCTCGGCCTCCTTCTGCATGCGTTCCATGGCGAGCTCGCGCGCGTCATACAGGGCCTGGGTGTATTGCTCAAGCTCGACGTTCTGACCTGTCTGGCGCATCGATTGCATCATGCCTCGATGCGCGACGTGGTAGACGCAGTTGCCCATGACCAGGCCCACTGGGCGCTTGCCGGTTTGCATCAGGGTCCAAAAGGCCTGACCGGAAAGGTCGCTGGTAAATGGGCGACCGTTGGGCGCGCGATGGACCTTGCCGCCCTTGTGCTTGATCGCGGTGCCGATGGCGATGAACTCGGCCATGTCCGCGCCCCACTCATAGCGTCCGACGTCCAAGCGGACGCCGACGATTCCGTCGGCCCCCAGCTGGTCGGCCTCCTCCTCCATGCGTGTCATGGCAAGCTCGCGGGCCGAGTACATCGCCTGGCTGAGGACGCCCATTTCCTGGCTCGCCTTCCAGTTGGACTGCTGAAAGCCGATGTGGTAGATGCTCGAACCCACCACCAGGCCGACCGGCTCAAAGCCGGCCTTCTCCACGCACAGGTACTCGTTCACGGAGAGATCGGAGGTGAACAGCCCGCGGGCGTTCATCTTCAGACGCTCGCTCGCGTGTTCGGCGAGCCCTTCGGTACTCGTCGGATCGTAGGTCGACATCAATGCTCTCCTGAAATGGTGGTGGACTAGACGCCCAGGTTGATCGACAGAACCGGTACTCCGAGCGGGGCCGGATGAGGCTCGTGTGCGCCGAGGCGAATGGCTGTGCCCAGCACGTGCATGGAGACGATGAAGAAGTGCTGCCGATAGCCGGGGCTCTCATACTCGTGGTGATCGATGTTGTGCGTGAGCGTTGAGATGACCATGTCGTTCGCACCGACGTCGCTGGCCTGACGGCGCACCTCATTCATCGCGAGTTGACGGGCTGCGTACACGCCTTCGGTGAGCTCGGTCATCTCCTGGTTGCCCCACCATGAGCCCATCATCTGATTGGCTTGCATGCTGAGCGCCACGCACACAACGGAGGTGTGGCCGATGACGCCCAACGTCTCGGCTCCGATGCGGCGCAGCTTGTCGACGTCCTGGCCGGAGAGCGCGCACATCCGCGGCCCCGAGCGACCACGCGTCGTGAGCGTGGTTTCGCGCACAGCGGTGCCGAAGACGACGTATTCGACGTTGCCCGGGTCCCCGAGAAAACCGTTGGCAGTCATCTCGATGCCGATGACGGCATCGGCGCCTGCGAACTGCGCCTCCTGCCGGAGCCGGTCGAACGAGCGCTGACGCGAAAGGTTCCAGGGCGCAGCGAAGGACGGCATCTCGCGGATCCCGCCCCCATAGGAGGACCAGCCGTAGTTCTGCCACCCGTGTTGGACTACCGACGAGCCCATCACCTGCGCCAGCGGCGTCAGACCGGAGGCCTGAGCGAGCGCGTACTCTTTCGCGCTCAGATCGCTACTGAATGGCGAACTCGCCGCGGCGATCCCCTTGAGACGCTGTTCCGCTCCCAGCGGGATCCCACCGCGTCCGATGCGCTCAAGATCGACCGCTGCTGCTTGGCGCTCATCTTCGTTGAGCGGTGCCGCTCGTTTCCCGAATAGTGGCAAACCTCTTCCGATCTTGGCATATAGCCGTCGCCTACACGCCGCGACGACCCTTGCCGGGCGATCGCGGAGCCGGTGCGTCTCAATCGCCAACGCTCATGGCGAACGGTTCGAGCGGATCGAGGCGCCCGGCATAACCACACAGAAGATCCCCGCGGTGCTCAGACTCGTCGTCGTGGTCTGGCTACCCGCCGCGCGTCATGGGCCTGACTGACGTGACGCGGATGTAGGGGCGTTACGTGCGTGTTACCGCCCGTCCCGTACGTTGGAGCCCGACAAAGGCGTTGCGCGCGTAGCAGCAAACCACCGTGCAGCCCCTGCCGCAGCCTGTCGATCGCGCTCGCTGCCGTCACGGGCATGGTGGCGATCGCCGCTTGCGGATCCTCGAGCCAGCCCACCCGTACGGCCGCCTCGACGTCTTCACCGCAAAGAGTTGAGTACTCAGATTGCGTGCGCTTCCACGGCTTCCCAAACTTCCCCGATCTCAACGCGAACGGCAGCGTCAACCTACCCTCCGGCATCAACCCGCGGGCGCCCGCGTTCCAAGCCGCCCAGCAGGCATGCGCCACCCTGCGGCCGGGTACTGGCAGTCCGCCGCCACCGATCTCGCTGGCGCAGAAGAAGAGTGTTGCCAACGCGCGGTGCATGCGCAAGCACGGCGTGCCGAACTTCCCCGACGTGGTAATCGCGCTCGGCGGCGAGGGGATCGGCTACAACGTCCGCCCGGCCCTCTCTGTCAACGTCCGGTGAGACGCTCACCATCGAGGAATCTATGAACCTTGAGGGCGAGAACGGAGCAACGCCAGGATGTTGGAGTCGAGCACGAATGGAGCCGGAGCTGCGGATGATGCTGCCGCCGGCCGCGAAGACCAGGGAGGCGGAGCCGAGCGGGGATTCGTGGCCGGCGGGCGCGCCGCGCCGGCGGGGGTCCCCGACCCCGAGCTGACCTTGCAGGCCAAGCGCCCTCGCGGGCGAGTGCTTTCACCATCTGGGTGCTCACCGACTGGACGACTCCTATGGCGACCAAGCACTCGTCCCGATCCGGCACAGACGGCCGACTCAGGACTTCTCCTTGCGCCTAGATTCGAGCGCTCCGGTCCGGCGCGACGGCTGGCTCCGGACCGGTCCTGGAGGACGCTACGCGACTTGTGCTTTTCGTCCGGTCGGCCGGCGCAGCTCACTTGCGCTAACGCGCGAACCCGTGCGCTCGAGCCTGCGGAGGAACTACCGAGAGCCAGCTGATGCCCACGCAGCATTACGTCGATCAGGCGCGCCAGCTGCAAGCGCTGTCGCTTACGGTGCACCTGCCGCTACTGTGCTCCGGCCTCGCGTTCCCCCACCAGTGCTATTCGCGGAATGGCGCGCACTGGTCCTTTGTGCGAAAACGAGCGTCGGCCGACCAGGAAAGCTCACATCTCGTTTCACGAAGGCCGAGCCATCCGAACGGCTCGCTTCTGGGCGCTCCAGCCTCCCGCTCTAGGTCGACGGCCCGGTGGGGCAGCAGTGTGCGACTAAGTCTCCCGCCGACGACAAGACAGAAGCGCTGGATTGTCGATAGACGACCAATCCTCCGGAAGAAACGGCGCTGACCAACCAGGCGGGGTCGGGCACCAGCTCAGCCCCACGCGTCCTCATGGAATGGCCAGGCCCTGTGCTCGAGCCGCGCAACGGCATGGGCGGCGGATAGACAGATCGCCTGCGCCTCGCCGACGGTGAACTCGCCGACCTTGACACGGACGCAGCAGTGATCTCGCGGTGCTGGCGGATGATCTCTCCTAGGGCTGTGTCCGAACGGTTGGGCATCGGTCGCGAATGATGATCACATGTCCTGCCCGCCGTTGACGTCCCAAACCGCGCTGTTCGCGGCCGACACACTTCGTCGTCTATATGGATGCTCTCGAGCGCGCCCTGCTCTTACCGTGCGACGTGCATCTCGACGGTCCCGTCGGTGGGCTCCTCTATGCGCGCGGGTAGGAGGTCCCGCCGGTGCGCCCGCACCGGCGGTGCGACTTCGACGGAAACGCCAATTGAGCAAGGTAGCGTGACCTGGGGTGACCGGCAAGGCGTCAACGGCTGGAACGTGTCGGGTTCTCGAGCGTCGGCGAGCGGTCGCCCTGGCGCGCCATTACCGGGAGTTCGAGGGCCTGTCGATCGGTCAGATCGCCCAGCGCCTGGGCCGTTCGCCGGCGACGGTGAAGGCGTACTTCTACGACCCCACTGGGGAGAAGGCGCGGGCCGTCAAGGCCCGCTACCAGGGGGTGTGCCGCGGCTGTGGCGCCTACACCCAGCCGCGCGACGGCAAGGGCGACGCATACGCATACTGCAAGACATGCCACCCGGGCGCGATCGAGCGGCGCTCGACGCGCGACTGGGTGCTCGAGGCGATGCGCGAGTGGTGTGCTCGCTACGGTCGGCTGCCGTCGTCCTACGACTGGTCACGCACGCACGCGCGCCGACGTGGGGGAGAGGCGCTCGAGCGACTGAGGGAAGGCGACTGACCCTCCCCGAGCGTCGTGACGGACGTCTATGGGAGCTGGACGGCGGCACGGGCGGCGGTCGCCGAGGCAGATTGCTGAGGCTGGCGATGGAGAGCGTCGATCGCTGCGTCGTCCTTCATGACTTACGCCCCGCGAGCCGTCGTCGTCCGTCGCCGTCCTGGCGATCGCACCACTGCGGAACCGAAGTACGAACCGAGACTCAGAGCCGGAAACCCTGTATCTAGAAGTCAGAGCCGGCCATGCAAGCGGAGAGAACAAGATCCGGCGCGGTCCCAGCGTCGCCACCTCTCGCTCTCGTTATCGCGAGGGAGATCGAACTCCTTGCGACGCGACGCGGGCGCCTCGTGGCGTTCGACGTCGAGGAGATCGAAGCTGTGGGCGAGCACATTGCCGAGCTTGTTGCGTACGCGCGTCCGAAGGTTGGACTGATCGATGCGCGGGAGTTGGCCGAGGAGCTCGGCGTCGCTCGCCGATTGGGTCTACGCCAACGCCGAGCGCCTTGGAGGCGTTCGGCTGGGGAATGGTCCACGGGCGCGGTTGCGCTTCGACGTCGAGCTGGCACGACAGGCACTGGCGGCGGGCGGGAACGGCGCCCAGCCACCCAGCAACGGAGCGGCGCCGCGACGGCGGGGACGGCCCCGACGGGAGGTTGTACCCGCCGGGGTGCCTCTCATTCAAGGCAGGTCCGGGCGGTGATGAAAGACCGTGCCATCCTTCGATCGTCGATTCATGATGGCCCCGCTGGTCGGTGTCCCACGGCTGGCGGCTAGACAGCGGAGGTTGGATCCTATGCAAGCTCCCGGCCCCCTTGGAGGGCTGGCAGTGATGGGGCGTCCGCGACGCGGCACGCTCAAGCGTCGCCAGACGAAGCAGGGCATCAGCTACGGCGTCGCGTTCACATATCGCGGCGAGGAGTTCTACGAGCATTTCGGCGGCGAGTGGGAGGGCTGGGACGAAGAGCGCCGCGGCCCAAGAGCAACGGTTCCTCATGGAGAAGGTCAACCGCGGCGAGTGGAAGTCGGCGAAGGCCGAATCGGCGAGCGGACTCGCGACCGCGGCTGCGCCGACCTTCCAGGTGGAGGCCTCGCAATGGCTGCATCGCCGCAAGGTCAGAGCCGGCGACCTCGAGGGGCGCACCAAGACGATGCGCGACCTCGAGTGGCGGCTCTCAGTGGTCATGGATAAGTTCGGCCCCGCGCCCATCGACGAGCTGGATTTTGGCCTCGCCGACGAGCTGGTCATCGACCTATGCGAGGAGAGGGCGGCGATCGAGCGCGCCGCAGCGGAGGGGGTGCCGCTGATGAGAGCCGTCCGCGACTCGCGCACCGGAAGCAGCTACCAGGCCCGTCGACGAGGCGTATCCAACGGATCGATTCGCAAGGCACTCGATGCCGCCGAGCGCGTGCTGCGGGACGCGAAGAAGCGCGGCGTGCTCGTCGGCGAGGTACCCGCGCTGAAGTCCGCGGCGCCGAAGGCCGAGCGCCCGCGGCGCTCGTTTCTCGAGCCCGAACAGATCGCCGCGGTTCTGCGCGCGGCCGATCTGATCGGAGCCGAGCATCGCGGGCTGACATGGGAGGCGGTGGATCTCATCCGGAGCTCCAGCCGTTCCGCGGTCTCGCTCGCGCGCGAGCTCGGGGTCTCCGACACGCTGATCCGCAAGGTTCGCCGCGGCGAGCTCTGGAATGGCGCGGCCGCTGCTCGGAACCGCAACGATGTGCCGCGCCGCGTTGTCATCGACACGCTGATTCTCGGCGGCCTGCGCGTCTCGGAGCTCTGCGGGCTCGATGGCCCGCACCTCGACCTCGCGGCTGGCCGCCTGCGCGTCCCGAGATCGGCGACGAAGTCCGATGCCGGCGAGCGCAACATCCCGATCGTGCCGGCGCTGCGCCAAGGCCTGACCGAGCACCGGACGGAATACCCGAGCGGCCAGCGCGAGCCGGCGTTCCCGACGCGCAACGGTACGCGCCAGCACCCGGACAACATCCGTGCACGCATTCTCGCGCCGATCCGTGAGCGGGCAAACGAGCAGCTGGAGGCCGAGGGTCTGTTGCCCATCGGCCACATGACGCCGCACACGCTGCGACGCACGTTTGCCTCGATGCTCGCCGTGTGCGACGTGCCCCCGCGCCGGGCGATGTACCTGATGGGTCACACCGACCCGACGCTCACGCTCGCCGTCTACCAGCAGGTCCTCGACATGGGCAAGGGCGCCGTCGAGATCCTCGAGCAGACACTTGGGTGCACGCTGGCCGAGGCTCGCGCGATCTACAACGGCGAAGGGCGAGCCGCCGAAGTCGACGAAAAAGCTTGAACGGTCGACCCCGATCGGAGGGACGTCGGCAGACGACCGGGACTTTGCCGCCCGGGGGTTTCCGGAACAATCCGGAACAGACTCGTCGAGACAGCAGCAGCGCCGCTCATCGGGGCACAAGGCGCAGGCAAGGGGCGCGCAGGACCAGGGGTTTCCGGAACCAATCCGGAACCAAGCGCTGGAAATGGCTGGCAGGCTCGTCCCGAGCCTGTCATTGGGCAACAAAAAACCCCGCTTTTGCGGGGCTTTTGTCGAAGCGGCTGAAGGGACTCGAACCCTCGACCTTCTGCATGGCAAGCAGACGCTCTAGCCAACTGAGCTACAGCCGCGCCGGCGCCGAGTATAGAGGGGGCGGCGAAGGCTGGCGCCTACCGGCAACGGGTGCTGGGAGCCGGGCCGGGCGGGGACCCGTCACCTTGCGCATCCTTTGCTCGGACCAGAGGCGACGACCGGAATCGAACCGGTGTAGACGGCTTTGCAGGCCGCTGCGTAGCCACTCCGCCACGTCGCCGAGGTCCCGAAGGGTAGCTGGAAGGCGCGTGGCGGCGGTCAGCGCGGGCGCAGCACGACGGCGTTGCCTGACGGATCGCGCACCAGCGCGCCCGGCCCGTCGATCGGCTCAACGGGCAGCCCCGCGGCCTCGATCCTGGCCAGCAACTGATCGAGCTCGGCCTCGTCTGAAAGACGCACGTCGAAGGAGCGCAGCCCGACCGAGCCTGGAGCCGGGGGAGAGGAGCCCGCGCTGTTCCACGTGTTGAGGCCGATGTGGTGGTGATAGCCGCCTGCGGACACGAACAACGCGCCCGGATAGCCGCGCACGGTCACGTCGAACCCGAGTACGCCGTGGTAGAAGGACTCGGCCTCCTGTATGTCGGCGACCTGGAGGTGTACGTGACCCATCCGGGTGCCTGGCGCCACGGCGGCGGCGATGGCCGGCTTGCCGCTGAGCTCCCCGGCCAGCGACTTCAGGTCCAGCGCGAGCGTGGCCATCTGGAGGTTCCCGGACTCGTCGTGGCCCCACTGCTCACGCGGACGGTCGCGGTAGATCTCGATCCCGTTGCCGTCGGGATCGGACAGGTAAAGAGCCTCGCTGACGAGGTGATCGGAGGCGCCGTCAAGTGGCCACCGGGCCTGTGCCAACCGCGCCAGCGCGTGGGCGAGGTCAAGACGCGACGGGACGAGGATCGCCAGATGAAACAGCCCGGTGGCGCGTCGGTCGAGCCCCGGCGCCGATGCGTCCGGGGCGAGCTCGACCAGCGCCGGTTCGCCGAGCGGCCCGAAGGCCAGGCCGCCGTCGGAGAGTTCTGTGGGTACCAGGCCGAGCGCCCTCTCATAGAAGGACCGCGAGCGCGCGAGATCGGAGACCGTGAGCCGAACGGCACCCATCTCGGTCCCGGCGTCCAGGGCGACGGGGAGGGCCGGATGTGCCCGGCGGGAGACGTTGGCGCTCATCATCAGATCCTACGCCGCCGCCGCGGCCTGCCGGAGATGCTGGTTGCTGACATGAGTGCTCCCTGGAGATAGTTGAGTGAGCAACCATAATAGCGCCGAAGTTGAGCCGTCAAGCATTTCCGGTCCTTTGGCACGTGAAGACGCGACGGTTCGGGCGCGCAGAGGGGGGCGACTACTCGACGGTGCAGGCGCCGCCGACGCCGGCGCCCGGGAGGCGCCCGAGCAACTCGGCCAGCTGCTCGATCTCGGGGGGCGAGAAGTGCTCGAGAAACAGCCGCCGGATGCTCTGGACATGCGAGCAACCGGCCCGGCGCAGCTTCTCGTGGCCGGAGTCCGTGAGCTGCGCGTAGGACACGCGAGCGTCGTTGGGGCAGGCCACGCGTTTGATCAGGCCGGCCTCCACGAGCCCGTCGACCAACCGCGTGATCCCCGATCGCGTGAGCATCGTGCGCTCGGCAAGCGCCGACATCGGAAGATGGCCCTCGTCCGCCTGAGCGAGGTAGAGCAGAACCTCGTAGTCACGCGCGGTTATCGCGTGATCGGCGACCAGCTCGGCGTCAAGCACGCGCACGATCGACGCATGGCTCTGCAGGTAGCTGCGCCATGACTCCAGCGCGGCGCCCTCGAGTTCGCTGTCGACGATCGTGTCCATGTGCACGCACATTCTAGTTGACGGGTCAACGGTTAAACATGTGGGTCCGTCGGGGTAGGCTCGGGCCATGGAAGAGATCGCCCCGGGCCTCTGGCACTGGACCGCCCGTCACCCCCACATCGGCAGTCAGGTCAGCTCGTACTACCTGGTGCCCGAGCGGGTACTGCTGGATCCGATGCTCCCGCCCGGTGGTCCGGAGTGGTTCTCAGCGCAGGGAGCCGAGCCCGAGCACATCCTGCTCAGCTGCCGCCATCACGATCGCGATTCCTGGCGGCTGCAGCAGGAATTCGGCTGCGAGGTGCACTGCGTCCAGAGCGGCTGCCACGAGCTCGACGGGCGCGGCCGGGTAACTCCGTTTTCCTTTGGCGACGAGCTTCCCGGCGGCGTGGTCGCCCACGAGGTCGCTGCGATTTCGCCGGACGAGACCGCGCTTCACGTCCCCCGCCACGGCGCGCTCGCCGTTGCCGACGGGGCGGTGCGCTGGGACGGTGCCGAGGAGCTGAGCTTTGTGCCCGACCACCTCATGGACGACCCGGAGACGACCAAGCAGGGGCTGCGCCGCTCATACCGAGGGCTGCTCGAGCTCGACTTCGATCGCCTGCTGCTCGCCCACGGGGATCCGGTCACTGCGGATGGCAAGGCGGCCCTCCGTCACTTCGCCGGCCAGGATTAGTGGCATCCTCGCGCCGATCATCGCCCTGGCGGCGATCGCGCTCGCCGGCTGCGGTGCCAGCGCCAAGCATGGCCTCTCGGTCACCCCGGCCGCTCCGCGGCCCACCTCGACCCTGCGCTTTCAGTTCACCGCTCCTGACTCGAGCGGCCGCCATGGCCAGACCCAGACCGGCTACACGCTGATCATCACGGGGCCGCAGCGCCGCGGCTGTGTTGGGGTGCACTCCGACCAGCTGCCCGCGGTCGCCAGGGACGAGCTCGTCACCGTGAACGTCACTCCGGCGCACGACGGACACTGGTGCACCGGTTCGTTCACGGCCCGAGTTCAGGAGGTCGGCCGCCCCGTGTGTGCGGTGGGAACGATGTGCCCGCAGTTCGTTCGGCTGCTCGCCACGGTCGGCGAGGTCCGGTTCTCGATCACCGGCTGAGCGCGACGACGCTGAACCTTCAGGCGGGTGCGGCGACGGATGCTTCTCCGAAACCGCTCTCTTCCGCGGGCCGCCGGCCCCCGCCCCTGCGCGGCCGGGTCAGCACCATCGTCTGGCAGGCGGGCACGACACGCAGCTCGTCGTGGTTGCGGGCACGGTATGTCGACGGCGTCTCGCCGACGAGCTCGGTGAACCGGGCGGAGAAGGAGCCGAGGCTCGTGCAGCCGACCGAGAAGCAGACATCCGTCACGCTCAGGTCGCCGCGGCGCAGCAGCGCCTTCGCCCGCTCGATGCGGCGGGTCATCAGGTAGGAGTACGGCGTCTCGGAGTACGCCTCGCGGAAGCGGCGGCTGAAGTGCGCCGGCGACATCAGCGCCGTGCGGGCGAGCGCCGGGACGTCGAGCGGTTGCGCGTACTCGCGGTCCATCCGGTCGCGCGCCCGACGCAGCCGACGCAGCTCCTCAATGTCGGCACTCACCCGGATATTCTCCACCTTCATACAGGCTCATCCTCGCAGCTGGGGTGACGGGCCGCTCCGCGGGGCCGACGCCCTTGCCTGGCTCGGCCGCCGTGCCGCGTGCCGGGCCCGCCGTAAATGAGCAGTTTTGGAGAAGCGCCGGTCGCCGAGCCGCCCGTAGCATGACCGTCATCGACACCACGGCGACCGTAGACACCGCGTCGATCTGACCCACGATTTCAGGAGTGACCATGACCGGCTCTTCCACGCAGGGAATCAAGACCGTGCTGTGTCCCGTTTCCGACCTGGCGAAGGCCAAGGCGATGTACGCCGCCCTGCTCGGCGTACCGCCGCAGGCCGATGAGTCCTACTACGTCGGCTTCGAGGCCGCGGGCCAGCAAATCGGGCTGCTGCCGTGCGGTGGACCGCAGGGCTTGACCTCACCGGTGGCCTACTGGCAGGTGCCCGACCTCGAGGCGAAGCTGGCCGAGGTGACCGCCGCGGGTGCCGCCCTCAAGGAGCCGGCGCGCGACGTCGGGGGTGGCCGCCTGGTGGCCACCGTCACCGATCCCGATGGCAACGTCCTCGGCCTGCTTCAGGACCCATGAGTGCCGGGACGACGAGCATGCCCACGAGACGGACACGCAGTCGCCTGCGTTGTACGCCCGCGATCTGATGGACGCCAAGCAGGATCGGAGAAGCGCGGGGCACGCTGGCTCCCTAGCCTTGCGGGCATGAATCTCACCCTTGCCCGCTGCTTCGTCCAAGTTCATGACCCCGACCTGGCACTGAGCTTCTACCGCGACGCACTCGGCCTCGAACTGCGCAACGACGTCGCCCGCGAAGGCTTCCGCTGGATTACCGTCGGCGGCGCCTCCCAGCCCGACGTCGAGATCGTCCTCACGAACTACCTGAACGGGAGCCCCGCCGACAGCGACGCGCTCGCCGCCCTCGTCGCCAAAGGCGCCCTCAACAGCGTCCACTTCCACACCGATGACCTCGACGCCACCTTCGAGAAGGTACGTGCCTGGGGCGCCGAGATCGTGCAGGAGCCGACCGAACAGTTCTGGGCGCGAGACTGTGCCGTGCGTGACCCGTCCGGCAATCTGGTGCGCATCGACCAGCCACCCGCCGCGTAGTCGTGACGCGGCCAACGAAGACACCCCGAGCCACCGACCCACGCCGTCGAGGACGGGCTGTCGGAAAAGCCTATATATGCAGGAGATTCTGAGGACGCACGGACGGGGCGTCAGCAGCCGGTTGCGCGATCCAGGGCGCGGCAGACCTCGGCCACCCTTGTCGTTGACGGTGCCTCGCGGCGCCCTCTGTGCCGCGGTTGCCGGTCTCAGTCGGCGAACCCTGATTGCGACGAGGCGATCCGGCCGGAAGACGCCGCTTCCCCATGATCGGTGTGCGCCCTGGTCTGGGCTGGTGACCGCATTCGGCCGATAGCAGCGCCGGAGATGAACCGCTGGACTGCGCCGAGTTCCCGCTCGTCAGGCGTGCAGGAGCGGCCCGCTGGGCGGCCGTATGCGTAGCTACGGTTATCCGGTGGCGAAGTGGAGCGATACGCGGCGGTTCGGACCAGGCCCGTACATGCTCGGATTACAACGCTTGAAGTGGGACGACAGGTTCCCGTTCAGCGTGCCGGCCGTCGCGACAATCGAGCGGCTCGAGCTCGGCCAGTCGGTGACGCTACTGGCTGGCGATAACGGGAGTGGCAAGTCAACGATTCTCGAGGCGATCGGAGCGGCGATCGGCTTCGCAAAGCAAGGCGGTGAGCTTGCCCGCCTCGGTGAGCTGCCAGCCGTGCCTGGCAACGTGCTCGATGATGCGCGCGCACCGTTGCTGGCGCCAGTGCTGAGCGCCACCAAGCCGCGAAACGGCTATTTCCTGCGAGCTGAGAGCTTCTTCAACGTCGCGGAGTTCATCGACAGCGGCGACCGGTTCGCGCCCGACCTGTCGTTGTATGGCGACGTCCCGCTCCACACGCAATCGCACGGCGAGTCGTTCCTGGCGCTGGCCGCCAACCGGTTCGGGGCTGACGGTTTCTACCTGCTCGACGAGCCGGAGGCGGCGCTGTCGGTCACCGGGGCGCTCGCGCTGCTCGCGGTGGTGGCACGCGCCGCCAAATCCGGTGCGCAGTTCGTCATCGCCACCCATTCGCCGATCCTGCTGGCCGCACCGGCCGCCCGGATCTATGAGCTCGACGAGGACGGCATCAACATCGCTGATTACGACGATTTGCAAGTCGTGCGGCTGATGCGCGGGTTCCTCGACGCTCCCGACCGGTATCTGCGGCAGATCATGACCGACTCAGACGCTGACCATGGCTGAAGAGGAGCAGTCATACCGCCCGTTGGGCAGCGCGTTGGCGGCGTAGAGTCGCGCGGCTAGAGGCGATCGCAGCGTACCGGGAGATCGCTTCCGCCCTCGGCGTAGAGCAACCGTCTCGCGCAGCGGTGGGGAGGGTGCCGGGTTCTCGTGAATGGTGAAGCCATGGGGCGATCTGCGCACTGCGTCGATCGTCTTGACGAGCCAACGCGACCGCTCCCTGCTTGAACTCCCTCGGATAGGCCTTGGGCATGAACACCATCCTTTTGGTGGCGTCAGACGCCACCGCAGATTAGGTGTTTTCACGGAAGCGGGGAGAGACCAGAACGAAACCTTGTCGACCTACTCGATAGGGTTGATCGAGTCACGTAGGGGCGTCAGCAGCCGGTTGCGCGATCGAGCGCGCGGCAGACCTCGGCCAACCTCTCTGAGCCGAGTGTGGCGATGAGGTCGCTGAGATCGCCCTTCGGGAGCGAGGCCACGTGGTCGGCATTCAGAACGTAGGCCCGAGGCATCCCGTCCTCCACACCGAGCTCGACCCCGGTCGGCAGCCCGCGGATGTCCTGGTCGCAAGAACGACGAAGACTTTCGTTCAAGCGGTCGATCGCCTCATCTCGCGTCAGCACCAGTGCGGGACGTCGGGGCCAATCCGAATGCTGAGCCCGGCGTACCTCGCCCCGCCTCACCAGGGCTCGTGCCCCGCCGCCTGTTCCTCCTTGGCCAGCCGCCGCATCGTCTCGGCATTGCTGACCTCATGCACCTTTGAGAGGTCGCCCCAGCCGTCGACGGCCCCGTCGCTCTGAGCCGCGCGCAGAGCGCGCTCGGCCTGCTCTTCGCGCCAGTGGGGGGCGCGTTGTAGGAGCTTTTTCTTCGCAGTCATGCGAGCTAAAGCGTACTTCCCGCGGCGGGGTTCTCGAGCGTGGCAATGCGACGAGCCTGCGGCGCATCATCGCCCTGTGGCTCGATCGCCGGGGAGCCCGGCGTCTCACTGCCCAACGCTGATTGCGACGAGCGATCGGCCGGCGGCACGCCGCTCGGGAACCGGGATCGGGCTGCCGCCCTGGTCCGAGCTCGTGGCCGAATTCGGCCGGAAGCAGTCGTCTCGCGCGTCGCGGCGGGCCTCTTCAAGAGTGCCGGATGTTCGTGAAAGCAGGCGACCGCGCTGGCACCTAGTAGCTGTGTTGGTTGCGACGGGCTGGTGGGCCTACAGGCCGTCGAAGACCGCGAACGCGGCGTCGATCCTTGAATGGTCGTCGGTTGCGTTGTCGTCGAGCATGAGGCCTCGGATGACGGCGAGAGCAAGTGTGGCTTGGGCTTGGGCGGTGACTTCGTCGGGGCTGGACGGTCTCAGCAGCTCGGTGAATTGGGGAAGCCAGTCGTGGACGCTGGCACGGCCGAAACCCGGGAATCGGGCGGGCTGGGTTTGAGCTAGGGCGTTGACCTCGTCGAAGAGCCGGAAGAAGGGACGGTTGACCGGATCGGTGATGATTGCGCGGAGGGCGCTGACGAGGCCGCGGAGATCCCGCGGGCTCTGCTCGGCAAGCTGCGCGCGGCAGGTGTCGAGGAGTTGGCTGCGAGCGTGGGCGAGGGCGGCGGCGATGAGCGCATCGCGGGATCCGAAGTGGTGGACCAGCATCCGGGAGCTGGTCTTGAGGGCGTCCGCGAGCTCTCTCAGGGAGACCTCACAGCTTTGGCGGGCGACGAGCAGTTCGGCCGCTTGGGCCACTAGGCGGTGTCGACGCCGCTCGTCACGAGGCCGACCAGATGCTGTAACGTCGTTACAGGAATTGTCGGCTGACCCAGGAGGACTCACGATGGACACCGTGCCAGAAGACTTCAAGCGACGTACCTTTCGACAGGATCTATCACGAAGCGCCCCAGCCGGCGATAGGGCTCTGTCTCCTGACTTCTTGCACGCTCAGACAACGAGCGTCGGTTTCCCCCAGAGCCCGAGAACCGTCCCGGCCCCGCGATGACGGCCCTGGTGTTCGTTCATGGCGCATGCGTCCGCGACGCCGATTGGTGGTGGAGCCGGATGACGCAGCCGCTCGCCAAACTCGGCGTCGCAACCGTCGCGGTGGCGCTGCCGAGCTGCGGCGAGACCGGAGACACGCTCGGAGACCTCTACGACGACGTCCAGGCGTGCCGCGAGGCGATCGCTGAGGTCGACGGCCCCGTCGTCCTGTGCGGCCACTCCTACGGTGGGATGATCATCACCGAGGCCGGTGCTGATGACCGCGTCACCCAACTGCTCTATGTGACCTCGGTGATGCCCGACGTCGGTCAGTCCCAGGCCGATCTCATCGGCGCAGAGCCCGCGCCGTGGCAGCAACCGGGCGAGGACGGCACCGTCGGCGTGGATCCCGACATGATCCGGGAGTTCTTCCTCCAGGACTGCGACGAGAGCACGACGCAGCAAGCGGTCAGCCGTCTCACACGTCAATCCCTCACGCCATTCACCCAAGTCCCGCACCAGATTGCCTGGCAACAGAAGCCCGCCACGTACTTCGTCTGCACCAAGGATCTCGCCACACCACCCGAGACGCAGCGCCGACGCGTCAGAGCGGATACGCGACTCGTCAAGTTCAGCGCAGGGCATCACCCGTTTCTCTCGCGTCCCGACGAGTTCGCAGAAAGCATCGTCGCAGCGATCGACCAGAGTTGAGCAAGCGGATCGGCTTCTGCTTGGTCGCCGTCGGGGCAGTGTCGACGAGGCGGCTGCTCTCGGCCGAAGGCAGGCATGTGACGAAAGGCAAGGTCCGGGCCGGATATCCGGTCTGGCTGGTTAGCGTCAAGCCGCGAAGCCCCGTGTACAACACCTCACGCGAGCCGGCGGCAAACTACATGATCGTTGTCATCGGCGCTCGTGATGGTCATTTGCTCGGGGACGACGCGGGTTACAGCCCGGCTCTCAACAACACCTCAGGCCCGAGCTGGGGCGAGGGGGAATGGACGGGCAAGTCCCCCTGATCAGCGTGCCGGCGCCCGACCGGAGGATGAGCCATCCGTCGGTCCCGCAATGCGGGGTGAGCGGCCGAGTCGCCGCCTCCTGGCGACAACGAGTAGCGGACGATCTCGTCGCTCAACGGCACCGATGCCATTTGACGTCTCAGCTGGGGATCGACCACCGGACGTCCGAACGATTCGTCGGGACGTTCGGGCCCATGAGCGGCCTGTCTCAATCCCCGAACCTCAACTGCGACGCCTCCTTTCACGCGATAGCGATCGCGCGCTCCATGCGGTGCGCCCCCACTGACCCGACCGCCTGCGCCCAGGCAGGAGCGGGTCGGTTGCCGCCGGTCGGTGCCGCTGCAGCCTGCCTCCCGCCCGCGCGGAGCAGGGACGCGCGCTCAAGCCGGCATCACCGTCCAAATGCCAGTTCTATCCTGAATGCGGGCTCGCGGGTCCGCCGTGTGAACGGCCGGCGGGGCGCCAGCCGGCTCTGACGAATTCACCCGACGCGGTTTGAGATGGGTTAGTGTGATCTCGCTCATAGCCGACGGCAGCTCACGCTGCGGGAAAAGAGAAGGCAGATGGCCACCTACCTTGCGTTTCACGAGGCTGACGATGTCGATCACTGGCTGAACTCACCCAAGCGCGAGGAGGTGTTCGGACCTCTCGGAATCACTGTTCGGACGTTCCAGGACCCCCAGGGCTCGAACCGCGTTGGGATGATCGTCGAGATCCCCGACTTCGCCGCGTTCCAAGAGTTCATGCAGACCGAGCCAGCGGCCGAAGCGATGAAGCACGACGGGGTCCGCGTCGACACCCTCGTGATTCTCGCCGAGGGATAGAACCTCGCGCCGACCGCTTTCCGAACCGAAATCCGGACGCACCTGAGCTGCCAGCGATGCGGACAGTCCCTGGCGACGCGGCACCAGTTCCGGCATTCCCCACAGTCGGGTTCTGAAGCCGGCCGGGGAGCGCTCATCGATCACCGCGCTCTCGTGTTCGCGCAACCGGTTTCGGCCGATTCTGAGTCTCGGTGTAGATCGAAGACAGTGCCGCCGAGAGAGCATGTCGTGAGTACTCTCAAACGGGCGCAGGATCCAGCGTCTCCCAGACCGAGACGCGAGTGGCGTCTACTGGTCCGTTGGTGGCGGCCCCATGAGCGGCCCGAGGAGTTCGTGGAGGTCCGGCATCATCATGACGTCATTGACGTCGATTGTCCCGTCGGTCAGGTGGTGGTAAGCCAGGCCACGTGACGTTCGCTCGCTCCCGTCCGGCAGGGTGATCGCGTAGTCAAAGCGCGCGAAGACCGCATCGCCCTAAGCGACCATCTCCAGAGAGCTCGTGCGCGCCTCACCGATCACCGCATGCAACGCGGTGGTCATCGCCTTCAGACCGGCGATGTCGATGCCCTCGAACGCAAGGTTGAGGTAACTCGGCGCGAGGACGTCGTGGGCGACGCTGACATCACGACCGGACGCCGCGTTCTCGATGAACCGGCGAACGACGAGCTTGTCCCCTCGGTACCCAGACGCTCCACCTCTCTCGCTCGGGACCTCAAGACAGGCGTCGGTCCCTGGGTGGGCGATCGTATACCGGCGGGACCCGCTCGCCGCGAAAGAATGCTGGCGGCCGCCACTGTATCGAGGGACTGGCACAGGCTTCCCGCTCGCAACTCGATCGATGCATACTCTCGCTCGGCGGTAATCGGCGACCCGACTCCGCCCGATCGCCCGACCCGAGCGTGGCGGTGACGGGAGTAGCAGAGCGCTGGCACGCGTTCGGCGAGTTCTAGCTCGGAGCGCCCTCCCTAGCACCGGTGCTTCCCTTCGCCCCCCCAAATACGCCCGGCGCCAGGTCCTGGTCACGCCTATGCGACGCCGACTCCGCACACGTGCGTGACTCATACGTGGGTTGCGCGAAAAGCGACCGCCGACACGGAGCTCGGATTAGTTCAATTGCCAAACCCTGAGTGAACGCGAGCCGGCGGCAATCCGGCTGCCTCCGTCGGTCAGGCGGCCGTCAGGCGGCGGTCAGGCGGCGGTCCGCCGCAGCATCTCGACGACAAGGAACGCCAGTTCGAGGGCCTGCTCGGTGTTCAGCCGCGGATCGCACGCCGATGCATATCGCGACGCGAGTTGGCTGTGAGTGATCATCTGTGCCCCGCCGAGACATTCGGTGACGTTTTCGCCGGTGTGCTCGACGTGGATGCCGCCGGGGTGCGTGCCCAACTGCTGGTGGACCTCGAAGAAGCCCTCGACCTCGTCGACGATGCGGTCGAACTGCCGGGTCTTGTGACCGGAGGGGGACTCCTCGGTGTTGCCGTGCATCGGGTCGCACTGCCAGACGACGCGGTGCCCGGCTCGTGAGACCGCCTCGACAATCGGCGGTAACCGGTCGCGGACGGCGTGGTTGCCCATGCGGGAGACGAGGGTCACCCGGCCGTCGACGTGATCGGGATCGAGCCGCTGCACGAGCGCGACCGCCTGCTCTGGCGTGACGGTCGGGCCGATCTTGACCCCGATCGGGTTGGCGATGAGCGCGCCTAGCGCGACGTGAGCGCCGTCGAGATGACGCGTGCGCTCACCGATCCAGACCTGGTGGGCCGACAGTAGGTACAGCCGTTCGCCCTCGAGACGCAGCAGCGCCCGTTCGTAGTCGAGCACCAGCATCTCGTGGCTGGCGAACAGCTCGACGGTGCGCAATGAGCTGTCATCGACCCCGCAGGCCGACATGAAGCGCAGGCTGCGGTCGATCTCGGTGGCCACACGCTCGTAGCGTTCCCCGGCGCTGGAACGGCGCACGAAGTCCATGTTCCACTCCTGCAGATGGTGAAGGTCGGCGAGCCCGGCGCCGGTGATCGCGCGCGCCAGGTTCATCGCGGCGGCGGCGTTCGCGAACGCTCGGATCATCCGGCCCGGATCGGGGCGGCGGGCCTCGGCTGTCGGCTCGATCGCGTTGATCATGTCGCCGCGATACGACGGAAGCCCGGCGTCGTCGATCTCCGCGCTGCGTGGCTTGGCGTACTGGCCGGCGAAGCGGCCGAGCTTGACGACCGGCATCTGCGTTCCATAGGTCAGGACCACAGCCATCTGCAGAAGCGTTCGGATCGTGCCGCGCAGCCGGGCCTCGGTGTTGTCCAGGAAGGTCTCGGCACAATCGCCGCCCTGCAGCAGGAACGCCTCTCCCCGGGCGACGGCCGCCAGCCGTGCCTGCAGCACGTCGACCTCGGAGGCGACCGCGATCGGCGGCACGCCCTCCAGCACTCCGACCACGCGCGCCGCCTGCTCGGCGTCCGGCCACGACGGCTGCTGGACCGCCGGGCGGCTCAGCGCGTCCTCCACAGCAACCGCGAACGAACCCGGTAACCGCGCGGTCCGGGCCTCCGTTGTGGCCTCGACGTCAACCGTCCAGCTCATGCAAGCACTGTAGAAGTTCGCGAGGGCCGCCACCCACTCGATCCCGTCGCCTGTTCGTTTCGTCTCAGACGGGATCGCCAAACGGGCGCCCCGGAGCGTTCGCAAAGGCGCGTGGCGCCGGCGGACCGTCTCGCCAGGGGCCCAACCGCTGCTGGACGGAAGCGAACCCTCCCTTGGCGACGTATGGCCATCAGCTACGGATGGACGATCGTGATAAGGGAGCTGGAGGCGTCGTCTCGCTGGTCGCCAGAAACCAAGGCCAGAGCGGGCGTCATGGGTGGGGTAGTGATCAGCGTCCCGGTCGTGCTCGGGACCACTGTCCCATACGTCTATTGGCTGCTGACCGGCGATGGACCGTGGCGCTGGTACGGGTTCAGCTCCTGCGTCGTCGTGAATCCCTTTCCGAAGGGGCCGCGCGCGGAAATCCGAGCGGCCCTCGGCGAGCTATTCACGGCTCGCGCCCCGGTTAGTCCGCGCGATAACCCGTCCACGACCTAGCGTTCAAAAGTATCCATTCCACGTCGGCCAACGCGCAACACTCGCGCCGGCCGCCGCCGGCACCGATCGTCGTCTCACACGGGATCGACGAGTGCGACAGATCTGACCTCTTCAATCAGACCGATGAGGTGCTGCCCGGCTGTCTCAGTCCCCAACGGTGACTGCGACGATGGTTGCACCGGCAGGCCCGCCGCTTCGGGCCATGGTCGGGCTGACGGCCTGGTCCGAGTTCGTGGTAAAGGACCTTATGTCACGACAACGTTGCAACCGCGGACGGTACCCCTGGGCTAGAGTCGCGCCATCCGCGCTGCAGCAGCGACAGCGATCGTGGCCCTCGCCGTCTCGGGGTGCGGGGCCAGCCGTCCGTCGGACACGGTCACCGGCCCACCGAGCGCCACCGCGGCCACCACAGTCCGGGCGACGACCTCGGCGTCGTATCCCACGCCCCACCCACAGGTGGTCGAGCCGGTTGCCGGCCGCGAGGCGAAAACCCGCGGCCGGCCGCGTCCCAGCGCCCCCGGGCTGTCGGTCATCTCGTCGGATCCGAAGGTCGGGGCCCCGGCGACGGTGACCGACGCTCCAGCCAAGGGAGCGCCCACCGACGCGCAGGTACGCGCCGCCGTCGCCCGCTTCCAGGCTGCCGTCGCCTACTACCACCTCGACCAGCTCAACTTCTCCGGAGAGCTGCTCAAGCTGTCTCAGCTGCCACCGGGCGAGTACTTCACGAGCATCGCGTCTGTCTACACCGACTACGGCAAGCCGGTCGCCTGCGGGGGCATCCTGCACGTACCCGAGCTCGGAGTGGCCAACAAAACGCTTCCGTGCGGCACCGAGGTCATCTTCGTCTACGGGTCGCGCGCCATCCGGGTACCCGTCATCGATCGAGGCCCCTACATCGCGGGCCGGGAATGGGATCTCACCGGAGCGACCGCGGAGGCCCTCGGGTTCCCAGGGCTGGGGCCGATCAAGTGGCGGCTCGCGCCCTGACCCGGCGCAGCCGTGCCGAGCATCAGCGCCGTCTCCTACATACTTCTTAAACCAACCACACAAGCTTCGGCCCTGTGGGAAGCTGAGCCTCGCCCACCATCCCAGTGATCACCTCCGTCGAGTAATGCGAGTGGGCAGACACCTCCACGTCTGCGCATAGCGCCCCATTGCTCCCCACAAATCTCCCCCTCAATCGAGGCTCGGACGAACATGCCGCCGATGGCGCCTACAAGTGTCCGAACAGGATCGGCGGATTCGGGCGGTCATCGCAACAGTAGTGGTCCGATCTCCTCGATCGGCTTAGCGAAGCCTAGGCGTTTGCGGGGTCGGTCGTTGAGCTCGGTGGCGACCCAGTCGAGGTCGACAGCGC
>Ga0182024_10006749_pt1 | contig 25059 bp, 19 predicted proteins | sample P32metaG_FD_120480 | JGI IMG/M metagenome (GOLD analysis project Ga0182024, IMG submission 120480) | Permafrost microbial communities from Stordalen Mire, Sweden - P3-2 metaG (Illumina Assembly) | ecosystem: Environmental > Terrestrial > Soil > Wetlands > Permafrost | place: Sweden: Stordalen...
ATTGGGGTTTCAATCCACGCCCCCGCGGGGGGGGCGACCTTCTCAAGCGAGATGTTGTCGTTGACAACGAAGTTTCAATCCACGCCCCCGCGGGGGGGGCGACTCACGTTCGCCAGTCCGACCACGGCCCTCAATAAGTTTCAATCCACGCCCCCGCGGGGGGGGCGACGGGCCAAAGTCATGAACGCGATCGCCGTCCTGCAGTTTCAATCCACGCCCCCGCGGGGGGGGCGACGCTTGGGTGATGGGCGCCTCCCAACGTGTGCTAGGTTTCAATCCACGCCCCCGCGGGGGGGGCGACCTGATTGAAATCGGCAACTCCTATTTCGGTGAGTTTCAATCCACGCCCCCGCGGGGGGGGCGACGTTCGGGTCCATTTGGCTCCGTGGTTTGAGCGAAGGTTTCAATCCACGCCCCCGCGGGGGGGGCGACCACTTATCCACAGTCGATTGCAGGCAATCAAATTGTTTCAATCCACGCCCCCGCGGGGGGGGCGACCCCATTCACCCATTTTCAGAATTGAGGCCAGCATGTTTCAATCCACGCCCCCGCGGGGGGGGCGACCAATCAACATCGCCACTCTGGGCTTCAGCAAACAGTTTCAATCCACGCCCCCGCGGGGGGGGCGACACATGGGCGGCGGCGTGAAGATGCTCTACGCCCAGTTTCAATCCACGCCCCCGCGGGGGGGGCGACCGGCGGATCGGGTCGCTCTTCTCCGCGCCGCTCTCGTTTCAATCCACGCCCCCGCGGGGGGGGCGACTTTCCTGCTGTTCACCTACGCGGACCCGGAGAAGTTTCAATCCACGCCCCCGCGGGGGGGGCGACTTCCTCGCGGGGTGAAGGGTGAAGTCGGCGCGGACGTTTCAATCCACGCCCCCGCGGGGGGGGCGACCCTTTGACCATCTATCCCCGCCCTTAGCGACATTGTTTCAATCCACGCCCCCGCGGGGGGGGCGACGATCCGCATCGTCCATTTCAGCCGGGCCAAATTGTTTCAATCCACGCCCCCGCGGGGGGGGCGACCGGTCCCCTCGACAGCGTCGGTGAGGTTCAGCCAGTTTCAATCCACGCCCCCGCGGGGGGGGCGACGCCGGTCTGACGGGCGGGTGAAGACGGAGGCGTTGTTTCAATCCACGCCCCCGCGGGGGGGGCGACATGGCAGACCGTTAGTCTGGGGCTGGATACTGGGTTTCAATCCACGCCCCCGCGGGGGGGGCGACGCCCACCACGCGCGGGAAATCCCAGACGTCATGGGGTTTCAATCCACGCCCCCGCGGGGGGGGCGACGCCTTGGCAGCGCCGCTGACAATCCGCCAAACCTGTTTCAATCCACGCCCCCGCGGGGGGGGCGACGCCCTTGTCTTTCACCAGCTCGTAGACCAACAGGTTTCAATCCACGCCCCCGCGGGGGGGGCGACGCCTGCCCGACCAGATCGCGGCGGACAAATACCAGTTTCAATCCACGCCCCCGCGGGGGGGGCGACAGGGCGCTCGGCATGCCCGTCGCAGGCCTCCTAGTTTCAATCCACGCCCCCGCGGGGGGGGCGACAAATTGCCGGCCGCAAGGGTGCCCTCAATCGCGAGTTTCAATCCACGCCCCCGCGGGGGGGGCGACAAGACGCGGGCAGGTAGAAGGTGACCGTCAACTTGTTTCAATCCACGCCCCCGCGGGGGGGGCGACCGCGGAACATCACCGCCGCCAGAGCGGTGATGTTGTTTCAATCCACGCCCCCGCGGGGGGGGCGACCTTCCGCGCCCGTACCTACAACGGCGCCGATCAGTTTCAATCCACGCCCCCGCGGGGGGGGCGACACGCCTTCGGTCATTTGCTTGAGCAGCCACTGCCGGTTTCAATCCACGCCCCCGCGGGGGGGGCGACCAGGTTCTGCCCCGTCGTGGTACTGTCGTTTTCCAGTTTCAATCCACGCCCCCGCGGGGGGGGCGACCACGTCGGCCCCGTGAAATTGGCCCCGTGGTCGACGTTTCAATCCACGCCCCCGCGGGGGGGGCGACCTGTCCCGCTCCGCGACTACGTTGCTCGCGTGCCGTTTCAATCCACGCCCCCGCGGGGGGGGCGACGCGTCGGTCACCTTGGCGTCGGCGCCCAGGCCCTTGTTTCAATCCACGCCCCCGCGGGGGGGGCGACCAGGCGGCGACGGTGCAGGACGCGTTGGGGAAATGAGTTTCAATCCACGCCCCCGCGGGGGGGGCGACCAGGCGGCGACGGTGCAGGACGCGTTGGGGAAATGAGTTTCAATCCACGCCCCCGCGGGGGGGGCGACGTCCGACGCCGGCACGCGGATCAGCCGGTCCTGGTTTCAATCCACGCCCCCGCGGGGGGGGCGACGCCCAGGCGATCATCTCTTCGGCTGTTGTGCAAAAGTTTCAATCCACGCCCCCGCGGGGGGGGCGACGCCGTGGCGATGCCGCCGACCAGGTTCGTGAAGTTGTTTCAATCCACGCCCCCGCGGGGGGGGCGACTTTATAGTGCGGTGGGGAAATGGTGGTGCGTGGAGTTTCAATCCACGCCCCCGCGGGGGGGGCGACCCACGACCTCGGCGCCACCACGACGGAAGATCAGTTTCAATCCACGCCCCCGCGGGGGGGGCGACCCCATGTCGTCAGCCACCGCGCCGGCAACCTTCACGTTTCAATCCACGCCCCCGCGGGGGGGGCGACGACGTACTGGTTCAACGGGCCACAGTCCACGCGCGTTTCAATCCACGCCCCCGCGGGGGGGGCGACGTTTCTGGAAATAAACCCCCGCAACTCTCAGCAGGTTTCAATCCACGCCCCCGCGGGGGGGGCGACGTCTTCTCCGGCATGGCAAAACCCTGGGGCCCCTGTTTCAATCCACGCCCCCGCGGGGGGGGCGACGCCGACATTGCCGGGACCGAGAAGATCAAGGCGAAGTTTCAATCCACGCCCCCGCGGGGGGGGCGACAGCACCACTTGCCCCCCGCCGCCGCGGACTCGCGGTTTCAATCCACGCCCCCGCGGGGGGGGCGACGTGCCCGCGTCGTAAACTGGGACGGGACACCCGGGTTTCAATCCACGCCCCCGCGGGGGGGGCGACGGACCAATTCAACCGCCTTCATAAGATCGATGAGTTTCAATCCACGCCCCCGCGGGGGGGGCGACACCCGGCCCGGCTGGAGACCGAACGCGCCAAGAAGTTTCAATCCACGCCCCCGCGGGGGGGGCGACTTCAGTTCGTGGTCACCCTCTCCGTGAAAGAGGAAGTTTCAATCCACGCCCCCGCGGGGGGGGCGACGCCGTTGAATGTCCGCCAGGCCACGCCCAGCGAGTTTCAATCCACGCCCCCGCGGGGGGGGCGACGCGTCAGACAAAGATACGGACGAACTTTACTCGGTTTCAATCCACGCCCCCGCGGGGGGGGCGACGCAACACAACCGATCAATATCCAAGCCCTTGCTGTTTCAATCCACGCCCCCGCGGGGGGGGCGACGGCAACTCGGATATGCGTTATCGCGCATATCCAGGTTTCAATCCACGCCCCCGCGGGGGGGGCGACGGCAAGTGGTGCCGCCCCTCCTGCACCTGTCCGAGTTTCAATCCACGCCCCCGCGGGGGGGGCGACACTTTGTCCCACTGGGCAGGTTTTGTGACCAATCCCGGTTTCAATCCACGCCCCCGCGGGGGGGGCGACACTATCTGGACAACCGGCCCGGCATTGCCTCGGTGTTTCAATCCACGCCCCCGCGGGGGGGGCGACTCAAGTGCGTCCTGCCAAGCTGCATACGAAAACGGTTTCAATCCACGCCCCCGCGGGGGGGGCGACATCGTGGTACGTCCAGTGCGCTCCCCGGCTGTGGTTTCAATCCACGCCCCCGCGGGGGGGGCGACCCGATGCTGCGCTTCTTGCAGCGGTGGCAGGTCGGTTTCAATCCACGCCCCCGCGGGGGGGGCGACGCAGCCTCGATCATGCCCTCGGCCTCGTAGTTGATGTTTCAATCCACGCCCCCGCGGGGGGGGCGACCCCGGTGGGTCAACGACCGCCGCTTCGACGAACTGTTTCAATCCACGCCCCCGCGGGGGGGGCGACGTATCGCGAGTTTTTGTCTAGACACTCTAGTCGAGTTTCAATCCACGCCCCCGCGGGGGGGGCGACGCACTTCCACAGTGGTCAAGGGAGACTCCGAAAGTTTCAATCCACGCCCCCGCGGGGGGGGCGACGTGGCGTACGACAAGGTGATTGACCATTCTTGAGGTTTCAATCCACGCCCCCGCGGGGGGGGCGACGCCTTGTTTCTAACTTAGGTGCGGCTCTCGGGCAATGGCGCTGGGGCCGCGAACCTGGCGTGTGACAGGGGCAGAAAAGGGGCGACCGCCCCGGCCGACGGAGCTATTCACTTGTCAAAGAGCAGGTTGCCACGGCTGCGAACCGGCCCGGGATTCCGCGCCCGCTTCAGGTACGCACGATAGCGCGGCACGCCTGAGGAGCCGGAAAACGGGTGCCGTACCTATGCGATCAGAGGGCCGTCGAGGTCGACGGCGGGCTTGGCGCCGTGGTGCTGCACGCGCTTCTGCCAATTGGCGCCCAGGAAGTAGAAGCGCAGGCTGTCCGTTGCGGGATCGTAGAGATCCATGAGCCGCAGGCGCAGCCGGGTCCACTGCTCGGGGTCCACGTTGCACTCGAACACCGAATATTGCACCCGCTGACCGAAGTCCAGGCATGCCTTGGCCACCTTCGTCAGGCGCCGCCGGCCCTCCAGCGTCACCGTGGCTACGTCGTAGGTCACCAGTACCATCATGCGTCACGCTCCTCAGGTCAATCCCTAGCTGCTAGAAGCTGGCAACTAGCTGCTAACGACTGCTATTTCCACACGAACGCGGGGTAGGCGTCGAGATCGTTGCGCAGGTGGCGGGCGAGGAGCCGGGCCTGCAGGTGCGGCACCAGGCCGACGCTCACCTTCTCGCCCAGGAACGGGTGGACGACCTCCTCCTGCTTGCGTTTCTGATACGCGGTCAGCACCGCCTTGCGGGTGGCATCGTCCATCCGGACCGCGCCGGACTCGGTCGTGGTGAAACCGGCGGGCCCGACCTGCCGGCGGTTGATGAGCGACAGCGCCAGCCGGTCGGCCAGGTAGGGCCGGAACTCCTCCATCAGGTCCAGGGCCAGCCCCGGCCGGCCGGGGCGGTCGCGGTGCAGAAAGCCCACCTGCGAGTCCAGCCCGGCCGCCTCGCAGGCGGCACGCAGGTCGTGGCCGAGCATGGCGTACAGGAACGACAGCAGCGCGTTGACCGAATCCAGCGGCGGCCGGCGGCTCCGCGACCGGAACGCGAACCCCTCCTTCTGGCTGGTGATCAGGTGATCGAACGCCCCGAAATAGGCGTTGGCGGCCTCGCCCTCCAAACCGCGCACGCGATCCAGCGCCGGCGCCGCGGCGGGGTCGGCGGTTTGGCCGGCTTCCCGTTGCAGGTCCTGCAACACCAGGGCCATGCGGGCTGCCGCCGCCTCCACCGCCGGCCGGCCCTCGGCCTGCGGATAATCGCGGACGCTGCGCAGCAGGACCGAGCGGGCGTTGGCCACCTTCGCCAGCACGATCGATCGCGCGATCGCCGCCGACGCAGCGGGGTCGTCCGCCCGGCGGTACTGCTCGCGGCGCAGCAGGACATTGCCGGACGTGAAGCCGTTGATGCGGGCGCGGAACTGCCCGGTTTCGCTGAGCATGGTGATGGCCACGCCGCGTTCGCCGCACAGGCCCATGAGGGACGGACTGACGCCGACGCGTCCGAAGCAGACGATCCCGCCAAGGTTATGGATCGGCACCCGCAGCCGGGTCGTCTTCTCCACCCGCACCAGCACGGCCTCGCCTTCCTTGGAAAGGTAGCTGCCCTGCGTGGTGATGAAGAGGGTGTTCAGGTGGTGCTTCATTAGCTTGTGTCAGTTGTAACGCAAGCGCATCGCTACGCGATGGCGGTTAAACACGTTTTCTTGTGTCACTTGTCATTGGTCACTTGTCCTTTGTCCTTTGTCACTGGTCCTTTGTCACTTGTCCTTGAGAACAGATTCACTCCGACATGGGGCCATCCACTCCCGACGCGATGGCCAGCGATCGGCGGACATACCGCGACGCCGACTCCGTTCCCGGCAGGGCCCCGGGCAGGCACAGGTTGAGCAGGGAGCAGCGGTCGCACTTTTTCTCCTTCACCGCCGGCGGCGTCCGCCGGGAGCGGATCAGTTCATGCAGCCGCTCGATGGTCCGCAGCGTGAGACCGCGGAGGGCATCATCGAAGGTGATCTCCACGCGCCGGCGTGTCACGCCATAGAACATCGCGCCAGCCGGCACCGTCGTCCCGAGCATTTCCTCCAGGCACAGCGCCTGCGCGCAGAGCTGCACCACGTCCGAGCCGTCCTTTTTCGGCTTGCCCCGCTTGTACTCCACCGGGAACGGCGCCGCCGCCGCCGCGTCTGCCCCGCCACTCGGCCTGAACTCGACGACGTCGGCTTTGCCGTACAGTCCATGGACGAGGGATCGGAGCATGAGTCCGCGGACGATGCGGACGCCGCCGCGGGCGTTGCCCTTGCCGGAGTCCGCCTTCTCGTGTAGGTGCCGGCCCTCGACAGTAAGCCGGTTCTCCGCCCAAAGCCGCTCCACATGGATCAGCGCGCATTGCCGTTCGCAGAACAGCAGGTGCTGCAGGGCGCTGATGGGGAGGAGGTCGTCTTCGGGGAACATGGCTCTCCCCCCGGCTCACAGCATCTCGTGCAGTGTGATGCCCTCGGGAAGATCGGTAAGCGCGTGTGCGTCAATTTGCTGATAGTCACTGAAGGCTCGGGCGGGCTTCGACTTGTCTTTGATTTCGAACTTAACGCGGTCGAACAGCCGGTGGGCCGGCGCGTTGCCCAGCGCAGACGCGTGCTCGAACACAAACAGCCTGCGGCTGGCCATCTCACCACGAGCTGCAGAGCGATCATGCTCGAACATATTCGCCAGCGCCTGCCAAAGCAGCTCGAGATCCTGCTCGCTGAAGCCCGTCTGAGCCGCCATGTGCGGGTTGACGAAACCGTGGCAGCGGTACAGCGCGTATGGAACGATCTCCTTGCGACCCATGGTGCGATTACCCCCATCCTGCTTTTTCGCCTCTTCCTCGGTCGTGACGGCCATTCGTGTGATCGACTGTTCAAGCGACACAATGGGGTCGATTGAGCGGCTGAACGTTATCTGCACCGGCCCCCGCACTTGACCCGCATTAATGCCCGTGCTCATCACAGCGCCAAACATGCGGATATCAAAGAACGTTTGGCACATCCACGCGCGCGCTTGATCTTCGAAACCGGGCACGCTTTTACCTTTCTCCACCTTCGCACCCTTTTCTTTCAAAGCCTCATAGGCCCGGCCGTGCTGTTGATTGAGAATGGCGCGCTCCTTGACGTAGATGTCGTAGCCCGACTCGGGCTTGTTATCGGTACCGCCTTTGGCCAGACAGATGAAGTTGCGAATTTTCCGTTTGATGCAGACGTCGGAAACAAGCCCGCGCCCAGTTTCCGGGTCAATCCGCGGGGCGTTCCCCGCGTCTGGATCGCCGTTGGGATTGCCGTTGATGACGTCGAAGAGAAGGACGAAGTCGTAACGCTTAGTGGCAAGTGTGCTCAAGGGGTGCTCCTTTTGTAGCTGGAAGAACGTCAGTTGTCTCGTTGTTCCGATTCTTATTTGAGTCGCGCTTGTTGAACAGGGCGTGACGCTGGTGGTGATAGCCGAGCACGAAAAGCCCCTGTTCCTTGAGGTCGAGGTGAACGGGTATGGTATTCAGCTTAGAGAGTATCACGTCGACGAGTTTTTCGCGGTTGGTGATGGCTCCGGGGCGCTTCTCGCGTCCTTTCCGGACATGCTTGTGAAACATGTCCATCATAGTCGGAAATACAGCCGCCGGGGTTGCGCTGGCCGCGCCATAGAACTTGTCCTTAACGCTGGCGTTCACGCCACCACTCGCCAAACGCTGTGTTTCTTCGAGCACAGCCATGAGCCTGCCGAGCAAATAGCCGGCTTCGGTACGATTCTCGTCCATCTGAATCTCCAGATTAGTTTTGAACTCGGGATCGCGCGTGAGAACGGCCTTAATTAGCGAGGCTCTGGCATCCCGACGCGCGTGCGCGCCCCAGCTGCTATCCGCGGCCTCAGCCCTCTCGCGTAACAAGCTGCGCTGAAGGATCGATCGCGGGTACGGCGAGTTACGCAGGGCGGCATGAACAAAGCCCGCAGCCAGTGCAGCGGGAACTTTTGCATCGCGCCCATTTGCGGCGAGCGCACTCATCAGGTCGCGCAGCGGCAAAACTGTGCGCAGCGGCGATCCCTGGACCTGAGGCGTATTGCGTACGCATGCAATTGAGTCAAAGTGCCGATGCAGGTTCTCCTGAATACCCGTGACCGTCTCCTCCAACCAGTCCCGGACGATCGCACGTCCCTGTGTTCCCGTGAGCGTCATGGCGTAAAACAGAGCGGGCGCGTGCAGTTCACGAGGAAAGCCGACTTTCGGGGACGCAAGCAGGTTGGCAACGTCGACCAAGTCGTCGTTGGGTTCGAGCAGGTCAGGAACCAGATCCAAAAGACTCTGCACCTCTCTCGTGGACGTGGGGGACCAGAAGACAACGACGGTGTCTTCGCTGAGCCGCACGTGGCGAATCGGTAACGACTCTCCGGCTCCGTTCCTAGGGCTCGGGTCAAGGAGCCGGTTTAGAGCGGTGGCGGCGGCCTCCGCCGCATCGCGTGAAAAGGTCGCGTTTTCGTTACCGTTCCAGCCGTGGCTCTTCCATGCCGGAGCATTGAAAGACAGGAGCGACACACCGCTACTCGTCCCTCCGGGCACGTTCTTGAGGAGACGGAAGAGGCCAACATCGCCGGTCATGGGGCGACCGGTAATCAAACACGAGCGAGGAACCCGCGAGACTCCCGCGGTGAGAGATTCGCTTCCTTTAACAATGACCGGATTGCGTATAGATTTCCAGTACGCTCGCGCCGATGGTCGTAATTGAACTGGATCTTGATCATTGCCAACGCGGAACATTATCAGATCGCTGGGTCCGCAATCCTTCGGCAAGTATGCTGCCCGGCTTTCTTGCGTCAGCGCTGAAAGTGTTCTGCCGAACGAGACAACCGCCTTTGTGCTTGGGTCAGGTTCCGCGGCGGCGCATTTCTCTATGGCTAAGTAAAACAAACGCATTCGGCTCGCCAGCTTCGCAGAGGGCCTCTTGCCTGCCGGGTCGACGCCGAATACGTAATCGGCCTTATCGACCAGAAACGCCTCGGCATCGCCGGAGGTCCGGATGCTTTGAATGGGCACCGAAACGTCCAACCCTACCCATTTCGCCTTTACGGGTTTGCCTCGCTTGTCAGCTTTGCCCACGTTAAGGTTGATTCGGTTGTCCTGGACCGAAACAAGCGAACCATCCCCCTGTATCCGAACTATCCATGCGACCGGCTTGAACTCAAAGTCTGGGTCAGCGACGAGCCTCTCATTCGTCGCCAGCTCGACCAGGGACTGGAGAATCATGTTTCACCCCTTTTAGCGTTGAGGGTTGCCTGAGCGTCAATTGGGACCTCCAAGACGCCGCATACTAGCTGCGCGGCGAAAAAGATCGCTCTATTTTGGGGGCTGCCATCCTGGTCTCGGGCGTAATCTATGTCCCAAAGCATCAGGCCCAGCTCGCGAGTTTCGCTGATCGGTGGGGGCGTTGCGCCGTCGACGGCCGAGACATCAGCTGCAAACTCCCGACAGCCGAGATATGGTTGGTGGAAATGCTGCCCCCCTTCAACACGTCGGCGGAACATGTCCACGAATTTTGCGCGGTTGTCGTCGGGGCCTGCCCGCTCCGTTAGAGAGAACCGCGCCTCAATCACGTAATCAACTTCCCGAAGCGCGACCGTATTGCGCTGCTGGCGTCGGTCCTCGACAAAAAAATCATCATGCCTGCCTCCCCTTGTGACGACTGATCGCGAAGGGGGTGCCGCGACAGCACCCAATTCGTTACGTCGGAAGCTGGTGAATGAAATCGGCGCCAGCACCTTTATCCGCTCGACACGCCAGCATATGGCGGGCTTCCAAAGGACCGCCTCAAGCACACCGCGCGCAGCCGATGGGGTGATGACCGGATAACTGACCCGTTCGGCCTTGAGTTCCGGTCTCGTGAAGCAGGCAACGTCGCCTCTCACGCGGAGGCTCAATGGCGGATTCATGGACATGATGAGTTCCCCGTTAGGTACTTAATTCCATTAACCTTCCAATTACCTAACATAACCGCTTGTCGACTTCAAGCAAAATTGCAAAAAAATCCCCCCTCTTTCGGTGAACCGTCCCATGGACACCAAAATCACCGAAAGCGTTTCAATCCACGCCCCCGCGTTGGGGGCGACGAATACGTCCTACGTGAAGCACATGACGAACGGGTTTTCCGACACCCGCGCGTCTGACAAAAGGGTCGCTGCGGGGCGTTTCCTCGACAGCTAGCCGTGACGGATTCCGCGACCCCCATGGGAACAAATGGGTCGGGTTTCTAATTTCGATCCGCGCCACCGCGTTGCGGGGCGACGGCAGATTATATGGAAGCTGTTCCGTCGTGTCAAATTCACCTTAAGCGAAATATTCATGTTGCCATGCGGAATCGACCACCGTATACTGGATGACGTAAAAGCGGATGCTACTGAGCTTCGATTACTGCGAGTTGCTCGACCGGCTTAAACGTTGCGGGCTGTCGTGTTCGGGATGAGGAAATGCCCTCCGGCAACTCGACGCTGTAAAGCGTTAGGTGGCCGTCGATGGTTACTGCGATCTCCCCCGCCGTGCTTGCCAGATCATGACACCCGTCAACAATTAGAAACGCGGGTGCCAACTGCCGGACCGGAATAACTTTGGTGTCAAGCCGAAGGTTCATCGTTACGACCGCACTGTGTCCGCTCGACGAGATATTCATGAAGCTCCCGGACGAATTGGCAGACCGGCTCGGACGCTATATCGACGCCCGCAACGCCCAAATACTGGAACAACTCGGTGAAGGCAAAGACGGTCACGTGTTCCGAATCGCACACGGATCGCCTTTGGGCACCTCGGCGGTAAAAATCTTCTTCAATGGCGAGATCTATGAGCGAGAGCGCGACGCCTATTTCCGACTCCAGTTACACGACGCGTACATCATACAAGGACTCAATATACCGCAACTGATCGATTTTGACGACATCCTTCAGGTTATTGAAATCTCGATTGTCCAGCCACCGTACATCGTCGACTTCGCGTCGGCTTACCTGGACGAGCCCCCTGACTTTGGTGCCGACAGAACGGAAGAGGCTCGCGAGAAGATCCGTGAGTTGTTCGATGACCGCGCGAACGACGTGTTTTCGGTCTTGGACCAAATGCAAAATGCCTATGGCATCTGGTACTTCGATGCGCAGCCAGGCAATATCAATTTCGGCAACGGCTAAACAATCATTCCCTCCACGTCGCCCGGGGCGACATCTCGCTCGTCCAAGCCAAACCGCTCGTCATAGCGACCCTCGCGTCCCTCATTTACAAAATCGAATCGCTCCAGCTCATCGACCGGCGACGTGACTCCAGCCGCGCGCAGTTTTTCGAGCACGTACCGCCGCACTTGCACGATGAACGGCTGCAAGGCTCGCTGCGTCTGCCGATTCGGCGTCGCGCGAAACGCGTTCAGGCGCAACGCAGCCTCGCCCCAGGGAACGACCACCGGCCTTGTATCGTCATCGATCAGGCGGAAACGGTCTGCGACCGCAGCGAACATCAGGCTGCGGCGTAGCGGCTCGATACCATGCTGGTCGCTGTCGATTTTTCCATACAACTCGTCGAAGTAGCGCACGGAATCACTCGGCTCGAACGGGTCCGCGCCCCCAAGCGCCAGCATTGCGTGCATCGACTCGAGCGCCTTACGCGGCACCCCAGGCGGCGGGTCCGTCTCAGCTCGAAAAACGACCATTCGACCGGCGGGCTGGCCTCCCGCTCGAGCGGTCAAGTTCCCCTCACGATCGCACCGCCCTGCGGACTGCGCGATCGAATCAAGTCCTGCGAGCGACCGGTAGACGACCGGAAAGTCGACGTCGACCCCCGCTTCAATGAGCTGCGTGGAAATCAATTGACAACTATCGCCCAATGCGAGGCGCCGTCGGACTTCTGCTACAACCTGAAGCCGGTGGGCGGGGCACATTGCCGCCGAGAGGTGCAACGCGCCAGGTCCCAATAGCTCCACCAATCGCCGGGCGTCGTCGCGTCGATGGACGATTGCCAATACTTGGGGATAGCCGCGGAGCTCGGCCGCAATTGATTCGTACGAAGTCGTTGAGTCAACGCGCCATTCAACTCTTACACGCCGGGCCACGGTGGCAAGCTCCGACGGCGAGGTCATGATCTCGCGCACTCCCGTCAGGCCCCCGCGCAGCGAGCCCTTTCGCTCGACCAAGGCGGGCGGTGTGGCCGTTGCCAGCACGACAGTGCTACCGTAATGATCGGTGAGCTGGCTGAGGACATCGAGAATGGTCCGCAGGAACTGGGGAGGCAATGTCTGCACCTCATCCAGCAGCACCACGCTCCTCGCCAGATTGTGCAGCTTTCGGCAGCGTGAGGGGTGGTTTGATAGAAGCGATTCGAAGAATTGCACCGTTGTGGTTACGACAATGGGCGCATCCCAATTCTCGGCCGCGAGCTTTCGGAACTGCTCACCACGGGCATCCTGCTCCGTCAGCTTCTGCTCGTCAATGTTCGACTGGTGCTCGAGAACGTTAGCATTGCCAAGCACCTCCCGGTAGACCCGGGCGGATTGCTCGATGATGCTCGTGTACGGGATAACGACTACAACTCGGCGCAGCCCGTGTCGCTCGGCATGGCGCAGGGCAAAGCTCATCGCTGAAAGCGTCTTGCCGCCCCCGGTGGGGACCGTCAGGCTGAATCGGCCGGGGACATCCGAGGCCCGCTCGCGACATGCGAACAGAACTTGCCGACGCAATTCCACGACGGCAGGTGAACCCTTTGGCGGCATGTTGTCGACGCTCGCATCAAGTCTCGCCCGCAAAACCGAAATGGCGTCGTAAACCAAATTGTCGGCCGTCAGGACCGGTGTGTGGCGGGCATAGAAGCGTGATGTCTCAAGCCGATCGGCATCAACTAACGCACTGAAAACAAAACGCGTGAAGAGCTCGAGGCTAGTCGCCGGCGCGGGCGCCGCGGTCGCAATGTAGGCCGGGAGCGCTGGCAAAGGCAGATCGTACAATTCATTCGGTATGTCCGGGCGGAGCCGGGCGAACTCCAGCTTATTCGCCTGCATCAACTCCAGGAGCGGGGTCGGCCCAGGCGCCCTTGCGGCGGTTGCATCTGACCTCAGATCGGAAAGCCCGGTATGGTGACCAGCGATCGCGAACGCTATCGGCACCATGGCCTTCGGCGACCGGGTTGCAGCGAGAACTGCGCCGGCCCAAGCGTGCGGCGGGCCGTCCTTGTTCAGGCCGCGAATGTACTTCTGGAATTCCGGATCGTATTTGCCTACGTCATGCCACCATCCGGCTAGTTCGCCCCATCCGCTGGCAGAAAACGAACCGGCGAGCGTCGACGCCCGTCTTGCGACCGCCTCAAGGTGTTCGTGGAGACCCTCCCAGTCTTGCTCAGGCTTGAATTGGACGCTATGGGCGAAGCAGTTATTTCTGGCCATCCCTATCTCTGTTCAGCTTCGCGGTGGTTATCCTGAACACTTGCCGACTTTGTGCTCAAGGCGGCCGCCGCCCCAGGGGTTCGCCCCACTCGACCGCGCCGAAAACAGCCGTGAACGATCATGCCAAGGTCGCAACGCCGGCAGCATGCGCTTCAAGAGTCTCCCATTCCGACGGCGGCCGGTTGGGCAACGTATGTGCGTACTTCGTCGTCGCCCCGCTCATGGCGATTCCTTCAGGTTAAAGGATTCTGACCACCGTCGAAGAATGTACGGAATTTGTTCGGACTTGCAAGAAAAATCCGAAGCTTTCGCAAAATGGCGAATTCGTCATGGAGTCGGCGATTAGGCCCGTCTGGGAGCCGACGGCAGCAAGCTGTCAGGCGCAATCTTTTTCCGCCGTTTTCCGGCGATTCACGGCTACACCGAGACTGGCGCGTCGGGGAATTACACGCAAACAGTTCAGGCCGTAGCCGATGCCGCGGGGCCCCGGAACAAGGCGGGATTGATCCGAGCCAAGGCCTGCTCAAAGCGCCGGACTTGAAGCGGCGAGAGCACCGACTTTCGCCGTTGCACGAGCCGCTGCATCGTTGCCGGGTCGTCGCACGCGAAGATTGCGGAGTCGTGAAGATCGTCCTGGAGCGCCCCGGCTTCGTAGCGGTACAGAGTCGCCGGGCTCATTCCAAGAACTGCGGCGAATGCTTCCCGGCTCAGGTCATACTGCTCGCGGATTCGGCGAATCTCGTTGGAGCTCAGCAGGTCATGCCGACGGCGGTATTCGTCGAAGGCAAGGCGGATGGGGTCCAGTCCCTGGCGCTCGCCGTGAGGGTCGGGCTGGGTTGCGCCACACGTCGCGCATACCAGGGTCGGGGCGGTCACGGTGATAGACTCGCCGCGCACGTCGACGGTTTTCTCGCGGAGTTCCCGCCGGAACTCGCTGTCGTCGCCGCACGGGTCGCAGTACATGCTGACGGTATTCAAGCGTGTGAGTCGTCCTCCCACCAACTGCACGGAAGTCCCTGAAGGTTCAAACTGAGGATGGCAACGAATTCCCGAAGGAACGACTCCACCGTCATTTTCATCGGGTCGTCATCGGCTTTCGCCATAAGCATATCCTATGATAGGTTTTCTTGCAAGGTATTCCTTTCAAATTGGGGCATCTTACTGACCGGCGAATGTTCGGGTCGAATTCAATCCACGCCCGCGCCAGTCGCGAGTTGAATCAACGCAGCGTCATGGGACGCGGCGCAGCGAAATCGTCGCGGGCGGGCGGTCACCGAGGAAACTGGATGATTCGGCTAGGGCGCGTTGAGACTTTTCACCGGCCTGACGTAGTCGGTCGGCGTTTTGCGGGGTGCGCGGGGAAAAGACTGGATTGCAGGCAAGCATGGGGTTCGAACGTCTGCGGATGGTCGGCTGCAAGAAATTCAGACAAGATTTTGCTTGACCGATCCTGAATATTTACCTAACATGGCCCGCCGGCCCCCGGTGGCCACCGACGAAACAGTGGCCCGATGAGCCGAGGGTGAGCGACCCGATGGCTAAGCACGAGCTGAGTTTCTTGCGGCGGTCGGTTACGGCGGGGTACGCGTCAGCGCCATGGGTGGTGCACGTCGGCTTATCGCGCACGACCTTATGCCGGCTGTCGCCGACCACTGCGCAGTCCTGAGCTTGTCGAAGGGCGTCTTGGACCCTAACAAAACAGATCTGGCTTTCTGGCTTTCTGGCTTCCTTCGTTTTTGGGCTGAAAACCTGGTTTTGGGAGCGGCGGCCGATGGACGCATTCTGGCTTGTTGCCATTCTGGCTTGTTGGCCCTGCCCTGCGGTGAGGTGAATGAACAAAAATGAGCAACGGTGCCGAAGTTCGGGATTCTGCTCAAATAATGAGGGTGACAATTTGGCAAAGCGCCTCGAAAAGCCGCAGTTTCAGCGGGTGGAATCGAAGTTCGGCACCCGCGAGCGTCTGAGGTGCCGAACTTCGACTTGAGGTGCCGAAGTTCGGCCTGATAGGGCGCGATTCCAGCGGCTTTAGCCCGGAACATTCAGGGATTCACCGCAGAGACGCAGAGTACGCGGAGAAGAAGGGAAATCACAAAGGAGTCTGAGCGGCGCAACGTGCGCCTGCTGCAAGGTAAGTCAGCCGCATGTAAATTAGTATTCAATCTTCTCCGCGGTCTCTGCGTCTCTGCGGTTAGGCTCGGTCTGAAAACGAGGGTTCGTCGAACGGCCAACTCAAGTTCATCAACGACCCGCCTCCTTTCGGCGATGGGCTGGTTCGCCTAGACTGGTGACGTGGGCGATTCAGCGCCGAGGCCTAACGTTTAGCCGCTGGACCGCGACTCGACTGAGCCCGTCGAAGTCAGGGCCGCATCCTTAATCGCATGTGCGGGTACTCGCGCACATGCAATTAACCCGGGATTTCCGGAAGTTCGCAGGAGATGACATGCGTCATGTGATATCGGCATTGGTGATGAACGAGCCAGGCGTCCTGGCCGGTGTGGCCAACATGTTTTCCGCGCGCGGGTTCAACATCGACTCGCTGGTGGTGGGGCGGACCGAAGACCCGGGGCTGTCGCGCATGACCATCGTCGTCGTGGGGGACGACAACACGCTGGAGCAGGTGAGCCGGCAGTTGGCCAAGCTGGTCCCGGTGGTGCAGGTGCGGAACTTCAAGAGCGCCGCCTATATCGAGCGCGACCTGGCGCTCATTACCATCGGCGTGGGCCCCGAGCAACGCCGTGAGGTGATCGAGGTGGTCAACCTCTTCCGCGGCAAGGTGGTCGACGTGGCGCCGACCAGTCTCATTGTCGAGCTGGCCGGGACCGAGGAGAAGGTGGAGGCGTTCGTGGAGTTGATCCGGCCGTATGGGATCACGGAGCTGGCGCGAACGGGCATCATCGCCATGGCGCGGGGCACGCAGCCGGCCAAGTCGGATCCCACCGTGGCCACCACCGGCGGCAAGCGCGTGCGCACTATGGACGCCCCGGCCACCGCCGCATTGCCGCCGAGCTAGACAACTGAGCGTTCACCACGGAGACACCGGGAACACGGAGAAGAGAAGAATTGATAGCCACGGACAAGACGGACGGGCACGGACGAGGAGATTGCTCTTTCGGCCGTCCGAGCAAGAAACTGCCTGATTGATCCCGGTCCGTGTCTGTCCGTTTTGTCCGTGGCTGAAATACTCCGGTTTTTTTCGTTGATCGTCCTGCTGCTGGTGACTCGGCAGGCGGTCAAGAGCGTGTTCGTCTACCGCCCCCGCCGAGCCACGTCAAACGGGGAGAGATAATGAGCGATCCTCAATTGGTTCCACGGAAAGTCGCCCTCGCGGAAGTCGCGGTCCCCCGGGCCATATTGCCGGTCTTGCCGCCCGTCGACTTGCCCGGCGGTTCGCGGCCGCAGTGGCAAGGCACGCATCGCCTTCGCTTGCACGCGCTGATCCGCAGGCTGTCGGTGATCGGCGCGATCGGCGGGGGCCTGCTTTTTATCGTTCTGCTTTGCCTGATGCTCGATCCTGCTGACCTGATGGACGCACGGTGGGGCGGCGGCTGGGCGGAGATCGGCGGCATCATGGGCATTCTGGCGGCCGCCGCATTCCTCATGTCGGGGATGCTTTTGTTCTACAGCCTGCGTGCCCGCGCCATCTTCAACCAGTTGTCGCCCGCGTATGTGCCGGGCATGGAGCCCCATGTCCCCGCACAGCGTACCAAGCGCCGCCGCGAGCCGATGCCGTTCTTGAAATCAGATTTGAACAAGATCCGGCTCATGGCAGCGCCGCTGCTCTTGACGTTGCTGCTGATGCTTTCCATGGATCTGGAGGCGAGTTCGTCGTCCAACCGCCCGGACCTGACGCCTCTGTGGCTCGTCGCAGCTTACCTGGGTTGCTGCGCCCAATTGATTGTCGTGCGCCGGGCGGCGTGGGAGATTGCGCGGATCGAGGGGGTGCCGTTTGACGCCAGTGAGGCGCGAGGCTTTGCCGTCCCGAAAGCCGCTCCTGTGCGCACGTCCGGCGTGGTAACGCCGGGTGCAGTGCCGGCTGCGCCGCTTGTGGTGGTATCGCCCGTGCCGGTGATGCCGCTGGAAGCGCCGGCCGGGGCCATCGAGCCCTCGAACGCGTTCAGCGACTGGGAAACGATGCTGCACAGCATGGCGGTCCTGGGGCTGGGGATCTATGTTGTCTGGCTCTGCTGGTGGTTCGAGGCGGGGATTTCGTTCCTTCGGATGGCCAACATGTTTGCCCCGACATACTCTGCCTTTAGCGCGGGCGAGGTCCTGTGGGGTCTAATGCAGCTTTTCACTGGTGCGCTGGCACTCGGTTGGGTGATATGGGGCGTCACCTGCCTGAGCTTTGGCCCGCGGTTCCGTGCCGCCGTGTTGACGCTCGCGTGGGCCAGTCTGGGTATGTGTGCGATCGGGTTGTTCCTCTCGCTGTATCGCTCCGACGCTCCCTCCACGGTCACCAACGGTTACCTGCCGGGAAGCCCCACCATAGCCCCTCAGGGCGATCGCGTCGGCTCGTTCCACTCGGTCATGACGTCCGCGCTCTTTCCGGCGGTCGTCCTGGTCCTGTTGAGGCGTCCGCCGGTCAAGGAACTATTCGCGCACCGTCCGCGCCGGCGAAGAGCGATGAGAACTGGTTGAACAAAGCTCACTCGGGTCGGGTTTCCTGGGTGCTCGGCTGCGTCGCGGGCGCTGGCCCCAGCGTCGACTCCGCCGACTCCGGCCGCGGCGCCAGGAGCAAGCCGAGCAGGCCGGGGGGGACGTCGAAATCAAGCGGGCGGCCGTTCCTGTGAACGACGAGCTTCCGCGACGCGGTGCCGGGCGATCTGGTGAGGCGGAAAAGCTCACCCATGTCGTGGACGTCCTGCCCTGTGTATTGCCACAAGACATCTCCCACCTCCAGCCCGACGTGGTTGCCGGTGCCCCCGGGCACGACTTGGGTAACGACCAGTCGCATTTGAATCGGCCGGTCCAGAGTATCGAAGAAGGACCGCTCGATCGGGTTCCCACGCTCGTCATACTTCATGCGGACGATGGCATAGCCCCCGCTGACTATGCACGGCAAGCCATCGACGCCAAAATACCGTGTCTCTGTGATCCTGCCGTGCAGGTCATAGGATTGCACGGTCTTGTGGCTGCCGAGCGACGTGTCCAGCGCGGGCCGGTCCTGGGTGTCGAAGCAGGCGCGTTCGATCTGATTGCCCCGTTCGTCATATTTCATGCGGACGATGGCGTAACCTTCTGCGACCGTGCACGGCTGGCCATCCACCCCGAAGGACCTTGCCTCGGCGAGGTTGCCCCGTGGGTCGTGTGTCAGGCGGACGATTGCGAAGCCGTTGGACACCAGGCACGGCCGGCCGTCCACGCCGAAAAACTTTGACTCGATGGACCTGCCGTGATCGTCATAGGCTCGTACGGTCTTGTGGCTGCCGACGGACGTATCCACGGCGGGTTGGCCGCGGGTGTCGAAGCAGGCCCGCTCGATCTGGTTGCCCCGTGGGTCGTACTTCATTCGGACGATGGCGCAGCCATCGCTTGGCGCGATCGGTTGGCCGTCGACACCGAAATATGCTATCTCGACCAGCCTGTCCTGGGCGTCATAGGCTTGTACCGTCTTGCAGCAGCCGACGGACATGTCCAGGGCAGGGTGGTCGTGAATGTCGAAGCAAGCGCGCTCGAGCTGGTTGCCTCGTTCGTCGTACTTGTTGCGGACGATGGCGAAGCCGTTGTGGACCATGCAGGGCATGCCGTCAATGCCGAAGTACCTCACTTCGATGACCTTGCCTCGCTGATCATACGTTTGCACGTTCCTGTGGTCTTCGGCGGACTTGCTCATGGCGGGCCGGTCCTGGGAGTCGAAGCAGGCCCACTCGACCTGGTTGCCGCGCTCGTCGTACTTCATGTGGGTGATGGCGTAGCCGTCCACCTGCGGGGCGGGCTTGCCGTCGATGCCCAGGAAAGTGAAGCGTGTCTGGTGGCCCCGTTCGTCGAGATCGGCCGACCACCCATAGTTCCCGTCCTTGTGGCGGCACGGATGGCCATCTATGCCGAAGTACCTTACCTCGGTCAGCTTGCCGCGCGGGTCGTGCTTCAGGTGCATGGTGGCGTAGCCGTCGGGCAACAGGCAGGGTTGGCCGTCCACGTCGAGGTATTTTATCTCGGTGGTCCTGCCTTGTTCGTCAAAGGAGAAAAGGGTCCTGTGGTTGCCGGTAGTCTTGTCCAGGGCAGGCTGGCCCTGCGTGTCAAAGCAGGCCCATTCGATCTGGTCGCCGTGCTCGTTGTACTTCAGCCGGACGATCGCATAGCCGTCTTTCTGCGCGCATGGAAGGCCGTCCACGCCAACGTATGTTGTTTCGATGAGCTTGCCGCGCTGGTCATAGGCCTGTATGGTCCTATGGCTGGCGGAGGAGGTATCCAGCGTGGGTTTGTCGCGGGTGTCGAAGCAGGCCCATTCGATCCGGTTGCCCTGTTCGTCATACTTCGAGCGGGCGATGGCGTAGCCGTCCCTGTGCGGGCTCGGCTGATCGTCCACGCCGAAGTACCTTGTCTCAACAATGTTGCCCTGGCCGTCATAACTTTGAACGAGCTTGTGGATGTTGTTGGGCTTGTCCAGGATGGGCCGGTCCCCGGCGTCGAAGCAGGCCCACTCGGTCTCTTCGCCGCGCTCGTCGTACTTCATTCGTACGATGGCGTAGCCGTCCTTGACCTGGCAGGGCCGGCCGTCGGTGCCAAAGTATCTCTCCTCAATGACGTTGCCGCGTTCGTCGAAGGTCGTAGCGAGCTTCTGATCGCCGACGGACGTATCCAGGGTGGGCCGGTCCTGGGTATCGAAGCAAGCCCACTCGACCCGGTTGCCGCGCTCATCGTACTTCATGCGAACGATCGCGTAACCGTTCTTCTGCAAGCAGGGCGTGCCATGAGTGTCCACATACTCCAACCGGGTTAAACGGTCATATTGGTCGTATTCGAACTGGGTGCCGGCTGCTCCCTCGTTCCCGATAGTGGGGTTGTCCAGAGTGTCGAGCGTTCGTACGGTCGTGCCATTGCCCAGCGTATCGTACTCGGCCTTGAGGGCACATCCGCCCTTGTTGTCAATGACCTTGCGGTGGTTCCCGGCCTCGTCCGGCGGCCCCAGCGAAGCCACGTACACTGGCAGTCCCCGCGGGTCGTACTCTGCCAGCTTTCCGAAAGCGCGATCCGGCCCTGGCATGGCGCGCCCGCGGCGGTCCATGTAGAGATGCTGGTGTTCCAGGCCGTCAGGCCCGTACTCAATCTCCACATACTCGGCCACCCAGCCATTTTGTGCATTGGCCTGCGGGAACCCGTCACGCCCCACAAAACTTGCCTTCACTTTGTTCCCATTGCGGACGGGGGAATAGATCAAGCCCCACACAAGCTTTCCCGAGCGGTCGCTTGCTTTCTCGTACACGGGGTGTTTGCCACTGGGATCGAGAATGAATTCCCACTGGCATTCATGGGAAGGGGAGGCCCAGAATGAATCGTCGGTCCCGCTCAAGTAGCTTTTGACCCCGTTCTTAGGCGTGGGGTCGCCGTGGCTGTCCACCGCCAACATCTGGGTGACCGGGTTGATACTGCCGTAGCGGACCATTTTGAAAGAAACCGCGCGATGCTTCACCTGCTCGGCAGTTAACTCTCCGACGCCCTCGGGAAGGCCGTTGCGTTTCGCCCAGTTGTTGTAGTAGGTGACGATCTCCTGGCGGTTGCGATGGTATTCCAGCCACCAGCTCCCAACGACGGCCGCGACGATCAGCGTCGCGGCGACCGCGATCAACACCGACAGGCGCGTCCGCCGCCGCGCCTGCCGGCGGATGCCGGCTTCCCTCTGCTCCTGGAGGCGGCGCTGCCGGCTCTCGCGGGCCACGCCGGTCAGGATGTCGTGGGTGAACTCCACCCAGCGAACGCCCTGGCGCTCGTCAAAGCGGAGGATCCGCTGGTCCACAAGCGAGCGGATCTCGCTGTCGCTCACGCCCAATGCCGCAACGTCTTCGACGGCGACGGCACTGCGGAATCCCGAGGTGGTCAGCAGGCGGTCTTCGACGAAGGCGCGAGTCGCCGGCGCGACGCCAGTCATCGCCCCGGCGTAAAACGATTTGAGAATGCCGGAGCCGGACTGGCTGACGTGCTCCAGTGTGATCCGGGCGTCGCCCCTGGCGAGCCGGCGCGAGTTCAGCTCCCGGCAAAACAGCGAGAGCAGCGCGGGTTCGACGGACAAGCTCCGCAGTCCCTCGTCGTCCGGCGCCGCGCCGGTTGAGCGGCTGCCGCCGACCGTCGTGACGATCTGCCGCGCCACCAGGTCATCCAGCAGGTCGCGCCCGGGGCCCAGGACCGCCTGGAGGGCTTGCAGTCCGGTCATGGCGCGGATGCCAAAGCGGTTCCGCCGCAATGCCGGCACGTTGACTGCGATCTCCTCCAGGCGTGCCAGGAAGTCCTCGCGCAGGCAAAGCACGACGCGGTAGTTCTGCGAGTCGATCGGGTAGCCGAGGCGCTGGCCGCTCCTGGCGAGCAAGGCCTCAACCTGGCGCGGGACGGAGTTGCTGCAAAGATCGCCGAGCTGGGCGACCAGGTCCTGTGCATTGGGCGCGGTTTGACCCAGAGTGAAGACTTCCTCGAACTGGTCGAAAACCAGTACCGGCCGGACCAGCCGGTTGCGGGCGCTCCAGAACTCGCAACGGTGCAGGTGTTCCCAGAGCGTCTCCTGGCGGTCCGGGGGAGACAGCTCGCAGGTTGCCTCCACCTCCACTCCGGCGGCTTTGAGCTGCGCGTCCAGGGCCTGGCGGACCTGCACGGCATATGCCGGGGCCGTCGGCGAATGGTCCAGGCGGATGTAAACGCCTAGAAAATCACGATCGGCCAGTTGCGGCAACACGCCGGCGCGAATCATCGAGGTCTTGCCGGTGCCGGAAGGCCCGAAGACGGTCACCTGCACGGATTCGGCGATCAGTTGCGCCAGGGTGCGGACTTCGTCCTCCCGGCCGAAGAAGCTGGCGGCATCCTCTGGGCCGTAGGCAGCCAGGCCCGGCCAGGGATGCGTGCGACGGTCCTCCGCGGGTCTCATGGCGGTCATGCCGGGACCTCCTGCCGCCGCATCGCCCGGATGCGGCGCTTGCACAGGGACACGAAGTTCTCGTTGGTCACGCCATCCGGCAAAGGCTCCCATTGCATCTGGGTGAACTCCGTCGGCAGGTAGGGGGCGCTTGGTTGTGTGTCGTCGATGACGATGGGCAGGAGAAAGGGCACGCCCGTGGGCCGCAGCCGGGACTCCTCGATCGCGTGGGACCACTCCAGGCGGAAGAAACGCCGATCGGTGGTCAGGACATGGCGGGAAATGACCGGGGCGAAGAAGCTGCTCTGTTCGATATTGCGGAGGATCTTGGCGCGGTAGTCGTCCCCGGTCTCCAATTGGTTCCGGTCAAACCAGACGTCGATGCCCGATGCCTCCAATGCAGCGCTGATCTTCGCCGCCGCCGCCCGGTCCTCGCTGGCGTAGCTGATGAAGATGCTGCCCTTGGCAAAGGCATCCACATTCCCGGCTTCGGCCGGGCCGTCCGGCGCCGCCGACGGGGTCGGCGCATCGGCGGGCGCCGATTTTGGAGCATGGTCGCTCCAGCGCTGGCTCAATTCACGGACGAACTCGATTCCGCCTCCGTCGGAGTAGATGTGCGTGTTGCACCGGGACAGGAACAGCATCAGCTCCTGGTCCAGCCTGGACCGCTCATCGGCGATCACGCCGCGACGCGCCGATGTCGATCGTTCGAATAGAGTGTCGAACTTCAGCGCGCACAACATGAACCGGGCGAACCAATCCGGGAAGCTGCAGCCCAGCATGGCCAGGTATTTGTCCTGCAGCAGGGAGCGCAGGCGCGGGGGCCGATGGTCCTGGTCCTGCCACAAGTGGCCGAACTCGAGCATGTCCTCCTCGGTGAGGACGAAGGTCGGCAAGGTGGCAGCCTGTCCGAAAACGTGGTAAACGATCGGCGCCGCTTCAATTCGCGCCACGTCATCCCCCGGGCCCGGCTTGCGGAAGGACCGGACCAGCGTCCGCTGCTCGCCGGCAAACCGCACCTCGTTCAGTGCCTGGGACATCAACCCGTCGAATGTCGTCGAGATGAACAACTGCAGCTTGTCGATTTGTGCCAGTTGCCGTAGCGGCTCAGGTGTCGGCAGCGGCTGCGCCTTGAGAATGTCCCAGATCTCGTAATATGGCTCCGAAGGGTCCGCGCCGGGCAGGTTTCGATACGCCCAAACCACCTCGCCGAGCGTTGCGTTTTCAGGCACCTCGACCTCAAGCCGGCCGGCCAACTCGCCGGCGAGGTAATCGTTCAGGAGCATCTCGCGGCCCTTGATGTTCATCCTCAGCAGCTCGGGGCCGATGATGGGGACCACGCACCCCTGCTCGATCTCGGTGAGCAGCCGCTTCCAGTTGCGATCTCGAAACGCCATTGCCTGCATTGCCATGCCTCCTTGGCAGATTCGGGCCTGCCGTGACAGGATTGAAACATGCAATGGCGGGAATATCCAGTTTCCGTCATATGCCCCTTCATGCCGTAATTTCAGTCGAGCCGCAAGTTGTGCCGCTTCGAGCGCGCGGAGTGGCTGATTACGCCCCTCCGCCCGGTTGCCGATAAGTGAATGGTGCCGTCCCGGCGGGTGGTGCCGTTTGAACCTCACAGTCACTCAAAGTTGATCCCGGCTATGAATTGGGCACTTTTGTTCACCTGCCTGCTGATCGCCCTGGCCCGCGTGACCGACATGACGCTCGACACGATCCGGACCGTCGCCATCGTGCAGGGGCGGCGGGTCTTTGCAGCATTGCTCGGTTTCTTCGAGGCGCTGGTCTATATCGTCGCCGTGGCCAAGGTGCTGGCGAATTTCGACCATTTCGTCTACGCCATCGCCTACGCAGCAGGCTTTGCGGCAGGCACTTTCCTGGGGATCACCCTGGAGAAGCGTCTGGCGCTGGGCGAGCAACTGGTGGCGATTTTCACGCGCAAAGCCGGTGAGGTGGCCCCCACGCTACGGGCGCTGGGCTACCGGATTACCGAGTTCCAAGGCCGCGGCCGGGACGGAGAGGTCTCTGCACTTTTCATCGAGGTGCCGCGCAAGCAAACTATGAAGCTGGTTGCCGACGCCCGGGAGGCGGACGACGACTGCTTCTACCTCGTGCAGGACATCCGCCTCGCTCGCCGCAGCGCGGGGAACCACCTCACCAAGCAGGTGAAAATAGCGGCATAAGCCCGACTGAGCCCGTTCGACAAGCTCAGGGCAGGCCCGTTCGACAAGCTCAGGGCAGGCCCGTTCGACAAGCTCAGGGCAGGCCCGTTCGACAAGCTCAGGGCAGGCCCGTTCGACAAGCTCAGGGCAGGCCC
>Ga0182024_10006750_pt1 | contig 25059 bp, 28 predicted proteins | sample P32metaG_FD_120480 | JGI IMG/M metagenome (GOLD analysis project Ga0182024, IMG submission 120480) | Permafrost microbial communities from Stordalen Mire, Sweden - P3-2 metaG (Illumina Assembly) | ecosystem: Environmental > Terrestrial > Soil > Wetlands > Permafrost | place: Sweden: Stordalen...
CGCGCGCCGGCGTGCGCTGCTCGGCCTGGCAAGGGCACTCGTGGACGGAGATCTGACGCTCGACTCTGGGAGCGATCGCGGCGAGGCGCGCAGAAGACTGCTCGAGCTCCCCGGGATCGGACCGTGGACGACGGAGTACATCGCGATGCGTGCGCTACGCGATCCTGACGCATTCCTGCCGAGCGACCTCGGCGTCCGCCACGCGCTCGAGCAGCTCGGGCAGGACGGACACACCGCCGCGGCGGAGCGACTCGCCGAGCGCTGGCGTCCTTACCGCGCCTACGCATTGCAGCATCTGTGGGCAACGCTTCACCCACCAACGCGAGCAAAAAGCACAAAGGGAGCGACACAAAAAAGCAGCACAACGACACCGACGAGCGATGCCGAGAGGCTCGCCGCGTGAGAAAGGTGAAGGTGACTAATTCAATGCCCACATCCACCCAACAGATCCTTTACACAACGATGGAAAGCCCGATCGGAGAGCTATTGCTGGTGGGCGACGGGGACACCCTGAGCGGCCTGTATATGCAGGAGGGCCGTAAGCCCATGACGATCGCTACAGGCTGGGAGTCCTCGACGGAGCCCTTCGCCGATGTGAAGAGGCAACTGGATGAGTACTTCGCCGGCAATCGCACCACCTTCGACATCCCACTTGCCGCGGAGGGAGCCCCATTCGAACGCGAGGTCTGGCATGCCCTGGAAGAGATCCCCTATGGCGAGACCGTCAGCTACGGCGAGATCGCACGACGCGTCGGCCAGCCAACGGCGGCGCGTGCGGTGGGAACGGCCAACGGACGCAACCCGATCGCCGTGATCGTCCCCTGCCACCGTGTGATCGGCGCGGACGGCACGCTCACCGGCTACGGCGGCGGACTGGAGCGCAAGCGACTGCTGCTCGAGCTCGAGCGAGGCCAGGGTCGACTGCAACCGTGAACGAGCTGCACGTTAGGATCTGAACATGGGCGAGCTTCCGTCGGTGTGCGTGATCGGAGCCGGCGTCAGCGGGCTCACCGCGTGCAAGGCGCTCGCTGACTTCGGTGTGCCACACACCTGCTTCGAGGCCTCTGACGAGGTGGGCGGGAACTGGTACTTCGAGAACCCCAACGGCACCTCCTCGGCCTATCGCTCGCTGCACATCGACATCTCTAAGCCGTCGATCTCATTTCGGGACTTCCCGATGCCGGATCGCTACCCCGACTACCCACATCACACGCACATCTTCGAGTGGCTGCGCGACTACGCCGACGCCTTCGCCCTGCGCGATCGGATCCGCTTCAACACGCGCGTCCAGCGTGCCGAGCGCGGGCCTGGCGGCGGGTGGCAGATCACCCTGGAGAGCGGCGAGCGGCACAGCTTTGACGCACTGCTCGTCTGCAACGGGCACCACTGGGACCCGCGCTTTCCCGACTTCCCCGGGTCCTTCGATGGGCCGCAGATCCACTCGCACGACTACATCGACCCGAGCACCCCGCTCGATCTCTACGGCAAGCGCGTGCTGGTCGTCGGGATCGGCAACAGCGCGGTCGACATCGTCTCCGAGCTCGGTCGCAAGACCGTCTCCGACACCGTCTTCCTCTCGACCCGCTCCGGGGCGTATGTGGTCCCGAAGTACATCTTTGGCAAGCCCGCCGATCAGGTCGTCAAGACGAATCCCCATGTGTCGATCGGCCTGCAGCGCCGCCTGGCCCGCGTGCTGCCGCGCATCTTCTCCGGGCGCATGGAGGACTTCGGGCTGCCGACCCCCAACCACCAGTTCCTCGACGCCCACCCCACCGTCTCCAGTGAGCTGCTCGGGCGCCTCGGCTCCGGCGACGCGGTGGCCAAGGGCGACGTCGCCGAGCTGCTCGGCGACCGCGTGCGCTTTGCCGACGGCTCCGTCGAGCCGGTCGACGCGATCGTGTACGCGACGGGCTACAACGTCAACTTCCCGTTCTTCGATCCCGAGTTCCTCTCCGCGCCGGAAAACGTGCTGCCGCTGTACAAGCGGATGCTCAAACCCGGCCTCGACGACCTCGCGTTCATCGGCCTGGGCCAGCCGATTCCCACGATCTTCCCGTTCTCCGAGCTGCAGTCAAAGCTCGTCGCGCGCTGGCTCTCCGGCGATTGGGCGCCGCCGGCCGAGGCCGAGATGGAAGCGGAGATCGTTCGCGACGAGGCGTTTCACACCGGCCACTTCATCGACAAGCCCCGGCACACGATGCAGCTGGAGTGGTACGGCTTCCAGCACGAGCTCCTCACGCGCTCGATCCCCGCGGGTCAGGCGCGGGCGCGCGCCGGAGCGCCGACCGGACGCGCTTCGGCGGGACGCGCCTCAACGCTACAGGGCGCAGAGCTTCCGGCATGAGTGCCGTCTCGTTCGACAGCGGCGGGGTCCGCTGCGCCGCTGTCCATCTCCGCGGGCAGGGCGATGCCTTCGCCGCCCAGGACGGTCGCCGTCCCTGCGTGGTGCTCGGCCACGGCCTCGGCGGCACGGTCGACTCGGGGCTGCTCCCCTTCGCCGAGCGCTTCGCCGCCGCCGGCATCGACGCGCTCGCCTTCGACTACCGCTACTTCGGCGCAAGCGACGGAGAGCCCAGGCAGCTGCTCTCGGTCCCCCGCCAGCTCGAGGACTACGCGGCGGCGATCGCCTATGCGCGCTCTTTGGAGGGCGTCGATTCGACCCGAATCGTCCTGTGGGGCTCCTCCTATTCCGGAGGTCACGTCGTCCCCGTGGCCGTCTCCGACGGCCACGTCGCGGCGGTCATCTCGCAGGTGCCGAACATGGACGGCATCGCGGCGCTGATCAACCTCGCGCGCTACGCGGGCCCCGGTCACCTCGCGAAGCTCGTGTTCGCCGGGCTGCGCGACCTCGCCGCCTCGCTGCGCGGGCGCCCGCCCGTGATGATCCCCCTGGTGGCCGCGCCCGGCACCCTCGGCGCGATGACCAGCCCCGACGCCGACCCTGGCTACCACGCGATCGCGGGTTCGACCTGGCGCAACGAGGCGGCCGCCCGACTCGCCTTGAACGCCGGCACATACCGCCCCGGCCTGCAGGCCGATCGCCTCCCCTGCCCGATCCTGATCCAGATCGCCGACCAGGACGCGATCGCCCCACCAAAGGCCGCCCAGGACACCGCCTGGCGCGCGACCGGCCGCGCCGAGGTGCGCACCTATCCGATCGGGCACTTCGACATCTATCGCGGCGAGCCCTTCGAACAGGCGATCAGCGACCAGCTGCACTTCCTCAGGCGGCATCTCAGCCTGACGGTTCCGGTCCGATCTGCTCGATGAATGCCGTAAGCGCCGCGACTTGACCTGGATGGCCCGCCAGGTGCAGGCGCCTGAGCGCCGCGAGCATCGGCGCGGGGTCATACCCTTTGATCTCGGTGTTGCCAGGGTGCAGCAAGCCAACGTACAAGAAGTGTTCGTCCACGAGCACGCGACGACCGTCGGCAAGCGTGACGCGGTGCCCCGCGAAGCTCGCAAAGCTCGGAGCGATTCCCCGTCCCGCGGCGCCGAGGTGGCATGCGGCACAGCCGTAGGAGACAGCCAGGCGAGCGCCCTGTTCGACGAGCAGCTGCTGGTGGGTGAACGGTTCGTTGACGTACGCGGGTTCGGTCGATGTGTGCGATGAGACGGCGCGGCTCGACGTTTCACTCGTGCCGCAGCCCGCGAGTACGAGCGCGATCATCCCGATCGCGAGTCCCACGGTCGTCGATCGCCCGCCGCCCACGTCCTCTAAGTGGCTCGTTCGGCCGCGCGCAGACCACTGAGCAACCAGATCGCGAACAGCACGATCAGACCCGCCGCGCACGCGTAGGCGAGGCCGGTGTGGTCATGGACGCCCGAGATCAGGCCGCGTCCGGCGTCGAGGAAGGCGGTCGCGGGGTTGACGCTCGCGACGTCGTGGATCCAGCCCTTGAGCAGCGCCAGCGGGACATACACGGGCGCGAGGAACAGGATCAGAAAGACGGGAGTCTGCATCAGCGGGCCGGCCTGGATCGTGCGGAAGCGAAACGCCACCCCACCGGCCCAGCCATAGCCGACGAGCACGAGCAGCGCCGCCAGGCCGTACAGGCCGACGATGTCGACCCCGTCACCGGTGATCTGCATCCCCGAGATCAAGGCCACGACCGTCACCAGGCTGAGCGTGATCGCCGCGCGCGACAGCGCCACGATCGCGTAGCCGAGCGCGATCCCACGTCGATCCTCCGCCGCCAGCATCAACCGGCGGGCGAAACCGCTTTCGAAGTCAAACGCCAGCGTGAAGCCTGTGAACAGACCCGAGAACATCGCCGACTGGCACATCACGAACACGAACTGGAACGCCGTGTAGCCGGCGGGGAACGTGAAGCCCGGCACTTTCCCGAGCGCCGACAGCCCGCCGGCGAAGCTCGCGAAGAACACGAGCGGGAAGATCAGGGACGGGAAGATCAGGTCGGGGCGCCGGATGTAGGTGTGCATCCCCCGCCACGCAACCGTCCAGGCCACGCGCCACAGCCCGCCGTGACTCGCCTTGACACCCCCGGTTGTCGTTTGCGCGCTCATGTCCTCTGCATCCTCGTGCGCAGAGCCGAGCTGGCGGCGATCAAAGCGATCAGCCCGAGTACCGCCGCCACCGCGAAGCCGCGCCATAGCGCGGTCGCGTCCCAGCCGTAGATGTACAAGCTGCGGAAGGCCTCGATCAGATAGGAGATCGGGTTCCAGTCGGCGACCGTGTGAAACCAGCCCGTCCCGAGCAGATTGCGGGGCAGGTTGCTGGAGGACAGGAAGACGAACACGAAGAACAGCGGGAACAGGCCCTGCACCGCTTCGCCGGACCCCGTCCACAGGGCGGCCGCGCAGCCGAGCGCGCCGAACGCCAGCGTCGTCAACGAGCCCAGGGCGATGATCACCAACGCTCCACCCAGGCCGGCGTCGATGTGCGCCCCAGCAATGAGGCCGATTCCGATGTAGACCGCCGACTGCAGCGCACCGACCGCCGCCACGCCGACGAGCAGGCCCGCCAGCAGCGACACCCGCCGCAGAGGCGTCAGCGCGAGCCGATTGAAGAAGCCGCTCTCGATGTCCTCCGCGAGGTTCGTGCCGGTGTTGATCAGCGCGAACATCGCCCCCTGCAGGAACGCCACCGCGATCGCAAACGAGACGTAGGAATGTGTGGGAAAGCCCGCGAGCAGGGTCGCCGATTTCAGGCCGCTGGCATTGACCGCGAGCAGGATGACCGGGAAGAACACGATCGGGAACAGCTGAAACGGCTGGCGCAGAGTCTTGCGCATCGAGCGCCTGGCCAGCACGCTCACCTGTGTCGAGAGCAGGCTGCTCATTGAGCGCTCTCTTCTTGTTGCGGGCTGCTCATGCGCTCGCTGCGGCGGGCACCGGCTGCCCGCCCTCCTCGTCCCCCTCGTCGCCCTCGTCGCCCGCGCCCTCGAGCGAGCGGCCGGTCTTTGCCAGGAACACGTCGTCGAGCGTCGGCGTGTGCAGCCGCAGGTCGGCGATCGGCAGGTTCTCGGCGTCGAGCGTGCGCACGATCTCCGCCAGGTCGCTGACGCCCTCGGGCAGTTGCGCCGCGACGCTGTTGGGCGCGGCCGCGCCTTCCTCGCCGAAACGGTGCAGGACCTCCTTCAGTCGCTCACGGTCGCCCGGGTCCTGGGGAATCACCTCGACGCTCGAGCGCCCGATCTCCGCCTTCAGCTCCGCGGGCGTGCCCTCGGCAACGATCGTGCCGCGATCGATGATCCCCACCCGGTCGGCCAGCACGTCGGCCTCCTCCAGGTACTGCGTCGTCAGGAACACGGTCACGCCGTCGTCGGCCAATCGCCGCACCTCGTCCCACAGCGCCGCGCGGCTCTGCGGATCCAGGCCCGTCGTCGGCTCGTCCAGGAACAGCAGCCGTGGGCGGTGCACGAGCGCGAGACCCAGGTCGAGTCGACGCTTCATCCCGCCCGAGTAGCCGCCGACCTTGCGGTCGGCCGCGTCGGTCAGCCCGACACGCTCCAAAAGCTCCGTGCCGCGCGACTCGCGCTCACCCTTGCTCAGACCGTGCAGCGCGCTCTGCAGGCGCATGTGCTCGGTACCGGTCAGGAACGGGTCGAGCGCGGACTCCTGCAGCGAGGCGCCGATCGCGCCGCGCACCTCCGCACCCTGCGTGACCACATCCAGGCCCGCAACGCGAGCCTTGCCGGAGGTGGGCGGCAGCAGCGTCGTCAGCACGAGCACCGTCGTCGACTTGCCCGCGCCGTTGGGACCGAGGAAGCCATAGATCTCGCCCGGGGCCACACGCAGGTCGATGCCGTCTACGGCGCGCACGCCGCCCTTGAAGTCCTTGACCAGTCCCTCGACCTCGATCCCGTTCTCGGCGCTCGTCACGATCCAGCTCCCTCAGCCACCGCCCGCGGATGCAGCGGACCCGGAGCCGGCACACGCATGACACGCGCCAGCGATCGCGGCATCCACCAGTTCCAATCGCCGAGTAGGGACACCACAGCCGGCAGCAGCAGTGCGCGCACAATCGTCGCGTCCAGCAGGATGCCCACGCCGAGGCCGGTGGCGAGCACCTTGATGTCGGTGTTCGGCGCGGAGGCGAGCGAGGCGAACGCGAGGAACAGGATCAGCGCGGCGCTCGTCACGAGCCGCCCGGTGCGCCCGAGGCCCGTGATCACCGCGGCGTCGGTCGAGCCCGTGCGGTCGTACTCCTCGCGGATCCGCGCGAGGATGAAGACCTCGTAGTCCATCGACAGTCCGAATAGGAACGCGAACACCATCAAAGGAATCCAGAAGGTAATAGCACCCGTGGCCGGCACGCCGAACAGCGCAGCCGAACCGTGACCCTCCTGCCAGAACCAGGTCATCACGCCAAACGCAGCGCCCATCGAGATCAGGTTGAGCACGACCGCCTTCACCGCCAGCACGAGCGAGCGGAACGCGCGGGTCAAGAGCGCGATCGTGAGCAGCGCGATCACGGCAAACATCAGCGGGAAATTGCCGAACACTGCGTGCTGGTAGTCGAGCTCAGTCGCGCCCTCGCCGGCGATGCCGAGCACGCCCGGCACGCCGTGCAGGGCCGTACGTGCAGCGCGCACCGGCTGCAGCGAGCTGTCATTGACGGTCTCCGCGCTGGGAATGCCAAGCAGGACCGTCGTTCCGTCGCGGCTGCTGTCCGGCCCAGTGGAGATCACCGCAGTGGCGATGCCGGGCACCGCGGCCAGGCGTGAGCGCACGCTCGCGGCCTGCCCGGTGCGGGTGAGCACTTCGACGGGCGTGAGCACGCCGCTCGGCGCGCCACCCTGCTGCAGGCGGGCGTAGGCTTCGTGCGCGGTGCCCGTCTTGGCAAGCGCGCTCGCGCTCGTTTCGCCGGTGGTGAGGCTGAACAGTGGGACGATCAGCACGGCCAGGACCACGACGGCCACCCCCACGGCGACGCCGCGATGGCGCACGATCATCCGCGCCCATGCGGTCCAGCCGCGGCTGGCCTGAGCCTCGTGGCGGATGTGCGGCCAGTCCACGCGCGGGCCGATCCCGCCGAGCAGCGCGGGCAGCAGCGTGAGCGCAACGGTCGTGGACACGAGCGGGATCAGCATGCCCCCGTAGCCGACGCTGCGCAGGCCGGGCACCGGCAGCACGATCAGCGAGACCAGGCCGATCGCGACGGTCAACCCGGAGAGCAGCACCGCGCGCCCCGCCGTCGCCATCGCAGCGGTCACGGCGTCGGCGTTTTCACGTCCGTGCGCACGCTCCTCGCGCCAGCGGGTGACGATCAGCAGCGAATAGTCGATCGCGACGCCAAGGCCGACGAGCGAGACGAGGAACTGCACGATGAACGAGACTTCGGCCACGTAGGTGAGCGCGAGCACAACGAGCAGCGTCGTGAGGATCGATACCGCGGCGATCAGCAGCGGTACGAAGGCGAGCAGCGACGCGAACACGAACGCGAGCACCGCGAGCGCCCCCAGACCTCCGATCAGCGTCTCGACGAGCACGCCGGGCCCTTTGCTGGAGCCACCGTTGGCGAGCTGGCTGAGGCCGGTCAGCTGCACCTGCGTGCCGCTCGGCAACGCGGCCGCGACGGCGCCCCGCACCTGTACCGGGATCTTCGGGGCGCCAAAGCTCTTCTCCAGCGGCGTGAACAGCAGCGCGAACGTCGAGCGGCCGTCGTCGGTCACGAACCGCTGGTCGTGCGTCACACCGAGATCGACGATCCGTGCGTGCGGCGTGGCCGTGCGCGCACGGTTGAAGGCATCGGCGATCTGGCTCTGCTCGCCGCTCACCGTCTTGCCCTGTGGGACGGTCACGACGAGCACCGAAGATGGGCTTTCGCTGCCGTTGCCATACAGCCGCGTGATCTGCTTGGCGGTCTCGTAGCCCGGCTGGCCGGGGAGCGAGAAGTTCGACGACAGCCGCTTGGACACGCTGCTCGCCCCGGCGGCGCCGGCGATAAACACGATCACCCAAACGACGATTACGAGCCGGCGGTGGGCGAGGACCCAGCGCGACAGACGCGTGATCGTGCCATTGGGGATTGGTCCCAATGTGGTCTCCATATTCTTCACCCTCAAATGCTTTCGCTAGAAGACAATTTCGACGACAAATGATTTATACCAGAAGTGTTTACTGATTGTTATGATCGAGCAACGATGACTGAGCTCGAACTATCGGCAAGCGAACCGTTTCGCTCGGTCGGCTTCACGCTCTCCAGCTTGGGGTATGCGGTCGCGCGCGGCTTCACAGAGGCGCTCGCGCCGCTTGCGATCGAACCGCGTGACTTCGCGTTGCTGCGCGCGCTCGCCGCCGCTGAGGGCGACTCCCAGCAGGCGATTGGCGAGCGGCTGGGGATTCCCGCGAGCCGCATGGTCGGCTTCATCGACGCGCATGAAGCGCGCGGCCTGATCGAGCGCCGCCAGGACCTCGCCGACCGGCGCATCCACGCGCTGCACCTGACCGATACAGGACAGGAGCTGCTCGACCGCGCAATCGCGATCGCGGTCGCCTACGAGCAGGAGCTGTGCGGAGATTTGAGCTCGCAGGAGCGCAAGCAGTTGCTCGAGTTGTTGCAGCGTGTGAGCCGGCGACTCGGCCTGGCGCCGGGCGTGCATGCCGCGCAGGGGAGCGACGAGCTCTCTGAGGAGTAACCCCATCCGTCTCCGTTCGTTAGCCACCAGGATCGTCTAGGGTGGCGCGAGAACCGCACCGTGACATCAAGCCAGGCCAAACCCGAGCACGAGGATCGTCCGCGTCCCACATCCGTGTCCACGCTGCCGCCGCAGTTCGACGAGTGGCAGATCGAGTTGCACGGACGCCGCGTGATCTACCGCGTCGCCGGAAGCGGACCGCCGGTCGTGCTGATCCACGGGATGCTCAACTCATCCAGCCATTGGCGATCGGTGGCCCTGAGCCTGGCGCGCGAGCATACGGTGATCGCGCCGGACCTGATCGGGCACGGCGATTCGGCGGCCCCCCGCGGCGACTACTCGCTTGGGGCGCACGCATCCAGCATCCGCGACCTGCTGGCCGCAATGGGCATCGACCGCGCCACGATCGTCGGGCACTCACTCGGCGGGGGAGTGGCGATGCAGTTCTTCTACCAGTTCCCCCAGCGCACCGAGCGCCTGGTGCTGATCTCTAGCGGCGGCCTCGGGCACGAGGTCAGCCCGATGCTGCGCACCGCCGCGCTGCCAGGCGTCTCCGCGCTGCTGTCACTGACGATCCACCAATGTCTGACCGGCGCGCTGAGGAACACGGGCCACCGTCTGAGCCAGCGCGAGGTTCGTTTGGGCGTGTACATGCAGGCAATCGCCAGAGCGCTGCGTCCACTTGAGAACTCCGAAGCGCGCCAGGCGTTCCTGCAGACACTGCGTGCCGTGATCGACGTGCACGGTCAGCGCGTGAGCGCGACTGACCGGCTGTATCTGCTCGAGCGGATGCCCACGATGATCGTCTGGGGCGAGCGCGATCACACGATCCCCCTCCAGCATGGACGCGAAGCACACGAGGCGATCCCGCACAGCCACTTCAAGACGCTGCCCCGCGCCGCACACTTCCCCCACCTGGAAGATCCAGAGGGACTCTCTCAGGCGCTACGCGAGTTCATCAGGGACACACGACCCGGCAGGATCGACGACGCCGACTGGGGCGCGGTGCTGGCCCGGCATTCGCCGCCCAGGCGCGTAGGGGATGCGGCGGCCTAGCGGTCCGATCGGTCGCTGAGCCAACTCGCATCCTTAAGCGAGTCCGCAAGGCGCCTGTACTTACAGATCCTCGCGCGACGTGCATGATCGAGGAGATCGCCGAGCAATCCCACGAAAAACTTGCTGTCCCGTTTGGAGCGTCCCGTCGGATAGGAGGACGGAGGCCTTTCCACACGAGCGACCGGTTCGGTCATCGGCGGACGTGTGGACCTTCGAGAGCCTCAATCCCAAGCGAAATAAGGAGCCAGCAATGTCGTCCACGAACATCAACCATGTCGTCCTCACCGGGCGGCTCACGAGCGATCCCGATCTGCGCACCCTGCCGTCGGGAAGCAGCGTCTGCAACCTGCGGATCGCGGTGAACGCCAGGCGCCGGGACCCGGCGGGAGAGTGGGTCGAGAAGCCGAACTTCTTCGACGTCACCGTGTTTGGCGGCCCCGGCGAGAACGTCGCCAAGTACATGTACAAGGGTCGCCCGGTGGCCGTCGATGGGCGTCTGGACTGGCGCTCGTGGGAAACCCCGGATGGCCGCAATGCCCAGGCGGTCAGCGTGATCGCCAACACGGTGCAGTTCCTCGGCAGCCCGCCGAGCGACTCCAATGGCATCGGCGATTACGGCACGGGTGCACTGCAGGGCATCGCCGGAGGCGAGGAGGAGGCGCTGGACGTTGGCGACCAGGAGGTGATCGCGGCAGTCGCCGCCCAGGGTTAGCGGACCTACGGACACGCTGTGCTGGGGCACAACCCAAAGACCTGCTCCAGCACAGTGATTCCGGACCCGAAGGCCGATCGAATGAGCAACGAAGACGCGACCGCCCGAGCCGCCGAGCTTGCCGAGCTGATCCTCGACGAGGTCAGCGAGGCCGATCAAAACTGGCGCACGGTCGAGTGGTGCGCCCAGGAGCTTGCCGAGCTTGCGGCGCAGGTGGTCCAGCGGGCTACCGTCCCGGCGGATTGCACTCCTGATCGCTAGCCGAAAAAAAGCTTTCAGAGCGCGCGAGGAGCTCTGACGGCCGTACGCCAAGCGCGTTTGCGAGCTTCAGCAGATTCCCAAAGCTCACGTTGCGCTCACCTCGCTCGATGCCGCCGACATATGTGCGATGCAGGCGAGAGCGGTCGGCCAGACCCTCTTGGGAGATGCCGGCGCCGCGTCGAAGCTCCCGGATCGCCCGCCCAAGCGCGACATGTTCCAGCGACTTGGGCTTCACCGTCGATCCATCCTGCCAGGATGCAGCCTATGAGTCTACAGACAATGAGTATCCTATTGCCTCTCGATGCGCCACCGAGGCACAAGACCTTTGCTACTTATAGTATGCAATACTGAGGGACATGATCGTTGGAGAGGCACTGAATCGAAGGTCGGACCTACAGAAGCGCATCGCACAGTTCCATGACCGGCTGAGCACGAGCGTGGTTGTGCAGGAGGGCGACGAGCCTCCTGAGAAGCCTGAGGAACTGCTGGCGGAGCTGAGCTCGCTTTGCGATGAGCTGCAGCATCTGATCGCCTGCATCAACCACACCAACGCGAGCACCACGCTCACGAGCGGAGAGACCGTGACCGAAGGAATCGCTCGGCGCGACGTCCTGGCATTGCGCCAAGGCGCTCTGCGAGCGGCGGTGAGCGCGGCAACGACGGGAATCGGCCTGTCGCGCTATAGCCGCTCCGAGATCCGCATGGTGCGTCAGATCCGTGTCAGCGACGTCCAGGCCCTGCTCGACGAGCTGGCCCAGGAGCGACGCGAGCTCGACAATCAACTGCAAGAGCACAACTGGAGCACTCAGCTGATGGAGTAGCGAGCAGTCGGTAGTCGCGAAGGGCGAGCGTCAAGGCCAGCGATCCGGCCAAAGGGTCGTACTACGGGAATGAAAATTCTCGGTGGCGACGTCGGGGCACGCGCAGAAATGCACCGTAAGCCCAGCACGGCGCAACGCGCACCGAGCATCGGGAATCGAGCATGACCAGACGCTGACTTCATGACGAGGGTGGGTAAGGGGACTGCGTATCGATGATCGAGAAGCGACTGGAGAAGGAGCCTTGACGGTAAAAACGACAGACGAGCGTCACCGGCCGGCCATCCGGCCGGCATCGAGACGATCGCTGACGGTGATCGATGACGTCAACTTGGGCTCCCTCCCCAAAACACAGTTCGCGGCGCTCGTATTGGAGCGGGAGATCCCCCACACGACACAGTCGCAATGGGATACCTCGTCGAGCTCGCTCGACGATGTGCTGGAGTACGCGTTGAGCACCTCGCGCACAACCCGGGCGCAGACCGCGCTGCTCGATTTGGAGCCGCTCTTCGGCGAGCGCTCATTGGCACTCTTCGACCTGCAGGGTGGGAGCGCCCATTGCCGAGTGGCAAGCGCCGAGCGAGCGACGACCACCGATATCGAGCGCTGGCTACGCGAGCGCTTCCCAGTGCCTCAGATAACCGAGAGCCGCGAGGTACCCGTGCACTTTTGGTCATACGGTCCGCGCGGCGCAAAAGCCGTCTCGCGCACGATCGCGGTCCCGGAACTCGACGAAGTCCGCGGCAACTATCCGCTCGCCGCCAGAGAACGACTCGGGCGGCTGCTGGGTCCGGACTTCCGCCCGGCGGCGGGAGGACAGCTGATCCTGTGGCACGGAGCACCCGGCACCGGGAAGACCTATGCGCTGCGTGCGCTCGGCTGGGAGTGGCGCAACTGGTGCGAGCTGCACTACGTGATCGATCCCGAGGTGTTCTTCGGCCAGCGTGCCGATTACATGCTCGAGGTGGTGCTGGGCCAGGACAGCATGTTCCACTTGGACGAGGAGGAGGAAGAGCAGCAAGAGCGCAAATGGCGGCTGCTGATACTCGAGGACACTGGCGAGCTGCTCGCTGCCGATGCGAAGGAGCGAACGGGACAGGGACTCTCGCGGTTGCTCAACCTGGTCGACGGGATCATCGGACAGGGCCTACGGGTGCTTGTGCTGGTGACCACCAACGAACCACTGCGGCGCCTGCACCCCGCGGTCGCGCGGCCGGGCCGGTGCGCCGCGCGACTGGAGTTCGAGCCATTCCCGGCCGCCGAGGCGGTTGCTTGGCTCGCCGAGCATGGGATCGATGACCAAGATGCCGCTTCAGCGCCGCTCGCGAACCTCTTCGCGCGCGTAGAGGGATATGAGACAGGGTCGGAAAAACCTGTCGGATTTGGCCGGTGAGCTGGACACCGGGCTGCGCGGAGAAGGCACCTAAGATCCGCTGGTTGCGCTGACCCGGGGCTCAGCGGCGCAATTCAGGCCGAGACCGCCGTCGTGACCGGATCGGGCGCTCCGGCGAGCACGGCGTCGAGCAGGCCGGGGAAGCGCTCGTCGAGGTCCTTGCGGCGCAGGCTGTTCAGACGGGCTGTGCCTTCCTCGCGCTGATCGATCACGCCCGCCTCGCGCAGCACGCGGAAGTGGTGAGTGAGCGTCGACTTGGTGATGTCGAGGTCGAACGACCCGCAGCGGCGCGGCGTCGGATCCTTGGCCAGACTGCGCACGATGCACAAACGCTGTGGGTCGCTGAAGGCGTGCAGCACGTCTGCCATCTGCAGCTCGTCTCGATTGGGATCTTCCCGCGCACAGCGCCCAGGCTATCCGCCAGCCGGCCAATACGCCCAGAGCCGCAAGCCCGGATAACGACAAGCGCCGCGGACTCCAGGCTCGCCGATAGAGTCCCGCCAAGCAGATGAGCGACGCGGTCCCATACGCCAACTACCAGTACGAGATCTACCTGCGCGGCATGACGGGGCAGCGCCCCACGCGAACGTTTGACTGGCGTCAATTGGAGAAGGACGCGATGAACCTCCTGCGGCGCGGGCCACGGGGATACATCGAGGGCGGCGCGGGGCTGGGCGAGACGATGCGCGCCAATCGCGAGGCCTTTGACCACTGGCGCCTGCGACCGCGAATGCTGCGCGACGTCTCCGAGCGAAGCCTCGCCCGCACAGTGCTGGGCACGGAGCTGGGAGCACCAGTGCTGCTGGCGCCGATCGGCGTGCAGACGCTGGCGCATCCAGAGGGCGAGCTGGCGATGGCACGAGGCGCGGCGCAGGTGGAAGTGCCGTTTGTGGCCAGCTCGGCAGCCTCACACACAATCGAGCAGATCGCGCAGGAGGCGGGAGAGCTTCAGCGTTGGTATCAGCTGTACTGGCCGCGGGATCGAGAGCTCGCGCGCAGCTTCGTGACGCGCGCGGAGCAGGCCGGCTATGGAGCGATCGTGGTGACGCTCGACACCTGGTTGTTGGGTTGGCGCCCAGCAGATTTGAGCGAGGCCTTCCTACCTTTTTTGTGGGGGGAGGGAAATAAAAATTATCTAGCGGATCCAGTCTTCCAGGGATTGTTAGAGGCGCCGCCAGAGCAGGACATGCAGGCCGCGATCGGGCAGTGGGCGTGGCAATTCGCCAACCCGTCGGTCACGTGGGAGGACCTGGCGTTTCTACGCGAGTGCACAGAGCTGCCGATCGTGCTGAAGGGAATTGTCCACCCCGACGACGCGCGGCTGGCGGTGGAGCACGGAGTCGAGGGGGTGCTCGTGTCCAACCACGGCGGGCGCCAGGTCGATGGGGCAATCGGCGCGCTCGATGCGCTGCCGGAGGTGGTGGCGGCCGTGGATGGGCGCTGCGAGGTGCTGTTCGACAGCGGCATCCGCTCCGGCGCGGACGCGCTCAAGGCGCTGGCGCTGGGCGCCCGCGCGGTGCTGCTGGGGCGGCCCTACATCTGGGGATTGGCGCTCGGCGGCGAGCAGGGCGTGGCGGAGGTGCTGCGCTCCTTCCTCGCGGACCTCGATCTGGCGATGGCGCTGAGCGGGTACGCGAACATCGACGAGGTGGACGCAAGCGCGCTGGTCTCACAGGATCGCTGAGCCGGCGACATCGAAGCGCGGAGCATGTTCCGGCACACCGGACAGTTCCGTGCCGCCACTACCTGAACGGCAGGCGAAGCTTGCGACCACGGCTCGCCCGGCGACGCTCCGTCAGCGATGCCTCGATCCCCTTGAGCAGCTCCTCCGTCGTCAGCCCGTCCCCTGCTGAGGCTTTCTCTTTGGCGTGCGGGGCGTCTTTACGCCATGAGGTATTCCCCTCGCTGTCTTCGGTGCGCCAGTAGTAATGAGGGTCGCCCTCTTCCTCATGGATCACCACGCGGATCGCTCGCCCAGGACTCTTCCAGTTCGCCACGCGGGTAAGGGTATCGGGACCGGATGTGTGGAGAGACTCGAGATCCGCGAAGCCGAGACCTGCAAAGCCTATGGATTGTCCGTTATCGCCTCGGGGTAGTCCGCCATCGCCTCGGCGATCGCCCGATCATCGTCACGCGCGCGCTCGTGTAGGCCGCGGATCACGCCATCGCGATCCTCGGCCGACTTGTTCTGGCCGAGCTTGCGCTTGCCCTGAATCGAGGAGATCTCGAGCGTGAACGCAACGATGTGAGGCAACAGCTCCTCGACGTGGTCCTCCGCGGCCGACGCAAGCGACCACGGAGACGAGAAGCGCTGCTCGTGGACGTCGACGAGCTCGGTGAGGTAGGCGAGCACCGTGTCCCGACCCTCCAACAGGCGCGGGCGGCCGTGGACGTGGACGGCCAGGAAGTTGTAGGTCGGCAGGCCATCGCTCTCATACCACTGTGGCGAAACGTAGGCCTTCGGACCGCTGAAGATCGCCAGCGCCTCGTGTCCCTCGTGCGCCTCCTGCTCCTCATGCCCCACCCCCAGGTGGCGAGCAAGCGGATCGATCCGGGCGACGTGCGCCACCAACGTCCCATAGGCGCCCTGATCGCGACGCAACACAAACGGAATGTGAGCGGCGAGCGGGCCGCCGGCGCAGAGCACGAGCAGACCGAAGCGAGCAGCCTCGATCATCTCATGCAGGACCGGCAGCTCACGCTCGACGTAATCAGACTTGACGTACATCGGTAAACCATTCTCTCGCACGCATGGATCGCCTGCTCCACGGCGAGATCCAGGTTCGAGAAGCGCGTAGTGTGCAGGCCGAGAAGATGACCCTGCAGGCCGAGAAGATGACCCCAATCCCGAGAGCTCCCTAGATGTGCCGACTGTTCGCCATGAGTGGCGGGGCTGAGCTCCTCAGCGCGAAGCTGTGGCTGCTGGAAGCGCCCGACAGCCTCACCCAACAGAGCCACCGCAACCCCGACGGGACGGGCCTGGGAATCTTCGACGCCGAGGGGCGCCCGGTCGTGCACAAGGCACCGATCTCGGCCTTCACCGACACGGCCTTTGCCAGCGAGGCGCGCAGCGAGCGCTCGCGCACGTTCCTCGCGCACGTCCGCTTCGCCTCGACGGGTGCGAAGACGCTCGCGAACACCCACCCCTTCGAGCAGGACGGGCGCCTGTTCGCCCACAACGGCGTGCTCGCCGGCCTGCCGCAACTGGAGGAGGAGCTCGGCGATGACCGAGCGCTGGTGCACGGGGAGACCGACTCCGAGCGGCTGTTCGCGATGATCACGCGGGAGATCCGCCGACACGACGGCGATGTCCATGCCGGCATCGTCGCGGGCGTCGGCTGGATCGCGGAGAACCTGCCGATCTACTCGCTGAACCTGATCGTGACAACCGCGGCCGAGGTCTTCGCGCTGCGCTACCCGGACACGAACACCCTGTACGTGCTCGAGCGGGGCGCGGGCGGAGTTGGTGGCGAGGAGGCGCTGCATCAGCACAGCAGCCTCGGCACCCGCGTGCACTGTGTGCAAGCCGCGGAGCGACCGATCGTCGTGCTCGCCTCAGAGCCGATGGACGAGGACCCCGGCTGGCGTGCGCTGCAAGCAGGGGAGCTGCTCCATGTCGGCCCCGAGCTCGAGGTCAGCTCCGCGATCGTGCTGGGAGACCCGCCGGCTCATCTGCTGGACCTGAGCACCCTCAGCGAGCGGGGACGTAGTTCGCAAACGGCCGGCAGCGTCGGTTGACACGGGCGCCTAAGACCGCAGCACCGGGCTCCAGTGCTCGGGATCGCGCTCTGCCTGTTCCCGCGCCCAGCGGAAGTGGTGCACGGCGGAGCGACGCAGTGGCTCACCGAGCAGCAAGCCCAACAGCGCCCACTTGCGCGCATGCCGCGGAGTCTCGAATGCGACGGCCAAAAGGCCCGCGAGCGTCCATAGGTGGAGCACCCTGTTGTATGGAGCGAGCTGCTCGATCGTCATGCCCTCCGCTTCGGTCAGGTAGGGAATGCCGTGACGGCGCTCCCACGGCCACTCGACAAAGTGGACGATCCCGCCCGCCAGGCCGGCGGCGTTATTGAGGGCAAGCCACTTATCGATCTGCTCGCCCTCGGCGAACCAGCCCGCGAGCGCCCATGCAGGGAGACTGCCGGACCACATCGCGACGGCACCGCGCCTGCCGATGAACGGTTCGAAGACCAGGCCGACGCCCGCGCGCACCTCGAAGGTGTGGTGGGCGGCGGTGCCGAGCGCGCCCAGGACAGTGAAGGGACGGCGCGGGAGGAGGTTCACTGTGTCATCCAGGTGGCATCGTCGAGCTCGGGCGGGTACCTGAGCTCCTCGGGGCGCTCGAGCATCTGTGTGGCCGCCTCGTCCATGCGCATCATTGTGATCGCCCCCGTCTCCGCAAGGCGCACGGTCTCGCCGAGGACGTTCTCGAGCGCTTCCCAGCCGGGGTCGCCGGTGAAGGCGACGGAAAACGGATGGAAGAGCAGGGCCATGTGACCCTCCTGCTCTGCGTGGCTCTGCAACGCGGCGATCATCTCCGCTTGCGTCTGCTCGGGCGTAAGAGGATCGGGGCCACGCCCGTAACGGGTTCGCAGGCCCGCGAACTGAGTCAGGTAGGAATAGGCATCCACCAGAGGCCAGCGGAACGGCAGCACCGCCAAGCCCCCGAGCAGGCCCTCGCGCTCACCCGCGGGCGAGACGTAGTCATAACCATGCTCGCCGAGCAGCGCGAGCGTGCGCTCGGTCAGGCCGCCGCCGGGCGGTCGAAAACCGCGCGGCTCGATCCCGATCGAGCGCATCGCATCGGTGGCACGCTCGAGCAGCGCGGCCTCGGTCCCGGCGTCGAGCGCCGCCCACTCCTCGTGGCGCCACGCGTGCACGGCAACCTCGTGGCCGGCCGCGGCGATCGTGCGCAGGGCGTCCGGGTACATCTCCGCGTTCAGGCCCTCGACGAAGAACGTCGCCTTCATGCCCCGCGTAGCGAGCAGGTCGAGCAGCCGCGGGAGCACTTCCGTGACGGTGAAGTGCTGTCCTTCGGGCACATCCGCCGGCCACATGCCGAGCTCGAGCTGGGCCGCCTCACCGAGGTTGTCGAACGTCACCGACACGGTTGGCCCGGACACGGGGGTGATGATAGGTCAGGGTTCGCCCGCGGGTGGGAGGGGCTCGCCGGCGGGTGGCGGATAGGCGGGGCTCGCGCCGGGTAGGCTGAGCGAGCTATGCGTCTCGTCAGCTTCCACACCGAGGACGGCCCGGCCGCCGCGGTGCAGATCGGAGGCGACCTGGTCCCGGTATCTGCGCTCGAGGTACCCGCCACGACCGTGAGTGCTCTGTTGGAGGTACTCGACAGGGACGGGTTGCGCGAGCTCGAGGTACGCGCCACAGAAACCAACGAGCGCATCCCACTCACCGATGTGACCCTGCACGCCCCGATCACCGATCCCCAGAAGATCATCTGCCTCGGTCTCAACTACCGCGACCACGCCGAAGAGACCGGCCAGGAGATCCCGACCGCCCCAATGTGGTTCGCCAAGTTCGCGAACTCGCTCAGCGGCAGCGGCCAGGACATCGTCCTGCCGGCCGCGCACGCGGAGTACGTCGACTATGAGGCCGAGCTCGCCCTCGTGATCGGGCGTCGCACGAAGAACGTCAGCGCCGAGGAGGCGCTCGACCACATCGCCGGCGCAATGCCGTTCAACGACGTCAGCGCCCGCGACCTGCAGATGCAGAATCCCCTGTGGACGAGCGGCAAGGCAATCGACACCTTCGCCCCCTGCGGCCCGGCGCTCGTCACGCTCGAGGAGATCGACGACCTCAGGGCGCTTGGACTGCGCACCCGGGTCAACGGTGAGTTACTGCAGCAGGGGACGACCGCCAACCTGATCTTTGCACCGGCCGAGGTCGTGGCGTGGCTCTCGCGCACGATGACGTTACTCCCGGGGGACATCATCGCGACCGGAACTCCCGCGGGCGTCGGCGTAGCGCAAGGACGCTTCCTGAAAGACGGGGACACCGTCGAGGTGGAGATCGACGGGCTCGGAACGCTCGTCAATCCAGTGCGCAGCGAATGAGCTCGATCAAGGCGTGCCTGTCGGACGAGCGCGAGGAGATCTGCCGCACGAGGATCGATGCCGGGAGCCTCGCCGCCCGCTTCGGAGATCAGATCGACCATTCGTAGAGCTGTGCCTGCGCGTCGACCTCGTCGACCGCTTCCTCCGATGCGAGATCGACCTCGACAGGAGGATCGACCTTCAGGAGATCGGCCCGCAGTCGATCGCGCTCTTCCACCGCGCCGCGCAACGCCGCCAAGCGCTCGTTCGTCTCTCGCTTGATTCTGGTCAGGAGGTCCTCGGTCGTCGGGTCCACGGTCAGGAGGTCCTCGGTCCTCGGGTCCTCAGTCGTCGGCTTCTCGGTCATCGCACTCTTCCTCATCGGACTGCCTTTCTTGCGGTCTGAACATCACTCGCCAAAACCGTAGGCCGCACTTGAGACGTTTCTCTCGGGCGGGCTCCGGCAGGCACCAAGTTGGCGCCCAAACGCCCATGCATTTGCCTGCGAAAACGCGCAGTTGCCCGGAGCCGGTACGCAGTCGCCCCCCTCTAACGGGCCTGGGATGCGCAGTTGCGCGGCCTCGAAAAGACCGGGCGACTGCACCCTGGAGGGCTGCAGTTCGGCTCTGTAGAGCCAAACTGCGTCGATATGGGGAGGCTGGTGAGAGCGCATACCGGAACGGGCCGTGCCGTCGCTTGACGGATCGTCTCCGAGCGCTACTCTCGCCACTCCTTCTTTTTCCCTTCCCTGAGCCATTCGGCCCCCGCCGAGCACTCATAGCCCGCCACTCGCGAGCACTGAAGTAGATCCACACCGCAGCTGACGGTTGCTCTCACGTCGTGCGCTCTGGCTACACAGAAGATGCTGTTCGGGGATCTTCTCGCCTGATCTTCTCCTCGCTCGGGGATCTCTTCGCCTGAGGATTTCGGTCGGTCGAGGAAGAGCGTTTACGCGCCAACTTGCGCTTGGTGTGCCTCCTCTAACCGAGATCTCCGAGACCCCCTAAGGGGCTCTCGGACTGTCGAGAGGTGGCATTTGCGCTCGGACGCCGCCGCTTGACGAGCACGCCGCCAGTCCCTACAACGGCGCTCCAACAGCCCCGTTGCAAAGACACCTGACCGGCAAGGAGATCAGCCATGACCCCCCCCCATCTCGCCTTCGCGCTCTTCCCTGCAGAGTCGATCGGGCTCGCCCAAGCAGGCTCGCCGACGATCTTCGCAAGCCAAGCATGCTTCGCGAGCCAAGCATCCGCGGCGCGGTCGCAGGCACGATCTGTTGGGCAGCTACGCCGACAGAAAGGGCGACGTGAGGGAGGTTGTTGCTTTGCCCGGCGCATCGGGAAGCGTGCTGGTCGTGGATCGCGACTCGAGCACCCTCGGTGACGTCCGCCTCCTCGCGCATCTCGCCGACGACGAGCCGCCGGAGAACGCGAGGCTCGTGTGCGACAGCTATCTCGAGAACAGCCGGGACCGCTGGAGCCGGCCCGTCACGCCGGAGGATCTCGAGACGGTGCCCTTCGCCGAGGAGCAGTGCCTAAAGGCCCGAGCGGGAGCGCCACCGAGCGAGGTGGAGCTGACCGATCGCCACGGGCGTGGACACTCTCTTCTCCTCATTCCCGGCGAGCACTGCAGCCTCCAGGTGCGCTGGCGTCGGAGCTCTCCCGATTGCAGTGGCGATCTTCTCCAGGCGGTGAGCGTGCGCGACGTCGTCGCCTGCATGGAGAGCTACGAGCCGGTGCGTAGCCTGACGCTCGAGGCGATCGCTTTCTATCGCGGGGAGCCCCAGGTGTCTGTGGCAATGCTGGGACTGGAGCTCGAGCGCGTCGACGCAAGTCCTCTCGTGCTCAACCGGCTGCTGCGTGAGACCGCGCTCGCGACGATCGAGCGGCAGGGCGTGAGCGTCAGCGAGATCGCCAAGCGCTGCGGGCGGGTCAAGCGCGACTCGCGAGGCCGCGTGAGCGGCGAGACGAGCTGGCTGGCTCGCCGTCTGGGCATCCTTCCCAGCGCCGGCGAGAGCGCGCCGACGCCGTGGGTGCACACCGATGTGCTCGCGCTGATCGCGCGTGAGGGCCTGCGGGTCAGCCCTCGCGAGGTGGAGCTCGGCTGAGATGCCGTAGTCCCTTACATCTTCTCTTTGAGAGCAGCCGCGGCTGCACTCATCCAAACCGGTTCGGCTCGCCTGTATGGGAGTCGCGCCTAATCACCGACGCCGACCAGATGGACGGCGTCCGTGTTGTCCACCCCGCTGAGGAGTGGCCAGCAAGTCAACCAATCAATCAACCAGTCAAAGGAGCAAGCATGTTCAAAGCACCATCAACATCCGAGAACGCCGGACCCCACGCCGTGCAGGAGTTACGAGAGCTGCCGGTCGACATGATCGAGCCGAATCTGTCTCAGCCACGGCGCTACTTCGATCAGGACACGCTTCAGGAGTTGGCGGGCTCGATCGATGAGCGAGGTGTCCTGCAGCCGGTGCTCGTGCGTCCTGTACCCGACGGTTCCTACGAGCTCGTCGCGGGAGAGCGGCGCTGGCGCGCGGCGAAGATCGCGGGCCTGCAGAGCATCCCAGCGCTGGTATCTGCGTATGGCGATGCAGAGGCGCTGCAGATCGCGCTGATCGAGAACATGGTGCGCGCGGACCTCAACCCCGTCGAGCAGGCACGCGCATTCGCGACGCTGTCGCAGGAGTTCGGCTTGACCCATCGGCAGATCGGGATTCGCGTGGGGCGCCAGATAAGCGTGGTGTCAAACCTGATACGCCTGCTGCAACTGTCCCAGGAGATCCTCGAGCTCCTAGAGCGTGGCCAGCTGAGCTCCAGTCACGGACACGCGCTGCTGATGGCAAAGGATCTCGAGGCGCGTGGAGCGCTGGCTCGTACGGCGGGGCAGGAGGGATGGCCAGTGCGGGTGCTCGAAGGTCGAATCCGTGCAAGCAACGTGGATGTGCTCGGGTCCCTGAAGAATCGTGGTGAGCAAGCGCAGAGTCCAAAACAAGCGCGGCATCTGGAGGCTCTGAACGTCGCCAGGGCGTGGGGCGATCTGCTGGGCGCGGAGGTTCACGTTCGCCCGATACGTAAGGAGCAGATGCGCCTCGAGGTCGAGTTCGACTTCGTCTCGGAGGGACTTGCGTTAGCCGAGCGGTTGACCAGCGTGGTCGCTGGAGGCTCGACGGACAGGTAGCCGCAGCGAAGCGCGCCCGCGGCGCGTCGGCAGTACATAAGCACGACCCGAGACGGCGGCCATCTGGCTGCCGTCTTTTTGTTTACCAATCAAAGGAGCAAGCATGTTCAAAGCACCATCAACATCCGAGAACGCCGGACCCCACGCCGTGCAGGAGTTACGAGAACTGCCAGTTGATGTAGTGGCGCCCAACCCTTCGCAGCCGCGGCGCCACTTCGACGAGGAGGCGCTGAAAGCATTGGCTGGCTCTATCGGCGAGCGCGGTGTGCTGCAGCCGGTGCTCGTGCGTCCTCTTCAGGAGGGTTCCTACGAGCTGGTCGCCGGAGAGCGGCGCTGGCGCGCTGCCAAGCTCGCCGGCCTCCAGAGCATCCCCGCGTTGGTATCGCCACATGACGATCGGGCGGCGCTGCAGACGGCGTTGATCGAGAACATGGCCCGGGAGGATCTCAACCCCGTCGAGGAGGCCCGCGCCTGCGTGACGCTGAAGCAGGACTTCGGCCTGACCTATCGGAAGATCGCGGAAAGCGTGGGGTGTCACGAGACCGTGTTGTCCCACCTGATTCGCCTGCTGGCACTCTCCGAGGAGATCCTCGAGCCGCTGGAGCGAGGCACGCTCAGCAAGGGTCACGGACGTGCGCTGCTGAAGGTAGATGATCTGCAGGCGCGTGGAGCGCTGGCTCGTACGGCGGTGGCAGAGGGGTGGTCGGTGCGGACGCTCGAAGATCGTGTCAGTGCAAGCAACGTGGATGTGCTTGTGCCGGAGGATCCCGAAGAGCAAGAGCTGGACCGCAGGCAGGCGCGGGATCTGGCCGCCATGAACCTCGCCACGGCGTGGGGCGAGCTGCTTGGCGCTGAGGTGCATGTCCGCCCTCTGTCTCGCGGACAGATGCGGCTGGAGGTCCTGTTCGACTCCGCCGCGGAGGGGATCGCCCTGGCTGAGCGGTTGGCCGCCGCCCTCGCTCGAGGCTCGAAGGGCAGTAGCTGAAGCAGAGCGCGCCTCACGGCGCGCTGGAAGCAGGACTCAAGACGGCGGGCCGAATGGCTCGCCGTTTTCTCGTTAACCAGGCCGCTAGAGCGCGGCCGATAGAAAAGAAACGGAGGGACTCCATGTCCCCGAATTACCCATCCCCCGAAGGAGGGGCAAATCAGCTTGCGCCGCTTGAGGAAGCGTTGCATTGGCTGGTGAGCTCGGCGTTGCATGTCGCGCTCGGCGTCATCTTGGGCTTCGGCGTAGCGCGCCTGATGCGCCATCGGCAGTTGAACTGGACCTGGGCACTCGTGGCGTTTGTCGGTATCTGGATCGCGCGCCCGCTGCTCGGCTGGCTGAGCCTGACCCTCAGCGTCGGCGCCCTCTGCGCCGCACGCCGCGGTCGTCGTTGGCGGCGCGAAGACCTCGAGGCGGGCGGCGATCTGGCGCAGATCGCTCGTAGCTTCCTGGGACCGCTGGACGCTGTGCGTGCTCTCAACGGAAAGGCCACCGTGCGGCGTCTGCTCAACCGGCGAGCATCGTGGTTCCTCCGAGATGAAGTGCTGGTCGGCCAGGACGTGCGGGATAGCGGTCTCGTTCGGATCCCGCTCGGTGGAGCGACAGGGGGCACGCATACACTCGTTGTGGGCGCCGCGGGCTCGGGTAAGACGGTCGCGATGACCGGGATCGCCGTGCACGGGGTCGAGCACGGGATGGGCGCGGTGTTCGTCGACCCGAAGGAAGACCCCGACATGTTGGAAGCGGCGCGCGATGTGGCCGAGCGTGAGGGGCGGCTGTTCGTGCACTGGACGCCAGATGGATCGGTTGTGTTCAACCCCTACGCGCACGGCTCAGAGACGGAGATAGCGGACAAGCTGCTGGCCGGCGAGCACTACACAGAGCCGCACTATCTGCGCCAGGCGCAGCGCTACATCGGCCACGTGGTGCGTGTGCTGCGCCAGGCCGGGATCGTGGTCAGCCTGCAGAGCGTCGTGCGCTGTCTGGATCTGTACGAGTTCGAGGCGCTGGTGCGCGGTCTTCCCGAGCAGCAGGTCGGACAGGTGACGGCCTATCTGAAGTCGCTGAGCGCTGCCCAGCAGGCCGGCCTGTCGGGCGTCAGGGACCGGTTGGCGGTGATGGCCGAGTCGGACGTCGGGCGGTGGTTGGACCCGGAGACGCCGGGGGTCATGTCGTTCGATCTGCTGGAAATGGTGCAGCAGCGGGCGGTGGTGTACTTCAGCCTCCAGGCCGATCGCAGGCCGCTGCTGGCGCAGATGCTGGGGGCCGCGATCGTCCAGGACCTGGTTAGCACGCAGGCGGCGCTGCAGGGCAAGCGGATACCGACGGTGGTGGTGATCGACGAGTTCGCGGCGCTGGCGGCCGAGCGGGTGGCGGGCCTGTTCGGGCGCGCGCGCGGGTCCGGCATGTGCCTCCTGCTGGGCACGCAGGAGTTCGCGGACCTGCGCGTGGCGGGACGGGAGCTGCTGCTCGAGCAGGTGATGGGCAGCTTGACGTCCCTGA
>Ga0182024_10006751_pt1 | contig 25056 bp, 22 predicted proteins | sample P32metaG_FD_120480 | JGI IMG/M metagenome (GOLD analysis project Ga0182024, IMG submission 120480) | Permafrost microbial communities from Stordalen Mire, Sweden - P3-2 metaG (Illumina Assembly) | ecosystem: Environmental > Terrestrial > Soil > Wetlands > Permafrost | place: Sweden: Stordalen...
CTGGACACTCCAACCCGACATCGACCCCTTCACCCTCGCGCCCCACCTGACGGCGCCATTCCCAGCCTACATCTCGTTCTGGTCCGCGCTCGCACGCCACGACATGATCGAACAGATCCCGCGCCAGATCTCCGTAGCGTCGCTCGATAGAGCACGACACCTCAGCACCACGATCGCCACCTACTCAATCCACCACATCGCCCCCGAGCTCTTCGATGGCTACAGCGGTACGGAAGACAGCGGGTATCTCGCGACCCCAGAGAAAGCGCTGTTCGACACCGTCTACATCCGCGCGACGCGCGGAGCGCGCCCCTTCTTCCCCGAGCTCTCATTGCCGGAGAACTTCGACGAGACACAACTAGCGACATGGACCCACCGGCTCCCCACCCCACGACTACGAACGCTCGTATCCCGCGGGGTCGAGGAAGCGCTGGGGCAAGCGTCGCGCGAGACGCCGCAGTGAAGCGGTCAACCTCGTCTACCGCCCCTGAAACCGAGGCGCACGTTTGCCCAGGAACGCGGCGATGCCCTCTTTGGCGTCCGCCGAGGCGAACACTGTGGCGAACGCCTGCTTCTCGGCCGCGATCCCCTCGTCGAGGTCGCCGGCGGCGGAGACGCGCTTGATCTGCTCGAGTGCGAGCGGCGCTTGGGAGGCGAGCTTGCGCGCCCAGGACAGGGCGGTGTCGAGCAGTTCGTGGTCCTCTACGACGCGGTTGACGAGCCCGAACTCGAATGCCTCCTCGGCCAGCAGAGGATCACCGACGAGGTTCATCTCCAGCGCCTTGTTCGAGCCGACGAGCCGCGGCAGGCGCTGGGTGCCGCCGAAGCCGGGGATGATCCCGAGCTTGATCTCGGGCTGACCGAACAGGGCAGAGCGCGCGGCGATGCGCACGTCGCAGGCCATCGCCAGCTCGCAGCCGCCGCCGAAGGCGAGGCCGTTGACCGCGGCGATCGTGGCGATACCCTCTGAACCCAATTCGCGGAACAGTGCGTGGGCGGTATGGATCAGCTGCTCGCCGCCGGCCTCGTCCATCGACGTGAACGCCTTGATGTCAGCGCCCGCGCTGTAGAGGAACGGGTTGGATGAGGCGATCACGAGGGCGTGCACGTCGGTGTCCTTGATCTGCGCCCAGACCTTCCCCAGATCCTCGATCACCTGCGGGGAGATCGAGTTCATCTGGCCGTTCGCCAACCACGCGATCGCCACCCCATCGGGGCTAGCCGATCTCCGATCGGTCTCGAGCTTCACGACCTCGGCCGGCTGCTCAGTGTCGGGCTGCGGGTAGGCGTAGAAGCCCTGCCCGCGCTTCTGCCCGAGCCGTCCCTGGGCGACGAGACGACGCAGGATCGTCGGCGGCTCAAAGCGCTCGCCGTGGCGCTCGGCGGCGTTCTCCAAGCGCTCGAGGATCGTGTCCAGGCCCTCGACGTCGGCCTTCATAAACGGTGGCATCAACCCCCGCCGCGGGTCCAGGCCCGCGCCGGCCATCAGGCCGAAGTCGATGTCGCGGTGGCCGGCGACGCCCTCCTCGAGCACGAGGCAGGCCTCGACGAACGTCTTCAGCGTGAGCAGCTCGACCAGCTCCGCCACGTCGGGCTCGGCGTCACCGTCGATGTTGGGCTCGCCCGCGGGGTCGTAGAAGCCGTCGCCGCCGGTCTTCGCGCCGAGCTTGCCTTCGGCGACGAGTCGCTTCATGCCCTCGGGCACGTAGAAGCGCTCGTCCCCGTAGGACTCCGCGAGGTGCTCTGCCACGTGCAGCACGGTGTCGAGGCCGAGCAGGTTGACCAGCTGGTAGGGGCCGATCGGGATCACCCCCGCGGCGCCGACGCCCTCGTCGATCTGCTTGATCGACAGCCCCCTCTGCTCCTGCTCGCGCCAGATCTCCGAGGTGCCCGAGTTGAGGATCCGGTTGACGACAAAACCGGGAACCTCGGCGCACGTGATCGGCTGCTTGCGGATCGCCTGGGCGAACGTGACAGCCGCGGCGACGGTCTCGGCCGCGGTCTCGTCGCCCTCGACGATCTCGATCAACGGCATGATCGAGGCGGGGTAGAAGTAGTGAAAGCCGACGACCTTCTCGGGCCGCAATGTCGCATCGCCGATCTCGGTGATCGACAGCGAGGAGGTGTTCGACGCGAGGATCGCGTGACCGGGCGTGGCCCCGTCGAGCTCGGCGAACACCGCCTGCTTGATCTCCATCTTCTCGGGCACGGCCTCGATCACGAAGTCGACGTCGCCGAAGTCCGCGTAAGAGGTGGTGCCGTCGATGCGCCCGAGGATCTCCTCGACCTGTGCCTGCCCCTGCTCGGCGGTGAGCTTGCCCTTCTCCACGAGCTTGCCAACCTGTCCGCTGGTCACGTTGCGGGCCTCGTCGAGACCGGCCTGGACGAGTGCGTCGTCGATGTCCTTCAGCACCACCGGAATTCCCGCGGCCGCGATCGTCTGCGCGATCTGACCGCCCATCGTCCCGGCGCCGACGACAGCGGCCTTGAATACGAACATCGATATGTCTCCTCTGGAAGAACTTGGGGTCGCGCGAGAGCCTAGCGACTCGCGACGCCAAGACGGTCGCGCAGGAACGGCTCGCAGTCGGCCACATCCAGCGGGCGGGCGAACAGGAAGCCCTGACCGCTGTCGCACTGCTCTTCCTGCAACAGCGAGAGCTCGCGCGACTGCTCGATGCCCTCGGCGAGCGTCTCGATCGAGAGTGACTTGCCGAGCTGGACGAGCGTGCGGATCAGCGTCTCCCCTTCCGGGTCTTCGCTCACGCGCGAGATGAACGAGCGGTCGATCTTGAGCGCGTCGACGGGGAAGCGCTGTAGGTAGGCGAGCGAGGAGTAGCCGGTGCCGAAGTCGTCGATCGCGATGCGCACTCCGAGCTCCTTGATCGCCACGAGCCGGCGCGCGGTCTCGTCGGCGTTGTCCATCAGCGTCGTCTCGGTGATCTCGATCGTCAGCGCGCCCGGATCGAGCCCGCTCTGCGCGAGCGCGTCGCGCACCTCGGTCACGAACTCGTCGGTGTCGAGCTGGCGGGCCGCGACGTTGACGGCGATCCCGACGCGATAGCCGGACTCATGCCACGCGGCGCCCTGACGGCAGGCCTCGCGCAGCACCCACGCCCCGACCTCCACGATCAGGCCAGTCTCTTCGAGCAGCGGGATGAAGTCGTCCGGCTGGACGATCCCGCGCATCGGGCTGCGCCAGCGGATCAGCGCCTCCATCCCGGTGGGGGTCATATCGCGCAGGTCGAACGTGGGCTGGTAGACGAGGAAGAACTCGTCGTTATCGAAGGCGTCGCGCAGGTCGATCTCGAGCTCCATGCGACTCTGGATCGCGTCCTGCATACCGGACTCGAACAGGACGTAGCGATTCTTGCCGTCCCACTTGGCGCGGTACATCGCGATGTCGGCGTCGCGCAGGAGCTCTTCGGCCGAGACCCGATCGCCGGCCGCGATCCCGACGCTCGCGGTCACCGTCAGGCGATTGTCGGCGCCCTGCAGCTCAAACGGCTGCTTGAGCGCTTCGAGCAGGCGCTCGGCGATCATCTCGGGACCGGCAGCCAGCGACATCCCTTCGGCGACGATCACGAACTCGTCCCCGCCGAGGCGCCCGAGCGCGTCGATGTCGCGCACGACACCATCCAGGCGCGCGGCGACCGCCCGCAGCAGCTCATCGCCGGCGCCGTGACCGAGCGTGTCGTTGATCGTCTTGAAGTTGTCGAGGTCGATGAACAGCGCCGCCACGGGCGCCTTTGAGTGGCGCGCGCGCACGAGCATCTGCTCGACGCGGTCGAGGATCAACGTGCGGTTGGGCAGCCCGGTGAGGGCGTCGTGGGTCGCCAGGAAGGCGAGCTCCTCCTGACGGCGCGTGAGCTCCTCGTGCGCGCGCTGGCGCTCGGACTCAAACGATTGGCACATCCGCACGAGCGTGACGTCGAGGCTGCGCTGCAGCATCGCAAGCGCCGCGGCGAGCACCTCCGGCTGCAGGGCGAGCCGCTCGGCCGTCTCGCGCACCACGTCGTCGGCCGCGTCGCGCCAGCGCAGGCAGCGCTTGGTGACCTCGTTCAGCGGCGCCGCGCGCTGCGCGGCCAGCTGGCCAAAGATCCGCCACGACTCCTGGCCGACATCGCGCGCCACGGCGGCGCCCTCGCCGGCCATCCAGCGGGCGACCGCGATCGTGGAGACGGCCCCGACCCGCGTGAAGTTGTCTTCGACGACGGCGTCGAGCACATGGCCCGACTCCTGCGAGCGGCGGAGCATCCCCGCGACCACATCGTCGGTGTGCGCGTTTAACGCCTCGCCGAGCCGGCGCAGTTGCTCCGGTTCGCTCACGACGATCGTCGCGGGCGTGGGCGCTGCGCTTGCCCCATCGACCTGAGCGGTCGTTTGACCCGACATAGTCGAGCGGATCGACAGATTGTAAGAGTTCCTTGAGTTTTCGCCGCGGATATCAACGACGATGGCGATGCCTCGCGGGCGGCTATCCGGCGGCTGCCTGCGCGCCTTCAAGACGCGCAGGTCCCGAGACAACGACTCCTCTACACGGCGACCGCCGCGGGCTCCTCCGCACGACGCGGCAGCAGCGTTTCGCGCGCGATCACCAACCGCTGAATCTGCGAGGTGCCCTCGTAGAGCTGCATGATCTTGGCGTCGCGGAACAGCTTCTCGACGGGATAGTCCTTGATGAAGCCATAGCCGCCGTAGACCTGCACGGCGTCGGTGGCGATTTTCATCGCGGCGTCGGCGGCGAAGCGCTTGGCGTGAGAGGAGACGAGCGTGTTGCGCTGGCCCTGGTCGAGCAGCACGGCGGACTTCCATGTCATCAGCCGCGCGGCCTCGACTTCGGTGGCCATGTCGGCGATCATGAACTGGATCGCCTGGTGCATCGCGATCGGCACGCCGAACTGGACGCGTTCGCGGGAGTAGTCGGTCGCGAACTCGAACGCCGCGCGCGCGATGCCGGTGGCCATCGCGGCGACGCCGGGGCGCGTGCGGTCGAGCGTCATCATCGCGAGCTTGAAGCCGGCGTTCTCCTCGCCGAGCAGGTTCTCCGCGGGGACCTCGACGTCGTTGAAGGAGATCGTCGCGGTGTTCGAGGCGCGCTGACCGAGCTTGTCCTCCTTCTTGTCGACGACCACGCCCCAGTCGCGCTCGACCACGAACGCGGAGATCCCGCGATGCCCGGCGTCTTTGTCGGTCTTCGCGTAGACGGTGTAGTAGTCGGCGTAGCCGCCGTTCGTGATGAAGCACTTGGAGCCGTTGATCACGTACTTGTCACCCTGCTTGACCGCCGTCGTGCGCATTCCCGAGACGTCGGAGCCGGCGTCGGGCTCGGTCAGGCAGAAGGAGGCGAGCTTCGGAGCCTCGGTGAGCATCCCGAGGTACTTCTTCTTGACCTCCTCCGAGCCGCCGAGCATGATCGGCGCGGTCGCCAGGCCGTTGCAGCCGAGCGAGGTCTGGATGCCGGAGCAGCCCCACGAGAGCTCCTCCTCGATCAGGCAGCCGTCGAGATAGCCCGCGCCGGCGCCACCGTACTCATCGGGGATGTGCGAGTTCATGAGGCCGACGTCCCAGGCCTTCTCGATGATGTCTCCCGGCCAGGTGCCGTCCTTGTCGTACTCCCAGGCGACGGGGCGAATCTCCTTGACGGCAAAATCGTGCGCCATCTCGCGCAGGCTCTTCTGCTCGTCGGTAAGCGTGAAATCGACCATTTCTGTCTGCGATCTCCTTCTAGATTGACCAGTCAGTCAACCTGGAGAGTAGCGGAGAGCCGCCGAATTGCGCGACAATCATGCGGTGGAGGGCAGCTTCTCGATCGTGGTGCTGGGAGCGGTGGTGCTGTCGGTATTCGTGATGCTGGTCGTGCTGGTGGCCAGCGACCGGGGCGCGAGCGGCGAGAGCGTGTACGACCAGATCGGCCAGGGCGGACTGTCACCCGACAGCGACGCCGCAGACTGGACGAGCGCGCCGGGGGCGGTGGGGGTCGACTCTCCCGCGGGACTCGCCGAGCAGGAGCGGGAAGTCCGTCAGATGTTGGAGGCCCGCAGTGAGCGGATGGTGCGCAGAGGACAGCCCCCGCTGGATGTCGACGCCGAGGTCGCGGAGCTGCTGCAGCCACAGCCGCACGCGAGAGACGCGGGGCTCGAGCGCGAGGTGCGCCAGCTCGTGACGGCCAAGAACGAACGGCGCGAACGTCGGGGCGAGGAGCCCTTGGACATCGAGGCGGAGATCGAACGCACGCTGCAAGAGTTCAATCCATGAACACACCGGCCGCGCGGTCGGGTATAAACGCGCTATGGCCGAGCCGCGGAGATACGAGTTGGACGAGCTGAGCAACCGCCCGGGCACCTACTTCAACCCGCAGACCGAAGTGCTCGTGGTCGTCGACGACTCGCCGGACGTCGCGCATGAGATATTCGACGACGTGGAGCCGAGCGAGGGCGCCGAGTGGGTGCTGATCTCCGACGAGGCGCCGGTCGACGAGCACCGTCGGGATGAGCTGATCGAGAGCTTCCAGGTGACCTACCACCCGGCCGGCGAGCTGGTGGCCGTGGAAGAGGAAGCGGACGACGAGGAGGAGAACGACGAGCTGGAGCCGGACATCGATCCGGAGATCGGACCCGAGTAGCGAGCAGCGGCGCAACTACCTCGCGCCGGGCGGTGTTGAGGAGTTTGCAATGAGGCCTGCAGCCACGAACGGGATCGTCCGTAGGATGCGCGCCGTGCGCGCTAAGCATCTAGGGACGATCGCCCTCGGCGTGCTGAGTATGAGCGTGACGATTCTGGGCGGGGTGGGCGGGCTCACATCATCCGCCCAAGCCGCCCGCGGTCCGACAGTGGCGGCGGCGCTGAGCAGCCTGAAGCGCAGCGGCGCGATCACGGCGACGGTGTATCAGCAGGATTACGCGGCCTACACCGCGGCGGAAAGCTCGCTGAAGAAGCTGAGCGGCACGCGGCGCTCAGAACTCGGCGCGGTGCTGGCGAACGTGCAGGCGATCGCCGCCGCCGGCGAGTTCATCCCGTCGCGGCTGGGAGCCCTGTTTTTGACGCTCGAACGCAACCGGCAGTGGTGGACGACGCAGCCGCTGGTTGCAAGCAGGGTGCGCGTGAGCTTTGCCGGGAGCAAGCTCGTGTGGGAGTACTACCAAGGCCAGGGGATCGAGATCCAGTGGCTGGGGACGTTCGGCGAGGGCAACGGCTACTACCTGGCGGGCAATGAAAACGCCAACCTGAAGCAGCTCGTGAGCGAAATAATCCCGCTCGCGACCGACCGCGCCGGCGGGATCGCATGGGAGTACATGTTCCAGTTCGACGGCGGTAAGCCGCCGTGGACGAGTGGCCTGTCACAGGCCACCGCGCTGCAGGTGCTCTCGCGCGCGTGGTCGCGATTCAAAGAACCGGCGGATCTGACCGCGGCACAGCAGGCGCTCGGCATCTTCCAGACCCCGCCGCCGGCGGGGGTGCGCGTGACGAGCGCGATCGGCGCGCACTATCTGGAGTACACCTACGCCCCCACCGACCGCATCCTCAACGGCGAAATCCAGGCGCTCGTGGGGCTGTACGACTACACCTCGATCACGCAGGACCCGGTCGGGTTGAAGCTGTTCGAAGCGGGCGACGCCGAAGAGCGCGTGCGCACGCCGCTGTACAACACGGGCGCGTGGTCGATGTACGACCAGTACGGCGAATCGGACCTGAGCTACCACGAACTGCTCACGGAATTCCTTCAGCACCTGTGCGAACGCACGCGCAAAGGCGAGCCGATCGCCGCCCCCCCGGCGACACCCACGACCGGCACGACGCCCGCCCCCTCGCCCGCGATCGCCGGGGACGCGATCTACTGCACCACGGCCGAACAGCTCACGGCCGACCTGCACACGCCGCCGGCGATCTCGCTGCTCACGACCACGCTGCCGACGAGCGCGCGAGCGGGAGTGCAGCTGTCGCTGTCGAAGGTCTCGACTGTGCATCTGACCGTGCGCAGCGCCGGCAAGGTGGTGTGGAGCAACAGCGCGACCGTGGAACGGGGCAAGCCGAAGCTGCTGTGGCCCACCCCGGCGAAGGGCGGCGTCTACGCGGTCACGCTGACGGCGACCGATCTCGCCGGCAACTACGCCACCGCGACGGGGACGATCACGGTGGCCAGGGGCGCCAAGGCGCACTGAGCACGGCCGCAGTCGAACCGGGACGCCGGGAGGCGCTCTTAGACTAGGGGCATGTGCTCCACCACGACGATCCAGCGCGGAGAGGAGCCGGCATGACGCGACTGATCAGCGCATGGCGGGCATTGACGCCCGAGCAACACTTGGCGGGCGGCGCGGCGGGGGCGCTGTTCGTGACGATGTTCCTGCCGTGGTATCAGCAGAATGCGGTCGTCAACGCCCCGCGCGCGGCGCCGCTGCAGAGCCGTAACCTGAACGCCTTCCAGGTCTTCTCGTTCATCGAGGCGGCCGTCCTGCTCGTCGCGGTGGCGGTGCTGTACCTGCTGTTCGCGCGGGGCGAGCGACGCTCCTTCCAGCTCCCCGGCGGCGATGGTGTCGTGGTGTTCGCCGCGGGGATCTGGATCGCGCTGCTGCTCGTACTGAGACTGTTCGACAAGCCGGGGATCTCAAGCCACGGGGTCGCCGCGAACGTCGGCATCCAATGGGGGATCTTCTTCGCACTCGCGGCCGCCGGCCTGCTCGCCCTCGCCGGCTCGAGGATGCGAGCCAGCGCGCGGTCGGAGCGCCCGCTGCTGCACCGTCCACGCCCGCCGCTACGAGACGATCCGCAGCCACCATATGCCACACCGCTCGTGCACGCGGCGCCCCGCCTACCGCCACCGCCCACCACGCCGCCCCGTCGCGCGCCGCGTCGAGCACTCGCCACCGAAGAGACGGAGCAGCTGTCGTTCGAGGACCCCCCGCCCGAGCCCGAACACCCGCTTGGCTCCGATTAGCGCGGGCGCACCGACGGCGCCTATTATTGCCCGGACGATGCCCGCCCCTTCGCCCACGGTGCCCGCCTCCGTCGCAGACGTCGCCGCGGGCCTGCGCGCGGTGGGGTACCTGCCCGGCGAGTCGACCGCGCTCGTGGCGTTCCTCGCCGCCAAGCTCGGCAAGCCCGTGCTCGTCGAGGGACCGGCGGGCGTCGGCAAGACCGAGCTGGCGAAGTCGCTCGCCAAGTATCTGGACAGGGAGCTCGTACGGCTGCAGTGCTACGAGGGCCTGGACGAGGCGAAGGCGCTGTACGAGTGGAACTACCGCAAGCAGCTGCTGCGGATCCAGGCGGAGGCCTCGGATACGGGCTGGGAGGCTGTCCAGGAGGACATCTTCGGCGAGGAGTTCCTGCTCGCGCGACCACTGATGAGCGCGATCACCTCCGAGCAGCCGGTGGTGCTGCTGATCGACGAGATCGACAAGACCGACCAGGAGTTCGAGGCGATGCTGCTGGAGGTGCTGTCGGACTTCCAGATCTCGATCCCGGAGCTCGGCCGAGTCGAGTCGCGCACGCACCCTGTGGTGCTGCTGACCTCGAACAACTCGCGCGAGCTGACCGAGGCGCTCAAGCGCCGCTGTCTGTACCTGTGGCTCGACTACCCCGAGCTCGAGCACGAGCTCGAGATCGTGCGGCTGCACGCGCCCGAGCTGGGAGAGACGGTCGCGCGCAGGCTCGTGGAGGTGATCGGCATGGTGCGGGAGCTCGACCTGAAGAAGCCGCCGTCGATCGCCGAGTCGATCGACTGGGCGCGGGCGCTGCTGCTGCTCGGCGCGGATGACATCGACGAGCAGACGTTCACGGAGACGATGTCGGTGATCGTGAAGCACCGGACCGACATGGACGTGGTGGCCGAGCGCGTCGGACTGAAGCTCAGGGCGCCGGCCGATGCCGTCTGAGGATCGGCCCAGCCCCGCGGGCTCTCCCGCGCCGCGCGGCGACTCCCCCACGCCCGGCGGCACCCCCACACCACCCGCGGGCTTTTCCGCGCGCGTGCTCGAGTTCGGCGAGGAGTTGCGCCGCGAAGGCGTGGCGGTCGGCACCTCAGAGCTGCTGGACGCGTTCGCGGTGCTGCGCGAGGTCGAGTGGACAGAGCGGGAGGACTTCAGGGAGGCGCTCGCCGCGACGCTGGCCAAGAGCCAGGAGGACCGGCGCGTGTTCGAGCTGGTGTTCGAGCGCTTCTTCTTCCGCGCCGTCGAGCTCGCTGCGCTGCGCGAGGGCGTGGGCGAGCAGGACGACAACGCGACGGCCGCGGGCCTTGACCTCGAAGAGCTGACCGACGAACAGCTGGAGGCGCTGCGCGCGCAGATCGCGGCCGCGCTGCGCGACGGCTCGGAGGGCGCGATGCGCGACCTCGCGCGGATGGCGATCGCCGCGTTCGGTCGCCGCGAGGAGGGCTCGGGCGTGATCGGCGTGGATGTCCAGCGCATCCGCCGCGCGCTTGGCCTGCGCACCGAGCCTCAGCCCGATCTGCCACCCGAGGACCCCCGGCGCGAGGGCCTGCCGCGCGATGCGTTGCGCCGCTTCGAGGCGCTGCTCAGGCGCGAGCTCGAGCGCGGCCAGATCGAGCGCACTCACAGCCTGCCCCCGTCCCGGCCGCTGGGCGAGCTGGACAGGGCGCTGCCGTCCGGGCCGCTGGCCGATCTCGCGGCCGTGCACCGCGTGGTGATCCAGTTGCGCCGCCGCCTGGCCACACAGGGCATGCAAGCGCGCGGGCACCGCCGCCACGCGCAGGTGGACGTGCGGCGCACGATGCGCGCGTCGCTGCAGACCGGCGGCGTCCCCGTGGTGTTGAAGTACCGCCCGCGACGCCCGCGGCGGCCGGAGATCTACGTGCTGTGCGACGTGTCCACGAGCGTGACCTCGGCGTCGGTGTTCTTCCTGTCGGTACTCCACGCTCTGCACGACTCGTTTCGCAAGATGCGCTCGTTCGTGTTCATCGAGCGCATCTCGGAGGTGACCGACATCTTCGCGCGCGAGCGCAACTTCAAAGCCGTCAGCGAACGGATCTCAAACGACGCGGGCGTGGCCGACATCTCCGGCTACACCGATTATGGCCGCGTGTGGTCGGAGATGCTCGAGCTGGTCGGCGAAGACCTGCACCCGCGCGCCACCGTGATCGTGCTCGGCGACGCGCGCACGAACGGCCGCGACCCCCGCTCAGACCTGTTCGCCCAGCTGGCCGCCCGCGCCGGGCGCACGTTCTGGTTGAACCCCGAGCCGCGCCTGTACTGGAACTACGGGGACTCGGTGATCGCCGCGTATGAGCAGTTCTGCACCGCGTTCGAGTGCTGGACGACCGCGCAGTTGGAGGACTTCGTGCGGGCGCTCACCCGGCCGGTCGTCACGGCCGCGCGGTAGCATCAGCAGCGAGCAAAACAACAGGGGGGCTGGCGGGCAAGCTGGCTGAGATGGCGCACAGGAAGCGATTCCCCCGGCGCCGACCCTTTGAACCTGTGGGGTAATGCCCGCGGAGGGAGCGACGTGCCAACCGAACTGCAAGCTCGCGAGAGCAGGCCACGCGAGGCGCTCAACGCGAGCGACAGCCTCAGCCTCGAAGGAGTGACCCACGCCTATCGGGACCGTCGGGGTACAACCGTGCAGGCGCTCAGCGACGTGTCGCTGCGAGCCGCCCGCGGGAGGGTGCTGGCCGTGGTAGGTCCAAGCGGATGTGGCAAGACGACCCTGCTCGAGCTGATCTGTGAGCTGCAGGCACCGGACGCGGGCGTGATCGCGTGTGAGCCGGCCGTGCTCATGCCCCAGCGCGACCTGCTGCTGCCGTGGCTCAGCGCGGTCGATAACGCGGCGCTGGCGCTGCGCATCGCGGGGCGCTCGCGTGCCCAAGCGCGCGCCGGCGCGACCGCATTGTTCGCCGAGCTCGGCTTGGGCGGCTTCGAGCATGCACGTCCCCACGAGCTCTCCGGCGGGATGCGCCAGCGCGTGGCGTTTCTGCGCACACTGCTGTCGGGCAAGCCGGTCCTGTGCCTCGATGAGCCATTCGGCGCGCTCGACGCGATCACGCGCGCACAGATGCAGGGTTGGCTGGTGGATGCCCTGGCCCGCGAGCCACGCACAGTCGTGCTGGTCACACACGACGTCGAGGAGGCGATCGTGCTGGCCGACCGCGTGGTCGTCCTATCCTCCCGCCCTGGACAGGTGGTCGCAGAGCTGGACGTCGACCTGTGCCACCCACGAGCCCGTACAGATCAAGCCGTGGTCGCACTACGCGAGCGCGCGCTGGTGGCTCTGGGGCAGATACGAGACATATGAGGCTGGACGTATGAGGCGCGGTCTCCTGAACATCATGCCGGCGGTGCTGCTGGCGCTTGCCGTACTGGGCGCATGGGAGCTGTACGTGGACATGCACGGCGTGAACTCTCTGCTGCTGCCCGCCCCCCACGCGATGGCCACCGCGTTGTGGAACAACAGCAGCTTGCTTTGGCAGAACTTCACGGTCACGGCCAGGGAGGTCCTGCTTGGGCTGGGGCTGGCCCTCCTAGGCGGCTTTGCGATGGCCGTGGCGATCCACTCCTCGACGCTGTTACGTCGTGCGGTCTACCCGCACGCGGTCGGCTCCCAAGCCATACCGATAGCCGTGATCGCCGCCCCGCTGTGCTTCTGGTGGGGCTTTGGCATCTTCCCGAAGCTGTTCGTGATCGCGCTGATCTGCTTCTTCCCGGTCGTTGTCACGACGGTCGACGGGCTTGCTGCCGTGGACCCGGACCAGATCAAGCTGCTGCGCACGCTCGACGCCTCACGCTGGCAGGCTTTCCGCTTCGCGGAGCTGCCGGCCGCGTTGCCGGCGGCGCTCAGCGGCGCGCGGATCGCGCTCGCGGTCGGCGTGATAGGAGCGTTCATAGCCGAGACTTCGACCCCCAGCTCCGGGCCCTACGCCGGACTCGGGCGCGAGATCACCTCGGACCTGACGGCTCTGCAAACCTCGCGTGCGTACGCCGCCACAGCAGTGCTGTTCGTGTTCGCAATCGCCTGTTTCTATGCCCTGACCATCGCCGAGCGCAAGCTCGCGCCTTGGACCGACCGCAGATGAGGAGATCCACCTTGATGAGCAGATATCCATCGTCCCGTCACGTAATAGCCCTGCTGGCCGCGGTGGCCTTAGCCCTGGCCCTGTCCGCCTGCGGCGCCATCAAGGACACGATCTCAGCCACGAAGACGAAGCAGTTCACGGTGATGCTCGACTGGTTTCCCAACGCCGACCACGCGGCGCTGTACTCGGCGATCTCCGAGGGCGACTTCCGCGCGGTGGGGCTCGATGTGCAGCCGGTGGTCCCCTCCGAAACGGCGGAACCGCTGAAGCTGCTCGCCGCCGGGAAGGTGGACATGGCGATCTCCTACGAGCCCCAGCTGCTGCTCGCACGCGATCAAGGGCTGAAACTGGTGTCGATCGCGGCGCTCGTGCAACGCCCGCTGACGTCGATCATCGCCCTGCCCGGAGCGCACGTGAGCAGCGTGGCCGACCTCGCGGGCAAGACCGTGGGCACCGCCGGCATCCCCTACCAGGCGGCGATGCTGCGAACCGCGCTGCAGAGCGCGGGCGTGAGCCCCGCGAAGGTCAAGGAAGTCAACGTCGGCTTCAACCTCGTGCCGGCGATGCTCTCCGGGAAGGTGGCCGCGACGCTCGGGGGCTATTGGAACTACGAGGCGATCCAGCTGCAGCTGCTGCACAAGCACCCGGTGACGATTCCGATCAACGAGGCGGGCGTGCCGCAGTATGACGAGCTCGTGCTCGTCGTACGCGACGACGAGGCGCACACCGACGGGGTCGACCTGCGCGCCTTCCTGCAGGCGCTCACGCGCGGCGAGCACGAGGTGCGCGCCGACCCGGCCGCCGCGGCGGCGTTCGTCGTGAAGGCCAACCCCTCGCTCGAACCGAAGCTGCAAGTCGCCTCGATCGAACAGACGCTGCCCGCGGCGCTGCCGATTGATTCGGACCCCGCCCACCCACAGCCCTTCGGCTATCAGGACCCCACCGCGTGGGCGGCCTTCGGCAGCTGGATGTTCGCGCACGGGCTCCTCCACCAGAACCCGAACAGCACCCCCCTGCCGCCGTTCACCAATGAGTTCCTGCCCGGGGAAGGACTGGGGAAGAAGAGCGAAGAAGAAGCCCCCTAAGCGAGTTACAACCCCACCGCGTGCACGGCGGCCAGTCCCGCCCTCAGCGGTCTCCGGCGCCGCCCAGCAGGTGCACGTCCACGAGCAGCGAGCGGCTGCCGACGATCTGGAGCAGCTCGCCGGCCTTGCCGCCGGAGCGCGCATCTCGTCTGCCCTGGCCCAAACGCCGCGTGGCTCGGCGGCCGTTCGCGAGCTTGATCAGTTGGCGCCGGCGACGGCGATGCACGAGACCGACGACCGCCGCCCCCGCCACGAATCCCCCGGCCGCAACCGCGGCGGCCTGCACGGCCGGGACAACGGCACCGGCCGGCAGCGCCCGTGTGGCAGACGCCAGCACCGCCGGCTCGTCCGCCAGCACCGGCAGGGCATCGACTTCCTCGGTGTCACCCATCCCGCGAAGTGTAGGGGGCGGTCCAGACTGTTAGTCGAGGAGACGCTCGTACACTCGATAGCGCTTGACGACCGTGCCGCCCATCGCTTCCATCCCCCGGTTCATCGCGGTATTCGTCTCGAGGATCCAGCCCATCTCGCCGCCCTTCTGCGGACGTGCTTCGGCCGCGTCGAAGTGCAGCTGGTAGAGCTTCGCCGCCACCCCAGTGTGCTGGTACTCGGGCTTTACGCCCAGGAAGCCGACCCGCACTCGGGTCATGATCTTGCCCTTGCGCAAGAAGTGCCACCAACCGAACGGCAGGAACTTGCCCCGCATCTTTTCCAGCACCTGGTTGAGATCGGGGAACGTCATCGCCATGCCGACCACCTCGCCCGTGTCTTCTTTCTCGGCGATGAAGCACCAGTGCTTGTCGAACCCCAGCTGGATCTCCTGCGCGTACGCGTCCAGGTCCTTCTTCGAGTACGGCACGAAGTCCCAGTTCTCAGACCACGCGGCGTTGTAGACCTCGGCGAACGCGTCCATGTCTTTGCGCAGCTGCCTGCGGCGCATCGGGCGCACCCTGATCCCGTGCTCTGACTGCGCCTTCTCCGCCAGCTCCCAGATCACCGGCAGCACCTTGTCGCGGTTTTCGACCTCGAGTTTCCACATCAGCAGATCCATCGCCTTGCTCATCCCCGTTTGCTCCATGCGCTGCTGGTAGTAGCGCGGGTGCCAGGGCTGCTTGATCATCGGACGCAGCTCGAAGCCCTCGATCAGGATGCCGCTCTCTTCGTTCAGCGTGAAGTCCGCCGGGCCCACCATCCGCTCCTTGCCGCGCTCGCGCAGCCACGCCTCGGCTGCGCCCAACAACGCCTCCAGCACCTCCTGGTCGTCCTCGAACTCCAGGAAGCCGTACCAGCCCCAGTTCTTCTTCTGGTAGTCGTTGAACGCGTGGTTGACCTGGGCGGTGATCCGTCCCACGACTCGCCCGTCGCGCCGGGCGAGGAAGTATTCGGCTTCGCCGTGACTGAAGAACGCGTTCAGGCGCTTGTTGAGAAACAGCCAGCGCTCGAGCTTCGGCAGTGCAATCCACAGCGGGTGGTTAGCATGCACTCGGAACGGCAGCTCGATGAACGCTTTCAGGTCTCCCCTGCCCGAGACCGGTGTGACCTGTACGCCCGCTTGCTCAGACTCGCTCACTAGCCGCGCACCCTATATGCACACTTCGACAGACGTCTTCGCCAAGGTCCGCGGCCACGAGCGCGAGGAGCTGCTGCGCGCCGCCCGCGCGGCCGACGTGCTGCCCTACTTCCATGTCCTCACCTCGGCGGCGATGCCCGTCGTCGAGATGGAGGGCGCCGAGCGGATCATGCTCGGCTCCAACAACTACCTCGGGCTGACCGGCGACGAGCGCGTGATGAAGGGGGCCGAGGATGCCCTTCACCGCTATGGCACCGGGCTGACCGGCTCGCGCTTTCTCAACGGGACGATCCCGCTGCACCTGGAGCTCGAGCAGGAGATCGCCGAGTGGATGAACACCGACGCCGCGCTCGTGTTCACGACCGGCCACCAGGCCAACCTCTCCACGCTCGGCACGATCCTCTCCCCCCAGGACACCGTGATCGTCGATTCCGGCGACCATGCCTCCGTCTTCGACGGCTGCCTGCTGTCCCGCGCGAAGCTGCGCGCGTTTCGCCACAACCGCCTGGAGAAGCTGGAGAAGATGCTCGACCGCGCCCAGGGCGACGGTGGTGGCGTGCTCGTCGTGGTCGACGGGGTGTTCTCGATGGAGGGCGACATCGCGCCGCTGCGCGAGATCTGCGATCTGTGCGAGCGCTACGGCGCGCGCCTGATGGTCGACGAGGCCCACGGCGCGGGAGTCCTCGGCGCGCGGGGGGCGGGCACCGCCGAGCTGCTCGGTGTGGAGGATCGCGTCGACCTGCGCATGGGCACGTTCTCGAAGTCGCTCGCCTCCTGCGGGGGCTTCGTCGCGGGGCCGGCGGACGTGATCGAGTACCTGCGCATCTACTCGCGCCCGTTCCTGTTCACCGCCTCCGCGGTCCCGGCCTCGCTCGGAGCCGCGCTCGCGGCGCTGCGTGTGATGCGCTCAGCCGACGGTTCGCCGCTGCTCGAGCGCGTGCTCGCCAACGCTCGCCGCCTACGTGACGGGCTCGAAGACCTTGGCTTCGCGGTGGTCGAGCCCCAGGCCCTCCCCACCGATGTCTCCCCCGCCCCGGGCGTTGTATTTGGGGAGAGACCCGACACGCCGCCGCGGATCGTCACCCCGATCGTCCCCCTCCTCGTCGGCGATGACTGGAAGGCGGCGCTCTTGTGGAAGGCCCTCTATGACGCGGGCGTGTTCGTCAACACCGCGCTCCATCCCGCGGTTCCCCCGGGGGGGGCGCTGCTGCGCACCAGCGTGATGGCTACTCACGATGACGCCACACTGGATCGTGCGCTCGACGCCTTCGCACGGGTCAAGCACGGGTTCGAGGCCGAGCACGGCCCGCTGCCGGGTCCCGACCCGGCCTGAGTCCTCGTCTCATCGCCAAAGCACGCCTCGCCCGCCGGCAGCCGATGCCAGACGCACCCGCCCTCGAGCACCCGCGAGCCAAGTTCCAGCTTGTCCATTTCTTCACAAGTCTTTACGACAACAAAAAAGGTCGCTTCTAGCGTACGAACCGCGCGCGCGCTGTTGACCGGACGCCCCCCGCTGGCTAGCTTCCAAGTGCGCTCTGCATGACCGTCTAAAGTTCGCCCCGCAGGCACTGGGAGAGGGCCCAAGTGCCGGGGGTTGGCCTCAAGAAATTGTGGTTTTACTTCAGCCGACCGGCACGGGCGCATACTCGTCAAAACTGAAAGCAAGGATGTTGCCGCCGCGGAATCGCGCGACGGTGACGGGGAGAGTGCTCACATGAACGCGACAGCGACGATTACCCCTGCCAACCGGGCGGGCGGGCCGGGCGGGCCTCAATACATGCGGGCCCTGGAACGTGCCAACAAGGTCCGTCTCGCGCGCGCCGAGCTCAAGCGCATGGTCGCGCTGGGCGAGATCGACGTCGCCGAGGTGATCCTCGACTGCCCCTGGGAGGCGCACAGCATGGCGGTGGCCGACCTGCTGATGAGCCAGCGCCGTTGGGGGCAGACCCGCTGCCGCAAGTTCCTCACCCAGATCGCGATGTCCGAGAAGAAGACCCTCGGGTCGATGACCGAGCGTCAACGCCACACGCTCGCGGCGATGTTGAGCACCGTCAGGGCCGCGCCGCAGCGCGACCCCTGGGTAACGGACAGCCTGATGAGAGCTTGACCTGCCACCACCCGGCGAGCATCCCGATCAGACCGAGCCGCGGGCGCACCTCCCACACGCCGCAGCCACCCTGGCCGAGCTCCCGCACCGGCAGGCGCACGAACTTGTAGCGCCCCGGTTCGAGCCTCATCCGCTCGAGCAGCTCGCGCGCGCTGCGCTCATGCGCGACACGCTCGTCCACACGCCGGCGCATATCCTGCGCGCGGCCGGCCAGCCCGTCGCGCATCCGCTCCAGCTCCTCCAGCGTGAGCAGGCACGGGCCGCCGACGACATCGGCCTCGAGCGCTGGAATGTCTGCCGGGGAGATACGCGGGAACGCATCGGCGACGATCGCCGAGCACTCGCGCTCAAGCCTTCCGATCTGCCCCTTCAGAGAGGCCCGCGCGGCCCGTTCGGGGGACTCCAAGCTCCTCGGAGCGCCGCGCTCGATCACCAGCTGTTCGGACTGGGCCATCGCCCTACTCCTCCCTGTAACGCCAGAAAAAGCGATTCTACCAGCGTCCCTCATTGCTGCTCCAACGCCATGCGGCACGTCCACAGCGCCTCCTCAACATACAGCGCGGGCACGCCGGCCACTACGACCGCGAACAGCGTCAAACGGCGCGTTCCCGCCCCGGCCCCATGCCCCGGGGCCGGCTCGCCGAACAGGACCGCCAGCGCCGCCGAGGCGTCCGCGATCACCAGCCGGCCGGCCGGCAGCGAAGGCGCCCCAGCGGACCGTCCCAGCGGCTCGCCCTCCTTGCTCTGACGGATGCCCAGCGGCCCGTCCACGCACTCAGCGTCGAGCGCCCACACCGGCACGCTTGTATCCACCAGCGAGATCAGCAACACGTCTTCGAGCAGGCCGGCGGAAATGAAGCCGCCGCGCAGCATCCGCTCGAGCGCGGCCGCCTCGATCGGCGTGCGTAGCACCTCGGGGTCGAGGCCAATCTGGCGGAAGAAGACCCGGTAAGCCGCGGGTACCGGCTCGCGGCGAACGCCCACCGCCCAGGCGCCGCGAAAGCGGTTGGACAGTTCGCGCAAACGATCTTCCACCGCCGGCGTCGAACCGTCCGTGAGCGAGCCCGGCCGGCCGACCCGCGCCTGGACGAGCAGGAGCCGCAGCTCGGGGAACTCCTGTTCGACCTCGCGGGCGCACCATCCCAGCGCCGGCTCCGAGTCCTCCGGGCGCTCCGGCGCGGGTGGCGGATCTGCCATCACGGTAGCGGCGGTCTCCACCCACGCTCACGCGCTACCCGCACCAACTCGCTCACCCGCGCGCGCAACGTCGCCGGCGCGGGTCCTTCCAGCAACGGCCTGCTCTGCACCACACCCCCCGGATAGGCGAAGGTCACCTGCGCACAACTCACCACCTTGTAGAGCGCTGCCAGCGCCCCATCGCGATCGAAGCCGATCGGGATGCTCAGGCGCCGCGCGCGTATCAGCCGGCGCAGCGGAGCACGTTCCCCTTTCAGCGCCACCCCCGCGAAACGCACGCCCGGGAAGGAGGGCACGAGCGCCTGCAGATCGCTCAGGACCCGCGCGCATGCGCCCCCGTCGACGAACAGCGCCAGCACCACCGGCCCCTCTTCGTAGAGCTCGCAGATGTTCAGGATCCCCGTGCCCCGCACCGCGCACGCCGGCCGCTTGCCCGCCTCGCCGTCATTCGCGTGAGTGGCGATGTCGGCGTCGCCGTTCACCGCTCCCAACGCGAGCGGTACGGCGAACGGCGCCAGCTTGCGGCCAGGTTCGATGCCCCCGACACCGTTCGACTTCGTCAGCGTCGTGTTGACCGCGACCAGCACCACGATCAGCAACACCAAGATGCCCACGTAGCGCCCATACCGTGGGCCGGTTAGCTCAGGCCGACTCATGGCGCGTGTGCCGCCCGTGCCGCCGCATCCAGTCGAGGCCGGGGACACGGATGGCGATCGCTCGCGGCCGCTCGAGCACCAGCAGCGCCGCGGGCAGCGCCACCAGCACGCCCACCAGCGAGACGCTCAGATCGATCAACGTCACTACGCCGAAGTCGCGGAGCATGCGGATATCCGACAGCGCCAGCACGCCGAAGCCCGCGATCGCCGTCACCCCCGATGCCGCCACCGCGGCGCCCGTGCGCTCGTAGGTGCGGCGCAACGCCCCGATCGCATTCTCTCCTCGCAGCCGCTCCTGGCGGTAGCGCTCGGACAGCAGCACGCTGAACTCGGTCGAGATCGCGATCACCAGCGCGCCCAGCGTGAGCGACATCGGGTTCAGCGGCACCCTCACCGCAAACAGGATCAGCGCCGACCAACCCGTCGCCAGCGCGATCGGCACGAGCGGCGCCAGCGCCCGGCTCAGGTCCCCGCGGAAGGCGATCAGCAGCACGAGCGCCACCGCCGCCAGGCCCGCGAGCAGCGTCTCCAGACGCCTCCAGGGAGATGCCACCTGCGCGTCCGACTGGGCCGCCAGGACCGCCAGCCCGACCAGCTGCGCGCTCACCCCCGGCGGCGGGTGCAGGCTCGAGCGCATTCCTTCGATCACGTGCTGCTGTTCGGCCAGCGGCATCAGCCGGATGCCGAACGCCAGCGTCGCCACACGCCGGTCGGGAGCGATCACGTCCTGGGAGAAGTACGGCGGGATCGCATCGAGCACGCCCTGCACATCCGCCCGCGTGAGCTTGGGCGTGGTGGCGCCGGTCGAGCCCGGATTGGTCGCCTTCCCGGATTGGCCACTCGCCTTGCTCGACTGACCGCTCGCGACGCTCGCAGTGGCGGCCCCCGCGCCAGTGGTTGCAGTGGAGGCGCCCCCAAACAGGTCCGGCAGCGAGAAGGCCGGGCACAGCCGTGCCTTGCCGCAACCCCGCCCGGAGCTGTACCCAAAGCGCTTCAGCGCAGCACTCTGATACGAGCTCATCCATTCGATCGTCGACGGCTTCGTCAAGTTCTTCCCGCCCACCATCAGGTCGATCTCGCCCCCCACGCCCGTCGCGCGCTCGACCGCGCTCAGGTTCTGCAGCGATTCCAGATTCTGCGGGACCAGCTTTTCGATGTTGGTTTCCACATGCGTCTGCGTATCCAGCCCCCAGCCGAGCGCCGCCAGCGCCAACCCCACGCCCAGCACCCGCCCCGGCCGGCGCACCGCCTCGACCAGCGCGAGCCTGACCACGAAGCGATTGACCGGGTTATCCAGCAGAAGCTCGCGCGCACCCCGCCAGGCGGCACCCAGCGACGCATCGAACAGTCCGTTTCCCGTTTGCTTCCCACCCCCTCCGACCGATCGGAGATCGGCCAGCACAAACGTGGCCGACCCCACGGTGAGCGCGCACAGGAATGCGATCACAACGCCCACCACGAGCAGCACGCCGAAGCCCCGCACCATCGGCACCGGTGAGAGCAAGAGGACGAGGATCGCCCCCACGCTCGCGACCCCGGCCGTGGCGATCGTCGGCGCGCTGGCGGCGGCGGCGCGCCTGACCGCCGCGCGCGCGTCCTCGGGTGGTTGGGTTCCTAATCGGTGGATCTGGGGAAGGTCGGTCTTCAATCCATCCGCCCCTTCTTCAAACGCCTCCTCCACGCGCGACTGGAACTGGATCGCGTAGTCCACCGCGAGCCCGACCAGCACCGGCAGCACGGCGATCGAGGCCACCGTCAGCGAGGCGCCCACGACCGACAGCACGCCGAACGTGAGCGCGGCGGCGAGCCCAGCGATACCGAGCGGCAGCAGCCGTGGCCCGGGTGGGTGGGCCCCAAACACAAGGCCGAGGGCGCCGGCCATCACCAGCAGCACGGCCAGCAACAGCAGCTCGATCGAGTGCGTGATCGCCCCCGTCAGGTCCGCGACGATCACGGGCTCGCCCGTCAGGAGATAGGACTCCCCGTGCGCCAGACGCCACTGCTTCATCGCCACCGCTTGGCGAATCAGCGCGATCGTATGCGTCCTCGCTTGTTCTGACAAACCGGCCTTCAACCGCACCGACACGAGCGCGGCTTCGCGGCTCGGGAACAGGTACGCGAAGCGCTGCTTGGGCGTGCCCGCCGGCTTTCCCGATTCGAACACCACCGTCGAGATGAAACTGAGGTCATCCAGGCTCGGCCGTTCGGTGAGGCCGTACTGGAGCGCCAGCGTCGCGAGGCCCTCCTTGAAGCGCGCGATCGTGATCGAGCTCGCCTGCTGGCCGAGCTTGCGCGCCTCCGTAGCGCCTTCTCCGCGGGCCAGCGCGGCCTTCGTGACGACCTCCTCAGACTGCTTCGCCACCGCTTCGGCCTGCTTGGTTTGATCGGTGAGCAGTACGTTGCTCTGTTCGACCGCCTCGGTGATGAACGTGCCGGGGCCGAACACCACCTTCACCGTGTGCGCGCGCCCCAGCTGCCCGCACGGTCCGTTCGCGCCACCCTCCGCGGGGAGTCCGCTCGCGGGGACGTTGCCCGACAAACACCCCTCCAACCCCGCCAGCCGCTCGAGGTCCGAGCTGAGCACGAGCTGCTGCAGGTTGCCTTTCACCAGCACCTCGATCGGCTCTTCGCCGAAGCTCTTGTAAAACCGCTGGGTCGCCCTGTACTCGGGGCTGGAGCTCGAGATGAAGGTGCTCTCAGCCGCGCTCGGGCGAAGCCGCAACGCCAGCACGGCGCCGCCCAGCCCGAGCACGAGTGCGAGCGCCACTACCAGCCGCGGCCTACGGGCAGCGCCACCCGCCAGGGCGGATAACAGCCGGGCGGTCACGATCGTGTCTTTAGTAGATGCACAGAGCTATTCTGGCGAGTGGATCGTCGTGCCTCGCCAGGACGCAGTGAGCGAAGTGTGCGCCAGCACACGAGCGATCGAGGACGCCGCGAGGGGCGACGAGGCGCCGCCAGAATCACTCCATGCCGAGCGGGCCTTGCGCTTCGCCCGAGAGGAACTGGCGGACGAACGGGTTCTCGCTCGCGAACATCTCAGCCGCCGGCCCCGACTCGACGACTCGGCCCTTCCACAGGACCGAGATGTGTTCGCCGACGCGGCGCGCGCTCATGATGTCGTGGGTGATCACCACATACGCCCCGCCATTCTCGGCGTGGACTTCCTTGATCAGCTCGCACAGCAGCGCGGTTCGCACCGGATCGAGGCCCGAGTCGGGCTCGTCGAACAGCACGATTTCGGGGTCGAGCACGAGCGAGCGCGCGAAGCCGGCGCGCTTGCGCATCCCGCCGGAGAGCTCGTTGGGCATCTTCATACCCTCGACCCCCAGGCCGACCTCGTTCATCCGGCGGTTGACGATTTCGGCGATCTCCTCCTCGTCCTTCTCTGTGTGCTGGCGCAACGGGAACGCGACGTTGTCGTACAGGTTCATCGACCCGAACAGCGCGCCGTCCTGAAACAGCACGCCGAACTTCTTGCGCAGCTCGAACAGCTCGGCGTCGGGCAGGCTCGGGATCGACTGCCCGTGCACGATCACATCGCCCTCGTCGGGATACAAGAGGCCGACGATGTGCTTGATGCAGACCGACTTGCCGGTGCCCGACGGGCCGATGATCATCGAGACCTGGCCCTCGGGGATCTCCATGTTCAGACCGCGCAGCACGTGGTTGCGACCAAACGACTTGTGGACATCGATGAACTCGACCGCGGCCGGCGCCTTCGAGGCGTGGGTCGTACCCGTGTGAAAGCGGAACTCCTCCGGATCGCCCTCGGGCGGTGGCTCGAACACGACCCCCGCGTTCGCCGTCTCGGCCCCCTCGTTCGCCGTCTCGGCGACGGGCTCCTCGTTCGTGACGTCCTCAGCCGGTCGATCCTCAGCCATGCTCATCCTCCGATTGGGGCTCGTACGTTGGTGCCCCAGAAGATCTGTGTGCCGAGCATGCCGATCAGGTTCACGAGCACCAGGTTCAGCACCATCGACTTGGCCGTCGCCTTACCCACACCGACAGGCCCACCGCTGGCGTTATAACCGTAGTAGCAACCAACGAGCACGACCACGGTCGCCATGCACATCGCCTTGGTCATGCTGTACAAGAAGTCCAGCGGGTTCTGGTACTGCCAGAAGATCAGCAGATACCCACCCGAGGACACCGACGCTACCTGGTGCACCACCGCGATATACGACGCGAGAAAAGCCGCCGCGAGCGCGATGATGTACATGAACGGCAACACGATCCACGCAGCCAATAGTCTTGTCGCGCAGAGGAACGTCAGCGAGTCGACGCCCATCACCTCCAACGCATCGATCTCCTCGCTGATCCGCATCGCACCGAGCTCAGCAACGATGCCCGTGCCGATCTTCGCGGCCATGATGTAACCGAAGATCAACGGGGCGGCCTCGCGCAGGTTGCACCACGCCGTGAACACACCAGCGAACGACGGCGCGCCCTGCGACTGCGTGAAGTACGCGCCCTCGATCCCGCACGTCAACCCGAAGATGAACACCGTGAACACGATCACGAGCGTCGAGCCAACGATCAAGATGCCCGACTGGCGCAGCGCCTCGCCGAAGAAGCGAAACACATGCAGCCCATACACCTGACGCATCACGCTCGTGAAGAAGCGCCCGATCTCGCCAGTGGCCGCGATCCATTCGCGCGGCAATGCCCACAGTTCGTTCATCGCCCGGGCCGGTGGGGTCGGATCCGTCCAGCCTCCGCGGAGCGCTCGCCGACGTCTCGCTGTCCCGCTGGACGGCTCATTTGATGATCAGCAGCTCGGGATGGGTGGCAAGCAGCGTCTGTTCGAATACGTAGTTGAACGCGAAGATCGCCGTGAACGCGAGCACGACCGCCTCGTTGACCGCACGCCCGACGCCCTCGGCGCCGCCCGACGCGGACATGCCCTTGTAGCAGGTGATGATCGCGATGATCGCCCCGAACAGCGTGGTCTTCAACACCGAGCCCCACAGATCGGTGGTCGACACGTTGGCGAACAACGTCGTCCAGAACGGCCCCAAAGGCTGACCCTTGGTGACCGCGGTGACGATACCGCCAAAGACCCCGAACAGCAGTCCATAGATGTTGAACAAGCCGGTCACGATCATCAGCGCGAGGAAGCGCGGCACCACCAAGTTCTTGACCGGGTCCACCCCCAGCACCTGCAGCGCGTCGAGCTCCTCGCGGATCTTGCGCGCCCCCAGATCCGCGGTAATCGCGGTGCCCGCGACGCCCGCGAGCACGACAGCGGTGGTCAGCGGAGCGATCAGGCGGATCGCGGCGACCACGAAGAACCCACCGAGGCGGTCGAGCGCGCCGATCAGTTTCAGAAAGCCCGCGGCCTCCAGTCCCGCCGGCCCGTAGGCGAGCATCACGATCGACACCAGCATCGGGAACCAGCACAACCGCAGCGCGAACAG
>Ga0182024_10006752_pt1 | contig 25056 bp, 21 predicted proteins | sample P32metaG_FD_120480 | JGI IMG/M metagenome (GOLD analysis project Ga0182024, IMG submission 120480) | Permafrost microbial communities from Stordalen Mire, Sweden - P3-2 metaG (Illumina Assembly) | ecosystem: Environmental > Terrestrial > Soil > Wetlands > Permafrost | place: Sweden: Stordalen...
TCGCCCGATACCTTCGCGGGTGACGGTCGTGGCCTGGATCTACCGTCCGTCACCTGTCCCACGATGGGCGTCTGGAGCACCGGCGACGTCTTGCTCAGCGAGGTTCAGATGACCGGTTCAGCAAAGTTCGTCTCGGGACCGTGGCGTTACGTACGCCTCGAGGTGGACAGCCACTGGATTCCGGTGTACGCCAGTGAACAGTTGAATTCGCTGCTGGTTGACTTCCTCACCGTCTGATCGGGCGTCACCGAAGCGAGTACGAAGCGGTTCGGTCGTGGTAGGCCGAATGGATGGAAATGCCATCGGTGAGTGACGCGGCCGGACTCATCCGCGCGGGCCATCTTTCGGCTGAGGAACTCACGCGAGCCTGTCTTCAAGCGATCGAGGAACAGAATCCGGCGCTGAACGCCTTCGTGTTCGTGGACGCGGAACGGGCCGTGGACTCGGCCAAGGAGGTGGACGCCACCATCCGTGACGGACGCGTCGATGAACTCGGACCGCTGGCGGGCGTGCCCTTCGGCGTAAAGGATTTGGAGGACTGCGAGGGAATGCCGACGACGCGCGGGTCACGGTGGTTCGCCGACGGACCGCCGAAGACGTCGAACTCGATGCACGTCGGTCGACTGAGAAGGGCCGGCGCTATCCCCACTGGCAAGACAGCGACCCCCGAGTTCGGCGCGTGGGCCTACACCGCGAGTCCGCTCCTGGGCGTCACCCGTAATCCTTGGAACCTCGAGCGAACGCCCGGCGGTTCCAGCGGAGGATCCAGCGCCGCGGTAGCGAGTGGCATGGTGCCCTTCGCCACCGCGAGCGACGGTGGTGGTTCGATCCGTACGCCCGCGAGCTTCACCGGACTGGTGGGTCTCAAGTGCACCTACGGTCGCATCCCCACCTTCGGCGACACTCATCTCGCGCAGAACTCGGTCGTCGGAAGCCTCACGACGACGGTTCTCGACACGGCCCTGTTGCTCGACGTGATGGCGGGGCCCGACGGTCGCGACCGCACCTCGCTTCCCCCGTCGGCGCAGTCATTCGTCCATTCGATCGACACGACCGATCTCTCGCGGTGTCGCGTCGCCTGGTCCAAGGACCTGGGTTTCGCGGTGGTGGACTCGCGCGTTGCCGCGCTCTGTCACGACGCGGCAAAGGAGTTCGCGTCGTCGATCGCAGCCGTTCTGGTGGAGCAACCGATCGCCTTCGATGATTACATCGGAACGTACGTGGCGATTGAGGGGGTCGACAAGTTCGTCGGAGTGGACCGCGACCTCTGGGAGCATCGCCTCGACCAGCTCGATCCCCGTTCCGCACCGGGTTGGACGTCACTGCGCGATCGAACGCTCCCTTGGGCCGCCCACGTCGAGTCCAATCGGCGACGACTCGTCCACGAGGTCGCCGCGATTTTTGAAGAGGTCGACTTGATCGTGACCCCGATGTCGTCGATGCCCCCCTTCGCCGCCGAGGGTCCGATGCCCACCGAAATCGAAGGCGTGGCGGTTCACGGCGGGATGTCGGTCGTCCTGGCGATGCTGGCCAATTTGGTGAACCTGCCCGCGATCAGCCTCCCGGCGGGATTCGTCGATGGACTGCCCCTCGGGTTGCAAGTCATCGGTCCTCGATTCCGAGAAGACCTCCTCCTCGCGACCGCCTCGCGCTATGAAGCCGCTCACCCTTGGCCCCGCCACCATTCGCTCTCCCCTTCACGCGAAACGAACGAATAATCGCTCCACCCGAGAGTTCGGCGTGATGGTGGCTCACTTTGATCGGTCGAAACTCCACCACAGTTCCTAATAGAGGGCTGCTTCCGAGTCGTCAAAATTACCCCTTGACAAACGTCCGATACCGATATATCGTTATAGTCAGATTTACAACAAAGGAGAAATAATGAATCACGAATTTCATGAACACAAACACGGTGGCGCCGAGCGCGACCGTGGTCCCCGAGGGAGCGGTCGCAGTCGCGGTCGAAGCCCCGGCGGACACCGCGGTGGACCGTTTGGTCGCGGCGGCGAGATGTTTCTCGGTGGCTTCCAACCCCGCGGACGTCAGCGGCTTCGCCGCGGCGACGTTCGAGCGGCCGTGTTGGTCCTGCTCGAAGAGGCACCGCGCAACGGCTACCAGATCATCCAAGAGTTGAGCGAGCGTTCCAACGGAGCGTGGCGTCCGAGCCCGGGTTCGGTCTATCCGATTCTTCAACAGCTCGAGGACGAAGGTCTCGTCGAGATCTCCTCATCGCAGTCCGGTAAGACCTACAACCTGACCGCCGCGGGCAAGGCCCTGGTGGAGAAGGACCGCGCCACGCTCGGCAAGCCGTGGGAGACCGCGGCCGCGGACGTCAGCGACGCCACGTCGGACCTGTTCGGAACCCTTCGACAGGTAATCCTCTCCGTTCGCCAAGTGGCGATGGCCGGTTCCGACGCGCAGACCGAGAAGGCGACGACCATCCTGGCCGACGCTCGACGGTCGATCTACCGCTTACTGGCGGAAGACGAGTCGTAAACCACTCGGCCCGCGCCCTCGAGTTTCACGCTCGTGGGCGCGGGGCTTTGTCATTTCCGGGCTCTCGCCGTGTCGACACGTTGGAATCAACTAGGTCATCCGCCATACTGATGTGGTGACCGATTCGAAGTGGCACGCCGAGACGCTCGCTATCGTGGCGGGCCGAGCACCAACGCCTGGCGGTCCCTTCAACGTTCCCCCGACCTTCGCTTCTACCTATCGCGACGGCGGCGACATTGGCTACGGCCGTTGGGGCAATCCGACCTGGAGCGCCTTCGAAGAAGCGCTCGGTGAACTCGAAGGCGGGTACTGCGTCTCCTTCGCCTCGGGACTGGCCGCCGTCTCTGCGCTCCTCGCCTCGTTGCCGCTCGGGACCACCGTCGTGTTTCCCGGCGACGGATACAACGGCACGCGCGGTCTCCTCGAACGATTGGAAAAAGAGGGCCGACTCCATACACGCTCCGTCGACGTCGTCAATACGCCTGAGGTACTCGAAGCAATCGACGGCGCCGACATGCTCTGGCTCGAGTCCCCGACCAACCCGATGCTCGGCGTCGCGGACCTGCCGATGATACTGCGATCGGCCCGCGACGCTGGCGTGGCGGCCGTCGTCGACAACACCTTTGCCACGCCGATGTTGCAACAGCCGCTGGCGCTGGGCGCCTCCGCGGTCGTGCACTCCGCGACTAAATATATCGGCGGCCACTCCGACCTGCTCATGGGGGCGGTCATAGTCGCCGACGAGAGTCGGCGCGACGAACTCGTCGAATGGCGAACGACGCAAGGCGCCATCCCTGGGGTAATGGAGGCCTACCTTGCGCTTCGCGGGCTTCGCACGCTTCCAGTTCGATTCGCTCGCCAGCAGCGCACGGCGGCCGAACTCGCCGAGCGCCTCGATGACCATCGTCACGTTCGGCGAGTTCGTTACCCGGGCCTCGTCAGCGATCCGGGATTTGAACGAGCGAGTTCACTGATGGGGGGTTTCGGCGCGATGCTGTCCTTCGAGGTGCACGATGCGCCGAGCGCAGACCAGATCGTGGAATCGCTACGACTGATCGTCGGGGGCACGAGTCTCGGAGGCGTGGAATCTACCATCGACCGACGAGGCCGATGGAAAGGCGAGGAGAACGTACCGGGGGGACTACTGCGACTCAGCGTGGGATTGGAACACCCGGTGGACCTTTGGGTAGACCTCGATGACGCCCTCAATGCCGTCTTCGCCAATCCCTAGTAAACACAACAAGTCCACGACGCTCATTGAGAGCGTCGTGGACTTTTTGATTCAAGAAGACTTAGCCGACCGAGACGAGTTCGCGAAGCGAGGCCGCTTCGACGACTGGCTGTGACTCAACCGGTGCGACCGGGTGACGACGCTGACGGTATCCGGCGATGAGTCCGTCGACACCAATCCACGTCGATGTGCGCCACGTGGCGAGGACGATGATTGCGCACAGCGCGTAGAAAGCGCAGACACTGGCCGTGCCCGACATCACGTACGTGAACAGGAGCGCCAGGCTCGCTACCGCAGCGATGCGGGTAAGAAAGCCGAAGGCGAGTCCGATACCGATGGCGAGTTCTCCGAACGCGACGAGAACGGCGATCCACCAGGCATTGGGGACGACGAAACTGTGCATGATGCTGGCCCACCAGCTGTAAGCGGCAGCACCGTGTGCGGCGAATCCTGCAACGCCGGCACCATTGTTGTGGAGAAACGCCGGATTTTCGGCCCCGAATACTTTGGCCACACCAGCCTGAATCCACATGATCCCGACCCAGACGCGCACGGCAAGCCAAGCGACCGAGGCAACCTTGGATTCGCGCAGCCACGCCAGCACTCCGGGAGACGTGCGCTCAGCTGGGTTACCGAAAATTTTAATGAGATTGTTCATCCGAAAACCTTCCTTCGTTCTGTTCATTCGGACTCGAGATACCTAAGAATTCTCAGTCTCGACGGCCGTTCTGATGACCTACATGTTCAACTTACGAGTGGTGGCTCTGGGAATTCACAAGGATTCCGAGGCCGAAAGTCACAATCTCAGTACGACCGGACAGGGAAATGTCCGGACCAGTGACCTTCGCGCGTACCTAGTGTCCAAGGGATCGCACGCACTCGCCGAGAGCCCGTGATTCTGAGGACGCGTTAAAGAAATCCGGAACTCCATTCGCGAATACTTCGGTGTACGTGGGTTGCTTCGCGAGTGCCATCTCATCAGCCGACGCGGCCGTCACTTTGGCTCCGCGACGTCGGCGCCACACGAGTGTCTGCGGATTGCCTTCGCCGACGATCGTTCGCCACTCCAACTCGGGATGGTGTCGATCCAGCAGCATCACGACGCGCCACACGTCACCGTGCCACGGTCGCCCTTCGAGGCCCGCTTCGTCGCGCGCCCGGTACGACTCTTGTTGATCGGGGATGGCGGAATACTCGTCGCTCGGCACCGTGTCGTCAATCAAGACGACCCCGCCACGCAGGTGCGCGAAGGTGTTGATCAGGTCACGGTAGGTCTGTTCGAAGGTGTGCAGACCGTCGATGAAGGCGACGTCGAAGCGTTGGGACTTTCGAATCTTGGCGAAGAAGGCGTCACTCGTCATCACGGCGAACTTTGAACCTCGAGGCAAGAGCACCGCGTCAAACAGTGGATCGGGGTCGACGCCGTAGCGACGTCGAACTTCGACATTGGCGAAGGTCTCAGCTTCGAGCACGCCAATTTCGAGATACGACGTCAAGTGAAGTTCGCGAACGAGCGCATTGATGCGACGAGGCGACCAGAGCTCGTCGGGCACCGTACCGTGACGGTACTTCAGCAAGGGCGGCAGCTCCGCGATCGAGCGAAGTCGGTTGATCCCATCTTCGCGATGCTCGCGCAGAGGTCCCCAACGGTCGAGGAACGGTCGAGCGAAACCATTGGCAATCTGATTCCAGAGGTGACGCTGACGCATTCGGATGAACTCATCAACCACACGTCGCGGCGTGTTGAGTGCTCGACGCAGCGGACTGTTATGTGGAGACGACATTGCAGCCGAGGTTACCGTCACGCACTCGTTCTCCTGTACCACCACACGTCACCATCGACGAATCGATCGACGTCGCTCTTCCGCATTGTCGCAGGAAGGTATAACCTGCCCAAGATGACGAGCATCCTGGCTCTCGATCCGGCATGGACCGCGACTGAACCGAGTGGCGTCGCACTGCTGCATCATGTGAAGGATCGTTGGAAGTGCGTCGGACTCAGTCCGAGCTACAGCCAGTTCGTGGAACTCGCGCACGGTACGCCCGTTGACTGGTCGAGGGCGCCCAGCGCCGGTCGCCCGGACGTCGACGCGCTGTTGGGCGCCGCTCGCACATTGCTCGGCGGCGAACTGGTCGATTTGGTGACCATCGATATGCCCGTGTCGCTGACGGCGATTCACAAACGCCGGGAAGCCGACAGCGCGGTTTCGCAGAAATTCGGCTCCAAGGGCTGCAGCACGCACTCACCGAGTGACGTCCGGCCCGGCGAGATAGGTCGTCAGTTGACCGACCGCTTCAAGGAACTCGGCTATTCGGTCGCCACGACCGAAACCCGCGTGAGCAGCACTTTTGTGATGGCCGAGGTCTATCCCCATCCCGCTCTTCTGCATCTCTTGGGCAAGGACTTCCGCTTCAAGTACAAGATTGGCCGCGCGAGTGAGTACTGGCCCGAGAAAACTCCCGCCGATCGACGGCGAAGGATTGTCAAGAACTGGCGAAAGATCCTCGACGAACTCTCCCTCACGATTAACAAGATTGATATCCCTCTGCCCGGCAAAGCCGATCTCGAAGACCTTCCCTCGACATCGCTGAAGCGATTCGAAGACGCCATCGACGCCCTCGTCTGTGGATGGGTCGGCATCAAGTATCTGGAGGGCGACTGCATGGCCTACGGAGACGCGTCGGCCGCCATTTGGATACCGCCAAAGGCTTCTTAACGTCGCCTCCGGACTCCTCGTGTCGTGTCAACAAACCAGATCCGCGACCAGTCTTCAGCGAGAACGCTCACGAACCGGCGGTTACGGTTGAGGAATCGAGAATGTTGTGATGCGTAAGTCTTGGACGATGAAGAGGGACGGCGTTCCCTTCGAGACGTTGCGGTATCGATGTCACTAATTCCCGCTGACCCGTCCATTGACGCGCTGGCCGACGTCGCGGTCGAAAACGCGCGCACACTCATTCACGACGCCGATCGTTTACGTGGTCATTCGGAGATCGCCAATCGTCGACGTTTCGCTCGACTGTTTCGCGACCCCCACGCCATCGAAGTCACGATCACCTTGACCGACGAAGTCATGCGCATCCGCTCAGTGAAGAGTTCAATCAACATTTTTCGCCGAGCCGCGACCAAGGCGTCTGTCGAAGGCTTCGGCGGCATCAATGCGTTCGGCCTCAAGCTCCTCGCCGCCGGTTCGAGATTGGCGCCATCGCCCGTCATCAACCTCGTCGCCAAGCAGATTCGTCATCTCTCGAAAGACTTGATTCTGCCGTTTGAGGCAGCGCCGCTCAAGAAGCACCTCGAGCGACGTCGGCGCGACGACATCGCGTTGAACGTCAACGTGTTGGGCGAAGCGGTTCTGGGCGACGGTGAAGCCGATGAACGACTCGACCGCGTGCTCGAAATGATTCGACGGCCCGAGATCAATTACGTGTCCGTGAAGCTTTCGTCCGTGGTGAGTCAGATTATTACCATCGACCGCGTTGGGTCACTCGAACGCGCGGCGACCCAAATGCGACGCCTCTACCGAGAGGCCGAGGCGAACGCGACCTTCGTCAACCTCGATATGGAGGAGTACCGCGACCTCGAACTGACGGTGGCGGCGTTCAAACGGGTCCTCGCCGAATCGGAGTTCTCCGGCATCGCGGCCGGCATCGTGCTCCAGGCGTACCTTCCCGAATCCCACGGTGCCTTCGCCGATCTGGTCGAGTGGTCAAAGGTCCGATACCAACACTCGGGTGGCTCCATCAAGGTTCGACTGGTCAAAGGCGCCAACCTGGCCATGGAGACGACCGAGGCCGAACTTCACGGATGGAGCGCCGCGCCCTATCGGACCAAGGCCGACGTCGACGCCAGTTACGCGCGGCTGATCGACGCGGCACTGCGTCCCGAGCACGCCGACGCCGTGCGGGTCGGCATCGCCAGTCACAATCTTTTTCATCTTTCGTGGGCCCTCGAAGTCGCTCGTTCGCGGGGGGTCGAGAGACAGGTCGACGTCGAAATGCTCGAGGGCATGGCCAATTCTGAATCGCTCGCCATCGCCAAGACCGGTCAACGTGTCCTGCTCTACGCCCCGGTCACCCAGCACGATGACTTCGCGTCGGCGGTCGCTTACCTGGTGCGGCGACTGGACGAGAACACGTCGGACGAGAACTACCTGAAGGCCGCGTTCGACATCGGCACTGACGTCCAGCGATTCGAAGAACAGAGCGATCGTTTCACGGCGTCGGTTCGAGAACGTCACGCGATTTCCACGTCGTCACTTCGCCACGCGCCGACAATTCCGTCGAACTCGACGGGCTTCGCCAACGTCGCCGACTTCGATCCGACTTCCACGGAGGCCTTCGACAACATCACCTCGGCCTTCGCGACGATACGGGCCACACCGGAACGTCAGATTCCTATGGTGATCGGCGATCGTGAAATCATCACGAACGAATTCGAGCTCGGCCACGATCCGAGCGCCGACGCAGAGCCGTGGTACCGATACTCCGTTGCAGACGTCGAACACGTTGACGAGGCCGTGCGATTCGCGTCAAACGCTCAAGAGAGTTGGTCCAGCCTTTCGATCGAGGACCGCCGACGGATCCTCTTCGCGAGTGCGCTGGTGATGGAAGACCAGCGAATCCTGACCACCGCGGTGATGGCGCGTGACGGCGGCAAGACCGAAGCCGAAGCCGATCCCGAAGTGAGCGAAGGGATCGATTTCGCTCGTTTCTACGCCACGTCAGCGACAGACTTCACCGACTCCACCCCACTCGGCACGGTCGTCGTCGTGCCGCCGTGGAACTTTCCGTACGCGATTCCTGCCGGGGGCGTCTGCGCCGCGCTCGCGGCCGGGAACGCCGTCATCTTGAAACCGGCCCCCGAGACCGTGGCCACGGCGTGGCAATTGGTACAACAACTGTGGGCCGGGGGGGTTCCTCGCAACGTCCTGCAGTTCGTGCCGACCCGAGACGACGACAGCGGTCGTCATCTCATCACCCACCCCGACGTGGACGCGGTGGTCCTGACGGGCTCGTTCGAGACGGCCCTCATGTTCACGACCTGGCGACCGGACATCACGCTCCTCGCCGAGACCAGCGGCAAGAACGCCATACTGATCAGCGCGTGCGCCGACATCGACGTCGCGGTGAAGGACCTCGTGCAGTCGGCCTTCGGACACGCCGGTCAGAAGTGCAGCGCGGCCAGTTTGGCCATCGTGGTGCGCGACGTCTACGACGATCCCGCCTTCCTGCGCCAGTTGAGCGACGCAGTGCGGAGCCTTCGCGTGGGGCCGAGTTGGGAGCTCTCCACGTCCGTCGGACCGATCATCCGAAGTGCCGAGCCCGCCCTCGAACGCGCGCTGCAACATTTGGACCCGGGTGAGTATTGGCTCATCGAGCCGCGTCAACTCGACGGAGCCGGGCTGCAGTGGAGTCCGGGAGTGAAGCTCGGCGTGCGATCCGGCTCGTGGAGTCACCAACACGAATGGTTCGGTCCGGTGTTGGGCGTCATGGTCGCTCCGGACTTCACCACCGCGATCAAATGGCAAAACCGGACCGAATTCGGCCTCACGGCCGGTCTCCAATCCCTCGACGAGGCCGAATGCGAACTATGGATCGACCGGATCCAGGCCGGCAACCTCTACGTCAACCGCGGCGTCACGGGGGCGATCGTGAATCGACAGCCCTTCGGTGGCTGGCGCCGCAGCAGCGCGGGACCGACCGCGAAGGCCGGGGGCCACCACTACGTGAACTCGCTTCGACGGTGGGCGCCTCTCACGAATTCCGAGTCAGCCATTGAATTGGCGAGGACGTGGTGGCGTTCGACGGGCGCACAGTCGATTGACCACGCCGGACTCAGCGTGGAGAAGAACTTCCAGCGATTCCGACATCACCTCAAGGCGATTTGTGTTCGAGTGGACGACACCTTCGACGAATCACAACGCGCGCTCATCGACATGATCGTGCGGGAAGCGGGCGTGAGCGTCACCTACAGCTCGATCGAACCGGTCGTTCACGCTCCCGAAGCGCTCATCGAATCGTCGGTCGAACTGGTAGCACGAGTTGACTTGATAGGTCGAGTGCGTTGGCTCTCGAATGAGATCCCGCCGACCGTCGCTCTGTTAGAGCGGGGGGTGAGCGTCGATCCCCGTGCGCTCGTCCAGCGCGGCGACATCGAGATGGCCCGCTGGCTGCTCGAGCAAAGCGTCTCCATCACGCACCATCGCTACGGCAACGTGAACGCCGGTCCCAAGCCGGCGTGCGAAGGCCTGGGTATCTCAGACTTCGAGGGCTAAGTCCTCGAGGCGACGGTGTCGAACCTTCGAGACGATCGTCGGATGTTCACTCGTCGTCATGGACTCGAGCAACTTCGAAATACTGGCGGTCGCGAAGTTGATGCGGTGATCGGCGACGCCGTAGGGGATGACCAAGATGTCGCCGTGGGCCATGGCCCCACAGGTGTACACCACGTTGGGGACGTAGCCGTCCTGCTCTTCGGGGGCGGCGGTGAGGAGCGGCTCCTTGAGCGCGGCGACCATCTTGGTGGGATCGTCAAGATCGAGCAAGACGGCGCTGATGCTGTAGGTGCGCATCGGCCCGACGCCGTGGGTGAGCACCAGCCAACCAGCACTCGTCTCGATGGGCGATCCGCAGTTGCCCAGCTGAACGACCTCCCAATCCCACTCCGGTATCTGGAAGGTCACGGCGCGTCCCCAGTGTCCCAGCGTGTCCGAGAAGCAGACCGCGTTCGTCTCGCGGTCGAAGCGGGTCAGCGCGACGAACTGGCCGTTGATGCGACGCGGGAAGAGCGCCAGCCCCTTGTTGGGCGCCGCAGCGCCGACGACCGGTGAGGCGTCGAAGGAGATGAAGTCATCGGTTCGCAAAAGCTGTTGGGAGATATGGACGCCGTCAAAGGCCGTGTAGGTGGCGAGGTACGTCGACGTGCCGTCGGTTTCGGTGAAGTGGACAAACCGGGCGTCTTCCATGCCGTGCGCTTCGGCCGTCATGACCGGCCAGAGCACCCGCTCCGAGATGTCGAAGTCGGCGTCGAAGTGGACGCCGTAGCTGCAGGCCGCGATCGATCGGTGGTGACGCGCAATGGTGTGCGCGTCTTGACGCGTGTCGAACTCCGAGATCAGGATCTCGAGGCGCGCTTCGAGTTCTTCGATGGAGAACACCAGCGGTAGCTCGTCCAGGACGTAGGCCGAACTCTCACCGTCTTGCCCCATCGCCTTTAGTCGCGCGTGAAAGACGTCGCGGTGGAAGATGCCGTCGCGCGCCGTGCCGATCATCGGATACGGTCCGCGTTCGTCCAGAGTGATCTCGCCGTCGGCCGTGACGAGACCGGTGCGAAAACCGATGCTCGATCGATGTCCTTCGCCGACCCCGCGGAAACTCATCACGAATCGCATCGCGCCGTCGGGCACGTCGGTCTGATCGGGGTGCACGACCATGCTGGGATTGCAGACCGCGGCGGCCTCGAGCGAATACTCGTGGGTGAACGACGCGCCGAGCAGGAGCCATCGTTCCTCGCTCAGGTCCTCTTTCGGGTCCAACCGGTTGCTCACCCGTTCGGCGTGTTGACTGAACACGGCCACGATGTCGCGGTGCCGGCGCGCGAATCGCTGGACGACGTCTTTCAATCGTCGGCGCACGTCGGCTTCGGGCAACGCCACGATTCGCTTCACCACGTTCGACGCGCGTGACGCGGCGCCACCCATTTCTTGACCGGCCACGAAGAGCAGTGCCACGACTCGTGACGAGTCGGGGACGATATGGACATCGGTGCGTGACGCGAGGGGGTTTTCTTTCATGTAGAGATAGTTTGGTGCGCGAAGGCCTGCTGACGGGTTGATACCAGCGCCAAAGTTGATTCTGCCCCCTGATTCTGATTGGCGACCTCGGCGTGCAGGCCATCGAAGCCCCCACCCGTCAAGGGATCCCACATCTTGACTTTCGCGTCATTGTCCCCGTCAAACCACGCATTCGCCATACGAATGCCCTCGAGCCACTTCGGTGAATCGTCGACACTCAGGGCCCGGGCACAGGCGTCGGCCATCGTGGAAACCTCAATGGGCTGTTGATCAAAGCGAGGGCCGACGTCGCCGGGTCCCGAACCTTCCGCGGGCGTAACCGAAAGGTGTCCGTCGCGCGTCTCTCGCGCCAGCAGCCATCCGAGGAGTCCGAGACCTCCCGCGACGAGGTCGGGACGATCGAGGGCGACGCCCGCTGCGATCATCGCGTCGGGCAACAACGCGTTGGCGTAGTAGAGCCGAACTTCGGGCCACGGCCACGCGGGGTCGTCGCGCGCGACCAACAACGCGTCGGCGAAGTCGCTCAGCAGCGAACGAGCGGCGGCGTTCGTCGGATGGACCCCGAGAACGGCCGCGGCACCGAGCGCGGCAAAGGCCATGGATCGCGGGTACTGGGAGCGCTGTTCGGTGCCGCGTTCAAAGAGCGAGAGTGCGGGTCCGGCGATCGCGAATTGCGTGCTCGCCGCGGCCGTTCCCAGTCCCCAGAGGCTTCGTCCCCAACAGTCCTCGGTTGATCCTTCACTCGTCCACGTTCCGTCAGCCGAACGACGATTTCGACATTCGCCGTGAGGTCCCATCGCGTCGCCCACGAACGCCAGCGAACCCTGGGCCAAGGACCGGACCGAGGCGTTCGGACTTGGTTCGCGAGCGCTGACGACGAGCACGCGCGCCACGTCGTCGACGCAGTAGCCGTGTTCCCGTCGAGGCGTGGCGTGCTCGGCGTGTTCGAAGGTGCCGAATCGGTCGGTCAACCGGACCAAGTGGTCGAACCGTGGGCCGTCGGTCATCGATTGGCCGACAATGGTGCTCGATTGTCGAGTAACTCTTCGCCGAGGGCGGCGTAGCGAGAGGCGATGTAGGGCCACGCCAGTTCCGGAGCGAGTCGTCGAGCTTCACTCGCCATGGCACCGACCAGTCCGGGCGTCGTGAGGACCTTTCGAATGGCGTCGGCCAGCGCCTCGGGGTCGCGGCGCGGCACCACGATGCCGGCACCGCTCGAGAGGAGTTCCACGGCGTGCGGAAAGGCCGTTGCGATTACCGGACGACCGGCCGCGATGGCGTCGACCAATACGCCCGACGTCACCTGGTCCGGCGAGTCGTAGGGCAGGATGACCATGGTCGATTCGCTGATCAACTGGGCGAGCGACGCCAACGATCGGTACTCCGGGTCAAAGACCACGTCCACGTGACGGTCCTTCGCGCGTTGTTTCAACATGTCGCGGTACACGTCGCCCTCGTACTCTTGAACCTTGGGGTGGGTATTGCCCGCGACGACGTAGATCGGCCTGGGTCTCAGATCGTCGAGCATCGCGAGGGCGTCGATCGCCCACTCAATACCCTTGCCCGGGCCGAGGAGTCCCCAGGTGAGAAGTCGCGGTCGCTCCTTCGAGTCCTTCAGACGCACAGCACTCGACACGGCCGCGCCGTGAGGAATGACCGAGATCTTTCTCGTGTCGACGTCGAAACTCGAACAGAGACGTACCCGGCCCGCTTCGGTCATCACCACCACGGCATCGGCCGCGCGAACGACGGCTTCGAGCACCGAGCGTTGGTGCGGCGTCGGGTGCTCGAGCACGGTGTGCGCGACGACGATCGTCGGTCGATCGATTCCTTCCAGAACCTCCACGATCGACTCGCCGTCGGTCCCGTCGTAGATCCCGTACTCGTGCTGGACGATGACCACGTCGGCCCGATTAAGGGCGTCCATGGCGTCGACGGTCTCGACACCATCATTATCGTTCAACTCGGCGACGACGATCTTGGCCGCCGGTTCACCGTCAGCGCCGACGCGCACGATACCGACGTCGTCACCGTATTCGTACAACCCCCCCGATAGCGCCGCGGCGAAGGTGGCGATGCCGCATTGTGTCGGTGGATAGGTCGAGACCATCGCGTAGGTACGAGTCTGGTGGTCGTTGATAGGCGTCTCTTCAAACATGCGCGCCTCCTCGGAGGGAATGACGGGAAGCGTCCTGTCGGTCATCCGAAATGTTTTGTAAAATTCGGAATCGTGTCATTGGTCTCCTCTCATCTACGCATTCATCGCACGGTCGTCAACTCATCGACTTTGCCGGACTACCCTTCGCGAGAGGCGATCAGCAGCCGCAGACGACGAATTGATTCGGCGATTGGAATGACCGTCGAATCCGAGATCGGCGCCTTGATGAGCTGGCAGCCTGTTTGACTTCCGGACCCAACCTACCGGTCTTACGAAATGCTTGGTCCGTGACCCCGGAGCGTGAACACTCGGTTAATAATGCGAACCATCCCGACCACACGGTGGACGTCCTAATGAACCTCAGTCCATGAAGGCCTCCGTGGACCGAGCGGTCCAGTACGCTCCGAGTGTTACCGGGATCGGTGACTTCGTGGGGGTGAAGATGACCAAAGTTTCAGAGTTTCACACCACCGGTATCGAGGACGTGGACGAACTCGTGTATCACACTCAGTCGGACTGTCCCATTGGTCAAGAGATCAAGAAAAAAGGAACGTCTGCTCCGGGTCAAGGCTATTTCCGCACCCTCTGCGTGAAGTGCAAGAGCATTGAAGATGGCTGGGAAGCCAACCGACCGCTCTGACAATGGCCTCTTCGAGGTACGCGGACCCGTGCTGGTCCTACGGCGACCTAGGCGACCTGCGCCGACGCGGGCTCGTGCTTTGGTCCCTCGTTTTCGCCCGAGATCTCGTCGAGGGATCGCCCGGACGTTTCAGGAAGGACATTGGTGAGCAAGAAGCCAAGAACTGCGGCACCTCCGGCGACGTACAGCAGTCCACGAAGTCCTATGTGCTCGGCGAGTTGGGGCACCAGGAACACTCCAACGAACGCACCGAGCTTTCCGACACCGGCTGCGACCCCGTGACCTGTCGTTCGCATGCTCACGGGGAACACCTCTGAGGGGAGGACGAACGTCGTCATATTCGGGCCGAATTCCGTGAACAAATAGCTGATTCCGAAGATTGCGATGAAGGGTGCCACCGAGTTCGTAAGTGACGGGACGGCACCGAGGACGATGAAGCACGCCGCCATCACACCAAAACCGATGAATTGCAATCGACGGTGACCGATCTTGTCCATCTTCCAAACCGACAGGGCGTAACCCGGCAGAGCGAAGACGGCGAAGAGCGCCAGGGTCAAGAAGAGTTTCATCTCGATGCTCGCGTTTGGCGAGACTTCAGTGAGGATGCTCGGCAGCGACAAGGTGTTCCCGTAGTACGCGTAGTCAAAGAGGAACCAACATCCGGCCGTCCCCACGAGCATGAGAAGCATCCGGGGGTTTGAGAGGAACTGGCGAACTCCCATGAGATGCTTGCCCTCGTCAGTGACTGTCGAAGCATCGAGCGCACCGTCGGCGAACGAATGGAGTTCCTTCGCGGCCTGATCGGCGCGGCCCCGAACGAGAGCCGTAAAACGCGGCGACTCAGGCATCTTCGCCCGGAAATAAATGACCGCCGCAGCGGGTAGTGCGCCCAGACCGAGCAGGATCCTCCAGGTCAACGGGTCACCGACTCCAGAGGACAACAAGATGATGCCCATCAAGGGACCGACGATGAGACCCACCGCTTGCATCGAAAAAACTAGCCCAACGAGACGCCCACGATTAGCCCGGTTGGAGTACTCACTCATCAACACGGCCGATACCGGATAATCGCCACCGATGCCGAGACCCAATATGAAACGAGCGATCACCAGAAGGAGAAAATTAGGTGCGAGTGCTGACGCCACGGCCCCGAAGATCATGATCGCGGCGACCGTGATGTAAACCACCTTGCGACCGAAAATATCGGCGATCCGTCCAAAGATGAAGGCTCCGAGGAACGCCCCGAGGATTGCGGCCCCCGTGACCCAACTGGTCTGGGTCGTTGAGAGGTTCCACTGAACCTTGACCAGGGCGGCGACGGTTCCGATCACAAACAGGTCATAGGCGTCGGTGAAGAAACCCATACCCGAGATCAGCACCGCACGCCGGTGGAATCGGCTGGTCGGTGCATCGTCGAGCAACTGACTCACCGTGCGCGGGGTTGGAGTCGTCTCGGTCAATGGCGAATTGGAATTGTCGATAATTTTGTCAAGGCGCGTTATCACGCCCGAGGTCTCAACTGCCTTTAAATCAGTCATTTGAACCCTCGTTGACGTCGCGCATCTCTCTAGCCATCCTTGCAAACCAGATTGAACGCGCCACCAAGAGGTGGTTACCCGAAGGTGAAGTTTCAATGAACGTCTGGAGTTTGATCGCTTAGCCGACGTCCCTTAATCATGAGCGCCCACACCGTTTCGAGACTCCGATGCGCGTCCAGTGAGAATTCCCTAAAGGCACGCCGTCTGGACGGTCCTCATGATCTCGTAGTTCAACGCCTATTTATACTGAACTCAACTCGTGGTTGATCCCCGCGGAGTTCGGGTGGCCATCCGAACCGTGGGCCTCGTCCAAGACCTAGACAGTGGAGTCCCGCCCGTGAAGTTCAGACGCACCGCAGTCCTAGTGGCACCACTCAGCTTGCTTTGTCTGTCCCTCCCGGCCGCGGCGATAAACGCCGCGCCGCAGTGGCACGCAGCGAAGGTAGCCAGCCTGCCCACGGGTGCAACCGGATTGCCCAACGGGTTCCTGCCCGCCCTTTCGTGTCCTTCTGCCGGCAACTGCAGCGCCGGAGGCGCCTACAGCGACAGCGCGGGCAACGTCGAGGGCCTCGTGTTAATTGAGGTGAAGGGCGCGTGGAAGGCACCGGTCAGACTGCTCCCCCCGTCGGGCGCCGACAAGGACCCCTCGCTAACCATTAACTCGCTTTCGTGCGCCTCGGCCGGAAACTGTGTCGCCGTCGGCAGTTTCGACGACACGCACAGCAACGGCCAGAGCCTCGTCGCTAACGAGGTACGAGGCGTGTGGGAGCGGGCCCAAAAGGTGACCCTGCCGTCGGGCGCCTCGGCGACCGACCAGAACAGCCAGATCCATTCGGTCGATTGTTGGTCGCCGGGCAACTGCAGCGCCATCGGTAGCTACTTCGACGGCACGCAGCCCACGGGCTACGAGCAGGGACTCGAAGTAAACGAGGTTCGAGGGGTGTGGGGACGCGCGCGCGAGACGAGACTTCCCGCCGGCGCCAACATCGACCCGTACGCGGTAATTAGCCAAGTGGCCTGTACCCACGCCGGTAACTGCGTCGCCGTGGGCTCGTATATCAGCAAGGACAACGAGACCGAAGGCCTCTTGATCACCGAAGTCGAGGGGGCGTGGAAGAGCGCCTCGGCCGCCGTACTTCCCGGCAACGCCAGCGCCTACCCGAGCGCCGCGCTCAGTGAGGTGACGTGCGTGTCGACGAACAACTGCACCGCCGTGGGTACGTACACCAACGTTGGCGGTGACGTTGAGGGCCTGACGGTGAGTGAAACGCACGCCACGTGGGCGAGGGCCGTCGCGATGGCGATGCCCAGCGGTGCCGCGCTCAATCCGCACACGTTCTTCTACGGCTACGGCGGTCTGACGTGCCCGTCCATCGGCAACTGCAGCGCCGGGGGCCAGTACCTCGTCGGCATCAGCACCTACGAGGGATTCTTCATCAACGAAGTCAACGGCACGTGGCAGCCCGCGACCGAGTTGGCGCTGCCCGCGGGTTCCCAGATGGCCGGCAAAAACGGCGGCGTCGTCGCGGTCTCGTGTCGCTCGGCCGGCAACTGCAGCGCCGGGGCGGCGTACGTCGACGGCGCGAGCGCGTACCAGGCGTTGGTGGTGAACGAAGTCGCCGGCCAGTGGCGAACCGGTCAGAAGATCACGCTGCCGACCGGCAACAACACCGTCGGTGTCGACGGTGGCGTCTACGGATTGATCTGTCACGCCACGGGTCCGTGCACCGCCACGGGCAGCTACTTGAAGACGCTGACCAACTACGCGGGATTCACCGTCACCACCAGTTAATTAACGGCGAAACGGCTTCGGGTTGGACGCCAACTTCGGCACCCTCATCCGAGCGATCACGCTGCCCGGAGACGGGTGACAGTACTGGGCGATACCGAGGTCGCCGGCGACCGACAGGAACATGAAGGCGTCCTCGCGCGAGAAGCCCCACTCGTCAACCAGCAATTTCGACGCTTCCTCACACGCGTGCTGCAGTGCTTCGTCCAGATCACCGGAGGACGTACCGTGCGTGTAAAACGCATCGGCCGTCTCGGTAATCGGCCAGCCCGCGCGCTGGCCCTTGATCACGTCGACCTGGATAACGCCGACGCCGCCGATCTCCACTCCCGTCCCCGAGATCTCGCCGTCGCCCATCGACGCGTGCATGTCACCGATGGCCAGCTGTGCGCCGCTCTGGAAGACGGGCAGGTGAATCGTCGCGCCGATTGCGTTCACTTGATCATCCATGTTGCCGCCGTGTCGGTCGGCGTAGAACGTCGAGACGTCCCCCGACTCCGGCGAGACACCGATGACGCCGAACATCGGACGAGCGGGAAACGACACCCGGTCATTCATCGTGACGGTACCGTCTTTGACTTGGAATATTCTCGTGGTCGGTGAGTGGACGGTGTCGATGAGCTGTCCCCACTCCGGGATGCACATCGCCGCGCCCTGTTCGTTCGGTCGGATGTCGAGCAGCGTCACCGAGAGCGTGTCGCCGGGCTCGGCGCCTCGAACACCAATCGGTCCCGTCGCGCTGTTCACTCGCGTGAGATCAAGCTTCTCCAGCGTGTCCTCTTCGCTTTGCACCTGTCCCGTGAAACAGTCCCACGTCTCGATCTCGATGACGGTGCCGGCGTCGACGGTGACGACGGGCTGACGCTCGGCGTTGAAGGACCACACGTGCTCGTCGCGACCGATGTTCACTGAGGGGCTCTGCATTTCATCTCCGTCCGTTGTCAATTTGAAGAGTAGATCACTGCGCTACGAGTTGCGCCCGCGGTTCGAGGTGCGACGTCGAAAAGGTTTCATCCGATTAACACCTCGCGATAGCGAGCGCTTCACGTTGCGGTAACCCAACCTACTTACGTTGAAGAAGTGGCACGTCGGCGATCTTCAATTCCCCCTTTGACACCGAGCCGTGCCACCACTCGCCAAGTTTTGTTTTCGGATCCGGCGTGATCGTGACCAACGTCGAAAGCCGCAGCGTGATTCTCGTTGTGGAAGATGAAGAGAGTTACCAGGACGCGTTGAACATCGGTCTCACCGTCGAAGGATTCGTCGTCGTCGGTGCGACGAACATCGCCCAGGCCCGTCAACTCATGGTGTCGGCCAAGCCGGACCTCGTGCTGTTGGACATCATGTTGCCCGACGGTTCCGGGATCGACTACTGCCGCGAACTCTACGATTCGACGCGCACGCCGGTCATCATGGTGACGGCCCGCTCCAGCGAGGTGGACGTGGTACTGGGTCTCGAGATCGGCGCCGCGGACTACGTCACCAAACCGTTTCGACTACGCGAACTCATCGCTCGCATCCGTGCGGTCTTGCGTCGACCACTCACCAACACCGAAGACGAGATCGTTGCCTTCGGAGACTTGCGCATCGACTTCGTGCGACGCACCGTCACCCGTCGTGGCGAAGAGATCGAACTCAGTCGCAAGGAGTTCGACCTCCTCGCGCTCTTCGCGTCGCGATTGGGTCAAGTCGTCACCCGAGAAGTATGTCTCGACACGCTGTGGTGGGGACTCGAACTCTCCGACACCCGCACCTTGGACACGCACGTGAAGCGTTTGCGCCAGAAGATCGAGAACGACCCCGCCAACCCTCGTCACCTCATCACGATTCGTGGAGTAGGTTTCCGGCTCGACCCGTAACCTGCCTTCATGCAAAAAGGTGATTTGGCCCCCGACTTCAAGCTGAACGACCAACAAGGCAACGAGCGAACACTCTCGACGATGTTGATGAACGGCCCCGTGGTCCTTTTTTTCTATCCCGCCGCGATGACCAAGGGGTGCACGAAGGAGTCCTGTCACTTCCGCGACCTGGCGGCCGAGTTCGCCGCCCTCGGCGGACAGCGACTCGGCATCTCGATGGACAGCGTGGCGAAGCAGGCCGAATTCACGGCCAAGAACGCTTTGGACTACCCGTTGCTCGCCGACGTCGACGGCGACGTCGCCGAACTCTACGGCGTGAAGCGTTCCCTCGATCTCTTGAAGGTGAAGCGCACGACGTTCGTCATCGGACAAGACCGGCGCGTCGCCGACGTCATCAACAGTGAATTGAGCATGAACGCCCACGCCGACAAATCACTCGACGCACTGCGCCTACTGAAGTCTTAGCCCGCGATGATGGCCGCGGCCGGGTCGTGCAAGAAGCGACCGATGTGCGAAAGAACCGCTGAGGCCATGGCCCCGTCGACCTGACGGTGATCGAAGGCCATCGCCAACTCGACGACCTGGCGCACGACGACCTGATCGTCAACGACCCACGGTGCCTTGGCGATCTGACCCACGGCCAGAATCGCACCGGTGCCCGGCGGCAGGATCGGGATCGCGGCGTCGACGCCGAAGGGGCCGACATTCGTGATACTCAACGTCGTGCCGATCATCTCGTTTGGCGTGGTCGTTCCCTCGCGCGCTTTGTCCACGAGTACTTGCAACGCTGAGGCCATGCCCACGAGATCGAGTTGATCGGCGCCCTTGATATTCGGCACGATCAGACCTCGCGGTGTGTTGGCAGCAATACCGAGATTCACGCTTCGCCGGACGATGACTTCATTGGCCGCGGCGTCAAAGCTGGAGTTGACACCCGGGAAGTGACGGGCGGCGTCACACACGGCGAGGGCGATAATCGTGAGCGGCGAAAGTCGAAGGTCCGCGAGATTGGGCTGTTGCTTCAGCGAGGCCACCAGATCCATCGTGCGCGTGGCGTCGACGCGCACCCACACCGCGGCGCGGGGCTGGGTGAATGCACTCTGCACCATGGCTTCGGCCATCGAGCGAAGCACGCCCTTGACGGGAATGCGCTCCTCCTTCGGACCGGTCGCCCATGATTCGAGTTCGCGACCGACGAACCGTGACGTGGTGTTCGGTCCGGTGATCGGCGCACTGACGCGAGGAGCGCTGCGCACGGATGGCGCGCCACCGACGGCCTGCTCGACGTCGCCGCGCGTGATGAGCCCGTCTCGTCCCGTGCCGCTCAACGACGCGATATCGACACCGTGTTGTTTGGCGTAAAGACGGACGGGGGGCGTCGAACGCGGCGCCACTGACGGCAACGTCGCGACGGATGATGTAGCAGCCACGGCCGGCGCGGCGGCGACCGGTGCGGTAACGACCGGTGTGGCGGCCGGAGTACCGCCTTGACGCCGGTGCTTACGAGTGACGACGGCGTCCTCATCGGCGACGCCGTAACCGATGAGGACCGCTTCACGTCCCTCGCCCACTGAGCCCTCTTGCTTGTCCAACGCTTCTTTAGTCGAAGCCGGCGCGCTCGGTGCCTCGGAGGCCGGAGCTGCACCACCGGCGCCACCGACATCGAACGTGATCAGCGGCTTGTGCACTTCTAGGACATCGCCGACGTTGCCGTGCAGGGCGACGATCGTTCCGGCGTAGGGACTGGGCAGTTCCACGGTGGCCTTGGCGGTCTCAATATCCACCAATGGTTGGTTCAAGGTCACCACGTCGCCGACCTTGACCTTCCAGGTCACGATCTCGGCCTCGGTCAGACCTTCGCCGACGTCTGGTAGCAGGAAGATTTCTTCGCTCAACTTTCAAATCCCATCACTCGGTCGACGGCGTCGAGGATGCGATCGACCGTGGGTCGGTAGTCCTCTTCGATTCGCGTCGGGGGATACGGCACGTGATAACCGCTCACGCGTAATCCCGGCGCCTTCAAGGAGTAGAAGCAGCGCTGCGTCAACTCCGAGATGATCTCTGAACCGACCGAGGCGGTGTGCGGCGACTCCTGGACCACGACGACGCGTCCGGTCTTCTCAAGCGACTTCGCCATCACTTCGATGTCGAGCGGAGCGATGGAACGCGCGTCGATCACTTCGATCGACGTCCCCTCGACCGCCGCGGTTTCGGCCGCTCGCAGCGCAGTCTTCATCGACGCGCCGTAACCCACGAGCGTGACGTCGGTTCCCTCTCGACGAACCAACGCGTCGAAGAGACCGGCCGGAGGGGTTTCGAGGTCGACCTCGCCCTTTTCCCAGTACCGGCTCTTGGGCTCGCAGAAGATGATGGGGTCGTCGTGTTCGATCGACTGTTGAATCATCCAGTAGGCGTCATTCGGCGTGGAAGGCGACACGACGCGCAGTCCGGCGGTCTGAGCGAAATAAGGCTCGGGGCTCTCCGAGTGGTGTTCAATGGCCCCGATGCCGCCCTGGAACGGTATGCGGATCACCATCGCCATGACGTAGGCGCCGTCGGAGCGCTTGTGCAGTTTGGCGACTTGCGAGACGATCTGGTCAAAGGCCGGGTAGACGAAGCCGTCGAATTGAATCTCGCAGACTGCGCGGTAGCCGCGGATCGCCAAGCCGACCGCGGTGCCGACGATGGCCGACTCGGCCAGCGGCGAATCAACGACGCGGTCTTCGCCGAAGTCCTTCTGCAGTCCGTCGGTGATGCGAAAGACGCCACCGAGGCGCCCTATGTCCTCGCCCATCAAGAGGACCTTGGGATTCTTATCCATCGCGCGACGAAGTCCCTCGTTGAGGGCCTTGGCCATGGTCATCGTCGTTGTGGCCATTAGAGCTCACCCCCGGAGATGCCGAGATCGATCATTTCGCGACGACCTTCTTCAACCAGTGGGTGCGGCGCCGCGTAAGCGTGGTCGAACATCGTGATCGGATCGGGGCGGCTCATGGCGAGGACGTCCTCGCGCAACTTGAGGGCCATAGCGTCCGCCTCGGCGGCGACGCCATCGAAGTCGGCGTTCTTCACTTTGTACTCGCGCACCAACAGCGCCTTGACCCGTTCGACGGGGTCGCGGTGCTTCCATACCTCAACCTCGGCGTCGATCCGGTACCGGGTCGGGTCGTCCGAGGTGGTGTGCGCGCCGATGCGGTAGGTGTAGGCCTCGATCAAGGTCGGACCGCCGCCGACGCGCGCGGAGTCCAAGGCACGCTTCGAGACTTCGTAGACCGCGAGCACGTCGTTCCCGTCGACGCGCACGCCGGGAAAACCGAAGCCGTGCGCGCGGTGATAGAGCGGAATCTTGGACTGCACCGTGGACGGCGTCGAGATGCCCCACTGGTTGTTCTGACAGAAGAACACGACCGGGGCGTTGAACGAGGCGGCCCAAACGAAGGCCTCCAACACATCGCCCTGGCTGGAGGCGCCATCACCGAAGAAGGCCATGGCGGCCTCTTCGGCGCCGTCGCGCTGAATACCCATGGCGTAGCCGACGGCGTGGAGGGTCTGGCTACCGAGTACGACGGTCGGCACCGAGTGACGGTACTTCTGCGGGTCCCAGCCGCCGTTGCTCACGGCGCGAAAGAGTCGCAGCATGTTCTCCGGGGGCACCCCGCGGCACCAGGCGATGCCGTGTTCGCGGTAGGTCGGGAACGTGAAGTCCATGGGGGCGAGGGCCCGTCCGGCGCCGATCTGCGCGGCCTCTTGGCCCTGAATCGGAGCCCACAGGGCGAGCTGTCCCTGCCGTTGCAGCGAGGTCGATTCGTTGCACAAACGTCGGATGATCACCATGTCGCGGTAGAAGCCGAAGATCTCGTCGCCGTTGAGGGTCGACTCGTACTCGGAGTTCTCGACGCGCTCGCCTTCGGGCGTCAACAATTGAACTAGTTCATCGTCGATCATCGACACTCCTTACGGCACTACCCCCGGAATCACACTATCCCCGTACAGTGATTGGGTGCCCCGGCTGCTCGTCGACATCAGCCCGCTGCGCACCAACCGCGAGTTCCGATTGCTCTATTCCGGACAGTTGATTTCACTACTCGGTAGTAATTTGACGGTGGTCGCTGTGCCCTATCAGGTGTACGCCCAGACCCACTCCAGCCTCTGGGTCGGCCTGGCGAGTCTCATCCAGCTCCCCTTCCTCATCACCGGTGCGCTCTGGGGCGGCGCGATGGGCGACCGCGTCGACAAACGCGTGCTCATGATCGTCAGCGGTCTCATCCTGGGACTGACCAGCACCGGTTTGGCTATCAACGCGCACGTCCACGACAAACATTTGGTGGTGCTCTTGTTACTGGCCGCGCTCTCGGCCGGCTTCGCCGGATTCTCCGGTCCCCTTCGCACCGCGGCGATTCCTAAACTCGTCCCACCGGACCAACTCGTCGCGGCGTACTCGCTCAATCAAGTGGCGTTCAACTCGACGGTCGTGATCGGTCCGGCCGTCGCCGGCGTGTTGATCGCGAGCGTCGGTCTCTACTCCTGTTACGCCATCGACGCGGTCACCTTTGGCGTGTCGACGGCGCTGACGTGGTTCCTGTCGCCCATGCCATCAACCTTCGAGCACGCCGGCACGGCGATGTTTCGGGCCATCGGGGACGGATTTCGCTACGTGCGCGCGCACGCCGTGGTCCAAGCCGTTTACCTCGTCGACCTCAACGCCATGGTCTTCGGACTGCCCCGGGCACTCTTCCCGGCGGTCGCCCTCACTCTCTACCACGGTGGGCCCCGGACCCTCGGCCTGCTCTACGCGGCCCCCGGCGCTGGAGCGCTGCTCATGGCCGTCGTGACGGGGTGGATCGGGCACGTGCGACGCCAGGGCCGACTCGTCGCGCTGGTCGTCATCGCCTGGGGGGCGTCAATGGCGCTCTTCGGTCTGGTCCACGTCGTCTTCGTGGGACTGATCTGTCTCGGTGTCGCCGGCGCGATGGACGTCATCTCGACGGTGCTGCGTAGCACCATCTTGCAGACCGCCATCACCGACGAATTCCGGAGTCGGATCTCGTCGATTCAAATGGCCGTCGTCACGGGAGGGCCGCGCTTGGGCGACGTGGAGTCCGGCGTCGTCGCGAACTTCACTTCGACGGAGTTCTCAATTGTTTCCGGCGGCATCGCGTGCATCGTCGGCGTACTCGTGTTGATGCGCTGGCGCCCGACCTTCTGGAATCGAGAGAAGATCTAGACCGAACGCACCGGGATCGACTTGTGTCGCGCGTTGGTGACCGCGGCGAGTTGTCCGCAGGCCGCGTCGATGGATCGACCACGCGTATTGCGCACGGTGGCGTTGACCCCGCGCGCTATGAGACCCTCGCGAAAATCGTGGACCCGCTGCGACGAAGAACCGCGTACCAGATAGCCGGGCGTCGGGTTCAGCGGGATCAGGTTCACGTGAGCGCGTAGCGACGACGCGTAGCGCGCCAACTCATCGAGGTCGCTCTCGCGGTCGTTGACGCCGTCGATGAGCGCCCACTCGAAGCTGAGTCGACGACCGGTCGTGTTCATCCAGA
>Ga0182024_10006753_pt1 | contig 25054 bp, 18 predicted proteins | sample P32metaG_FD_120480 | JGI IMG/M metagenome (GOLD analysis project Ga0182024, IMG submission 120480) | Permafrost microbial communities from Stordalen Mire, Sweden - P3-2 metaG (Illumina Assembly) | ecosystem: Environmental > Terrestrial > Soil > Wetlands > Permafrost | place: Sweden: Stordalen...
AATCTTCTGGTCTGTGACCGTCATCGACAAGGTCGTGCCGTTGTAGGTCATCGTCACCAGGAATGCATCTCCACTGTGCAGATTCACGCCTCCCGTAAATGTCGTCGCCGGTACCGTCGGCGACGCTCCATCCGTGTATAAGCCGGTCGAGTTGTTGCCTTCGCCGGCGCTGTTCCAAAAATCGAATTTCACTGCCACACTTGTTGGGATACCGCCAGGTTCACCAGCCGCCGCGGGGCCATAGCCAAGACCTGACCCATTGGGGCCCAAAGCGGTCGGGCCCGCATTCTGGATCGTAAAGGTGAACCCGTTCGCGACCTGGTTGGTTAGCTGGAACGTGAAAACGTTGGTGAAGCTTTGCACGTTGACTGGCGTGGTCCAAAACGCACTGCCCGCCTCCTTGGTCGTGGTTATGTCTGTGAGTTGCAGACGAGCTTCATTCAGCGTTGCGTTTCCATTTAGCTGTAACCCAGTGCCAGAGAATCCAGAGCCAAAGCTGATCGCGGTGGTGCTGCCGCTTTGGCCAACGACGAGCGAAGCTGTTTCGGCGTTCGCGAGTGTTCCACTTGTACCAGTAATCGCGAGCGTGTAGCCACCCGCGGGCGTCGCAGTGGTAGTCGTCACGGTCAGCGTCGAGGAGCCTGATGTCGTAACAGAGGCGGGACTGAACGAAGCAGAGGCCCCGGCAGGTAGTCCCGCTACCGAGAACGATACGGTGCCAGTAAAACCTGTGCCGGGTGTGACGGTCGCCCGATAAGTTGTAGCGCCGCCCTGTGCAACGGTTTGCGAGGTCGGCGTCACACTCAACGAGAAATTAGGCACACCCATAACTGTGATCGTGCGCGTGGGCGGATTCGGATCCGTTAGACCCAAACTATCCGTCACCGTCAGCGTGGTTGCATAAGTCCCTTGGGTCGCGTACGTTACACTCCCAGGATTCGCTACAGTGCTGGTGTTGGGGCTTCCGCCCTCGAGATACCAGGAATACCCAGTGATCGTTCCGTCCGGTGATGTCCCTGTTCCCGAATAGGAGACGGCCTGTCCGGCGGTGATGGTCACATTGGACGCCGGACTCGTGATCGTCCCCGTCGGGGGCGTATCCCCAGGCTCCGTCGAAATCTGAACCATGCTGGCTAGCGATGGAACCCCTGCACCGTTCACGAGGAACAGCATGTAATACCCTGGCGGCGCGATGTTCCCGTTCGGTGGTCCCGTTACATTCAGCACCCCCGAACCCGCCGTGAACGCCAGACCCACATAGCGCTGGTCCATGTTGAATGAGTGTGTCACCGCTCCGTTACGCATCAAAACGACCGTCGAAATGCTAGCGGCATCCGGTGTTGTTACCGTGAAGGCGCTGCCGTAGCCGATCACCGGAGTGGATACGCTCGTGATTGTGGGTCGCGTCGCTAAGCTGCCGTCGGAGTTAAACAAATACGCGGGCGAGTAAATCTCCATATATGGTGAGTACGTGCCGCGTTCCGGATTGCTGCCCGCAACCCACACCGTGGCATCGGGCATGAGCAAGCTGACCGAGTGATAGAGTCGCGCATAGGCTTCCGTGCCGGCGGCGCTGAAGGTATTTGCAACCGGGTCGTACAGGTCTGCGTTCAGAGCAGCCGTGGCTTCGTCTTCATCATTCAACGAGCCTCCCAACGCCAGAATCTTTCCACTAGGGAGGATCGTCGCGTTCATTTCAATGCGTGGCGCAGACATGTTCGGGCCGTATACCCATGCCGGCGTCGCTGCTGAAAGGTCGATGATTTCTGTCGTGGCCGTCGATGGATTGCCTCCACCCATGATCATGACTTCTGGCTTGTAGTGGTTCGCTGGAGTCAGCGGAAACAGCACCGACGAACCGTAAAGCCGCGTACCGCTGTAGTTTGTGGTGGCGACGTTGGTGGTCCAAGTCGGCGGGTTCACCGACGGATTGAAAATTGCGGAGTTCACGCCCGAACCAGAATAGAAGACCGTACCATTCGGCAGGACGTGCATACGCGGATACAGGGGCGGCGTCCACGGAGCCGTATAAGGTGGGCTCCATCCAGAACCTAACGTGTAAATCTCAACCGCGCTATTGGTCGCTCCCGTCTCGTTGAGGCCGGAGAAGACCATCATGCTGCCGTTTCCCAGGACGGTGCCTGTGGGATACCAGCGGCCGTGCGCCATTGGTTGTGTATCGGTTAGCGTGTTCGATGGTATGTCGTACATGGCCGTGAGTGGCTGTCCCCAAAATGGATCGTATTGGAGCGTGCCGCCTAACACAAAAGGCCGTCCATCCGGAAGAACCACCATGCCGTTACAGAAAATGTCCCATGCAGCGGTTTGCACGGTGATGGTGCCAGCCTGGGGATTCCAGATCGCCCACTGGTACGTCGTATTGGGAGGGTAGTTACCGGAACCAGCAAGGACCAAGACTTCTCCGTTGTGCAGCAAGGCCGCGTGGACTGGATTAATAGGCATCGTGTAAGGCAGCGTCTGCCACTGCCCGGTCACGTTCACCTGCCCCATACCAAGTGGTGCGACCTGCGCAAGGACGCCGACGACCATTAGAATAAGTAAACTCCTGGTGGATACACGGCTCATAACACTCTTTAAGGTGTCTTAGAAATCCTCTCAAGGGACAATGCCAGCGGCGCCGACCATACCATCGCCAGGGAGCATTTCGCAAATCCAAATGAGAAATAGATGAGATGAGAAAAATTCAATGGCCAACGGCAACGCGGCAGGACACGCGATATGCGCCAGGCACGCAATCACTGATGGCGTAGTTCCGTCGAATGAAGGGCGAGGCTACGTACTTCGCAAGATCATGCGTCGAGCAATCTTTCACGGTCACTTATTGGGACGAATCTTGCGGGGATTGAAGATCCGCTCGAATATATAGAGAAATTCTGATAGTACGAGGTGTAACGGTACCTCTAGTTCTCGTACGCAGCTACAAGAATTTTTATCGAAGTCATAGAAATTTCGCGCTTGCTTTGGACTGAGAAACGCTTTATATCAAACGTGCAGTGCTTCATCAGAATTTGTCAGTGAAGTTCGCGAACTCCGCTCCCCGCAGGCGTATCGTGAAGGGCTTCCGAAATTTGCAAAGTTGGGACTGAAAGGGGCGGAGCTCTGCGCGGTCATGAGGAAATTAGCGTAATCCCAACGGCTCACGAAAATTTTGGTATGCGGTTTCAACCCATTCGCGACACGAAAAGCTTGCGGCCGCGGCGCTAAGAACCACTGGCATACCAACGTTTCTACCGCTGATCACCGAAGTGCGTCGGTCGAGTGACAGGAAAACAAGTCGATCTACCGCTGTTTTGGTCTTACCTGTTCGTTAAAATTCCCACTTTAAGCGACTTAAGGATCCGCGTATTGAGGATCCCGGGCATCTTCAATTTCATCGGCGATCAAGGCGGGCCAGTTGCAATCCCCGCGCAAGAAATCAAAACCGTTCGATCCTTGCTGACACAGAGGATAGGTTGCTCGCCTCACCCATTCCTCAGAACGGGAGCGCGCGTCCGAATCGTAGGAGGTGCGCTCGATGGAGTGGAAGGCACTCATGGCCGCATAAAACCGTTTGTCTACTAATCGCTTCGCCGTCTGAAATTTGAAAAGTATCTGGCTTGTCGTCGTTGGAGTTATCTATTCGATCGCCGAGCCGCACAACTCTAGTGCCGATGTCAAGGCCGGACTTAGACTGCAAACGCGGTTCTCAGGGAGGGTACTTTCCCTATGCGTGAGGTGGAATACGTGGCCAGTGACGTCGCTCAGAACGGAAGTGGGCTATGTCACCCTAACTCGCCACCGAGCATTGTCACTGCATACCTAAAGGAGGCCGGGAGTTGGAGGCAAGGCCGGGCCATCTTCTTTCTCGCGGCCGATCTAATCTTGATTTTCACCACTGCCTATGTTGCCACATCTACGCGCCTGTCCTTGGTGCCTCCGAATTGGGTGTTGCTGAACCACATTACTATTTTTAAGCATTTTAGCTTTTTTGTTTTCTACGCTGGATTCTTCCTCTTGACTAGCAACGTTTACAACGTCTATCTCGACATAAAGCGCGGGTCGGCACGACAGGAATCGCTGGCCCTGATTAAAGCAGTAGGGATGGCTACGTTCCTGGCAGCAGTATTCATATACCTATCGGGCCTCACGGTTTCTTCGTTAGCTATTGGAGAAACCGTCGTCTTGAGTACACTCGCGATGATGGGCTTGCGCCTGTTACGTCTGAAAACACTTATAGATGGATTAGATTGCCGGAACATACTGATCGTCGGAGCCGGATCGATTGCGCAACATCTCGAACGACATCTTTCACAAAACCCTCACCTAGGATTTTCGATAAAGGGATACCTGGACCGCCGGCAATGCGAGACCTCATCGCACCGACCGGAACGCCGGCGCTGCGCTACTAATCTGCCGATGCTCGGAACCGTAGAAGATTTGGCACTCGTTGCGCGCAATCATTTTGTGGATGAAGTGTTTATCACCACCTCCGAGAATCGCGAGTTTGTTAAGCGCCTTATCCTCAACGCCCGCCGTAGCGGAATTGACGCTCGAGTGGTCTCGGATTTGTACGGTGTTGCCGATTCGGCGACTCCAATCGAGTACTTCGGCCAGGTCCCGGTCATGAGGTTTTGTCATCAGACCGTCCCCGCGGCAGCCTTGCTGATCAAGAGATGCATCGATATCATAATTGCAATCGTTTCGCTTGCCCTTCTACTTCCCCTCTTGATAGCGGTGGCTGTGGCGATAAAGCTCAGCTCGCCCGGCCCCATTTTCTATCGCTCGACCAGAATCGGGAGGAAGGGGCGGGATTTCATCTGCTACAAATTCCGCACGATGGTGGCAAACGCAGAACAATTGAAGGACTCGCTGCACCATTTGAACGAGCGTGACGACATCCTGTTCAAGATCGAGAACGATCCACGGCTGACGGTAACTGGACGCTTTCTGCGCAAGTACAGCATCGATGAGATCCCACAATTCCTGAATGTTTTGAAGGGTAACATGAGCGTGGTGGGGCCTCGCCCTGCAGTTCCCGGGGAGTACCAACAGTATGCCCTTGAACATCTAAGGCGGCTGGACGTAGTGCCCGGAATTACCGGATTGTGGCAAGTCGCGGCCCGCAAGGATCCGTCGTTCCAAAGCTACATCGCTCTCGATCTCAAGTATGTCGACAGCTGGAGCGTGTGGTTGGATTGCAAGATTCTTATCCGAACCATCGCTGTGGTATTTGCGGGGACCGGGCAGTAACGATGAGTGGCTCACTCGATCAAAAAACGCGAGAAACTTTTGATTTGGAGGTCGCCTTTCGACGACCACCGACAGGTATCATTCGATCGAGAGCTCCTCTGCGTGTTGGTTTGGCCGGCGGCGGCACAGACGTATCGCCTTATTGTGATGAATTCGGTGGGGCAATTCTAAATGCCACAATTGACTACTATTCCTACACAACAATTGAGATAACCGGCGACGCAACAGTTGAGTTCTTCTCAGCCGATCAACTCAAGACCACCAAATATGAAGCTCAACAGACTCTGGCCTTTGACGGCGAGATGGATCTCTTCAAAGCTGTTTATAACTACGTCGTTCGTGTGCACAACAGCAGGAGGCCGCTGAGTCTTAAAGTGAGCACTCAAGTTGATGTTCCTCCCGGCTCTGGACTTGGTGGGTCCTCGACACTCGTGGTGTCAATGTTAAAGGCCTATGCAGAGTTGCTGTCGCTCCGTTTTAGCGAATATGATCTTGCCAACACCGCGTATGTTATAGAACGGTGTGAAGCGGGACTTCAGGGTGGTAAGCAAGACCAATATGCAGCGGCCTTCGGCGGCTTCAATTTTATGGAATTTGGCGCCGATAATCACGTGCTGGTGAATCCACTGCGGATCAAAGACTGGGTGATTTCAGAAATCGAAGCGTCCCTAATTCTTTTTTATACGGGCAAGTCCAGGTCATCAGCAACTATCATCGAGGAGCAGTCCAATAATGCCAAGAACAAAGACTGTCATGCGTTAGATGCGATGCATCGGATAAGGCGAGAGGCCTGGCGGATGAAAGAATGCCTACTACGTGGTGATTTTCATTCACTGTACGGAGTTCTGCAATCCAGCTGGGCCGCGAAGAAGAGTATGGCTCGGCACATTTCCAACGATCTCCTGGACTCGGTCTATGAATGCGCTCTGAATGCCGGGGCGCATTGCGGCAAGATCTCAGGCGCTGGCGGTGGTGGCTTCATGATTTTCCTTGCAGACCCCATAAGGAGGAATCGGGTGATCGAAGCGCTACGGTCGTGTCACAGCGATGGATTGGTTTTCCCTTGTCACTTCACGAGCCACGGTAGCCAGGCGTGGAGGGTCAAGTGATCGATTTTGTAAGGAGTCAGCTAGAGGCGACGGTCGAAACGATTAGGGCCGTTCAGGAGGATGGCAGACTTCAGCAAATTTTGATTGCGGCGGCGAAACACACCGCCCAGGCAATAGCATCGTCAAAAAAGCTGATGGTGGCGGGAAATGGCGGTAGCGCTGCAGACGCACAGCATTTGGTCGCCGAATTTGTCAGCAGGATGACGGTGGACCGCCCGGCGATGCGCGCCATCGCTATCACCACCGATACGTCGATTTTGACAGCGGTCAGCAATGATTATGGTTTCGACTTGGTCTTCCAACGCCAGATCGAAGCGTTGGGATTGGCGGGTGACATCTTTGTCGGTATCTCGACCTCCGGCAGGTCCTCAAACATGATCAAAGCCCTACAGCAGTGCCGCAAGGTCGGAATCACGACCATTGGTTTAACCGGGAACAACGAGAGTCTGATGGAGCCTTGGTGCGATTATTTTCTGGCGGTGCCATCAAGCATCACACACAACATCCAGGAAGCTCATCTAGCCTTAGAACACATCTACTGCCAGTTGACCGAACGGTTTTACTTCGGAGCCGAACAGTTTGCAAGCGGCGAATCAAGAGTAGTAGTGACGGCGTGACGCGGTGCAAGCGATTATTCTTGCAGGTGGCATGGGCAGCCGGCTTTCGTCGGTCGTAAAGGGCGTACCAAAACCGATGGCACCGGTCGCCGGGCGACCATTCCTAGAGTGGTTGCTCACCGACCTGGGATCGCAGGGCTTTGAGCGAGTTATCTTATCTGTCGGCTATCGTTACAACCAGATTTCGCAGCACTTTCAAGAGAACTTCGCCGGAATGGAATTGTGTTATGCGATTGAAGACCAGCCGCTGGGTACCGGTGGCGCGATTCGAAATTCACAGACTCTGACAAAAGGCGGACGATTCTTTGTAATAAATGGAGACACTCTCGTACGTTTAAAGTATCGCGACATGATTAGACAACACGAGCTGAATATCAAAACCTGTGAAGACTACTCGCTGACCTTCGCGGTAGTTTACCAACCCGATGTCTCCCGCTATGGTCGGGTGCTGCTCGAACAAGACAAAGTCCTGGGCTTTGAAGAAAAAGGCAGAACGGGAGCAGGCTGGATCAATGCTGGAGTGTATCTGCTCGAACAAAGCTTCACTTGGCCGGAGGAGCTCGGCTGTAGCTTTTCTTTCGAGCGTGAAGTGCTTGGCCGACACCTTAGAACTCTGAGGCCTGGGATATTTCGTGCCTTGGATTATTTTGTAGACATTGGTGTTCCGGAAGATCTCAGACGAGCTCAGGTCGACTTCGGCAGACCAGCGTGAAGAAGCGTAGAGCACTTTTCCTGGACCGAGATGGAGTCATCAATCGGGAGATCGGATACCTATCTCGTGTCGATCAAGTGCAATTCTTGCCGGGAGTATTCGACTTATGCCGAAAAGCAAAGGAACTCGGCTACTTGCTGGTAATCATCACGAATCAGGCCGGGATTGCCCGCGGCCACTATTCCGAAAATGATTTTCTTGTGTTGATGGACTGGATGACGACCCGCTTCTCAGAGTACGGAGCCACAATTGACAGAATATACTACTGCCCTTATCACCCGGAATTCGGGGTCGGCATTTACAAGCGGGACTCGTTAGATAGAAAGCCGGGGCCAGGAATGCTCTTGCAGGCGGCGGTCGAATTGAATCTAGACCTAGGTCAGTGCATCCTTGTCGGAGATCGCTCTAGTGACATCCGTGCAGGTGCTTCGGCCGGGGTAGGACTGCTATTTTTACTTCGGGGCAATGAAGCACCCCAACAGATTTGTGGAGTGAATTACGTGGAGACGGAGTTTCTCACCGATATAGAGAGCGCGCTCGTTGCCCCGCGAACGTTTACTCAAAGCGAGCTTGCCGACTAGTTATGCCCATTAGCGCAAAACAAGCACGAATAAACCCTCTCGAATGGCTGGCCGCCAGTAGGATTCCAGTCGGTCCGATGTCGGTCACCGGTCTATCGTCGACGGATCTGATCAATCACGTCCTCGAACACGCTCTGTCTTCTCCGAGAAAGACTCAGCTCATAATGCCCGTGAATGCTCAGCTATTCGTGATGGCAGAACTGAATCACGACTTCCGGGACTGCATTAACAGGGCCGAGATTGTCTGCCCCGACGGATTCTCGATAAAGCTCGCTTGTAGGTGGCTGAGTTTCAGAAATGTTGAACGCCTTCCGGGCGTAGATTTGGTAACAGGACTTTGTCAAGCCGGTGCTCAGCGCGGATTGCGCATCTACTTGCTGGGTGGCAAACCGGGTTCCGCTGAGGAGACTGCGAATCGGCTGCGAGCTGATTTTCCAAACCTCACAATCAGCGGCATCGACTGTCCGCCATTCGGCTTTGAAAGGGATTCCAATTTGCTCGCCTTGGTGTTGCAGAACTTAATCGACGCAAAACCTCAAATTGTTTTTGTCGCTTTAGGGGCTCCTAAGCAAGAGTTTCTAATGGATCGTTTTTTGAGGGAGTTGGGGGTGCCCGTTGTTATGGCCGTGGGCGGGACCTTCGAGATGCTTGCGTCCAGGGTCAGGAGAGCGCCCAACTGGATTCGAAGTATTGGTATGGAGTGGTTCTTTCGATTGATGCAAGAGCCTCGCCGATTGTGGAAACGATATACTATCGTCAACGCCCAATTTCTATTTATCTGTGCGAGATATGCAATTAAATCTACTAGGTGAAGAAGCGATACGGCTTGACCTATTCGAGGGCGGGCTTCCAACCTCGCTGTTTTACTAAACTCGATGGCATTCCGAGTAATGAACTAGGTCTGTAGGCGAAATTCTGACAAACGCCAAAGTATAGTTGACATCGCGACATCAAGACGTCGCTTGGCCACTGTCCATCAAAGTAACGCCACGCACCAGGGTCCCTTATAAACGCGCCTGACGTATCCTCACGACGGAGCAATCACAGATGAACATGAGCATGCAAAAACGATCTAGCGAACTACCGCTAAGCCAACGTTTATCGCTGGATTCCCAGACACCTGACTCTCAGCAACAGCTTACCCTGCAAGACATACTGCGAGTTCTGAAGCGCCGCCGCAAGGCGGCAGTTGTCTTTGCCGGAGCAGTCTTGTTGCTGGTCGCGCTTTATCTCACCTTCGCGACTCGCCGTTATGCAGGTGAAGCTACATTGGAGTTCGACAAGCAAAACGCAGACATGTTGGGTCTGCAGTCAAATGCCGGCGGCGTTGCGGACATCTCCGACAGTCTTGACTACAATATTATTCTTCAGACTCAGGTCAACATTCTGGAGTCGGACACCCTGGCCCTGCAGGTCATAAAGGAGTTGAACCTCGAGCAAACGGAGGATTACAAGCCGAAGTTCGACCTCATCGGATCTGTTATCGCACTATTTCAGTCCAAGGAACCTTCCGAGGACGCCCTGCCATTGGATCAGGCGCCTCGGCGACGAGTCGGACTGTTGAAAAAGTTCCACAAGAATCTAAAAGTTGAGCTGGTGACCGGTTCTCGCATGATCCAAGTGACATTCCTGAATCCTGATCGTTACCTTGCGTCGGCTGCCACCAACAAATTGCTGAACGATTACATGGACTACAGCTTCCAGACCCGATATCTGTCAACTTCACAAGCCACCAGCTGGTTGAGCAAGCAGCTGGAAGAAATTAAATTGCAGATGCAATCCGACCAAGCCCGCGCCGCGAAGCTACAGCGGGAAGCGGAGATCTTCGGCGTGGGGCAAGACAAACATAACGCTACGCTTAGCCATTTGGAAGCTCTCGACGCCGCTCTTGCCACCGCGCAGGGAAACCGCATCGTAAAAGAAGCGGCTTACCGCGCAATGCAGAATGGAGACCCGGAGCTGATCGCCGGACTTGCCAACAGCGCGAGTATGGGTGTCACCGGGGCGTTGATGCCTACCAATGAGCTTTTCACCATCCAGACCCTGCGCGCTCAAGAGTCCCAGCAGAAAGCCATCGTGGCGGATATGATGGAAAAGTATGGCGCTCGCAATCCTCAGGTTATCGAAGCGAAAGAGCATCTCCTGTCGGTGCAGACGTCGATTAAGCAGGAAGCTGCGCGCCTTGCCGAGCGCGCGAAAAGCGATCTCGATATTGCTAGCCAAACCGAGCGTATGGCTAGGACAGTGTTTCAAGAGCAGAAGGCCTTGGCAGGGAGTTTGAGTGACAAGACCATACAGTATGAACTCGCAGCCAACGAGGCAGCATCTTCCCAAGGGTTGTACGAAGAGCTGCTGAGAAAACTAAAAGAAGCTGGTGTAATGGGAGGCCTTCAGGCCACGAACGCGCATATTGTTGACCCAGCTCGCGTTCCAGATAGTCCGGCGAAACCCAGGATCCTATTGTTCATGGTTGGAGGCCTCGCATTTGCTCTTTTCGGCGGGGTTTGTACCGCGGTTCTAGTGGAAGCAGTTGACGACTCAGTAAGCACAATGAATGAGGTCAGTTTCATAACAGGACTTCCGTCGTTGGGCTTTGTGCCGCGATATAAATCCTTGAAAGCAAGCACAAGAGAATGGAAGCTGCACGGAGGAAACGCAATCATTCCCGCGGACTCGCCGCGCCCCCAATTGATCGTGGAACGAGACTTCATGATCGGGGAGTGCTTCCGTTCTGTTCGGACGGCCGTTCTCCTCGCTGGCGGGCGGCAGGAGAAGTCGCAGGTAATCGCGATCTCCAGTGCACTACCGAGCGAGGGAAAAACAACTACATCTTTGAATCTCGCTCTCGTGCTCGCGCAGCAAGGATCGAAAGTCCTGCTGGTGGACGCTGATATGCGACGATCAACCCTCGATCAAGATTATCAATTTGAAGAGGGACACAATGGGGGATTGAGCACTGCCTTGCAGTCAGGAGAAGTTGCTGCCGTTATTGTTAATTCCCCGATTCACGACAACTTGTCTTTTTTGGCCTCGGGGCCCCAGCCGCAGTTCCCATCAGACCTATTGGGATCGCCGCAGATGGCGGAATACCTCAACAAATGGCGCAGTGAGTATCAATATATTATCATTGACACGCCGCCGATTTTGCTCGTGACGGACACTTTGATACTTGCACCGGAAGTGGATGGAGTCATAATTGTGGCTCGCCATGGTGTGACCAGCCGTGAAGCACTGCTGAGGACCTCGACCCTTTTGGCAGCGGGGGGCGCCAATGTTCTAGGAGTTCTCCTAAACGCCATGGATAAGACGTCTACGAACCATTATGGCTACTACGGTCATAAAAATTACTTCGATGGTAGAAAGTCGAAAGAGGTTAGAGCCTCATGAAGAATAAATTCACGCTTGTTTTGACTCTTTTGGCTTGGTACTCGATTTCTGCTTCAGCGCAGACCTCGGCGCCGCCGGTTCAATCACCGGCTGGCCCTGCAGTGTCCGGTCCGGACACTTCCTTGGCGAACCCCTCCTTAAAGCTGGGACCCGGAGACTTAATTCACATTACCGTCTACAGTATGCCGGAACTCGAGCAACGCGTTCGGGTCTCTGAGGCGGGTTCGGTAACACTTTCGTTGATCGGCGATCTCCAGGTAAATGGAATGACAGCGGATGAGCTTAACCGCGAGATTACCGAGAGGTTGCGCGACGGCGAGTTTGTCAAACGGCCAAACGTTACCGTGCTCGTGGAGGAGTACACCACGCAGGGAGTCGCTGTGGTGGGTGAGGTCGTGAAGCCGGGGATAGTGCCGATCTACTCGAGCCACAGCTTGTTGGACATCATATCTGCGGCGGGTGGCCTAAAGGATACAGCGAGTACGGAGATTCTGATTCGACGACATGGTCAGTCAGGCGATCCGGAAAAGATTCAGTTTTCAAGAGATGGAAAGTCGTTAAGTGGACCGATCGTCACAGTGAGTCCTGGAGACCAGATAATTGTTCCGCTCGCCGGCATCGTCTATCTCTTGGGTGACCTAAATCGTCCTGGTGGCTACGTCATGAGCGAGAACGGCAAGATCACGATCTTGCAAGCCCTTGCCATGGCTGGCGGACCAACGCGAACCGCGGCGGAAAATAGTGCCCGGCTTTTGCGAACGACACCAAGTGGTTACCAAGAAAAGCCGGTGCTACTCAAGGACATCATGAAGGGCAAGCGCCCAGATTTTGACCTTGAGCCGCGGGACATCGTCTACGTTCCGTTTAGCCAAGTAAAGAATGCTCTCTTGGGGACTCAGGGGATGTTGGGTGCAGCATCATCGGCAGCTGTTTTCAGGTTCCCATAGACGGGTGCGACTCACGAGGAGGTCCAGATGGCGACGCCAAGTGAAGCTTGGGTTCTTGGACTTAAGACACCCAAGCGGCGTGCCGGATCAAGCAAGGTGGCTATGACCGCGACGTTAGAGTCTCTTCTGGCCGACAGGATTACCCTTCCGCAGAGATTGGGCAAACTCAGTTCGATCTTCAGGACTGCTAGGCCCTTTCGGCACATCGTGATAGACAATATGTTTTCCGGTGCTGTCCTGGACCGGCTTGTCGACGAAATACCAACGATGACGGCGGATCATTGGGTACACGAAAACGATGATCATCTCCAAAAGTATAATTTGCGTTCGGCCGTAGAACTTGGAGAAACTGGTTTTCAGCTAACGGCACTCCTGCATTCCGCTGCCTTCCTGTATTTATTATCAGAGCTGACAGGAATATGGCAGCTGCTGCCCGATCCGTACCTGCAAGGAAGCGGATATCACATGATACCGCCGGGCGGCAAGTTCGATGTGCACCAGGATCGTAATACCGCCTACGATACCGGATTATCTCGGCGTCTCTCACTCATTATCTATCTGAACAAAAACTGGAAGCCCGAGTATGGAGGGCAATTCGAGCTGTGGAATTCCGACGGGACTCGCCAGGAATCTATCGTTCAGCCGCTATTCAATCGCACTGTAATCTTTGAAATTGCCGCCGGAAATTATCACGGCGTTCCTCGAACCATAGCATGCCCAAAAGACCGAAGCCGAAACTCTTTCGTGGTTTATTATCACACCGTGGGAGTAAATGGTAGTACTGAAAAGCCCCCCCACACTTCCATCTATGCCCCCAGCTTTTACGGCCAGAATAAATCAGTGCTACGCAAAATGGTGAAGGATTTGACGCCGCCGATTGCCCTACGAGCTCTAAAACTAGTAATCAAGCGGAAGAAATGAGATAAGACTCCGCGTGGTCTTTCTTCGGCTAAAATCGAACGACCGAGTTGACATCGCAATTAGCGGCCATGCGGTGCCTGCCCACCGGTCGCGAGGTTCCATTGTGCAACCGGCAATCCGTGTAACCGCACGCAGACATCAAGAACAGCCATTATCAAGCGCTGAGCTTAGCGACGTTTGGGCGAATTATTCCGCCGAGTACGTGTCGAATGGAGGAAGCTTGGCGCCCAGACGGGCATTATGGTTCAAGTTCAAGAAATCCGCCGCTTCTGTGAAGCCGGGATCACGGCCGATCAGCCTCTGCTAACAGAAAACTTCTGGCTGGATCGGTTCTCATAAGTCTCCTGGACGAAACTTAGCATTTTCCGGCTAAATACCTCGGTACTAAACGCTTCGGAATGCCTTCTGATGTGTTGGGGATCGAACCGATCTTCATTTGCTTCAAAGTGAAGAATTGCCTTGCGTAGTGACTCGGGTGTCTGCTGGTAGAAGAATGTTCCGCTTGGCTTCAGTCCAGAATCGTCGCCAATCACGGTCTCCAGTGAGCCTCCTTTCCCGTAGGCGATAACGGGGATACCGAACGACTGGGCCTCCACCGGTGCGATTCCGAAATCATCATCTGCGGCAAACACGAAAGCCCTAGCGCGAGCATATAACGACCTTAGCGTGGGCTCGTCGACCCTGCCTAACATCTCAACCGTGGCGCCCGCCATCGCTTTGAGCTTTCGCTCTTCCGGACCCTCGCCTACGACCACCAGTCTTCGTTTTAAAGTACTACAAGCATCGATCAGCAGCTCCGTTTGCTTCACTGGGACTAGCCTTCCGACGGAGAGATAGTAATCATCCCTGCGAGTTTCCAAATATCCTCTGCTTATATCAACTGGGGGATAAATCGTTACACTATTACGGCGATAGTAAGTTTGGATACGCCGCGCAATATAGTTGGAATTGGCGACAAACGCATCTACGCGCTGAGCCGAATTGTAATCCCATTCGCGAACAAAGGTCGTGGCTGCGGTAAAGAATGGGCGTATCGGCGAGGGCAGCTTCTTACGCCACGCGGAATACTGGTCCCATAGGAAACGAACTGGGCTATGGCAATAGTGAACATGGACAGCGTCTTGGTCAACGATCACGCCCTTCGCTGCAGGTCCTCCGGAACTGATGATCACGTCATAGCCGCTCACGTCGAGCGACTGGGTAGCGAACGGGTAGAGAGGCATAACATGCTGATAATAGCGCTGTGCGCCAGGAAGGCGATCGAGAAACGTAGACTGAATCTTGCGTCCCTGCATCACCTTGGAGAGATCCTTCTTGGATTTCATCAACGCAAAGAAATCGGCCTCCGGGTACATCTCCGCCATCACATCAATGACGCGCTCTCCTCCGCCGCTCATGATAAACCATGGATGTACGATCGCGACTCGCATAGGCGCAGGATACATGAAACTACTGCAGTAGCAATCGAATAACTGACACGCTGGAGTTCTACACGCAGAAACTATGAGTACTGTTATCATTTTCCGAAACCAGTTACTCCCGATCAGCGAGACGTTTATCGCGGCGCAAGTCCGTGCATTGAAGAGGTTTGACCCCCAGTATGTTGGGCTGGTTCACGCAAATCTCAGTTTGCCGTTGCCGAACAATGCTATTTTTTTATGCGGTTCATCATCGCAATTGTCTCCCTTACTCGTGGCGTCCTACAAGTTAGTGGCTTACCCTCGAAACGCCTACTCGCAGGTTCGTACCGCCCAAGCCAAGTTGCTGCATGCGCATTTCGCTATCGACGGTGTCACTGCCCTGCCGCTTCTTTCCTATTTGAAAATCCCGCTTGTCGTGACGCTGCATGGATATGATGTAACCATTACGGACGCGGCGTTTCGCAAGACGATCGGCGGCTGTGTGTACTTGGCACGACGAAGCCAACTCTGGAAGAAAGCGTCGGTCTTCCTTTGCGTATCGGAGTTCGTTCGTAGGAAAGCACTGGAAACCGGCTTCCCGAAGGAGAAACTCAAGGTTCACTACATCGGGATTGATCAGCGGCTGTTTGAATACACCCCAAACCAGACGCGTAGACGATCTGTTTTGTTCGTGGGACGCCTTGTAGAGAAGAAGGGTTGTTCTTATCTTCTAGAAGCGATGGCCGAAGTACAAAAACGCCATCGTGATCTGGAACTCCTCGTTGTCGGGACTGGCCCCCTGGCCGTCTCGCTCGCAAGGCAAGCGAAGAAACTTTCTCTCTCTTGCCGCTTCCTGGGTAATCAAACACAGGAAGCGATTCAACAGCTGCTTCAGTCGGCGAAGGTCTTCTGCGTTCCGAGCGTTGCCGCGACAAACGGCGACAGCGAGGGTCTGGGAATGGTTTTTGCGGAAGCACAAGCGATGGGTGTGCCCGTCGTAAGCTTTCAGCACGGCGGCATACCCGAGGTCGTCCGGCACGGTGAAACCGGTTTGCTTGCGCCGGAACGTGACGTTGCAACCCTGGCGAAATGCATTGAGCAACTTGTCGAAGATGAGGGGCTGTGGAATGCATACAGTCGGGCGGGAGTTGCATGGATTAAGCGGCAATTTGATCTTGAAAAGCAAACCAGAGAACTAGAGGCGATATACGAAACGCTGAGTGGGTGCTCTGGGTTCAACCGATGAAGACTATCGTCATCTACCGAAGCGCCTTGTTGCCGGCAATGCAGACATTTATTCCGTTTCAGGCCGAAGCGATCGAAGAATACCTCGTCAAATATGTTGGTCTCGAGGCCGTGCCGAACGGATTTGTCCCGCCGAGAGACCCTGTGTACCTGGCCGAAGACAAATCTTTGCCGAACCGAATACTCAAGAATATCTTTAAGTTAACGGGATTCGCTCCGGCTTTTCGGCAAAAGGTTGCTTCACTGAAACCATGCTTGGTGCACGCCCATTTCCTCATGGATGGAGTTCATGCTTTGCCCCTCGCAACTTCGATGCACATACCACTGGTTGTGACTTTGCATGGACACGTCCCAACAAGTGGCGGCAGGACTATCGCGAACGCCTCAGTCGACGGCCTGGCCTTTCATATTCGCAGGAATGCACTTTGTCGAAGGTGCTCCCTATTTATTTGCGTCTCGGAGTACATTCGCCAAAAAGCGCTTGAGATTGGGTATCCGAAGGAAAAACTGCGTCTGCATTATATTGGGATAGATCTGAAGAGATTTGCGGTCGGAAAAGAAAAGAGGGATCCCCACCTGGTGCTCTTTGTAGGACGTTTAGCAGAGAAGAAGGGCTGTACCTACCTAATCCAAGCGATGACGAAAGTCCAAGAGCAGGTTCCGGGTGCCCACTTAGTTGTCGTCGGAGACGGTCCTGAGCGCTCGACGCTGGAGCAGCAATCCGCTTCGCTGCACGTCAACGCGCGCTTCGTTGGAGAACACGCCTTGCCCACGGTATTGTCTTGGCTGCAAACAGCTCGAGTTTTTTGTGGGCCGAGTGTTACTGCTGCTGATGGTGACACCGAAGCTCTAGGCATGGTTTTTGCCGAAGCCCAAGCAACTGGTCTTCCGGTCGTCAGTTTCAACCACGGCGGAATTCCCGAGGTCGTCGTTGACGGCAAGACCGGCCTGCTAGCCCCCGAACGCGACTACGAGAAACTCGCCGACCATATCATTCGATATCTCAAGGACGATCTATTTTGGCGCGAGAGTAGCGCAAACGGGATTGCCTGGGTCACCCACCGGTTTGATCTCCGGAAGCAGACACATGAGTTGGAACAAATCTATTCTTCTCTCGCAGGAGGAGCCTCCACGCTATCAGCCAATTCATGATCCCCAGCGAACCATCGGTCAATAAGCTGGCCCACGCTGCCCCCCTCCAGGAATAAGCGGGAATCAGATAGAGATTGATGCAGAAATTTAAAGCAGCCGCGATAAACTGCGAGATCAGGCGGAACTTCTGATGTCCTGCTCCAGCGATCGCATCACCTGCGCTAAGATGAAAGCTGCGAAACAACGGAATGAGACACAGCCACCGCAAGGCGCCCACGCTTTGTGTAAAACTCTTTCCCACCACATGTGGAATAAGAGGGGCCGTCACAAACATTACCACCGCTCCTAACAGACCGATGACGGAGGTCCGTTTTACAAGTTTCAGTGCAAATGGGATCGTGCCCTTCATTCCCTCCGTCCCAAGACGAAAGAACTTCGGAAACGCAGCGGAATAAATAGAAACCATTGGCATCGTAAAAATGTTCACCACTCGGTAGGCCATGGTATAGATGCCGTTTGCCGCGTTCATACCGAAGTGGCCCAGCAACACCTTATCTACATCGTTATAAATCGTCGTGGTTGACGCCGAAACGGAATAAATGAATCCGTCGCCCGCGCGGGAGGCGAAAAGCTGGAGCGAGAACTTGGGTGCTCCAAAGTAGAGGGTCACCGCAATGACAGCAAAGAGCGCAGCCGCTGTTGATACGCTGAGAGCTCCCCAAGCCCACTGGCGCGATGTCGCCCGGTGAAGTACGATGAGCATCCCGGCCGCTATCAGCAAGCGCAGCAGGTTGACAGCCATGCTGAGCGTTGCAGTGATGCGCATCTTTTCAAATGCCTGAAAGACCTGGCCTGCGCAACTCGTGAGCTGCTGACAGACGCAGTCTCCGATCGCAACCAATACTAAAATCGACGCGCTTGCCGGACCAACGATCCAATGTCCGGTCAGGCGTACCGCAATCACCAGCAGGCTACCTAGTCCCAGGATCGCGATCAGAATATCCCCCCAATACTGAGGGAACTTTTTGAGGTCCGGGCTGACGTGCTGCAGGAAAACCAGGCCTGAGCCTAGCGAGCTATACTGACTAACGATCGAAACTAAAGCGGTGGCCGCAGCGTAGATTCCGTACTCGGTACTGCCTAGCAGCCTGGCGATCACAACGAAATATCCGGCTTGCAAGACAAATGAGGTGCCTTGACCCATGAATAGCCAAGCCGCATTTCTCGCCAAGGCGCTTCGCTGTAAAGTTTGCAAATGTTGTTTCACTAGGGGAGCAGACCTTGATCTACTGACCGAGGATTGTCACTCAAAAACTTCAGAAGAAGTACTCTCATTGATTCCATGAGAAGTAAAGGGGTCAGCCATGTGTGGGATACGGAAGCGTGTTCGCAAGGCGGTCCGGCAGAGGCCGAGCGAGGCGATATAGACCAATGTAAGCCATGATAAGCAGAATTGTGGTCATCTCGTTGATGTTGAAGATATAGGACTCGTCGAGGTTTGAAAGGGTAACTAAGATAATAATTGCGATGTACCAATCCGTCCACATAGGCCGATTCGACTTAAGGCTAGCAAGTGCGTTGCGGAGCGCACCAAGCAGCAAAGCGAGAAACAAGCCGAGACCCACAGCCCCGGTCTGTAACCAGATATTGAGATAACCGCTATGTGCGTGCGGCACGCTGAAGCCCACGGAAGTCATCAGATTGCCTGATTCACCCACAAAGCCGCGCCAGAATCCGCCATACCCGTATCCCAACAACGGCCGCTTCCAGATTGCCCTCATGACGGCGGACCAAATCCTGGTCCGATTGCTGAATGTCATATTTTTGCCGAGGGCCGCTGTAAGAATATCGAGGTTCTGGTAGATCGCGACGCCTAAACAAATGATGACCAAGAGAGTGACCAGCGCGAGAAACACCTGATCGAGCCGCCTGAACCGACCGAGAAACCGCACAGTAACAACATAGCCCATGTAAACAAGGCAAAGAACCCAAGCCGTCTTGGAATCAGACTTAAAGATCAGAAGTAGTCCCGCCAAAATGTACAGCAGTCTGGTGATTCGAGACTCTCCGCGCAGATGGAATGCCGGAGTCAGCAAAAAAAGCATTAATACGCCCAAGTCGTTTTTATGGCCAAAGATCCCTTTCCACTCCCCTGTGAATCCTAATGCGTAGCGCGGCAGAAAAATAACGGCAAGAAGACTCAAGAGTGCAACGGCATATCCGACAAAAAGGAACAATCTCATTTGTTCTACGGGTTTATATCTCTCCGCAAGGTAAATGCCGAAGATCACAGTCAGGGACAGGTAGATTCCTCGGCGGAAGCTTTCGAATGGATCCGGTGCCCACACTGCGGATAGCACTGCAATGATAGGCATCGCCGCAATTATCTTGAATTCGAGCAAGTCATCGATAATTCGTCGTGCTTGAGGCAACATGAAGGCCAGGCAGATAACCCAGATGGCAATCTGCTCTAGTCGATCCCGCGCAGCTTCGGCGGACGAGATATCAGTAGTATATTCGCCCAGATGAGATGGATCGTTTGGGTGAAGAAAGCCACCTTTTGTTGCGAAGAACAGCAGTGGAACAAGCAGGATCCAAGAACCGACGTATTGCCAAATGGGTCGCTTGTCGTAGGAAAGCCATGAGTTGCTCATCACATTCGTTGACATTGTCTCCATGCCTCCCTAGTTATGAATCTACGCGCAAGCAATCATCGTTTCGCCTCATGCCGAACGCATTTCGGTTTTTGAGCCTTGCCGCATCCGGTGAAGAATATTTCCGATGTAACGTCGGCTTTCATAAGGGACCAGCGAATACCCAATAAACATAGCGACAGCTCTTGGAGATGGAGAACCTCGCAGAAGGCTTTCTTTCAGTAGGCGTAGCCATACTTTAAATCCAGCCTTTTGGCGTCTCGCTCTATGAACACAAACCTTAGCTAGAAAAAACGAATATGCTCTGCTGGTCATCAAGTGGCGGTGCTCACGGCCCCAATCGAGACAAGGTTTCCACCCCAGGTTGCTGGTGATGTTGGCCTGACTCTCCATCCAATAGATAGAAAGCGGTTCCGCGACAATGCTGAAGGTCACCTCGGGATGAGCTACCGCGCGCAAGAACCAGTCAATATCTTGAAGCCCCTTCAGCTTCGTCCAAGGGACCGCAAGGAACAGGTCGCGGGAGCAGAAAAAGGCTGAAGTTTGAAAGCCTTGCCGTGGTGCGCCAAACAAGTACTCGCTCATTGGCTCATCTCGCCGAGGGAAGCGGTTCGGCACGATCGAATCCTGACCGCCGGCGCGAAGAATGTTGCTACAAACTACAAACGCATATCGACTCGCCGCGGACTCGGCGGCTTTCAGTTGCTTCTCTACCTTGGTCGGAAGCCACTCGTCGTCATCGTCCAAGAGACCAACCCATTCGCCAGAAGCATGATGTGCGCCGATATTGCGCGCCTCGGAGCCGCCAACGCTTTCCTCCAGCGCAAGGACACGCACGCGCGAATCACCAAACTGCTCTAAAGCGCGAATCGTGAGCGGGTCGGGACCGTCTACGACAACAACCACTTCGATATCTTGCATTGTCTGAGACAGGACACTTCGTACGGCCCTGCAAACAAGTTCCGGGCGGTTGCGAGATGGAATGACGGCGCTAACTCTCGGCATCGTTTTCATCCTTCGGGACTATGACCACAGACTTTCTTCTATATACGCGTAGTCAACGATGTTTTCATTTCATCCGGGGGCAGAAGCTTCTCTCTGATGTAAGTTAAGGGCACTGCCTGGGGACAGGAAGTAACGACAAACACCATTTGGATTCAGGCAGTATAGAGCAAAAAAGACCCCGACAACAAGGTCGTTTGAAGGATCACCAGGACAAATCCAGTGTATCGAAAGCCTTGGTAGTAGGCATTCTATCGGTCAATCCCGAGAGGGGTCGAGGAATTGAGATTGGGTAAGTCCGCCCAAAACCGGTTGATTTGGTTCTGGACGATATGAGGATGAAATGTCTCTGCTTGTGACAAACCGCGCTCAGCCATCCCGGCTCGAAGATCGTCGTCGGCTAATACTCTGGTCAGAACTCTACAAATGTCCGTTGCGTCATACGGGTCGCAGTACTCAGGTGCGGATCCGCCCACTTCCGGCAGGGAAGTCGCCGAGGAGGAGATGACTGGAGTGCCAGAAGCCATGGCTTCCAGAACGGGGATCCCAAAACCTTCCATCAACGAAGGTATAAATAACGCCTTGGCCCTTCTGTAGAGCCTTTGAAGCTCCAGTTCTGACAGGTACGGCATAAAGTGAACGCGATCACTTATGCCGAGTTCACGCAGCCGCGGCTGCAGATTGGCGGCATTGGTTTTGGAAATGCCGACAACCCGTAAGTCCGCGCATGATAGCCCAACGTCGCTGACATACGCAGAATAGGCTTGCAGCCCGCGCTGTATATTTTTATGCGGCGACATCGCAGAAACCATCAAAATGTAGTTTTCCCTGTCGCGGACCGATGTCGCATTCTGCCGGACGTACCATGATTCCGAAATGGAATTTGGCAGCACGACAACTCGGGCTTTCGGAAAGCGCTGCAAAATCTGTTCTCGCGAGTATTCGGAAACAGTTATGACCATAAAAGCATGTCGAATCGACGTGGAAGTGAGGCTCCGCCAGTATCTAAGCAGCAAGCGAAAGCGGATACCGACATTCCGATATTGTTCAAAAGTGATGAGATCATGAACAATGAGCAGAAGCTTCGTGCGTTTCGGGAAAAGAAGTGGTGCCGTATTGAATGGCGCAACAAAAACGTCGGGCCTCAGGGAAAATAACATCAATGGTAGTGATGTCTGCTGCCAGATGAGGTAATTGGAAAATCCACTCTGTACAATGGGCAGCGAAGACTCTTGTTTTCCTCCCGGAGCGATCCCCACAAACTGTTCGATGTGAGATCCGAGAAGATTCCGAAGGTGGATACCCTTGCCAATATGCTGATCGGGAGCCACCACCGCCTGAGCATCGTATGTCACGCGCAAGGGATAAGTCTCTGAAATCCACGCAGTGGTTGATCTGTTTGCAGGCATATTCCGTGTCGGCATGACTTTTTTAAGACGCGTGCAGAAAGCACATTCCGTACGCTGAATTTGTCGCTAGGGAACGCTAGCGTTATGAATCGCGAGTTTAGAGTAAAGCGATTCAGATTCCAAGATATTTGGACCTATTAATAGAATAGGTTTGGTCCATCTAACTCTTTGTCTGCACATCCTAAACTGAACGAGGTAGCATCTTATGAGCGTGTACCAAGCAAACCCGCGTGCTTTGAGTGGAATCGGACGTCGTTTTCATTCTTTGGGGTCTCTCTTCATTTGCCTTCTGTTCGCCATGCTGTTTGTCCTTGGTCTGCCTATACCGACTCCGGCAGAAGAGAATATTCTTCAAAATATTCGGCGTGAGCATCCGCGCTTGATCTTGGCTCGAACCGACTGGGAAAACCTAAAAAATGCGATAAAAAATGATCCCGTCAAGGCGTCGTGGTATGAGCAATTGCGTCTCGTCGCCGAGACCCAAATGCGACGGCCCAGCACCCACTATCACTCGGGCAACGGCCAGCTGCTGTTTCAAAGCCGCGAGGCTTTAACCCAACTGTCAACATTTGGGGCGCTGTATCGCCTCACCGGTGAAAAGCGCTACGCTGACGCTGCGCGCCAGGAATTGCTTGCGGTCATCGCGTTTCCGGATTGGGATCCTCCCCACTTTTTGGACACCGCGGAGATGACCGCGGCCGTGGCCCTGGGATATGACTGGACCTTCGACGCTCTCAGTCCTGGCGACCGTAAGGCGATCGAATCTGCCATTGTGCGCATGGGCTTGCAGCAGGGCTTGCAGCAATATGATCAGCACGCCTGGTGGATCCAAAACCCCAACAATTGGAATGTAGTTTGCCACGGCGGCCTTACCCTGGGTGCGCTGGCCATCACGGACGTGGCGCCCGATATCGCGGAAAAAACGGTTGAATTTGCTCTGCGTGATGTTCCAGTTGCAATGAACACCTGGGCACCGGATGGCGCTTGGCCTGAAGGATTCGCATATTGGGCCTACACATCTCAATACAATGCCCTGTTGATAGCCGCTTTGCAGTCCGCGCTAGGGAGCGACTTTGGCTTGCTGTCGATTGCCGGGTATTCCCAAGCTGGATTCTTTCCGGTCTATGAGACAGGTCCCAGCGGCCTCATTTTCAACTTTGCAGATGCTTCATCAGAAGCGAAGCCCGAAGCGGCTCCTCAGATGTTTTGGCTGGCCCGCGCCTTTCATCAACCAGCGTTCGCGGCCTTCGAGGCGGCGCGGCTCACATCCACGACCTTAAGCATCTGGGATCTCCTTTATGCGCTCGAGCCGGTTCCCGCTGGACCGCAGACGCTCGATTCCCTACCCTTACAAAAGGTTTTTCATGGAGTTCAGGACTTAGGAGTGGCCAGGTCATCATGGGGAAATCCGGATGCTGCGTGGGTTGCGTTGAAGGCCGGAGACAACAAGGCCGGCCATAGCCACTTGGACTTGGGATCATTTGTATATGAAGTTCTGGGGCAACGCTGGGCAGTTGACGGAGGGCGTGATGACTACAGTCTGCCTGGCTATTTTGACAAAGAAAGATACCGTTACTTCCGCACAGGCACCGAGGGACATAACACACTCATTTTCGACACACGGAATCAGGCCCTTGACGGCAAAGCAAAGATTACGGCGGCGGGTGTTCAAAACGGAGACGACTATTTCTTTGTGGTCGATCTTACCGACGCCTACAACGTAGGCCGTGTGCAAAGAAAGATCGAGCTAATCGGAAGTCGTTCCTTGAAAATCACGGATGATATCCAGGTCAAATCGCCCCACCAAATCGCATGGAACATGCTCACGCAGGCAAATGTGGAGGTCAAAGGACAGCTCGCGGTCTTATCTCAAAACGGTCGCACCATATCGGCACGAATTCTTTCTCCAACCGAAGGTCAGTTTCAAATCCTACCCGGCTCCGGGCCGCCCCCCGAGGCGCAATCGTCAGTGCTGAAGCGTCTTGCCGTGGTTCTTCCTTCAACGAGAAACACGCAGATCATTGTAGAACTGGGAACTTCGGACCGGCCGTAATGGTAGCTTCTCTGATGCGGCCCAATTCGCTTGAGTTAATGTCTGCGCTCCAAAGTTGGCACATATTCCTGAAGCAGAGCAGTTTCCAGCTGAGATTCACGCCACCGCAACCGTTTGTTTTGATTTAAGGTGGCTAGAGTACCCGCCAAGTGTATGCGCTTTTCGCGTCGCACTCGACGTCGCACCATCCATTCGGCGCCATGGCCGTTACCACTTTGCTGGCGAAATTAATTTCAGTCTGAAATAGCAATTCTGCGGCAAATTTGCAGTGACGCCATGTTCATCCGCGTAGGCAAAGCTTGTGATCGAAAAAAGCATCGTCCCTGCGCGCACCGGTATCCAACTCCGCCAAGCGTTAACGGCCGTCGAGGATTTCTTCCATCCCGATCGCATCGTCATCGGCGTCGAAGACGAATCCGCCGCCGGGATGCGCGAAATCGATCATCCGATACCAAACGCGCCTGTCTCACGTGTGAAAACCGGGACACGCAGGCTACGTCGGTCGACACTGGTCTCTGTTTCCGAATGGATGCCAGGGACGGCAGTTCAACCCGGAAATCAGGTGGCTCTTTTGGCCAGGAGCCGCTGCTTTCAATCATCGGGTACCATGACCTGCTCGACCTGCCACGACGAACATGCCCCGGAACGCGCCGCGGCCAGCTATTCAAATCGTTG
>Ga0182024_10006754_pt1 | contig 25052 bp, 22 predicted proteins | sample P32metaG_FD_120480 | JGI IMG/M metagenome (GOLD analysis project Ga0182024, IMG submission 120480) | Permafrost microbial communities from Stordalen Mire, Sweden - P3-2 metaG (Illumina Assembly) | ecosystem: Environmental > Terrestrial > Soil > Wetlands > Permafrost | place: Sweden: Stordalen...
ATCGGTGGAATGGGAATCGAGCCGAAGCTGCCAAGTGCTTGAAAAGATGGTGAGCGCGGTAGGAATCGAACCTACAACCTACTGATTAAGAGTCAGTTGCTCTGCCAATTGAGCTACGCGCCCGCGGTGGGGATTCTGGTTGGTGGACGAACAGAAATTATAGCATCCGGTGGGCGGGTTCCAAGTTTACGACATTCGCTCTCATCTGCAGCTACGTCTAGTGCTGTTCTTCGTTTTCGACCGTTGAGTCGCTTAAGAACACGAATGAAAAATCGCGGCGAAAGAAAAAGTTGACCGCGTCACACTGCCTTCATCTTCTGTTGGACTTTGCGTAGGGCTGCAGCGTGGAGAGCCTGCGCTTTGTCTTCATCCTCGATCACCGCGTTCAATTCCGCCCCAATTAAAATCGCAAAGCCCGTAATGTACAGCCAAAGCAGCAGGATAATAACGGCGCCCAACGATCCGTAGGTAGCGCTGTAGGAATTGAAAAAATGTAAATCGAGGCGGAAGCCCAGGGACGCAGCCAGCCACAGAATTATTCCCAGAGCGGCTCCCGGAGAAACCCGTGCCAACTGGCTTCACGGGCGTCTGGTCCGAAATAATAAATAATGGAGAATGCGAGAAACATCGCGGCAAACAAGAAGGGCCATTGAATCACTCCCCACGTGACCGTGAACAAATGTCCCAAGCCAAAATACTTTGCTGCAGCATGTCCTATTTTTCCTCCATATAGGACGAGGACGACGGCAAGAATGATCAGGCCGGCCAAAGAGACGGTTAACCCCAGAACTGTCAGCTTTTGCTTCCACCAGGGGCGTGTCTCGGTAAAGCAATGCACGACATTCAACGAGACCACGACAGCGCTCATTCCCGCGGAAGCAGCCCAGAGGGCGCCGAGAATGCCCGCGCCGACTTTTATAGCGCTGCTCGACTTGGCGGTTTCATTGAGTACGCCGTGAATCAAGTCGGATGCCGACCCGGGGGCCAGTTGTCCTAGGGCAGAAAAAATGCTCTCACGCAACTGTGAAGTCGACCCCGCGAAAACGCCGATCAAAGACACGATGAATAAAAACATCGGGAACAAAGCAAGAATAAAGTAATAAGACAGGCTCGCCGAGCGAGTGGCGAGTTCATCTTCACCGAGTTTCTTAATGGCTCGTTGCGCCAGCAGAATGGGAGTAAGGCCGCCAAATTTCCAGAGCGATGGCATAGTCGCTTCAGGCAGCCCGGTTGCGCACTCGCTTTGGACTGAATGCGGAGGGTTGCGTCAGTTCACCCAGCAAAGTAATGAGCATGCCCTGCACTCGAAAAAACTTAGTCTCGTCATCGCCTTCAAAACCTAAGGTTTCGGGCATCGCCGCGACCACAGCAGCCAGTCCATAATCCATCTCTCGATGGGCGGAAAAGCTGATGAACTTTTTCACTCCGCCAGGATAGTCGGTGAGCAGCATAACTGCGAGTTCCGTGCCCCCACAGAGAAGCGAAGCCACCGCTGCGCGGCGATTGCGGCGCCAGAACCATGCGGTCGTTCCCAGAAACAAGCCAACGCTGGCATAGTCGATGAGAGCATGGGCTTTGGGGGTGACCATCCGTGGAATCGGTTTGGCAACAATTCTGGTTAACTTATTTAGAACCGGCATCGCACTCCTCGCCTTCTCAAAAACGAATTTTGTCAATTCAACTACGAGTGAATAGCCCCGCGAAACCATAGCCTGCTAAAAAGCCAAGGCAAGATAGCGCGAACGAAGCTCCCGAGAGATGTTTGCGGGCGTTCGTGTTGGGATCGAATCTGGCGCGCACTTCCCCGACTTTGTCTTTTAATTCATCGATGGTCTCGTGAACCTGAATACGTTGCTCGAGAGCTTTGATTTCCAGACGGTCGACAGGGTTTGCGCTCATAAATGATCTTTCGCCTCGCGTTGTAGCCAAATTTTGTCGCCCCTCAGCACCTCGAAGGTTCTCTTAGGAACAATTCCTTTGAGAGCGAACTCACGTTTTGCGAAATACGCTGCAATGCCGCCGATAATGGCCCAAAGAAGCGCCACCCCGACAAATCCGAACACCCAATGATAAGGATTGTCCCGGAAAAGTGCGGCAATCAATGCAACTATCCCGAGGGTGAGTAGCAAATAGGCGGTCGAGAGCAAGAGGATTGCAGCCGCCAAAACACCTGCGATCTTCAACAGGGCCAGCTTTTCTTTGAACTCTACCTTGAAGAGTTGAATTCTGGTTTGTGCGAAATCTCTAAGTTCGTTCTTAATGTCGGCAACGACTTCAGCCAAACTTCGGCTGTTCTGTACGCTATGCATTTCTGCTTGACCTCCACAATCGCGTTGCAAAGCCAGCGGCAACAGAAACGCCCGCAACTACGGCAATGAACTGAAGCGGCTGTTCTTCCTTGATTGTTTCGGCCCGCTGACGCAAACGCGCCGCGAACTGGCGGGTGTCACGAACTGCAGCTCCCAGGCATTGACCTGCGCTTTCAAATAACCCCACGATCTGAGAGCTGGGCGTCCGCAACACTCCGTCGGTCGGTACTTCTTCCATATCTTGCGCCATCATTCCTCCGCCAGCTTTGCATACCCGGTCCTTACACTGAACACTGAGTTATTGGTGGGCGGCGGAGGGTTTCACTCCCGCCATAGGAGTGCCGGTATAGTGGGACAGTGCCGCCAAGAACGGTTGGCTCATGTGCGTCCGTCGCACTTTACCTTCAAGAATGTCGTCGAATGGCACGAACTTACCATACAGGATGCGAGTTTCATCCTTGTCTTGAGTGATAGATGAGCCGCTCAAATCGATCCCGGCGAATAATCCGCGGCTTCTCGAATAGGTAAGGACCTCAGATTTCATCTTCCAATCTGTATCCGCGCCAGCGTCCCGTCCAACCGGACCTGCGGCTGCGGAAGCGTCAGCTCCAATTTTAAATTTGCTGGCGAGCAGATGCTCCATGCCTTGGTCGTTCATGACGAGCATGACCAGGTCGACTGCCTGACCACCTAATTGGAGACCCCAGCTACCGCCGGTGATCGTGATAGGAGCGATCGCGCTCCATCTGCCATTGGCGGTGCGGCAGGTGGCGACTCCCTTTCCGTGGTTGCCGCCGAATCCAACTGCGATTTTCACCATGGACGGGATCACCGCGACGCACTTGGCATCGCTCATGATCTTGTCCGGAATGCCCTTGTCGGGAGTAGACATAATTTCATCTAGAACTTTGGCAGAGTTATCGATGCGTTTTTCGATATCCGACTTGTCTTTATCGGTGTCGGCGCTGAAACCCATGCTGGAGAGAAGCAGAAGGCTGGCAAACGCCACGAGAGTCTGCGAGTAGAGGCGCGGTGTTTTCATAGGGATCTCCCTTGAATTTCGTGACGGAGTAGGCGTGGGAAAACAATAAACTGCCGATGGGTGGGTCCCCATCCGGTTGATGCTGTAAGTAGGGGCAGGACAAGCCTGAGGAGCACGCCCGGCGAGAACACGGGCCGGGATTGACTCGACCATAATCAAGGGTTTCGCCCCCGCGAACTCGTGTCTGGTCTGGTTTCGGCAAAGGCAGCGTACCAGCAGGTTAAACTGTCTGATCAATAACCGACATCTTCTTCCTTAGGGACTCGAACATGCTGGTACAGGACGCTCAACGCGAAGTGCGCACCGTCTTCGTCGGCGGATTTTGGGGCCAACTCGTATCCTCCACAATCTGGTTGGTGTCCGCCGCCCTTGGTACGTGGGTCGGCCCACGTGCCGCCATCTTCGCGCTGGTGCTGGGTGGCGTTTTCATTTTCCCAATTACACAGCTGCTTCTGCGTTTAACAGGTGGGCCTGCCTCTCTCCGGAGCGGCAATCCATTGGGGAATCTGGCGATGCAGATCGCGTTTACGCTGCCGATGTCCATGCTTCTGCTCGTGCCTGTAACCGTTTTTCGTTTGAACTGGTTTTATCCCGCGTTAATGATCCTGGTGGGAGCGCACTATCTTCCTTTTGTTTTTCTCTATGGCATGCGCATGTTCGTTCCTTTATGCGCGATTTTTGTGGCAGGCGGTCTTGCCATCGCTCTTTACGTTCCGGGAGCATTCAGTTTCGGTGGCTGGATTGGCGGTCTGACGCTTTTCGTTTTCGTCTGGATCGGGCGTGCTTCGGTGCTTGCCGAGCGCCGTAAAGAATAGTGAATGCTGTTCTCGCTGTGCGCAGGCTTTGAAGTGCGCTCACAGAGAACCTGCCGCGACCTAAACGATAGATGCGTGCCTACTCGATCCCCAGTTGCTTCTGAATCTGCTCCAGTGGCACGCCCTTCGTTTCCGGAACCATGGTCTTCACCCAAACCAGTTGCAGAACCATCATGCTGGCAAAGAAAGAGAAAACGTAGCCGGGCGCGAACGATGCCACCATTCTCGGAAAGAAAGTTGTGAGTGCGGCGGCGAAGATCCAATGGGTGAAGCTGCCGAGAGTCTGACCCTCGGCGCGATGGCGATTGGGAAATATCTCGGAGATAAAAACCCAAATGACTGCGCCCTGCCCGACCGCGTGGGCGGCGATGAACGCGAAGATGCAAACTGGCACAATGGAAAAGTGATTGTTAAAGAAAGCCCACGCCACCAGCCCGAGCGAGGCGATGTAGCCGAACGAGCCAATATAAAGAAGAGTGCGGCGGCCCAGCCGGTCAATCAGCCAGAGGCCGACAAAAGTAAAAACGAGATTGGTTACGCCAATTCCAATCGATTGCAGTAATGCAGCCTTCGCGCCGAGACCGGTCAATTCGAAGATGCGCGGAGCGAAATACAAAATTGCGTTGATCCCGGACATCTGGTTGAAGAAGGCGATCAAGATGGCAAGCAGGATGGGCTTGCGCAGACGCATCGTCCAGAAATGTCCCGACGATGCTTTTTCGGTCGACGCCGCGATGATCGCGTCGGCCTCGGCCGTCAGTTCGGCTGGCGAAGCCTCCGGCTCGATGCGTCGCAACACTTCGAGGCCGCCCTCACGGTCGCCCTTTCGGCTCAGGAGCCAACGCGGGCTCTCCGGCAAGCCAATGCAGAATGCCGCGTAGAGCAATGAGGGAAACGCCGCCACGCCCAACATCCAGCGCCATGCATTTGCGCCAATGCCAGCGAGCAGCGCGTTGGAGACGAAAGCGATGAGAATACCGAAAACAATGTTGAACTGAAACATGCCGGCAAGCCGCCCACGATGCCTGGCTGGTGCGATCTCAGAGATGTACATGGGAGCGACGACGGTTGAGATACCGATGCCCAGTCCGCCGATCACGCGGGCGACGAGGAACATGGTGACATTTGTAGCCAGGCCTGACGCCACTGCGCCGACGAAATAAAGAATGCCGATCCAAAGCAGCGTAGCTTTGCGTCCGAAGCGGTCGGCGGGCCAGCCGCCCAGCAGTGAACCGACGACTGTACCGTAAAGAGCCGACGCCATGGCGATGCCGTGCAATCCAGGACTGAGACCCCAGAGCGCCTGAATCGTTTTCTCGGCGCCGGAAATAACCACAGTATCGAAGCCGAAGAGAAATCCGGCGAGTGCTGAGGTGAGTGACCAGAAAAAGATGCGACCATTCATAAGTGGATAGAGCGGACTTCAGACTTCAGACTGCGGACGTCAGATTTCAGACCCTAGACCTCACCTCTCCGACTTCTCATTTAGTGTCGGGTGTCGCATAGTGTCGGGTGTCGCGCCGTTGGCTGTGGTCCCCGGTCTGACGTCCGAGGTCCTGGTGGTCTACTTTCGTACTCCTGCTTCCAGCGGATAACCTTTCTCACGCCAGTCGCGAATGCCGCCGTCCATGGAAATCACATTCGTGTAGCCCATTTTCTGCAGATTGTCGGCCGCAAGCGCGGAGCGAAAGCCGCCGCCGCAATAGAGGACGATCTCGGTATTGAGTTCCGGGACGCGCGCTTCGATATCGCGTTCGATAATGCCCTTGCCCAGATGAATGGCGGCGGGAAGATGATCTTTGGCGTATTCGCTTTCTTCGCGAACGTCCACGAGCAGGAATTTATCCCCGCGATCCATCCGGGTTTTGACCGCGTCGACGTTTGTTTCGCGCACGCGCGTTTTGGCGTCGTCCACAATTTTCAGGAAGCGCGGCGGATGTTGGTGAGCCATGAGAACTCCTTGGACCAGCAGGCGACGAGGAACATCCTACCAAGTGCCGCCTCACTACGCACGCTCGAATCGTCTTGGACAAGAGGCATATATGTAACCGCGCCGTTGTCACGAAGTTCAGATAGCATCGATCCAATGGAAAAGGGGCACTCCATTCGAAAAATCGGTTTGGCGCGAGCAATGTCGAAACTGGGATATTGTTCGCGATCGCAAGCGGTGGAGTTAATTCGCGGCGGCCGCGTACGATTGAATGGAAATGTTCGGCGCGATCCCGAGACTCCGATTTGTCTGCAGAAGGACAACATTGCGGTAGATGGGCACGTCGTTGCGCAGCAGGAAAAAATTTACTTGATGATGAACAAGCCGCGTGGAGTGGTGACAACGGCGTCGGACGAAAAAGGCCGCGAGACAGTTTACGAGATGCTGGGGAAAGCAGGCGAAACGCAGCCTTGGGTTGCACCGGTTGGACGCCTGGATAAAGCCAGCGAAGGATTGCTTCTGCTTACGAACGACTCGGAGTGGGGCGCGCGGATTACCGCACCCGAATCGCATCTGGAGAAGACGTATCACGTACAGATCGCTGCGCTAGCTAACGAAAAGTTGCTGCGGACAATAGTGAACGGAGTGAAAAGCGAAGATGGGGAGGTCCTTCGGGCTTCGCAAGCCCGGCTGCTCCGTTCGGGAGAGAAAAACTGCTGGCTTGAGATTATTCTCGACGAAGGCAAGAACCGTCAGATTCGGCGCATGCTGGCTGCGTTCGACGTTGAGGTGCTGAGACTGGTGAGAGTGGCGATTGGTCCACTGCGGTTGGGAACGCTGGCTAAGGGAGCCTTTCGTCCTCTAACGAAAGGCGAGAAGCAGTTGCTGGATCGTGCGATGGAAGCAGGTATTCCAAGCGTTCGCGGACGTTCGTATTAACATCCCGCATCTCCTCCTGTGCCTGAGAACGGGTCCGGTGAGGATGATGCCGGGCAAAGCAATACTTCAAACTGCGTTTCGCCGCCGTGGTTCACATTGTGATTAAATCGTTAGCGAAATGAGTCTGCGAATTTCTGGCGCTCTCATCGCTACGCTGCTCGCTGCCTTTGGCCTGCTTGCCCCTGGCTCACAAACCAATCCAATTGAGGCTGCGCGTTTGAATAATCTGGGCGTGGCGTATATGAATCAGCAGCTTTTCGAGAAAGGGTTGAAGGCATTTCAGCAGGCTGCGGAGGCTGATCCCAGGCTCACGATTGCGCGGCTGAACGAAGGCATTGCATATCTGAACCTGCAGAAAGTGGATCAGGCCAAGGCGGCATTGGAAGATGCGCTCAAACAAAATCCGAAGAGTCCCAACGCGTGGTACGGACTTGGAATGCTTGCCAAGAACACGGGGGATGCGCAGGCCGCAATCGAAGCGTTCAAGCGCGTAATTGAGATCGATCCGAACGATGCCGACACCTGGTATTTCTTGGGCACGGCGCATGTGCAAGCCAAGCAGTTTCCGCAGGCTATTGACGCTTTCGAGCACGCGCTGAAACTCAATTCATTGCATGCTTCGGCGGAATTCGGATTGTCCCGGGCCTACCAGCAATCTTCCGACGTCGAACACGCCCGAGAGCATCTGAAGAAATTCCAGTACATCACGCAGAACAAAATCGGCGCGCCCATGAGCCTGGCGTACGGTGAGCAGGGCCAGTACTCGCGCGCGGTGGAGTCGCCGCAAGCGGTTCTGAAGGCGCCGCCGCAGATCAAAGTGCGATTTGTGGATGTGACGAAGGAGGCGGGAATTGTGTCGCGGCCGCGGCCTCCCGCCTATCTCGTGAGACCCTTCGTTGACTTCGGCACGGGCGCTTGCTTCGTCGACTACGACAACGATGGCAAGATCGACATTTTCCTGGCAAACAATGGGCCGCGAGGCGGGATCGCGCTCTATCGCAATCTAGGGAACGGCAAGTTCGAGGACGTTACGACGCAGGCCGGGCTTGATCCCAGTCTGAGCGCCGTTAGCTGCACTGCAGGTGACTACGACAATGACGGTTTTGCGGACCTGTCGGTGAGCACCTTCGGGTCGGTTTTGCTTTTACACAACGAGAAAGGCAGCACCTTCAAGGACGAGGCCGGAACCGCCGGGATCAAACAGATGTATGTCTATGGCCTCACCTTCGTCGACTATGACCACGACGGGGACTTGGACCTCTACGCTTCAAGTACGGAATTCACAGCGGTGCGAACTACGAATTCTTCAGCCAGCGCCATGTGGCGGAATAATGGCAACAGTACGTTCACGAACGTAAGCGCGGATAGAGGATTCATCGTCCCATTTTCGGTTGTGAACGCAATCGGGACTGACTACAACAATGACCGAGCTGTTGATCTTGTCTCTGCAGACTGGTCTGGCGGAACGATATTGGAGAATCCACGGGAGGGGAAATTCCGGGCTTTGCATCCTTTCTCTAACCAACCTCCAGGCAATGACATCGCGGCCGTAGGCATTACTGCCCTGGATTTTGACCACGACGGTTGGATGGATGTTGCTCTTACCCGTCTTAGCACGCCAGCTCTCGTTCTTTGGCGAAACAACCAGGGCAAATCTTTTGAGCAGGCAAAGCTGCCGGAGACGAACTGGGTCCGCGCCTATGGCGTTGCAGCCTTCGATTACGACAACGACGGCTGGGTCGATCTCGTCGCTGTCGGAGAAACGAAAGAAGGCAAAGGCGAGGTACGGCTGTTCCGCAATCTGGGGCCTGATGGATTCAAAGATGTTACTGCCGACGTTGGCCTTGACAAGATTCAGCTTAAAGAGCCGCGCGCCATCATCACCGGCGACTACGATGGCGACGGCGCGACCGATCTCCTCATCACGCAAAATCATGGGCCTGCGGTGCTGCTGCGCAATGAAGGCGGGAATCAGAATCACTGGATGCGGCTCTCGCTCAAAGGATTGGCCGACAATAAATCCGCCATCGGCACGAAGGTCGAAGTTTTTTCGGGCGGGAACCGGCAGAAGTTTGAGATTGCAGGATCGAACGGATATCTGGGACAGAATTCCACCGACATCGTTGTAGGACTGGGCGATTCGAAAGACGCCGACATCGTGCGCATGCTGTGGCCGACGGGCGTTTTGCAGGATGAAATCAATGTCGCCGGCGACAAGCAACAGAACATCACCGAGATCGATCGTCGCGGCAGTTCCTGTCCGACGTTGTTTGTGTGGAACGGCGAGCGCTACGAATTTGTGGCGGACATGCTGGGCGCGGGCGTCGTAGGACACTGGGTTGGTCCGGGGCAGCGCGACATTCCGCGGCCCGTGGAGTACATCAAGATTGATCGGAGCATGATTCGGGAGAAGGAAAATTCCCATGTCTCGCAAAATCAGCGAGACATGGGGCACCCCACCGACACGGCGCAACACGATGATGGGGGTGCCCCATTTCTCCCCGATATTGGGAGAAGTGGAAAGCACGGCAGGCTCAGCTTCCGATTTATGGAGCCGCTGGAAGAGGCTGTGTACCTCGATCAGGTGCGCTTGCTGGCTGTGGATCATCCCGCGAATGTGGATGTCTATCCCAACGAATATTTTGCTTCGAATCCACCTTATCCACCATTCAAAGTCGTGGTGAGCCGTGATGCGCGTCCGCCGGTCGGGGCTTGGGATGAACATGGTCACAACGTTCTGCCCGATTTGATGGCGCATCGTTATTTCGGGGATTTTGCGGTGACGCAGTTTCTGGGATTTGCCAAACCGCATACTCTGACGCTCGATCTTGGCGAGGCCTACCGCGGCGGGCCGCTATGGCTGCTGTTGCATGGCGAGGTCGAATATTTTTCGGCGAACAGCATGTATGCTGCTTCGCAAGCGGGAGTTGTGGCGATTGCACCGTATGTTGAGGCGTTGGACGCCAATGGAAATTGGAAGCGCGTGATGGATGACATGGGCTTTCCTGCCGGCGGTCCGCGCACTATGACCGCCGATCTTACCGGCAAGCTTCCGGCCGGGACGCGGAGGATTCGCATCACGACGAATTTGCAGATTTATTGGGACAGCATTCTGATTGACCGCGCGGAACAGGGTCGTGCACGCAGGACGCGCTCGCGTGCGGACGGATCGCGGGAGATCTCTCGCCCCGCTGGAGAAAACCCGGGGCTTCGGGATGACGCCTCCAGTGGTTCTCCGGGAACCACAGCTTTGCGTCATGCTGAGCGGAGCCGTATTTCAGGCGTAGCCAAGGATCTCGCGAACATGAGAACCCAGGTGCACTTGACACCCGTTCCGTTGGTGCGCGCCGATCTTGAATTCCACGGATATCCATTCAAGATTGAGGGCACGCCTCCGGGCAACGTGCAATACGTTTATGAGAAAGTCAGCGCGACCGGGCCTTACACGCGTCCCTCTGGAACCTACACGCGCTATGGCGACGTGCTGCCGCTGCTGACCGCAACCGACGACAAGCTGGCAGTGTTTGGCTCGGGGGATGAAGTGCAGCTGGACTTCGATCCGGAGAATTTGCCTGCGTTGCCGCAAGGCTGGGTGCGCGATTATTTCTTTGCCGCTAACGGTTATGAGAAAGACATGGATTTTTATGCCGCAGAAGGGAACTATGTTGCGCCGCTGCCGTTTCTGAGTATGGGCGAATATCCATATACTCCAAGGAAAACGTTCCCGCTCGATGATGCACACGTGAATTATCTGCTGGAATACAATACGCGCCAGATGTCGGGAAATGAGCAGCGAGGATACTGGTTCGATTATGGGCCCAAATGAGTTTCGCTATCCCGCAGAGGTCTCTTTCGTCCCTCCGGGGCTTCCTTTATATTTTTCAATCGTAACCCGCGCCTTGCGCCGCCAGCAGCAGATGTGTGTCAGGGAAACGTTTTAACATTGACAGTTTTGCCACTTCCATAATTCAATAGCCGGACGCATGGAAAAAATCTCCGCGTCGTCCTCTGCTGCGCCCCGGCTCCGCCGCACCTTAACTCTTTGGGATTTGATTCTTTACGGCATCATCGTTATTCAGCCCGTGGCGCCCATGTCTGTGTTCGGCGTGCTCAGTGACACAGGTCACGGACATGTCGTCACAACGCTGCTCATTGCCATGGTTGCCATGCTGTTCACGGCATTCAGTTACGGTCGCATGGCGCGAGCGTATCCGAGCGCCGGTTCGGCGTTCACCTATGTGGGGCAGGAGATTAATCCGGCGCTCGGTTATGTCACGGGTTGGAGTATGGTCATGGACTACATTCTCAACCCGATGATTTGCATTATCTGGTGCAGCCAGCAGGCTTTTGTGTTTGCGCCAGGGATTCCTTATTGGGGTTGGGCGCTTTTTTTCGGAGCGGTTTTTACGTTCCTGAATCTTCAGGGCATTAAGACTTCAGCTCGCGTCAACACTCTGCTGGCGGCAGGAATGGGTGCGGTGGTGGCAATATTCTTTATGGTCGCAATCCGCTATATTACGGGCCATCCCCACGATGGCGCATCCTTCTTTACTCGCCCCTTTTACGATCCCCAGCTTTGGAATACTAAAGCGGTGCTGGGCGCCACTTCGATCGCGGTGCTGAGTTACATCGGGTTCGACGGCATCTCGACGCTCTCAGAAGAAGCGGAGAATCCGCGGCGCAACATTCTGCTGGCCACGGTTCTCACCTGTTTTGTTATCGGGATACTTTCCGCCCTCGAAGTTTACGCCGCCCAATTGATTTGGCCCGCGACCCAGCCTTTTCCAAACAGCGACACGGCATTTACTTTTGTCGCAGGCCGCGCCTGGAAACCAATGTTCGCAATCCTTGGCTTCACCCTGCTGATTGCGAACTTCGGCTCGGGGATGGGTGCGCAGATCGGCGCTGCCCGCTTGCTCTACGGCATGGGGCGGAGCGAGGCCCTGCCGCAGAAATTCTTCGGCACCGTCGACTCAAAGCGGCACGTGCCGCGCAATAACGTTCTTTTTGTCGGAGGCATCGCTCTGGCCGGGGCGTTGTTGGTGAGTGTCAATCTCTTCAGCTACGGGTTAGGGGCCGAGATGCTCAACTTCGGAGCACTCATTGCTTTCATGGGCGTAAACCTTGCGGCATTTGTGCGGTATTTTGTGCGCGAGGGGAAACACAATGCAGTGCCGCCACTTTTACTGACTGGGCTCATTATCGCCATGGTTCTCTGGCCGAGTTCGAATTGGACATTGTTAGCTGCCGCAGGAACCGCATTAGCGATCCTTGCCCTATGGGCGCCTCCGCTCGCGGGATTTACAATTTGTTTTTTTCTCTGGAAAAACTTAAGTTGGAAAGCCTGGATCGCTGGTAGCATTTGGATGGCCGTCGGAATCGCCTTCGGAGCTTGGAAGACGCACGGTTTCCGCGGAGATCTGGTGAACTTCGACCTTCCGCCTGAAGAAGAGTGACGATCTGCGTTCGGCGACTCGCAGGAATTTTGTAAACTTGCTAATCGGGAAATTAGTAATTTGATTTTAGAGGCACCCCATGCTTGGTTCTACGAACATCGTTGCTTTTGTTCCTACGAAAGATTCCGAGAAGGCGCGCGCCTTTTATGAGGGTGTGCTTGGGCTGCGCTTCGTGAAGGATGACGGCTTCGCCATGGTTTTGAATGCGAACGGGATCATGATCCGGGTCGCGAAGATGAAGGAGTTTACGCCCGCGCAGTCCACGATTCTAGGCTGGCAAGTTTCCGACATTGAGAACGTTGTGCGCGGTCTGCAAAAAAAGGGAGCGCACTTTGAGATCTTTGGGTTCTTCAAACAGGACGAACTCGGGATTTGGACCGCGCCGACGGGGGACAAAGTGGCGTGGTTCAAGGATCCGGATGGGAACATCCTTTCAGTTTCGCAGCACGTGTGAAGCGATTGTGTAATTTGGCAATCGGATAATCGAGTAAATTGAAAACCTCGGCCTCAGACGCAGTAACGCTCAAAGGCTTTCAATTTACAAAATTACTGATTACACAATTATTCAATCGTCTATTCCAAATTCCATCCGCTGACTTCTACTGCGGGCTTGGCCGTGCCCAACTCGCTGGCGCGGTAGGTTGCCGTGACTTCGCGCTTCTCGCCGGGCATCAGCGAAATGTAGTTGTCTTCCCAGACTACCGGCAGAATCTCGTCTCCCTTCGGACCTTTATCGACCTTCAGGCGTACGAAGAAGGCGAGGCTCTTGCTCGGATTCTGAAGAATCACGTGAGTAATTTCATCTTCACCTTTGCGTTCGCTACGGTCGGTAACTCTCAATTTAACTTTTGGTAATTGAGACAATGCGGTGTAGTCGGCATAGGACTCGGTAGGAGTCATCCACCATGTGGTTTTCGCCCAGTCCAGTGTTTCGGGTTTGGTCGAGAGCCAGTAGAGATTTGAGCCAGCAAGTTTGCCCGATGAATCTTCTAGCCGCAAAGAAACGAAATAGGTTGGACTCAAATCGGCGATTTCAGGCAAGGTGAAAATCTTCGCGGTACTGTCGGCGGGGGCGTCGACGGGATTGGATTGCGTGAACTTTTCGGTCATGTCGAGGTTGTAGATTTTCGTTGTCAGCTTTAACCCCTTGGCGTCCTCGTATTGGCTGCTGACCACCCAGATCGAATGATCGTCGTAGCCGTAGATGGGATGCAGCGCTTCCATGGCGCGTTTTGCGCCAAAATATCCGCCGCCGGGACACAGGTAATAATCATAGAGATGCCAGATCATGGAGGGCCAGGCGTTGTTGAGCATCCACTGAATCACGCCGGTAGCCTCGTATTTGTTGCGACTGTAGGCTTCGTACATGGCGCGCACGCCTTCGTATGTCTGCATTTGAGACTTCGTGGCGAAGTCCTGTACGTTGTCCGACTGCCCGTAGCGTTTGGCGAGCGCCTCGCTGAACACGCCGATAGTTTTAAATTCGCCGCCGCCGGCGTGATAGTTCCAGACGTCGTCGATCGGCCACATGTGATCTTTGCCCACCATTGCGCGGATGCTTTCGATCGGCGGAACGGCCGGTCCCATGCTGGTTTCGGTGTTGAAGCCATAGCCGCCACCGCAGCCTCCGGGATTGCACTGCTTGCGCCCCGGTTGCCCTTGTGGGGTGTCATCCTCCCAATATTCGGGCGCAACGTATTCGTAGGGGCCGGTCATCTTTACGCCGCTGTCGCCGGTCACGCTCGTCTTCTTTCCTGTGGCTGATGAGACTACAGGATTCGGCCAGAACAAATCTTTCTCGACGTCGAGATACATTTGTTCGACGTCGGGCGGCGGAGCATTGTCGCTGCCGTTGAGCCACATCACAAGGCTGGGATGGCTGCGAAGGCGATAGATCTGATCGCGCAGAGACTGTTTGGCGATTTCAAAATCCTGTGGCTGCCAGCGCGGCCAGCGCTCCCAAAAATCGCAGCAGCACCATCCGGCCATCACCAGAATGCCCTCATGATCGGCGAGGTCGAAGAATTCTTTGGTCTCGAGTTTGCCTTCGAGCCGGACCGTGTTCAGGCCCATATCGCGAACGTAGCGGAATTCATCGTGCAGGCGCCGCGAATTTTCGCGCAGCATCAGATCGGGCGTCCAACCGCCGCCGCGAATAAGAATATTTTTGCCGTTGATGTGGAAGGCGCGGCCGCCGACGGAATTGAGGTCGGAAGTAATTTCGCGAATACCGAACTCGCTCGTCGAATGATCGCTGACTGCGCCATTGGTCTCGAACTCCAGGGTGAGCGAATAGAGATTCGGCTTGCCCATTTGTGCCGGCCACCACAGGCGTGGATTCGAGAAGACAAGTTGCTGGAATTGATCAGGAGTGAAGGTGACGTCTTTCGATTCGTTGGGCGCGAGTTCTACATCCTGTTCGAACTTGACCGATTCAATTTGGCCTTTGAGTTTGCCATTGACCGGCTTATCGGTTCCGTTTCTCAGTTGCGCGGTTACCGTGAGCTTCGCCGTATCGTTCGCCGGTGGATTCAGTTTCGACACGACTGTGGGATAACGCAACGCCACTGGGCCGCTGTCGGTGACGTATACATCGCGCCACAGTCCCAGGTTCTTGTCGGGCGGCGCAGGATTCCAGTCGACGAAAGTAATGGCGAGATCATGCTCGGTGGGGGAATAAACCTGAACCGCGAGCACATTTTCTGCGCCGGGCTTGGCGGCGTCGGTAATGTTGAATTCGTAGGTGCGCCAGGCGCCGGCCACGTCCTCGGATTTGGCGATCTGCTTTCCGTTCAGGAAAATGTTCGCCCGATAATTGATGCCATCGAACTTCAACCAGACTGTTTTGCCTTTGTAGGAAGCCGGTAATGCGAACTGCTTGCGATACCACCAGGAGACCGCGTAAGGGCTGTCGGGCGCCATGGCGATGTTGGAAAAATTAGCGCCAATGGGATAGTTCATGCCGGCGAAATCGCGCAGGTTCATTCCAAAGATGGGATCGGGAAAAGTCTTGTCCTTCACCAGCGCTGCCACAATGGTGGTCGGCACGGTTGCTTGATGCCATCCTCTGGCCGAAAAAGCCGGCGTGGAGATGACTTCTCCTTTGGCCTCGACCTTCGCGGAGGTTTGCAGGGACCAGCCGTCATGCAACATCAGAAGAGGCTCCGCAACGTGCTTCGGCGGAGGGGTGCTTTGGGCGACCGCAGAGATTAAGAAAAATTGAGCTAGAGCAAAAACAGCGAAAAAAGAGAACGCAAGTCGCTTGCCTGAGTTCATGTTGCTCCTGTTCATTGCAGTTGGTGATTTGTCGGGAGACTAGTGCGAACAAATGTCTCCGAAGAATGGATAACATTTATATTAATACGTTTCAATAGCGGATTTTCGTGGGTGGGAACACTCTCGTGCGAGGGTGATCGGTGGTGCTTAGTTTGCAGGCGCTCCCTGCCAAGGCGTCGGGCTGCGCCCAACGGACAGCCGAGGGCAGCTGTCCCCACATTTCCTACATCAGAATTGTCATGGTGGGACTGGTTTATAATTAAAAACCCGGCTTACAACATTTGTGGAGTGAAAGAAGATGATTCGATTTTTGCAGACGCAGGGGCCCACCAAGAAGATCATTCTGAGCGGCATCCTGCTCGTGATTTGCGGCGCCATGGTAATTGCATTCATTCCTGGTGGCTTGACCGATGAACTGACGGGCCAACCGGGCAAGGGTGTGGTCGCGAAGGTGAATGGGTCCGATATCAGCGCTGATGAAATACGCCAAACCGCACGCCAGATGGCGCAGCAGGATGCGCAGCGTTATGGCGAGATGGCATCGAAGCTCATGCCCTTTCTGATTCAGCAGGAAACGGTGCGGGCGGTCGACCAAATGATCAACCGCCAAGCTTTGCTCACTGAGGCCGGCCGGATGGGGCTGCGCGTAACGCCGGAGGAGGTGAAGGACGAGCTGCAGCATGGACGTTACGCAGCCACGTTTTTCCCCGGCGGCAACTTTATCGGCCAGGCTGAGTACGAGGACATGTTGCAAAGGGCGGATCTGACGCCCATGAAGTTCGAACAGGAAGTCGGCCACGATATTTTGCTAACCAAGCTGCAGGCGCTTATTGCCGGAAGCACCAGCGTGAGCGATGCTGAAGTCCACGAACAGTTCATCAAAGAGAATTCGAAGGTCAAATTCGACTATGCAGTTTTGAAACAGGATGACATACGGAAAGGCCTGCACCCGACGGACGAAGAATTGAAGGCGTTTTACGAGAGCCACAAAGCAAGTTATGCCAACTCCATTCCAGAGAAGCGCAAAGTCAAGTACGCGCTCATTGAAACCGGTAAGGCCGCGGCCGATGTGCAGGTGACTCCGGAGGATTTGCGAACTTATTACGATCAGCACCGCGAGCAGTATCGAGTGCCCGAGCAAGTGAAAGTCAGTCATATCCTCATCAAAACGCCGCTGCCAGGGCCCGATGGCAAGGTGGATGAAAAAGGTGTAGCTGAGGCGCAACACAGAGCCGAAGATTTGCTGAAGCAGTTGAAGAATGGGGCCAAGCTAGAAGATCTGGCGCAAAAATATTCCGAAGATCCGGGCAGCGCGAAACAGGGTGGTTCGCTCGGCTGGATTGGCAGAGGGCAGACGGTGCCGGAGTTTGAGAAAGTTGCGTTCTCGCTGCCGAAGGGCCAGATCAGCGACCTGGTAAAGAGCAGTTATGGCTTTCACATCATCCGCGTGGACGATAAGCAGGAAGCGCATATGAAGACAATGGACGAAGTGAAGGCCGAGATCGAACCGGTCATCAAACATCAGAAGGGGCAGCAGATCGCGCAGCAGAAGGCGGACGGTCTGCTGAAACAAGCTCGGGCCGAGGGTTTGGACGCAGCGGCAGCGGCACAGAAAGTACCGGTGATCACTTCCGATTACTTCTCGCGTAAAGATGTGTTGCCGGGTCTGGGGCCGGCGACGCAATTTATGGATGCAGTGTTTAGCGAGCAGGAAAAGTCGCCGCCAGATGTGGCTCCAGCATCACAAGGCATCGTGGTGTTTCAATTGTTGGGAACAAAACCGGCCGCGACCCCTACGTTTGAAGAGATTCGCAGTCGCGTCGAAGAGGAATTCAAGAACGAGCGCTCTTCAACGTTGCTGTCGCAGAAAGCGCAGGAATTATCGGATCGCGCCAAGGCTGAGCACGATCTGAAGCGCGCTGCGAAAGAACTGGGCGCGACCATGAAGGCCAGCGATTTTGTTTTGCCCGACGGACAGGTGCCTGATGTCGGCTCGATGTCTGGGCAAGCCGCAGTGGCGTTCACGTTGAAGCAAGGCGAGATCAGCGGTCCAATCAACAGTGGGTCGAACGCTGTGGTGCTTCAGGTACTCGAAGACCAGAAGCCGTCGGAAGCTGAGTATGCCGCCAAGCGAGATCAGATCCGCGATCAACTGCTGTTGCAGAAACAGCAGGAAACATTTGGGCTTTTCGTTTCCAGCCTTGTCGACGAGATGACAAGATCGGGCAAGATCAAGAGAAACGAGGAAGAGATCAAAGCGTTGAGTCGAAGCGGCAGCGAGGAAGGAATGTAGCAGCGCTGCCATGCCCTTTCCGCGCGCCGCAGGTCTACTGTTGCATCCCACGTCGTTGCCCTCACGCGGCGGTATTGGCGATTTGGGGCCGGCCGCCTACCGATTCGTGGATTTTCTTGTCTCCGCCCGCCAGGGTCTCTGGCAGGTTTTGCCGCTGGGGTCGCTCGGCTATGGCAATTCGCCCTATTCTTCGACATCCGCCTTCGCCGGAAATCCTTTATTGATCAGCTTGGAGCGCCTTGCCGAATATGGCTGGATCGATCCTACGAAACTCGATTCCAGTTATCGAGAAGCCGCGCCCGTTTTTGGTGCGGTTGAATACGATCAGGTTTTCGCTCAGAAAATGCCTCTCTTGTTTGAGGCGGCACGGAACTTCCTGCGCTCGGCTTCAGGCGACGGGTTGCGGCGGTTTGAGGTTTTCAAGAAAGAAAATGCCTGGTGGCTGGACGACTTCGTTCTCTTTGACGCCCTCCGAGCTCAACAGAAGTTGAAAAGCTGGAATCACTGGCCGCATGATCTCGCGTATCGCGAGCCTGCTGCTTTGGACCAAGTTCGCCAGGAACTAGAAGACGATATGCGGATTCGAAGCGCGCTGCAGTTCGCGTTTTATGAACAGTGGCGTGCATTGCGGCGCTATTGTTCGGAGCGGAAAATCCGCGTGGTGGGTGATGTCGCGATCTTTATGAACTATGACAGTGCCGATGTATGGCGCAACCGGGAATTGTTCCGGTTGAAGGAAGATCTGGAACCGGAAGTCGTGGCGGGAGTTCCTCCCGACTTTTTCAGCAAGACGGGACAGCGCTGGGGAAATCCGCTTTATCGGTGGGACGTAATGAAAGAACGCGGCTATCGATGGTGGGTGCAACGTTTGCGTTGGGCGACCGAAAATTGTGACTACATCCGGCTGGATCACTTCCGCGGATTCGATCAGTTCTGGGAGATTCCCGCTGGCGAGGAAACGGCCGTGAACGGCCGCTGGGTTGACGGACCGCGCGACGATCTATTTCTGAAGCTTCGCGAGGAATTGGGCGGCTTGCCGTTTTTCGCGGAGGATCTCGGCTATATCACTCCTGAAGTGCATGCGCTGCGAGAGAGGTTGAAGATTCCCGGCATGGCCGTGTTGCAGTTCGGTTTCGGGGATGAAGGTGCTCACATGTATCTGCCGCATCGCGCGGCGGGCAAAGTCATTTACACCGGCACGCACGACAACGACACCGTTGCGGGTTGGTGGCAATCTGGAGCAACAAAAGACGAGCGCCGCAACGCCGAGGCCTATGTGGGACGTTGCGACGACGGCATCCATTGGGCTTTCATTCGCGCGGCACAGTGCTCAGCGGCCTGTTTGTGTATTATTCCGCTCCAGGATGTGCTGGGGCTTGGCAGCGAGGGACGGATGAACACTCCCAGTCAGAATGGCGGTAACTGGCGCTGGCGATTCGACCCGCAACAAATCAAAAGTGAACTGGCGGCGAAATTGGCCCATCTCGCCGAATTGAGCGATCGCCTTCCCAAGCCTTTCGTCGCGCTGGCGGACGAGCGTTTTGCCGCTTAACCTTTCCCATAAGCTTTTTTGCGAATTTCGACCTCGATTTTAGCCGGACCTCATTTCATCCAAACAAGGCTCGCAGTCTGCAAGAGACCGAAAGCGTGATCAACCCCAAATTGTGAACCCAATGTTACAGCCATTGAATTTTGCGCTTCCGCGCAGTTCGTGTATAGGAGGTACGGGAGTACTAGTGTGAACGAAGCGGCAGGCAACTCGACAACTGAAGCAATTATTGAAGCTGTGGGGGTGGAAAAATCGTACCCACAGGCGGACGGAACTCGTATTCAGGTTGTGGGACTCACGAATCTGTCCATCGAACCTGGGAAGATCGTTGCGTTGCTGGGGCCGTCAGGTTGCGGGAAATCCACACTGCTGAGAATATTGACCGGGCTTTCGCATCCGTCGTCAGGAACGCTTTTATGGCATGGCAAGCCCCTGGATGGCCAAATGCCCAACGTGGCCATTGTTTTTCAGAGTTTCGCGCTCTTTCCGTGGCTGACCGTGTTGGACAATGTAGAAGCTCCTTTGGAAGCGAAGGGAGTACCCGCCGTTGAACGGCGCAAACGGGCTCTGCGCACGCTGGATACGGTTGGTCTCGATGGCTTCGAAACGGCGTATCCCAAAGAACTTTCCGGCGGCATGAAGCAGCGTGTGGGATTTGCTCGCGCTCTCGTGGTGGAACCCGAAGTGTTGTTCATGGACGAACCTTTCTCCGCGCTCGACGTTCTTACCGCGGAAAACCTGAGAGGCGAACTGTTAGAACTCTGGCTAACTAAGAAGATGCCAGCCAGCGCCATTTTCATTGTCACGCACAATATCGAAGAGGCGGTGATGCTCGCCGACCGGGTAATGGTGCTGGGCAGGAATCCGGCGCGCATTCGGTCGGATTTCAACATCCGGCTAAAGCATCCGCGGGATCGCAAGTCTGCGCGCTTTGTGGAGTTGGTGGATTACATCTACAAGGTGATGACTGAACCGGAAGTTGAACATGCTTTGCCCGACGCCGAAACCACGGCGGAAATCATTCTGCCGACCGGAGGACTAACGAGAGATGCGTTGAAAAAGCAGGAAGGGCCCCTCCGCACGACGAAATATCAGATGCTGCCGCACGCCCGCGTGGGAGGCATCGCCGGCCTGCTGGAATTGTTGCATGACCATGGCGGACGCGAAGACTTGTTTCGCCTTGCCGAGGAACTGGTGATGGATGTTGAGGATTTGCTTCCGATTTTGGAGGCGTGCGTGGTGCTGGGTTTTGCATGGCTGAAAGAGGGAGACATGCAGATTACGCCGCAGGGCGTAGCTTTTGCCGAAGCCGACATTCAGCAGCGCAAAGTTTTGTTCCGGCAGGCTGCGCTCGAACATATCACCATCCTGAAACAAATCGACAGCGTATTGAAACGCAAGACCGACCATTCCATCGCCGACGAGTTTTTTCACGACATTCTCGACGAACACTTTGCCGAAGATGAAGTGCAACGCCAGTTCGAAACTGCAATGAATTGGGGCCGGTACGCGGAAATATTTGATTATGACCGCGACCAGGGGCGCCTGGTTCTAGCTGAATCTTCAGCGCCATCGCAGTCATCCGCGACACCTGTGATCGACACGCCAACTCAGAACTCAGCCCCAAAATCTTGAACAACGGCTGCGATGGAACCGTAGTTTCATGAAGAAATTAACCAGCATGCGCGGATTTTCGGCCTATCGAATCTGGGCGCAATTGCCTGGCCTTGAGATTTCATACTTGCCCGACTTGGTTATGTTCGGGGCGGGGATCGCATTATTTTATGGCGTGCTCGTGGTGGGGCGAAGTTGGCTGGGTCCGTTCACTCCGCAAGTGGAAATATCGCGGAGTCCGCTGGCACTGGTGCCCTACGCGGGATATTCTCTGCTGCGCATCACGATTGCGTATTTGTTGAGCCTTGCCTTTACGCTGGTCTACGGATACGTGGCCGCCTACAACCCGCGGGCAGAGCGGTTCATGATTCCATTACTAGATGTGTTGCAATCAATCCCAGTGCTCAGCTTTTTGCCTACGGTGATGCTCGCCATGGTTGCGTTGTTTCCTGGGAGACAGCTGGGAGTAGAAGCTGGCGCGATCTTGCTGATTTTCACCGGGCAGGTATGGAACATGGCGTTCAGCTTTTACGCTTCGCTGAAGAGTATCCCCAATGAGATGCGCGAAGCGGCCAAAGTTTACCGTTTCAGTTGGTGGCAGCGCTTCATCGAAATGGAACTGCCATTCTCCGCAATAGGGCTGGTGTGGAACTCGATGATGTCGGTGGCGGGCGGCTGGTTTTTCCTGATGGCCTGCGAGATGTTCGTGCTCGGTTCGCGCGACTTCCGCCTGCCCGGGTTGGGTTCGTATCTGCAAACTGCGGCCGGTGCGGGGGACACACGATCCATCCTGTGGGGAGTCGCCACCATGATCGCCGTGATCGTGCTGCTGGATCAATTCGTTTGGCGACCCGTGATTGCGTGGGCAGAAAAATTTAAGGTCGAGCAAGTGGAGAGCAGCGACGCTCCGCGCTCATGGGTGCTCGACCTGATTCGACATTCGCGCGGTCTGTCGCAGATTCGCAAAAAAACTGTGCGCCCGCTCGCCGAGCGACTCATGCTGCACTTTGCGCACAAGCAACCAAGCAATGACGCTGAACCGCGCAGCCCCTGGAAAATTTGGCTTATGCGGTTGCTCGTGATGCTTTTGCTGGCGGGGATCAGCTATGGAGTGGTGCGCGTCGTGATGATCCTGACCGGCCTGCACAAAACGGAATTGCAGCAAACCGGCATTGGCTTGGCCGCTACTTTTCTGCGCGTGAATCTTACGTTGTTGATTGGAGCCTTGTGGACCATTCCTGCGGGCGTAGCCATCGGCTTCAATCCCCGGCTGGCGCGGATCGCGCAGCCGCTGGCGCAGATCGCTGCATCGGTTCCCGCGACCGCCCTATTTCCAGTTGTGCTCTTATTGCTAATTCGAATAGGCGGCGGACTGGGCGTGGGATCGATTGTGCTTCTGCTGTTAGGGACGCAGTGGTACATACTTTTCAATGTGATTGCGGGGGCAATCGCGATCCCCACAGATCTAAAGGAGTGCTGCTCCGTCTTTCGCATGCAGGGGATTCAGCGCTGGAAAAAGCTGATTCTTCCGGGCATTTTTCCATATCTTGTCACGGGGATGGTGACGGCGTCGGGCGGGGCTTGGAATGCAAGCATTGTCGCGGAATATTTCCATTTCAAAGGCCACATCTACACCACGGTCGGACTGGGAGCAATTATTTCTCAGGCTAGCGACGAGAGCAATTCCAAGTTGCTGTTGGTTGCAACGGTAATGATGGCCGCCACAGTGGTGACCATCAATCGACTGGTATGGCGCAGACTCTATGCATTAGCGGAGACGAGATTCCGACTCGAGACGTGAGCGATGCGGATACTTCGGGATTCAGGAGTTTGCTGCGCTTCATTCTGGCGCGCGCAAACGCGTCGGGTCAGCAGGCAGAAGACAGGTCTGGGCAACATCTTTCAATGCCTCTTCTAAATTCTTTCCCAGCAGCGCAAGTTCCTCCGGCGTCATCAATTCCTGTAGGCGCTCAAAGAGCTGGCGTTCTTCTTTGCGAATGTGCGTAGACATGCACTCCGCGAATGCGGAAACATCGGTTGCAGACATAGCGTGGGCTTCCGCCTGGGCGAAGCTTTCACGCAGCAAGAAGTGATCGAGTAGTAACTCCTCTACCAAGGGAACCAATGCCGGGAAACGTCGCGCCGCCGGGAATAGTACGTTTTCTTCCGCCGCGAAATGAATTCGTATCTCATTTTGAAAATGCTGCGCGATTTCCGATTGCCATGTCGAAAGATCCGACTCGCCAATGGGCGCGGCTCGATCGATGCGAACGCACAGCACCAATGCACGTCGATGCTGATGAGAGAGCGGAATCAGATTTCGGTCGCGCAGCATGATCGGTTCATTTTCACTCAGGACTCGTACGTATAAGTCCGGGGACCGAAGGTTCTCCCTCGATTTCCACGCGGTCCGCGGCCGGGCGTACGGTAAGCCAGTCGGTGCGAACCCGCTGCCATTCCTGGATCAGCATCCCGTTAGCCTCGAAAAAGCTGCGAATGCGGTACCGTTCCCAGCCGGCCACTTCTTCCAGAATCGGCGCCAACACCGCGAGAGCGCTGGTGCTCAGTACTGTGCGTTTCGCGACTTGCGAAACGTCAGGCGACTCGGAGACGGCAATTGTGAGCCCGTCGCGCGAATTGATATGCAGCATGACATGAATGTCGGAACTGCCGTCGCCCGTATAGATCACATGGTCCGGACCGGCGACTTGCTGCAGAAGCAACTGATTCAGAACCGCGACCTTGCCATAGCCGGCCGTGGCGCGCACGATGGTGTCGATCTCACCCGTAGGCTTGTAGCGAAACTCTGTGCCATAGATGTGATCGGGCGGAACGATATCTTCAAGCGCGGAGAGAATGACCTCAACCGGCGCAGCCGATAGAACATAAAAATCGAACTGGTGGCCGTCGATGCCCGCATCGAGCAGCTGGTAAAGAAGCTTGATGTCTCCCTTGAGGCGAATTCGCTTGCCTACCTCGCGGAGATGTTCTTTGCGAACTTTGGCTTTGAACTCAGGATCATGCAGCAGCAGGTAGGCGAGTTCCGCGCCTTGTTGCACGAGATTAATCTTGGCCATCCCCTTGGCCTTGCGTTCGAATTCTTCCGTGGGAATGCCGACCAGTTCGGCGAGCACATAGCCAGAATCGTTGAAAGTGAGCGTCTGGTCGAAGTCACTCGCGAAAATGTAGCGTTTGAGAGGCTTGTCTGCCATATACGTATTCGATTCGCCGACCGCTCGAAAGCCCCATAAAAAGAATTGATTGGAATTATATGCCTCGCTGGTTAACTCGTTGTGAATAAACAGTCAAGTTTACGCGGCTCGCTGAATTCGAGCGCTGGCGCACTTGGAGCGATGAAGCCCGCCGTGACCTTAAGGGTGTAAGCGAGTGCCTTTACTAAATTCGTGGGCACGTTCAGAATAGAAGCTCGCGACAGGCTGCGAACTAGAAGTGGAGAATTGGAAAGAGGAGCCCTCATGGCAGTTGTGACAGGTGAACTGATCCGAGCGATGAATTACGTGGAGGATATGACGACAACCTTGCGACGTATTTGTATTTACATTCCCAACATGAGTACCGAAGAGAGGAAGCGATTGGCGGAGTCGCTGCGCGCTGCGGGAGCCGCCATTAATGCAGCGGTCGCGGACCTGGAAAAGGTGGAGAAGTAGGTGGGCCAAGTCCAGACGATTGCTATCATCGGCGCCGGGATTATGGGTCGTGGTATCGCGCACGCGGCAGCCCTCGGCGGGTATCGCACGGTGTTGGAAGATTTGCTGCCCGGGACTCTGCGCAAGGCAGAGACCGAAATTCGCGCCAACCTGGATAAGGC
>Ga0182024_10006755_pt1 | contig 25049 bp, 25 predicted proteins | sample P32metaG_FD_120480 | JGI IMG/M metagenome (GOLD analysis project Ga0182024, IMG submission 120480) | Permafrost microbial communities from Stordalen Mire, Sweden - P3-2 metaG (Illumina Assembly) | ecosystem: Environmental > Terrestrial > Soil > Wetlands > Permafrost | place: Sweden: Stordalen...
ATTCCGGATGAAAGAAGCGCGCGAGGGGAGGAAAACCTAGGCTGACCGAAAAGGAAAACTCATCCCGAGGGGTGAGGACTTATCTGGCCACCAGCGGGGACTTCAAACCGGCCACGGACATCGCCTACCGTCTTTTCCCCGGCCCCCTCCCCGAACCTCGCTATCAGCGCGCTGACCAGGGCCCCCAGCGTGAAGGGATCGACGACCATGTTGCTCACCTCCTGGGACTGTGCAGAAGTCACAGTATTCGACAGCGCCCTATACGCGCTGAGGAACCGCCGAACCACATGCTCGATCAGGTTCTATTGCCCTCTGCAGTGGTCTAATGTTGGCTGCGACATCGATCCCCGCACCACATGCGTTGTCGCCCTGCGAGAGGTCGACCACACCCCACGCATGTGGGCTGGTGCGATTCCCGCTCCTGGAGGTACCGGAAAAGCAAGACTCGGGGATCGTCGGGGCGCGACTGCTCCGCCAGCTCCTGAGCGCTTCCGTGGCATGCCGAATCGCCAATTCGGTGAGGTCCGTCTTGCGCGTCGAGCGTGGTCGGGCTCTCTCGGAGATGTACCGCTCGATGCTCCGGCGATGAAGCCCCGATCGTCGACCCAGCTCTGATCGGTCCAGCGTCGCAAGCACCGGGAGGACCAGCAAGGTCCACTCATCCCGAGAGGGATCGGTGTACTCGGTGCGATATTCGTCCGGACCTGCAACGACATCACTCAGGCGATCGTCGAGCCGGTTGCCCTCCTTACCAATCCGAGCCACCGTGGGCAATCCTTCGACCGGTCGCCGCAAGAGCCCACCGCTGGGTCTGTGCCTGAACCGCTGACCCGTCCACAGTCCGGCTCCCCGTCAGGCAAGGCTCAATAAATACTTTGGAGATCAACGCTCGTAGCTCCACTTTTGAATGCTGGCGGCTTCCGATCGGGTCTCACGTTCTTGCGCCGTGTCGCACGCGTTCCCGATTTGGTATTTCCATGGCTGAGGCTGCAATACGCGTGATTTCCGAAAGGCTGCAAACCCTTATCTAAGAGGATGACGCGGCGTCCAAACCTTATGTGCCTAGCGTGATTCCACACTTGCGCCACGTCCGCCCTTGTCACGACTATGTCGAGCCGAACCAAATCAGTCTGTGACTTCAGTACACTCCACAGTTTATCTGCCGCCCAATGAAGGTCGGGTTCGCTTTGCCTCGACAACTGCTAGATACTTCCCGTCGGTGCCGGGAAGGGCGTAGTCGGTAAGGCCGTCCGGCTCTCCTATTGATCCGACCTCGAATTCAGTTTCGAAGTCGAGATCTGGTGTGTACCAGCCTGCTACCGCCAGCATGGCGTCAATCCGGCGACGTGTCTCGGATTCGGTGGGATCGCGCCTCACGCTGACCGTTCTGCTGGCTGGCTTCTCGCATGAACGCTAGTTGCCGAGCGATCCTTGGTGCTGATGGATCGCGGCCGCGGGTTGTGGTTGATCTAGACAAAGCCAGTAAGTGTGAAGGATTGGCTTCTTCTTGTCAATACGCCGTCCCAATCTTGATCGTCAGGAGCGCGATCTGGGTTCCGATTCGATGGCAAATGCGGGTTTGCGGCGTTCGGACAGCCACTATCTCCTATCCTCGCAATTGGAAGTGGGCGCTACCGGGCTCGAAGCTCAAACCGCTTTTGCGGCGTTTCCGAGCCCCTTATCTCATATCCCCTCCCGCGATTGTGGGAGCTGGTGGCTCGAACCTCAGGCTCAGACACAAAGCCAAAGCAGACGCAGCCCACCGAGTCGAGCCATACCGCTGAGTGTCGTCGTCGGGCACATGGCCCGCGGTAGCAGACGCCCAAGGGGATCTTCGGGTTGATAGCCCGAAGATCTCTTACCGCACTGTCGGGTTCCCGAGAGTCGGAGGCCGTCGCTTGAAAATACTTCGACTTTGGCAAATACCCATCCAGTTTCACCGAAGACCTGTCCCCGTTAAACCATTGCGACGACTGTTGATTCGCTCTCCCTCACGGGATCCTCATCCGGTCCATCAAGGCGCGAGCGTCGTTGGCGAGGCAGCAGAGGTCGACCGAGCAACCAAATTGCCGAGCAGCCTGGCGGAGAACCCGAGCAAGAACGCAACGCCAAGACTCGCCACTTGTGTCTTGGGAACGAATGCCTGATTCCACCCAATATGATTACTTATCGACGAACCAAGAACCTTTGTGACGTTCAGAAACGAAATGAGGTAGAGGCCCCCGACCGCAGCGAGAGCCCCTGCGAGTGGCGCCAGAAAGAGCGTCGACCAGAAGAGAGGGTCGTTGCTCTTCTTATCCCGTTCGTATACGAGTTGCCAGAGCCGCTGCAACAAGCCACCGAAGGCGCCAAAGAGCATGACAATGCCCGCGTTGTTGAAGAATTCAAGCAATACAACTGCGGTTAGCCCAAAGATGAGCACGAGCTCGGTCTTGCGGTGCCACATAATGTCCAAGTCCATTCCATCGCCTTCATAAGTCAAGGCGAGCGCTTGACCAAGAAGAGCACGGTTCTGGTCGCGTGAATGGAAGGACGATTGTGAGGTAGCTACCCACGCATGCGGAGCAAGGAGTCGTGCCATCAAGGATGTGGACGATTTCGGTGTTGGCACCAAGACCTTGTCGATGGTCTTTCCCAAGGCGACTTGCTCAGATCCAGTGCCGTATTGCGTGAGCCATTGGCGAGCGACGGTCAGGCGGGCCGTCACCTCATCGTCAGTCAGAAGGTTTGGTACGTAAAGTTGCGCCGTTGAAAGCCTTCTGATGGATTCGACTTCGACACTTCCGGACCAGCCAAATGATTCAGCAAGAGTGCGAGACCGAAGCCGAGCCTCTAATGTGACGGCGTCTGCGTTCGGCCTCGGATGAAACCTCAATAGCTCGTCGAGAGCCTTCGCTGAACTCTGCTGAACATCTATCGGAGCGCCTTTGCACTCGCGATGTGCCAATGCCCTTACGTCAGCTACATCAGCGAGAAGCTGGGCGCGGAGCGGACACGCTATGTATCGCCATCTTGCCCAAGAAGTGAAGAAGAAGTACCCGATAACTACCCCAAGGACAGCCGATTCTCCAACGTCGAGCATGATCGCGCTTCCCCTTATCGTGAACCGTGAACTGCACTTCACACGCTACTTGAATCCATTGGGTCTGCCCCAGGTTTAGTTGACTCCCTGACTTAACTGAATTGGGGGCAGACCCTTCCGCAATTCCGAAGTTAGTGGGGTCTCACCGGATCAGGTGCCACAGCTCAGCTGCTGTTACGCAGCGCCCCCACGTCGAGACGTGCGGCGTGAGCTTTGCCGATCGGATCGTCGAGGCATGGACCTTGGAGCAATCGGCGGCCTCCATGATCTCGGCGAGCTTCACGGTCGCCAGGCGTGGAAGGATCGGCGACACAGCTCCGGGTCGCCTACGACCCGGGCGGCGGTGGCCGCACCACGACGAGGTAGTGCTTCGAACGACAGCCCGACCTTTGGAGTCTCAACTCGAAGGACAGTGTTGCTAGCACGCAGGATGGTTAGAGGCGTACCTCGCGATCTTTTCCGAGATCAGGTCGATCGATTGACTCGACATCCTGGTTGTTGTTTCGATCAAAGGGCGCCATCTTGATGCGTCATTTCCAGAGACAACGCGAACGGCGTCAACTTTTCGCACCGCGTGCACTGGGTGTTTCACAAGTCGCCCCCAAAAGACAACAATCGGCACAACTGGGGCGTCAGGTGCATCTCTGTGCAATAGGGCAGTGATTCTTCCAGAGTTGCTCGTGGCTTGGTCAGTTGCATAGCGAACTGACTTAACCAATCGAATGGCACTGAGATCGAGGGAGCGAGAGACGTACTTGGATTCCACGACGAGAACTCCATATGGTCCCACTGCAACGTGGTCGATGTCGACTTGCCATGGGTTGTCTTGTGGGCCTTCTTGAAAGACCAAATTGTGGAATAGCCGCCAAGCTGGTCCGAGCGCGAGGAGTTCTCTCTCCGTCCATCGCTCTGCACTTGCACCCATAAATGATGAGGCTCCGCCGGTTACAACTGCTGCGAAATACCAGATCACTCCCAAGAAGGCAGCGATAAAGAATCCCAGCAAGAAGGCGGCCACGCTGCGGTTCGTGTGGATTCCCATCGTTCGCAACGCGGCCGGAAGGCCGACGAGCATTGCAACAAGGAAAGCGATCGTTGCAATGGTGATCAACACAACAGGTGGAGCGAACATCAGAGTACGGACTCGGCGCCACCCCTCTTTCTTCGGACCTGAGCCTGCTCTCTTCATCGATGCCATCATGCCCAGATCGAGCTCAGCAGATCCAGCATTGTCTACGGCCTACCTTTTCCTGGGTGAAGGGATCGCTTCGACCTAAGACCGCGGAACTTCCGCATTTCTCGTCCGGAATGACGACTAGCTCGCGAGGTCGACCCCTTTCCAGACTGGCTCGCGCTATTTGGCCTAGAACTCCGATCTTGGATCTTCGGGTTCAGAACCCGAAGGTACGTGGCGGCATCCCGAGTCCGCGCAAGACAATTCTCCCATTTGCAAGCCAGAATGAGAGCGCTACTGTGCGCATTCGGTGTAACAACACAGCCGGACTGAGAAGCAGGTGTCGAATTGGCCCTCGCCGATCTACGCGTCATCAGTTCTGTCCGGGTGTCAGTCGAATGATTCGGCACATTCAAACATCGAGCTTGACGAGGCGATGCAGAAGCCTCGACGGCGCCAAGTACGCGTGAGCCCGATCACATGATTCACTGGAACGGTCGTCACCTACAGAGTACGATTGCGCAAATGCCAACGAATGATGAGTCCATGCTTCCTGACAGCGATGAGTTGACCGGTTCGCCGGCGCCAAACCCGCACCTGCAGCGCGCAATACTCAGCGTCGAAGCTGAGCGATCGGATAGCGGCGATCTGCTTTGGTCGGACTTCAGCAGCCACCAGCAGACCTAGTAAGAAGGAGGCGACGGAGGATCTTGTGAGCACTCCGACTTTCTGCCAGGACATCGTTCGAGTGGTTCGCAGTCACCCGTAGGTTGAAAGTGGACACCTCTACGATTCAGACGTTTGTGCTCAAGGTCGCCAGCCGCTGCAATCTTGCTTGCGATTACTGCTACATGTACGAGTCTGCAGATCAGAGTTGGAGGCGGCAGCCTCCGAAAATGGCAAGAGACGTAGTCGAGACATTCTGTGAACGCTTGCAACATTACGTTCGAAAACGATCCTTATCTAGGGTGCTGGTTGTCGCTCACGGAGGTGAGCCACTCCTATTTGGGGCAAGCAACCTTGAGCATTTATTCAGAACCACAAGGCTTGCAATGGATCGCGTCGGATGCCGCCTGGATCTTGGGATTCAAACCAATGGGCTGCTAGTCACGCCCGAAATCGTCCAAGTCCTTCAGCGGTTCGGCGTACGGGCGGGCGTCAGCATCGATGGCCCGAAAGCTGTGAACGATTTGCATAGGGTTGACCGAAGGGGCAGAGGATCGTTTGATCGCGTTGTTAAGGGAATTTCTGCCCTCCGGAACCCAATCTCAGGCGACTCCGTGTTCGGCGGAGTGTTGAGTGTCGCCAACCCGAACATCTCGCCAAGAGATACCCTGAATTTCTTCTCCGACCTCGGAACTCCATCGGTGGATTTTCTTCTTCCAGATTTCAACTACGACACGATTCCCGAATCTCTCGCTTCCGGACGCATCGGTGATTGGTTAGTTGAGTTGTTTGAGATCTGGTATTCGGGCTACCCGGATCTTGACATTCGGATCTTCCATACGATTATGAAGCTGTTCCTTGGGGGTACCTACGGGTACGACGCTTTCGGATCGAGGGGAAGGGGGGTCGTGATTGTTGAATCGGACGGATCGTACGAAGGACTCGACGTCCTGAAAACCTCATACGAAGGGGCTGGGAAGACTGGACTCTCAGTTTCAAATACCCCGATCGATGCGCTGGAGGATCTGCCGATTGTGAGAGCCCTCAGTGAAAAGGCCTCCTCGGCATCGGCTGAATGTATAAGATGCGAGTTCTTTGGCGCTTGTGGCGGAGGTTATCTGCCTCATCGATACTCCTCAAAACACAAGTTTGACGCGCCTTCGGTTTACTGTTCCGACTTAAAACTCCTCTTCCGAACAATTCGATCAACGGTTGGGAATGATGGAGAGAATCTCTCAAGAGCAGATAAGTGCGAAGGCTATGGCTAGCGAGACAGCAGACCTTGTCAAACTGGCAACGTTGGACGATGAATCGACGTTCTATGCATCTGAGCGAGAAAAGCAGGCTTGGGAACGCTGCAGGTCCTCACTCCAAGCGACGCAGAGCACTGGGTATGGAATTGTCGATTTAGTGAACAAGGTATGTGCCAGTGACGTTGCGCAGTTTCAGAGATCCTTAGCATCGTGCGAAATCCTTGATCTGTATCTGGTTGGACTATCTCGCGCAATTCGCGGCCGGTGTGGTCCGGATATCGAGCACCGCGCAAACCTCGTAGCCCAACTGTTTGCCGAATCGTGGGAACCAAGCCTCTTTGGACAGCTCGACGACACTTACGCAATCAAGGCACGCGTTGACGATATTGTCTCACTACCGATGACTGCCGAATCAGTTACGAGCAACCAGGTGACACAGGGCACTTGGACGCACCGGCTGATTGCGCGCGGGGATCTGGGCAAAGTTTCGAGTGCATCCTTGACTGAACTCGGTCCGGTTATCTACTGCGCGCCACAGCAGCCGTCCCGCACGGGTGACGAGTTTCAGCTGAATAGAACTACGCTTAATGAAATCGGGGTCCTGATTGATCTATCTGCAACCGGAGACGCCTTTTTAAAACTTATGACGCTCATGCCTTTGGCCCGGATGCTGATTCGAACGATTTTGGTGTGCCCGCGACACCCCTCCTACCGACAAGGCGGCTCCACGTCGGCCTTTCCTGGACTTTGTTGGATAGATTCAGATCCTGCAGCGACGCCCTCGAGTGAGGTGCGCTACCAGATTCTTCAGTTAGCGCACGAAGCAATTCACTCCAAGCTGAATCTCCTTGAGCGATCCACAAACATATCCGGGGACGGGCAGATTGAAATCTATTCGCCTTGGCGGCAAACACGTCGGCCATTGCGACAAGTGGTGCACGCCGCTGCAACGTTCAGCGTTATGTCTCAGGCAAGCTGTCGGCTTCTCCAGTTGGAGGATGCCATTTCGGCTGACGCGGAGAGTGTAGATTTTGCGTCAATAAACACCCTAAAATCCTTGGATCTGGTTCTCAGTGAGCTGAGCGGAGCGGAGCAAGATGTAGAGGACGCGACGTTGATAGTCCAAGGGGCTAAAGACGCCTTGACCAACGCCGTTCGTGCCGTTTCCTAAATTGGATGGCTTCAACTGAGGATCAGTTCCATCCGCCCGACAGCCATCTGTACGAGTACTCCCTTTTGAAGTGAGTCTCCCAATCGCCAGATTGGAGTGTTGGTTATGATTGCGGGGTGCCCAGCTCCGAGGATTGTCGCGAGGTATGGCGATTGATTGATTCCGGTGATCATCTGGACGGGGCATGGCGTCGCCTAGTCCGAGTTGGTGCTGATTGTGCATACAAGCCTCGGTCGACATTGGGAGCCGAGCGAGTAGATGCCTCAACTGCACGGGTGTATGTTCGGAGTTTGGAGCTGGTGGATTCTCGGGGACGCTCGTCTGCAGTGGACGTAACCATTCGAAGAACTGTGGCGCTTGATTCGATCAAATCAGACCACTGTGCCCTTCGTGAGTACGCCGCTGTGCTTTCTGCCTACGAGCTCCATGAGGCCTCGGAATGGTTTCGATTTGGTGGACTACATGTATTTGATGCGCACAAGAACGGGGACGAATTTGGGCAGTTCGATTGGGATAGGTTCGCATCGTTGGCCGAAGATCCTTGACGCAAAGTGGAATTGTGATAAGTCAAGTGCTTATCCCCACCCTCGGTTTTGTTGCCGGTCTCGCTGTGGGCGCCTTGAGCTTCCTGGGACTGGAACGTCAAGGAAAGCGTGCGTCGCGAGAAAGCAGTATTGGTCGAGAGTTCCAGCGAAAAGATCGGGCGGAGGATAGGCGCCGGGATGCCGATGCGGCAAGGCAGGGTCTTCTCTCAGATTTACAGATGAGAATGGCCGATTTTGTAACAACGTTGTTGCTAACGCCCTCAACCGAACCAAATGGATCCCTCAGCGAGAAGGAACGCCAAAAATTAGGCGATCCGCGAAACCCTGAGACGTACTTTGTCAATAATCAACTGCAAATCTTGATCCTAACTGCGCGATTGAATGACCCGAAGTTGAGCAATCTAACGCGCGGCTTGCTCGGACTAGCCGGACCGAATCCACCCACAACGCTACCCGAACTTCAGGTCACTTCCTCCTTGGTGGATCGAGATGCATTGAGAGCCGACTTTAAGCGTCTAAATAAGCACATCGGAGATATGATCAATTGTTGAGATCAACCAGAACTCCGAGTATTGACGGCTATTCACAGTTCGCCGAGACTGGGCGCGCCAACGCATTTTCTGTCACAAAGCACGGTCTAATCTGTTATCGACTCCCCCTAGAGCGCGCGCTGGAAGACTGCAATTGTCAGAAACGTCGAGAGGCGGGACCTCGTTCATCAGTCCGCCTCTTGTGAGCATTTCGATTGCCAATTCCGCCACCTCTGAACAACTCAACTGGAGCGAGGAAGCGCAGAGAGCTGTTCGGCCTGTAGCGGTTGTACTCGAGCCGTCACCGAGAGGGCTTTGGGCACCCGCCGCTGCTTGAGTTTCCGGGGACTGTGGCTGTAGCGTTCGTGACCTGCTTCGGGTCGTCAGCCCGAAGGTCTTGGTCGACCTCTTGACCGCCAGGCGCTTACGGGCATGAATTACGTCCTGCGTACGACCTGCGCTGCTCGCGGTTTCCGCAGACCAGAGGGTATTTTCAACTGTCCGCATGGCCTCGGCCAGGGTGGCGTCGACCGCCCCGTTGATGGCCACGATGCCCCCGAAGGCCGAGGTCGGGTCGCACTCGAGGGCCCGCACGTAGGCCATCACCAGATCGTCGGCCACGGCCGCCCCGCAGGGGTTGGCGTGCTTGTGCGCGCTAATTGCTGCTGGAAATCGTTGCCACGCGGGGATAGCGCGGGGATGAACCTTCAGCGTCCCGTCGTGGGGGAGACCCACCTTCCTCCGTATGCTTCCGAGTTGTATGACGGAAGGACGTCGTTGACAATTCGATTGCCGCTAGTTACGAGCTTCCCCCGTTTACTCGGTGCACGCACCAAGGATCCCGAAATGGTCGACCAACGTGTTCAACGCCTGGTCCATTCGAGGATCAATCAGCCGGCTCAAACTTTGCCCGATGGACCTGGCTAGGCCTGACGACGAAGTAATCGTGAATTATCCAATGAGAAGGCGGGGCGACGACCCATTCCAGATCACGGATCTAGGCTTCGCTGCTCCAAGGCCCAGAACGCCTGCTGTGCGGACACGGTCATCGGACCCGGTGCATCGAGGCGCTGGTTATCAATCCTTCCTAGGGGCTGAACCCCACGCGTGGAGGCGGTCAAGAAACCCTCGGTTGCGGAGGCTAACTGCTCCATCGGGATGGCTCTCTCAGTTGCCCCAGTCGACTCAAGGATGAGCTCCCGGGTGACGCCCGGCAAACAACCCGCGCTCAGAGGTGGCGTTACAAGCTCTCCCTTGATCACAACAAATACATTCGAGCCGCCTCCTTCGCAAAGCTCACCCTTGGTGTTAGCCAGCAACACCTCGCTGGCCGCATTGTCGTTGGCGTGCTTGATTGCCAAGACATTTTCAATATATGAAATTGTTTTTAGGCCTGTTGTTCGCCCTCGGTCATTCCTACACCAGGGCGCTATTACCACGTTAGCGGTTGCTCCCCGGGCGATCCGAGATGTGGATCCAATCAATACAGTTGGCTCACTTAAGACCCTTGCCGACCCCATAGTCGATTGGCCCGCTGTCACCGTCAAACGAATGTGGTCTGCTCGTCCAGCGTTGACCGCCAAGACCAGCGACATAGCGCTCTTCAATTCCTCGTCTGTGGAACCTAGCGGGATGTCTAGCGCCTCGCACGTTCGCCGGAGTCGGCGGAGATGTCTTGTAATGGCGAATGGCTGACTTCGGACTACCGGAATGGATTCGAACGTTCCGTCACCAACGATAAGCCCATGATCAAGAACTGACACGTGAGCGTGTTCAGTGGGCGTCAACTGTCCGTTCAACCATATGTGCCCACCGACCTCAACCGGTGCATCGAGTTCTTGAGCACCAGACTCCACAGTCTCCATAGTCACCTCTCTCGCTGCGTAGTTACCAACTTCGGCCGGGTTACCCTTCGCAGTCGTACAAGGACGATGCTGATGTTGTCCGGAGTGCCCTCACAAGTGATAGCAAGCGGAAATTGAACCACTCTTTCAACCAGGCGACGATCCGAGTCGCGCCGCCCAGGAGTATCTACTTGTTCCCAAACATCTTTGAGCAACGGATGAAGCGATAGATCGCGCGGGAGGTCCTCTGAAATGCTCAGCCCCAAGTTCCTTGGTAGACCGTCTGTGCACAGGACGAACGTGGCGTCCTCGACTACTCTCGCAACCGGCTCAACCTCGAAGGTGCCGCGACGACCGCCTCCGAGACAGGCTGCCAGTTCACCGTTGGGACCAACTTGCGGGCGAAGTCGCGTCGACGCCCATTCGAGCATCGGGCTACCCTCACTGGACGCCAATCTCATCATGAGGCAGTCGCCCGCAATAAAACCTAGTAGTGCAAGCGAGCCTCCCGGATCTCCTCCACTTATGGCGATCAATCCGCTAGCAGTAACGCCGCGCGGGCTTTCTCCACCCGCCCTATCGTCCTTACTCAGTTCCACCAATTCGTCTTCAATCAGCGTAAGCATCGCCACGGCCTCATCTTCATCATGGCAGTTCATGGCTGCGTCACGAAGCCGATTAGCAACTAATCGCCCTGCTTCTCGCGCGGCTGCATGTCCCCCAAGGCCATCAACTACCGCGACACAAAATTGGTCCATCTCCGTGTCACGGCTAAGGCGTTCGTGTCGGTACCCTACAGCGGGATTACTAGCGCCGTTGTCCGGTTGCTGGACGACGGCTGATCCAATGACTAATGCGTCCTCGTTGTGCAGATCGGAGCCTAGTGTTCCTTCGGCGCCGTGCGGGCTTCCGTGATGCGTCGCCCCGAATGCAGCAACCTCCCAGCCAGAATCGGCCGCTGGGAACGCTAGGCCCAACCACTTGCGCGCCAGCGCTTCTCCGTACAAATCGATCGGATCGACAATAACCTTCCCGCTGCGTCCAGGTTTCTTTTGCAGTGCTAGGAGCACCGAAAGTTCGGTCAACGCCAATACGACATGAGAGCTATTCACTTCTTGGCTCAGGATCGACCGGAGCTTATTCAATCCAGTCTCGTTCGGACCGTCTTCCTTTACTTGATACGCCAAGTCCATCAGCCTCTGAGGCGCAGTGCTTCCTAGCCGCTCGACCTTGAATCGACCAAACGGGGACGCGTAAGCGCTCCAGCCCAGGTCGAGATCTGACACCCATGGAATTCCAACGATTGCGACTTCCTTCACGGATTCAGCTTCGAGCCATGCTGCAACGACTTCAGGGAGGCAAACAAATTCGACACCATAAGTGTCGCAACGCTCTCGGATCTGCTTTACAAAGAATTGTGTCGTATTGCACGCAATCGCGAGCAGAGCGACATCGGTATTACACATTTCGTCGATCACCGGCTTCAACGCGCGCCAGACGTGCTCCGCCCTCTGGTCAAGCTCCATGGTCATGCCCAGCTCCGGCAGCGATGCCACGCGGACGGGAGGCATTGACGCGTCACCGACGTTCGAATCACCCAAAAGCGCACGTACATGACCATTGATGCGGTTCCACAAAGCAATCCCAGATTCAGGGGAGTTGCCCGTAATAAGCCCGATACCGCGGCGGCCCTGGAGATAAGGAGGTCGAGGTGGGGCGGATTGGTCAGTTACGGCGATCTCGCCCGACATTGCAACGTCCGCATCTAAGCTTGCAAATAGCTCATCAGCGCTGAACTCGACTGCCCAAGTCAGGTCACCTGCGTTTGTCATCACTGTTCCGGGTGTACCGAGGGGCGCCAGAAGGTCATAATCGAACACCTGCAGCACCCGACTTTGCAGGGCTCGGCCATCGATTTCATTCGGCTCCCAGGTCTCGAATGGATTGACTAATCCATACGCAAGACCAAACTGACGAAGTTCTTCATCTCCAAGACGAGCCGGCGATTCGGTAGAACCCACTAAGCGGGCCAAGGCCACGAGGTCGAGTCGTCGATCCCCCCGGCAGTGAGCGATTAGGAAGCGATCTCCAACATTAGTAGACACCCTCCCAAAGAACGATTTCATTTCGTCTCGCAGCGGTATGCCTACGTGGCCAAGGCGTTCCCGCTTCCGGGCTGCATCACGACAGCTACGCGCAGGAGAGTTGCGACTCAAGGCATACCACACGCTGCGATCGTCCAGAAAGGAGGCCACGCGCCGAACTGCGACGGGCGCATCCCGGTGACGATGCGCTGGAGATCGATCAACCATCGCGTTCCTACTCTCCCAAAACGTCAGCTCGCACCGGACTAGGTGTCCCGCGTGTACACGGCAAGTTCGGCACGTTCCCATGCCAAATTTGCGTGAGGAGTTCCTACGGCCACCGTAAAACTCACCCGCTCGCCCGACTGCACCCGAGATCGCACAAAGTCCGTAACGTCGAGATTCAAAACGCCGGTCTCGCCGGCAATCTTGCGTTCCTCCTCTCCTCTTGGCCACCTCTTGTACTCATTCACGAAGCTTGGGCCAGTGCAATCGAGGGGATCGTCCTCGCTCAAGTCTTGAAAGACCCAAATCGCCACGGGAAGTGACTCCGACGTATCCGAGGTCGCTGGCCCCACAAGCTTCGCCCGACGGAGTCGCAGAAGGGCCCGTTCGATCGACTTATTATCGCTTGGCAACTCCAGCGCCTGGGCTCGAATGCGCTTCCTACCGGGACTTGATCCGTCGTGAATCGCTGACCCACCACTATCTGGCAGCTTGGTGAGTAAGAGGGAGGTTGTCTGCTCGCCCGCTCGTGAACGCTGAAAGTCTGTTTCAACCTCCTCGACCGTTGCGTCCTCGTTACCCCAAAGACACATCAACTTGACTTGTGCGGCCTCCAGAGTGATGTCACTAGCGCAGATGAATCCGGACTCAAGAAGGGCAGCGCTAGTTTCGTAGATTCCAAGCTCAACCGGCCCAGTTCGACACTGGCTCACCGCGACCAGAATGACGCCCTTGGATCGAGCCTGCCGAAATAGCTCGATAAATTCTGGCTTGGTGGGGATATTTCCGCTACCGAATGCCTGAACTACGGCCGCCTTGAGACCAGGAGTGTCAAGCTGTCGCTTCACCATCTCCGTATCTTGAATTCCGGGAGAGATGAAGATGGGGAGGACGTTTGTATTTAAACGCTTACGAAGCGTAAACGTCTTCCCGGATTCGACCTTGCGGACGAGCACCTCGTTAACGACGATTCGATCGCCCGCGACTGCGAGAGGCTCGATGTTGGGGCTTTCGTACGCCTCGTATCCCCCGGTGTCTCGCTTTACCGTTCGATTCCCTCGGAATAGAGCGCCACCGAAGTACACGCATACCTCAGGAATAATTGGTAAACCGCTGAAAGCAGGATTGGCAAACTCAAGCGCAGTAAGCAGATTCTGGGTCGCATCATTTCTAACGCTCACCATTGCCGAGCGCTGTGCTCCGGTAAGGATCACGGGTTTAGTCAAGTTGCCTAGCATGTAGCTAAGGGCAGTAGCGGTGTACACCATTGTGTCGGTTCCGTGCAACACCACGAACCCTTCGTAGTCCTCGTAGTTATCCGCAATTGCCTGAGAAATCACCTGCCACTCGTTGGGCCCCACGTTGCACGAATCGAGAGGGGGGATGCCTTCAAATGCATCGATGCGAAAGTGTTCCTGAACGCGTCGCAACTCAGGTGTAGCTTCGAGAAGTTCTTTCCACGGAACAACGACCTGGGGACTCGCAGGATCCGGCTGCGTCGGCTTTGAGCCGATCGTTCCGCCGGTGTAGATGACAAGCACACCACGATTGTTACTCATGACGACAGTTCCTCTCGTTTGATTTCAGAAGTAAGGCCGGTTCGCAGGTTGCTCTGGTAGCTTCGATACAGTCCTTCAAGGCCACTCGGATCGACTTCGCCCACATAGTCGCTCATGATGCGTCTACTGACCCACTCAGTTCGGCTCTGAAAAGCCGCTTCGTGGTTCATTTGGCCGAGAACCCAGGCGAACTTCGTAAGTAAAGCGGCCTCTGTCATGTTGAATAGGGGAATCGCACCCGCGCGCAAAGCTGCGGCTGAGGGCTCATACCGATTCGGCTCTTCGATCGAGATCGGAAAACGGCTGCCGAGAACAACGGGAACGTCCTGATCGATTGCGCGCTCCACAAAGCCGACGAGCGAATACGGTTCGACTGTCGGAAGGTTCCCTGCACCAAGAGATTGAATGATTATGCCTTGGATGTCCCCGCTTTCGATCGTTGATTGCAAAAAGCGGTCCAGAACGCTAGCCCTGAGTCCCGGTACCTGCGGAATGAAGAGAATTCGGTCATCAAAATCAGCCCTAACCTCCAGCGGTTGGATCTCATCCGGGATTGAACGAACGACGCCATGATCAATGTCGAGTTTTTGGGTGACACGAGCTAAGGGGGGCCAGAACGGGGAATCAAACGCGTCGAACCGTCGGTCATCGACCTTTTGAGCCCGACAGGCGCGGAAAACTCTGTCTCCGAAGAGGATCACAACCTCTGGAAGACCGCGCCCTGCTGTCCCTGCGACCATGCACGCCCGTACCAGGTTGCTTCTGGCATCGCCATGAACGGCCTGGACTGTGGTTTGCGACGCAGTGAAGACGACGGGTCGATCAAGATGACTGCCCAGAGCGAACGCGACCGCCGACGAAGTGTACGCAAGGGTATCAGTGCCATGAGCTACGACAATCCCTTCAACATCGTCGCGGTCTAAGGTTTCCCCGATCGCTTCGCCGAGCCTTTTCCAGTGCTCGGGAGTAACGTTGGCGGAGTCCAACGCTTGTCCGAGGACTTCTAAGTATTCAACATTCGCGACGTCCCTGATCTCGCCGAAGTGCTGGAGAATCTCGTCCGCGGTCCCGGCAGGCAACACCTTTCCCGATTTTCGGTCGGGCAGCATTCCGATGGTTCCGCCAGTGTTAATCAGAACCACCCGCGGCAACGTCACGGAGCGGCGTCGACGAGAATCCTTTGTTGAACCCCTCAGTAACTCAATCTGGGATCGAAGCTGTCGAGACCAATCAGCACCAAACAGCCTCGTTGTCATGGGAGATCGGGTACGCAGCATTCCTTCTTGATCGCGACGACCTAGGCCCGACCATCTGAGCAGTTGATGAGCCACAGCCGTTGGGTCAAACTCAACTGCGCGTTGCCGTGCCAGGTCTAGATAGACCCATAAAGCTTCTATTGTTGTTTTCCGCGGATCCGGATCTGCAGCCGTCGCGAGGCCCTGGGCATATCCCATGAGATACTGCTGCGGATAAGCGAGAAAGTTTGGTGGAACGTCGGAACGACGCGCTTCATCAACCAACCGAAGGAGCCGTCGGTCCAGATCGGCGAGACTTGCATCCAACTTATAGCGAATCATGGAATCACACAGCCACGTGCACGCCTGGGGATAGCCTCCTGAAAATTCGAGTGCTTTCCATGCGAGCGTCGGCGCTTGGTCGCTGAGATCCTCGGGAAACCCGGCGACGAGAGCCATCTGACTACTGTTGTCGTTCACGAAGTCATCGAGCCACAGGATGTCGTCTCCCACGGCGAAGTCAGATAACAAACTCCCTTCCTGTACAAGATGCGTCGGGGGGCGCACTCCGATTAGGAGGAAGTGTGGAACGACGACCCCTTGCCACGTACCGTCCGTGAGCTCACGAAGAGCTGCAAAGAGTGCCTGACCAGTTGGGTCGGTAGCTACCGCATCAACCTCATCCAGCACAACCAATGGACGAGTGGCGGCTCCATTTTTACTGGCCCACATGACGGCGAGGTCGCGAAGGCTAAGGGGCTGACGGCTCCTAGTAGTACTTTTGATCTTAACCTGTCGCGCTATTTCACTAACAACGAGGCTCAGCAGATCTGGCCCCTGTGTTCTTCCTATGAGAGTCGTCAAGTCGATCCAAGCCGTAGACGTTCCCGCCTTACGTTGATCTGAGACCTGCTTGACCGCGAGGCTCGAACGCCCCGACATACGGCTGCCCTGTATAAATGTAAGGGCGAGGTCTTTATTGTGAACCCGGAGATCAACCAAGTCGTCCGCAGATCGGCTGACATAGACATGTCGAGCTGGATCCAACGCATTGTGGAGAGAAAAACGTTTCGTCATTGCCCCGAGCTTTCAACGAGGTGCTCGGTCCTTCGCGCCGAATTGAACGCGTCGAGGAGTAATCGGCGTAGATCCTCGCCGATTTCCTCGTGGACTAAAAAAGGCACCCAAGAATCGTCTCCGATGGACAATCCATATTGTTTGACCAAACCCTTTAACAGGAGCTGATTCGGATTAGATATCGAGACTCGACCAGCGCTCAACCATTCGGTAAGCGTTTCCTCACATCGGTCAACTCTGTACCTTGCGGCCCTCGCAAAACGAGCAAACTGGCCTCTTAGGGCCAACCATCCTGTCTCACCTGGTTGAAGCAACGAATTGGCCGGGACGAAACTTCCACGAACTCGGGCACTCTCGAAGAGCTCGCTTACAAGTTTGGGCTGGCCACAAAGCAACTCGGTTTCGGCCCTCACCGCGTCCCATTCGAGGAACCGCAATTCCCCAGCAGCCTGCCAGAGTTCAAAGAGGGCGCAACTCTCGGGCACCGTAAAATATAGAAGGGGGTAAGAAGGACGGATCGCGGACGAGATCAAGTCTTCGCGAGATTCACTAACTACTGTTCCCGCAACGAGGAGAAGAGCGCTTTCGATGCCCGGGTAATCCCATCGATTTGTCTGAACTTCTCGCATCAAACGAACGAGAAGGAACTCCTCGCCGATCCTGTCGACTCCATCGATCAAGATGAGCACCTTCTTGTCGCGGTTTTTGGCGATCTTGACGAGTCGGAGGATCGCGTTGGCTAGATCCTCACATCTAACTGGAGCGATATCGGCAGAAGGGCCAGACTCAGTCGTGACTTCCGTCGTATCGTTGTTAGCCGCTTGGAGCCGTCGACAATGACGGAATAAGCCCTTCAGCACGAGTCTCGGTACTCGATTCTCGTCTTCGTGATTGGCCACCCCCGCTTCGACGTCAGCGTAAGAGAGATCGATCATGCAAACTTCGTGGGTCTGATCAGCAACAAACGCGAGCTGCTGAAGGGTCCAAGATTTCCCTGCCCCCGGTGGTGCGATAAGGCCCACAATGTGCAAGTCCTCATGACTCAGGACCTCTTGGGTCAAGAGGTTGTCTATCCGTCGGTGCAGATAGTTGCCGGCCCTGGGCGTGAGGTCCTCGCCCGGTCCAACAACGTCGTGCCGCGTTTCCCCGTATCCGGCCTTCAACCTATCGAGAGCTTGCCTGAGCTCGATCCGCGATCTTTCGTCCAGACGGAGCACGGCCTCTTTGCTTAGGACTCCCATGGCCGTTGACAGTCTGGTGATCGCCGTGGGCGTCAAGCGCTCGGCAGATTCCTGATTCTTTAGAAGTTGAGGTAGGTACCCAGAGCTGTAGTTCGCCTCCTTGGCGATCTGGTTCTGGCTAACGCCTGCCCGCTTAAGGATGTCGGCTGCCGACCTCAGGAGTTCGCGTGCCTGACGCCTCTCACGGCGCTCGTCGTCGGTGAGCATGCATTTTGCCTTCCACGCGGGCTTCGAAGTGGATTGTGCACCCTCGACCTATCTCTGTCAACTCTAGTACGCGACTATCTGGCGGTTGTGTGTATGTGGTCAGTGAATACATAGTAATCAGTATGTACGTATTAAGTGAATGTTATGCAATCAAGAATGAAAAAAATGTCGAATGTCACCATCACTTTGATTGACTAGTTCCGCAATTTCGCGCAATATCGGAGTCAAGGAGTGCGAGCGATGGTGGTTCGTCGAAATCCAGCTTTGAAGGACGGAGCACTCGTCAGTGCCGGCCCGACTGGTACGGCCCCAAGGCGGCCCGGGTCCAACCAACTAGTCCGGGTTGCCGTCGTGGGGGCTGCCGGCCCGCATGCACGTAGGTCTTGGGCGCCGCTCCTTCGCCAACTGCAAGCCGAGCGTCGTGTCGAGGTGGTACTCGCGATCGACCTGTTCGGCCACGACGCTGGCCTCCGCGACCTCTACGGAGACGGCGTGGAAATTCTCCTCACGGATCGTTTCATAAACCACTCGATGCCGAAGGCCTTCGAGGCGCGCCTCCACGCTGCCTTGCGTCGTCTCAACGTCGACGCGGTCATCGTGGCAACGGAGCCGCTCTCACACCTCACGTACATGGAAATGCTGATCCCGCTCAACGTGCACATCTTCCTCGATAAGCCGATCGTCGCTTTTGAGCAGGTGTCGAACGACGTCGATCAGGCCGCTCGCGTCCTGATCGAATTCGAGCGCCTGGTCGAGCTTCATAGGAAGAACTCGTCTCAGGTGATCGCCGTCGCTGTCCAACGCCGGCACCACGTCGGCTTCGCCGCCGTGCGCCAGCTAGTTGACGAGGCGGCAACCGAATTCGGCTGCCCCATCAGTTACATGTTCAGCAGTCACTCCGACGGCCAGTTCCGGAGCCCGGCCGAGATCGAAACGCTCTTGTACCACGGCACTCGACAGGGTTACGGCAAGCTCTTCCACAGCGGAATGCACCTCGTCGACGTGCAGTCGACCATGATCAAGTCCGCGGCGGAAGCGGGCGGCTTAACCTACGACGCCTTCACGACCGTCGCCAGCGCCGTCGGTCCGGGCGGATTCTCGAAGCTAATTCCGAATCACACGATAGAGGCAATCTTCGGCAACGACGGGTTGAGCCAACATGGTTTTGTTGGGCACGGCGAACTCGACCTCGTCGCATCAACGAGCTTCGAGATCTTCGGCGAAAACACCACGCTCGTGCAACTCGACCTCGCACACAATGGCGTGAGCGGGCGGGCGTGGGCTACCCCCAAGAGCGACCTGTACAAGAGCAACGGCCGACAGAAGCACGAGCACCACATCATTCGGCAGGGGCCCTTCCAGACGATCTACATCGACTCATACCAGGCCAAGCACACTCACGAAATCAACACCGAGGCGGACTTCGAGTACGGCGGAAACAATCACTTCGATGTGGCCGTCTTCCGCAACGATGAATTATGGCCCACCCCGACACAGTCTCTTGAGCGCTTCGGCGCGGCCGAGATCGCCGGAGCACATGGCCTGTCCAGCGCTCGTCTTCTCAACTCCGTCGCGAAGGACCAAGCGCTGCTCGACTTCATCAACACCGTCACGATGCCGGGCAAGCTTCGTCACCCATCGTTGTTCGAGGACCACTGGCTGACGAGCGCATGGATGGCCGGTATCGCTGAATCGATGGCGTCGAGCCGGATGATCACCACCAAAATACCTACACACGAGGGAATTCACTGATGCGACCCTATTTTCACAACGTAATTCACATCGAAGGGATGGATCTCGCGGGCAAGACCACGGCTGCGAGTTCTCTCAAAAAGCAGTACGGCGCATCGGTGCGGCGCAACTCACTCGTCGTCGAAAACAAGATCTATACCTTGGCCGACACCATGCGCCGCACGACCCAAGCCGGTGCGAACGTCCTTGGTCACCTCTATGTCGCGAGCCTGGCGCGCGATCTCGAACTCCTGTACCCGCCCTACGGACCTACGATCCAAGACTCCACCATCCTCCTTCGCTCGACGGCCTTCTACCGCGTACTTGGTGACAGCGATTTCGTCGATATTTTGGCGTCAATGGTGGGGACGCACCCGCGGTTTGGGGTAAGCCTCGTGCTTACCGCAAGCATCGATGCGCGACTCGAGCGACTAGAAATGCGGCGGCGACTCAACCCCGAGGAGATCGCCGCAGACGACCTCGCGGTCGAGCGCAATCCAGAAGAATTCCTCGCGATGGAGTCGGCGCTCATCGAGGATGCCACAAGGTGGTTCGGCGCACACGTGATCGACACCAGCGACCTCGAGCCAAGCGAGGTCGTCGCCCAGGTCACGCATTACGTAACGAAGCTCGACCTGTGAAGGGATCCGAGCCACGCCTTCGTGCGGCACTGTCTGTTCCGTCCGATTCCGGCCCTCTCCCGGGTCCAGGCCTCCCGGTCCGGTGTCCCGTGTGCCTCCACCGCATGATGACGCCGAGCTTTCGGGTCCATTGGTTCTCTTGTAGCGAATCCATGGAGGGCGAAATCCTGAGCCTGGTCAGCGGCGACCAGGACGGAGCCGCCTAAAGGAAACCTCAGTCACTTAGTCGCAGGTCAGCGGCACGATAGGTGGAGTTGCTGGTCGGGGGCGTACACCCCCGACCAGCAACAAGACACGGACTTACCAAACCCCATCCACTCACTGAACAGGAAAGGCACCAAATCCATGTCTAAGAAGATAAATCTACTCGGCCTCTTCGGTCTCGTAGCACTCATCCCCATGTTGTCGGCCTGCGGCCTGGGTCAGGCCTCGGGGACCCTCGGCCAGCTGCAGCAGCTGGCTTCGACATGTCCCCACGGACAGCACGTTGTCACCTACGTCGGCGATGACCTGAGCCGGAACGACCGCAGTCCGACGGTGAATAAGCAGCGGCTGGGCGAGATTCAAGCTGCCGCCACGTTCACGGCCGTTTGTGGCGGTGTCATACAAGTCAACGGTTTCTCAGCAACTGACGCGGACACCCAGACGTTGTACGCAGGACCACTACAGCCGTCGGGAGCAACCCTCAACGCCCGCCTGCTGAGGGTTACACCGATGGTCGGCAGCGTCATGAATACCATCGGCACCGCCATAAGGAGGGCGACATCCAGGCTGCCTGGCGACGCCACCGACATATTGTCCGAACTGACCCTGATGGCTGAGTTCGGGCAGCAGCAGGGACCCGACAATCGTCTCTACGGCTGGCTTCTCACCAGTGGCCTCCAAACCACCGGGGAGGTCGTCACCAACGTCAACCTCACCGAGGCAGCGGCGAACGACCTCGGTAACCGCGTCCCGGTTCCTTCCCTACCCGGATCGGTGCTCACCATCGCCGGGCTGGGACAAGTGGCCAGCGAACAGCCAGCCCCAAGCGGCTATGTCCAGAGCCTTGTCACCTTCTTCACCAAGGCGTGCACCCGCACGGGGGCCACCTGCACAGTATCCATCAACCCCGTCACCGCCATCAAAGGGAGCTGAAACGATGTCACTCTTCAGTCGTCGGGGTCTGCCGCGTGGCCAGCAAATGCCGTTGAGTTCGACCAGACGTGCCACCCACAACAACTACACGGCCTCGTCGCCCGAGGATTTCGTCGAGGAGTTGGAAACCCTAAGCGTCGTCCCTCTGGATGAGGCGCCCGAATTCCACCCACGTCCTGCTACCGCCGGAACCACCTATGTCGAGGAACTTGGCAAGTTTCGCGCCGAGGAGCAACTCAACCACTACCGCGCCCTCGCCGAGAACTTGGCTCGGCCCTTCAGGGAACAAGCTGGCGAATATCGGGAAGCCGCCGACCGTGAAGCACGCCTCATTGACGACCACGAGCCGATCGTCGAAATGGCCATGAGCAAGTACCACCTCCTCTTGGACGTCGTTGGGGACGCTCTCGTCCGCAGGCACCCACGGGAGCGCTACTGGTATCACGGTCGGATGCTCTTCCTCTTGCTGGGCGACCTCGTCGGGGTGGCAGGTGGCGCCATCATCCTGGGAGAGATCCCATGGCTTGCTGTCCTCCAGGCCATGGCGGCCGCCGTCGCTGCCATCACGAGCGGCCTGTTGGCCAGCGAGATCAAGGACTGCAGGCTGGCTCGTCAGCGCAGACGCGATCCTAAGTCACTACCCGCCGAGCACAAACGGCACGTTCACCTCTTCCAGGGACCCGACGACGGCGAGTACCTCGTCCGAATGATGGTCTTCGGATCACTGACGATCATCGTTCTGCTGGGAATCGGCATCTTCATGCTGCGCAGTTCGACAGAGGGCGCGGCGGCGGGAGTCGTCTTCGGCATGATCGCCATCGCGGTGGCGATGGGGTCATGGGTGAACACCTATCACTACACGGACGAACTGGCCGACAAGGTGGAGCAGGCCGAGAACCACGCGCGTCGGACGACCGAGTACCACCAGAAGCTGATGGCCCTCCCGCTCCGGGGGATTGTGGCAAAAGCCGAGGCCAGCGCCAAATCGATTGAAAAGGAGTACGAGGACCTTGCCTGGGGGGCTTACCGCAGGGTGATGGCCACGGTGTGTGGTTGGCACGCCGCTCGCCCCACCATTTTCGGCCACGGGATGGCGACCGGTCAGGCCCCGGGCTTGTCGGTTGATGAAAACGAGGATCTCACCAGCGGCACGACCGAGCCCGTCGATCCCCGCACGATCGTCTCGAAGTCGTCAAACGGTCACCAGCCCTTCAGCAACCAGGACGCCTCATGACGCGCCTCCTCAGCAGCCCCCAGTTGATCGGCCCGTTGTCCGGGGAACGACGTCTCAGGGAGCGGTCGACTGCTGTCGACCGCTCCCTGGCGTCGGTGCGACTTGGGCCCGTGGGCAAGTGCCCGGAGGTGCCGGTGCTCCTCATCACTACGTCCGACAACTCGGGCTCCGTTGTCAGTGCCGGCGGCAACGACCCGTGCGGTAACAGGTTCCAGGAGATGCGTCTGGCGATCGAGACCGTGGCGAGGCGCTGTAATTGTGGGGACGAACTAGTGGCCATGCTCAACTTCGACTCGCCGAATTCAGGCGACGTGCCCCCAACCTCGCTACGAAACGGGATGGCGGCGATCGAGCGAGGGTTGGTGATTCCTCGGGATGGCGGCGGCTGCAGTCTTCTCGGCCCTTCCCTCGTCCGGGCCCGTCGGATAGCCGACCAACACCCGAATCATCACGTCGTCTTTGTCGTGCTCTCCGACTTCCAGCTTTTCGACGGTGATGTGACCGGCGTCCTGCATGCGTTCGCGGACTTCCCCGGTCAGCCGCACGCCGTGGTCCTACGTAGCGACGTGCCGCAATCACTCGTTCTGGGCTCTCGGGTACTCGTCAACCCCGTCAACCCCGCTGATCCGTCCGGGGCGCTGGCAAAGGTGGTTTTCGCCGCACTCACCGCGACTCGACAAATTCCGTCAAGAAAGAGGTAGCAATGACCAAGTTCACGCGCTCTGCAATGCTTGCAATATTCATCAGCGGTAGCGTGCTGGCGTCGGGATACGGCGTTGCGTCGCCCGCAAGTTCGGATCCAAGGTCGTCGCCGTCAGTGGCGGTTAGGAGTCTCGGCGGCAACGTACCTACCACGTTCTCCAATTACGTGTCTGAGACGCCATGGTGGAACAAGGCCGTAAATCCGCAACAGACCAGCGCCCCCGCAGCGCTCGCCTGGACTCTCTCCGGAGACATCTTGTTCGATAGCGGCTCGGCGACTCTCTCCGCCTCGGCACTCAGCCAGTTGTCTGGCATCCTCGCAATCGCGCAGCAACACTGCGATGCAATGATTACGGTCCTCGGTTACACCGATAGCGTCCCGGATCCGCTCTTTTTGGACGGCAACGTCGGCCTGTCGTCAGCCCGGGCAATCGCTGTTGCGAACCTCTTCGAAGAGTCTGATATCCCCGGCGACCGTGTCGTGGCCATCGGGGAAGGCGCGTCCAATCCTGTTGGTGACAACGACACCGCCAGCGGTAGACAAGCCGACCGCCGCGTTGTCATCGAACTCTCCGCGCCGGCATCGACAGATCGTGAATGCCAAGCGTCAGTCCGGCAACTGCGGGGCGATCAGCCAACCGTCGGTATGCATTAAATGAGAGTTAAGACGAACGTTATGGACGATCGCGCACGAGACCCTAAGTCCTCGGCTATTGGGGGGGGGTCTGCTGCCACTTCAGTTGACTCACTGACCTACGACAGACCCAAACGTGCCGAGAAGCCCCCCAGCCGTTCATCTTCGGGTCTGTGACCCTAGGGTGCCAAGGCTTGAGCGGCCTTCGGGCTTTGAACCCGAAGGCCACACATGCTGATCTTGCCTGCATCAGTTGAATCAGATCCTGGCAGGGTATTGTCCGCAGTTCTAGTCCCTTGCAGCGCATCTGCGACCGAGAGGACAGAGGGGAAGCACCGCGAACGGCGGGAGCCTCCGCACTCAGCGGCGCTCCAGGGCGCAACGGACCGAGTGCCAGTGCGGCCGAGCACCGGACTGCAGGGCACGGGGGGGGCTTGCTTCCCGGCGCCGTTTCCGAGACTCTTGGCGTCCAGCCCCCGGCTCTATCCGGTCGGCACCGCCCCGACCACGTTGTTGACATGGACTCCCACCCCGGGCAGCGAACCCTGGGACGTGGCGTCGCCGAAGGCGAAGACCCCGCCGTCGGAGCCGATGAGCCAGTAGCCCCCGCCGTCGGGGGTGGGCACGATGCTCACGATGTTGCTCACCGTGACCCCCAGGCCCGGGAGCGACCCGTGGGAGGTGGCGTCGCCGAAGGCGTAGACCGCCCCGTCGGCCCCGACCACGTAGTAGCCCCTGCCATCGGGGGTGGACGCGATGCCGGTGATGTTGTTGACCTGTACCCCGATGCCCGGCAGCGAGCCCAAGAAGGGCGCATTACCGAAGGTGAAGACCCCACCGTCCTTGCCGACCAGGAAGTAACCCCCGCCCCCGGGGGTGGCCACAATGCCCACGATGTCGCTCACGTGGACGTTCTGGGAGGGTAGGGAGCCGTAGAAGCCGGCCGACTGGCCGACCGGGAAGACGAAGACCCCGCCGTCAGATCCCACGAGGTCATAGCCCTGGTAGTTGTCGGTGGGCACGATGCCGACGACGTTGGTGACCTTGATCGCGAGGCCGGGCAGGGAGCCGAAGAAG
>Ga0182024_10006756_pt1 | contig 25049 bp, 18 predicted proteins | sample P32metaG_FD_120480 | JGI IMG/M metagenome (GOLD analysis project Ga0182024, IMG submission 120480) | Permafrost microbial communities from Stordalen Mire, Sweden - P3-2 metaG (Illumina Assembly) | ecosystem: Environmental > Terrestrial > Soil > Wetlands > Permafrost | place: Sweden: Stordalen...
GGGCGGGTACCCCGAACGGCCGCGGGGGACACGCTCAGATGAATAGAACGCGGCGGACTGGAGCTTCACCAATGAGCAGCAAGACCATTAAATTTGCCTTCCTCCTTGCCACCGTCGTCTCGCCGCTAGCGTTCCTGGGCTGCGGGAAAGCGCAAGGAGATGTTGAGGCGCAGGAAGCGCCGCCTCCCCAGCAGGTCGTTCAGGGCGTGGACGTCACTGACTTCGCGGTGGACCATCCGGAGCAGTATCCACTCGTGACGGCGACCCGATATGAAGCCCCGTCGGAATTATCGGTCACGGGTGTGGTGATGCCGGATATCTCGCGCAACGTGCCGGTGGTTACGCTGGCTTCCGGTCGCGTCGTGGACATCCGCGCGCGCCTGGGAGACACCGTGCAGAAAGATCAGGTCCTGCTTCGGATCCGCAGCGATGACGTCGGCATGGGATTCGACGCCTATCGCAAGGCCATCTCCGACGAGCTTCTCGCCCGCAAGCAATTGGATCGGACCAAGGACCTCTATGCGCACGGCGCCATGGCGGTTCAGGACGTCGAGGTGGCGCAAGACAACGAAGATGACGCCAAGACCACGCTGGATACGGCGACCGAGCATCTTCGGCTGCTGGGCAACGATCCCGACACGCCCAACGGGATCGTGGACATCTTGGCGCCCGTCTCCGGCGTGATCACCGATCAGGAGGTGACGATTGCGGCGACGGTGCAGTCCTACTCCGCACCGAACCCCTTCACGATCTCGGATTTGACCAACATTTGGGTCGTTTGCGATGTCTATGAAAACGACATGGCCAGCGTGCGTCTGGACGAGGCCGTCGATATCAAGCTGACCGCCTTTCCCAATCGGGTTTTCAAGGGCAAGGTCAGCAACATCGGATACATTCTCGATCCCAATATCCGCACCGCCAAGGTTCGCATCGAGGTTCCCAACCCCGGCTTGATCATGCGGCCGGGCATGTTCGCAACGGCGACGCTCTACAGTCTCCAGAAGCAAGTTTTCACCTCCGTGCCTTCGTCTGCGATCCTGCATTTGCACGATCGCGACTGGGTACTCATTCCCGTGCAAGGCAAATTCCGCCGGACCGAAGTCACTAGTGGTTCGCAGTTGCCAAACAATATGCAAGAGATCACAAGCGGGCTGCAACCGGGCCAGCAGGTCGTGTCCAACGCGGTTGTCATGCAAAACGCAATTGACAATGAGTGACGCGGGACCCGGAGGGCCGAGGAAAAGACAATGATTCGCAAACTTGTAGACTTCGCGCTCAACAACAGATTCGTGGTCATCGCACTGGCGCTCCTAGTGCTCTTCGCCGGAGCGCTGGCCTTCCACCAGATGCCGGTCGAGGCCTATCCGGACATCGCCGACAACTATGTAAACATCATCAGTCAATGGCCGGGGCGTTCGGCCGAAGAGGTCGAGCAGCAGGTGAGCGTTCCCATCGAAATTCAGATGGGTGGACTTTCGCACCTCGTCGACCTGCGATCGGAGTCCATCTTTGGCCTGTCTCTCATGACTCTGGTCTTTGATGATTCGTCCATAAACGATTGGAACCGCGCCAAGGTTCTCGAAAGACTCACCCTGGTCAGCGTGCCGCCTGGCGTTCAGCCGCAAATCGGAACGGACTGGAGCCTGACGGGCCAGATCTACTGGTACACAATCAGAAGCACAAACCCGCAATACGACTTGATGGATCAGCGATCGATCGAAGACTGGACTCTGTATAAGCAATTCAAGACGGTTCCCAACGTTGTCGACGTCAGCGATTTCGGAGGCACCGCGCGCGAATATCAGGTACGCGTCGATCCCAACAAGCTCATAGCATACGGATTGAGCATCGGCCAGCTGGAGCAACAGCTCGAGATCAACAACGTCAACGCGGGCGGTAGTTACGTAGAGTCCGGCCTGCAACAGATGAACGTCCGGGCGATCGGACTCTACCGCAGTTTGCAGGACATCGAAAATACCGTCGTAATCACGAAAAATGGGACGGCGATTCGCGTGAAGGATATCGCGGTTGTCGAGATGGGTCCCAGGATTCGGTTGGGACATATGGCCAGAGCGACCCACCGCCCGGATGGCGTGATCGTCGATGAGCCCGACGTTATCCAGGGCAGTGTGCTGATGCTAAAGGGTGCGGAGGAACAGCCCACACTCGACGGGATTCACGACAAGGTGAACCAGCTCAATAACCAGATCCTGCCCGAAGGCGTGAAGCTCGTTCCGATGCTGGACCGCAGCGATCTGCTTCATTTCACGCTGCACACCGTGCTGCACAACCTGGGCGAGGGAATGATACTGGTCACCATCATTCTGCTCTTGTTCCTGGGCAATATTCGCGCCGCCTTGATCGTCGCCGTGACCATACCGTTTTCCCTGATGTTCGCGTCCATTTGGCTCACTTTGGCTCAGATTCCCGCTAATCTTCTCTCGTTGGGCGCTTTGGATTTCGGCATGATGGTGGACGGCGCCGTGGTCATGATCGAGAACATTGTCCGGCACCTGAACCATCGCCAGAGCGCCTCCAACGGAAGCGACGCCAATGCCGGGCGTGGCACCGTGATCGTCAAGTCTCCGGCAGAAGCGATTCGCGAGGCCTGCCACGAAGTTCAACGGCCCGTGTTCTACGCCATCGCCATCATCATCACTGCCTATATGCCGATTTTCACGCTGCAAAGGGTGGAGGGCCGGCTATTCAAGCCCATGGCCTGGACGGTGGCGTTTGCGCTGCTGGGCGCTCTGACGTACTCGATCCTGGTTGCGCCGGTTCTGAGTAGCTGGTTGTTCAGCAAAGGCGTCAAGGAATGGCACAACCCGGTAATGACGTTCTTAATCAAGCGATACCGCGCGGGGGTGCGGCGGGCCATTGAATACCGCTACGTCACAGTCGGCGTGGGACTCTTAAGCTTGTTCATCGCTCTGTATCTGACGTTCAGCGGCATTATCGGCGCCGAATTCTTGCCGCATCTCGATGAGGGCGCGATTTGGGCCCGCGGTGAGCTGGCCAATAGCACCAGTCTCACGGAAGGGGAACGCTTTACCACCCAGTCGCGCTACGTCTTCGCTTCGTTTCCCGAAGTCACCACGGTCGTTTCGCAAGTCGGGGCTCCGGACGACGGAACCGACACGGGAGGATTCGGCAATACGGAATATTTCGTGGATTTGAAGCCCAAGGAACAATGGCGGCCGGTCTTCCATCAAAATAAAGATGAACTGATCGCCGCCATGAACCGTGAGGTTTCCAAATTCCCGGGAGCTTTCTGGAATTTCTCACAACCCATCGAAGATAACGTGGATGAGACAATGACCGGCACGAAAGGCGGATTGGCGGCCAAGCTTTACGGTCCGGAGTTGGACGTTCTCGAGCAAAAGGGTGAAGAGATCAAGGAGGTGATGTCTCAGATCCCTGGAGTCCACGATCTGGGGCTGCAACGCGACACGGGCGAGCCGAATCTGAGTGTTACCGTGGACCGCAAAGCGACGGCACGTTGGGGCATCAACGTCGCAGATGTACAAGATGCCATCCAAACGGCCGTCGGCGGTTTTCCGGTCGCTCAGGTTCTCCAGGGAGAGGCCGTATACGGCCTGACGGTGCGCTATCAGAAACCTTATCGCGACACGAAAGAAGCTATTCAGGATATTCGCATTCTTTCCCCCTCGGGCGAGCGTGTATCGCTGGCGCAAGTGGCTAGCGTGCAGGTTAAAGACGGAGCCTATGACATCTACCGCGAAAACGGCGAGCGTTATGTCGCTATTCGGTTCGAAGTGCGCGACCGAGATTTGGGGACGACGGTTAAGGATGCCATCGACCAGATCAACAAGAAGGTGCAGATACCGCGGGGTTATCACCTCGAGTGGGCGGGCGAGTATGAGAGCGAAAAACGAGCGGAAGCCAGGTTGCTGATCATCGTTCCGATCACCGTCTTGATTATCTTTATCATTCTCTACACGATGTTTCGGTCGGTTAAGTGGGCGCTGCTCATTCTTGCCACAGTCGCCATGGCCCGCGTCGGCGGGCTGACGGCTCTCCTGGTCACGCATACTTTCTTCAGCGTGGCCTCGGGCGTCGGCTTCCTGGCGCTCTTCGGCGTATCCGTTCAGACGGGAGTCATCATGCTCGAATACATCAACCAGCTCCGCGCCAGAGGATTTACGGTGGCTGACGCAGCGGTCGAAGGCGCTGTCCTGCGACTCCGTCCAATCATGATGACCATGCTCGTGGCGACATTTGGTCTCTTGCCAGCGGCTTTCTCGCACGCCATCGGATCCGATTCGCAACGCCCATTTGCTATCGTTATCGTCGGTGGTCTGATGGCAGACTTAGCCATGAGCATCTTCATTCTGCCAACGCTGTACGTCTGGTTTGCGAGCGACGGTGACGTGCTACCGAAACCGGAGGAATCCTTTGAAGTCTAAATGCCCTAATTCACCCTCCCGCCGCATCAGCGCGGGACTCACCGCACTGGCTGTTTTCCTGGCCTGCGCTGTGGCGGCGCTGCCGGCGTCCGCCCAGGCCCAAGGCCCGGTGAGAATTACTCTCGATGAAGCCATTCAAATGGCGATCCAACACAACCACGTCTTGATCGCTCTTCGAACAACGATCCAGCAGAGCGAGGCGGAAGAGATCACGCAGGGCCTCCGCCCCAACCCGACGCTCTTTGCGGACTGGGACTATTTGCCGTTCTATTCGCCTGCCCATCAAAACCCCGACCTGTATACAGGTGAGTCCACTCCGGATTATCTCCGGAACAACACCGAAGGTGACATTGGCCTAAGCTACCTATTTGAACGCGGTGGAAAGCGCCTGGACCGCCTGCAGGCGCAGAAGGATATAACCGCCCAGACGCGCTCGCTGGTTGCAGATAGCGAGCGCGGTCTTACCTTTCAGGTGGCGGCGCTATTTTTCAACGCTCAGCTTGCTGAATCGACCCTCGACCTCGCCCAACAGGACCTCAAGAGCTTTCAGAGCACGGTGGACATCAGCGAGAATCAATACCAGGCCGGTGGCATCAGCGAGAACGACTACCTGATGATCAAGCTGCAGTTATTGCAATTCGAGAGCGATCTGGAGCAGGCGCAACTGGCGAAGGTCCAATCGCTGTCGGACTTGCGGCAGCTTTTGGGATATGAATCCGTGTCCGCCGATTACGACGTTGTCAGCGACTTCGAATATCAAGCTGTGAAGGTGAATCTCGGGGACTTGCAGATGAAGGCCTTGCAGAATCGCCCGGACCTGCGCGCGGCGGAGCAAGGCGTCACCGCTGCGGACAGCCAGTACCAATTACAGAAGGCGAATGGCAAACAAGATGTCACCGTGCAGGCGAACTACACTCACTCGAACGGGATCAGCGGTTTTTCCCTTCTGGGAAGCATCCCGCTCGCGATCAACAATCGCAATCAGGGGGAAATCGCGCGGACGCGCATCGTGATTACGCAAGCCCAGGAGCAGCAAATCGCGGCCAATGGGCAGGTCTTGACCGACGTAAAAGATGCCTACGAAGGGCTGCTATCCAATGACAAAGTTGTGCAGCTCTATATTCAGAAGTATCTGGACGTAGCCACGCAGTCGCGCGACATCAGCGAATACGCCTACAGGCGGGGTGGGCTCGCGCTCCTCGATTTCCTGGACGCGGAGCGCAGCTATCGAGCGACCGAACTTGCCTATCGGCAGACTCTGGCTTCCTACTTGCTCGCTCTCGAACAGCTTCGCGAAGCAGTGGGCACGAGAACTCTGCCTTAGTGGCTGCCGTAGCTTACAGAGGGAAGGGGAACTCAATGCGAACGACCCTGGCAAAAGTGCTAGTGGTTCTCGTGGCGTTGGCAATCGGGTCGGGCGATGCTACGGCGCAACAAGCAGCGCCACCACCGCCCTCGAAGTTCAAGATGTCGTCCGTGTTTTATGACGGTGATTGGATACCCGTTCAATACTCGTGCGGCGTTCCAGACGGGGCTTCGCCGGAGATTCAATGGAGCAATCCACCCGCAGGCACAATGAGCTTTGCTCTGATTATGCATGATACGGATGCAGCGCCCGCCAAGGGCTCAATGGACGTGACCCATTGGATCCTCTGGAACATTCCGGGAAACGCGACGAAATTGCCCGCGGGCGTGCAGCCGGATACCTCTCCCGATGGAATTGCGCAGGGCAAGAACGTTCGCGGCGTGAATGGGTACCAGCCGCCGTGCCCGCCTGCGCGCGCCTTGCCGCACCACTATTTCTTTGAACTCTACGCGCTGGACGCCAAGCTGGACCTGGCGGCGGGAGCCAGCCGCGCGGACCTGTTGAAGGCCATGGACGGTCACGTGATCGGCAAGGCATCGCACTCGGGCATCTTTCGCCAGAACATAGATGAGAAGGCGTGGCCCTGGAAAGTCGCGCCACTGCCGTAACGGAGGCGCACCATTGAACGAATTTCAAGGCCGTGCGAAAGCGAGTCTGCGATGAAAATGTCCGTTCTTGTTGTCGTTGTTCTGGCCACGCTGGTGTCGTTCCCGGCGCTGGCGCAGGATCAGGCATCCTGCAAGGCCTATTTCCAGGTGCTGCAGGCCGACGCAGGGACCCCGGGTCTTCGCACCGGCTTGGATTTGGCTCAGAAGAAGTGGTGGGACAGTAACGGCAAGAAAAAGTATCCCGGCCTCTGTTTGAGCGGCGCCATCACGTCTGGAGACAAGCCCCGGTATCTGGTGATCTGGTCGAAGTCCACATCGATCGGTCAGACGTCCCCGGCCCCCACCGAAGTGTTTGGCCAAACTGTCGCCGCCCTGCAAGCGACTGCTCCCATGACGCGCATTTACCAACGGCGGTGGCATCTGGCCTCGGTCACAATCGTAAATGTTCTGACCGATGGCAGCCTTTTGCTGCCGCCCGTTTACTTCGAGGCAGACGATCGGTTCATTGGGGCGTTTTCAGGCGCGGGGCCCTTTAATGCATGGCATCCTGGGAGCACGAAAGTACTGAAAGCGGCCCTGGACTATCTTTTTCAAGAGCGCGTCTTTTTGTCCAATCCAAATTGACGAATCAAGCGGCCGAATGATTGTGGCGAATATCGGTGACGCGACCAGTTTACGGGGATTCGTGCAGGCCGGAAGGAATAGGCTGACATGAAAAAAGAATACGTTCTAGACGGGATCAAGGCGGTCGGGATCGTCGCCGCCATCCGGCTGCGCACGAAGGAGGCTGCCCTGTTTGCCGCCGAAGCGCTCCGCCAAGGCGGCGTCCCGATCATTGAGATCGCCATGACCTTGGATGGAGCGATCGATGTAATCTCCGAATTGCGAAAGCACAATGCGGAGCTCATTGTAGGGGCGGGAAGCGTGTTGGATCAGAAAATGGCGCTAACCTGCTTGGATGCCGGAGCACAGTTCATTACCAGTGATCGGCTGCATCCTGCCATCGTCGAATGTGCCGCAAAGCATGAAGTGGTCGTATTCCCAGGCGCCCTTACCCCAAGCGAGGTAGTTGCCGCATGGGAAGCTGGTTCCGACTTCGTCAAGGTCGTGCCGTGCGCCCAGATCGGAGGCGAAGCGTACATCCGATCCCTGCACGCCATGTTTCCGCGCATCCCCCTGATCGCCGCCGGCGGCATCGATCAACAAACCGCATCAAACTATATCCTTGCGGGCGCGGTTGCGTTGGGGGTCGGCCGCGACCTCATTCCTGGTGAAGCCATTCGGCAAAGGCAAGAGAGCCGAATCCATGAGCTAGCCCGCCGATTCGCCGCTTTTGTCAAAACCGCTCGTGAAGGAAAGCTCCCTACGCGAGAGGGCGACAACATGCAATATCCTGCCGAGTAGAAGACTTGACCAGAGTCCGGCCCGGATGTGATTGGGGTCGAGCGTGAACTCTAATCGGGAACGGCACGTCAAGAAGGAGTCCGACCGGTGAAAAGGGAAGCCGTAAGGGGCTGGATCGAGGACATCGGAGTGATTCCCGCGGTTCGTGTTTCTTCCGCGGAAGACGCGCTGTTTGCCGCTGAGGCAGTGGCGGGCGGCGGGATTCCCATCGTCGAAGTCGAGCTTACGGTGCCCGGCGCGATCAAGGTGATCGCTCACTTGGTGAAGCAGGTTCCCGACATGGTGGTCGGAGCGGGAAGCGTGTTGGATGCCGAAATGGCGCGCGGATGTCTGGACGCGGGGGCAAGTTTTCTGACCAGCGATGGGTTAGACGCGGGCATGGTGGAATTCGCCCTCAAACAAGGCGTGGTCGTGTTTCCGGGCGTGCTGACCCCGACGGAATTAATCACCGCGTGGAAGACCGGTTGCGATTTCATCAAGATCGTTCCATGCTCGAACGTCGGCGGAGATAGCTACATCAGGGACCTCAAGGGGCCGTTCCCGAACGTGCCGCTGATCGCCGCCGGAGGCGTCAACCAACAGAACGCCTCCAATTACATCCTCCACGGCGCACTCGCACTGGGAATCGGCGGCGAACTGGTTCCCAAAGAAGCGATCCGCATGCGACAGGCGGACCGGATTGGTGAGCTGGCACGCCGATTTGTTGACTTCGTCAAGAGCGGGCGCGCCCACCGGCAGGCGCGGCGCCCGTCCAGCGTTAACCGGCCTTAGACTGCTTGAAGATCTCGTCCGGTTTGGCCGGCGAGGAACCGGCGTCCCATCCGGCGTGCCACCCAATATCAGTACAAAAATCTGACCCGCGCGAGAATCGACTGGCGGCCTTGCATGTCGTATTCGATCTGCACCTTCTTATCCTTGGTCTGCGCGGTAAAGTGAACTTTTTGCGAGTCCTCGTCCTTGGCGCTCGCAAATTCAAACTGATCCGCCTGCTCCAGCACGTTGCCTACATCCAGAGTTTCTGCGTGGGAGGTCTGCACTTCAAAACCCAGGATCTTATTATCTGGTCCCACGATCAGGTGAACTCGCCGGCAAAAATCCGGAACGTCCGGAGAGCTGACGGTCAGCCGGTCCGGTCCGCCCGCATCACGGTTAGCGAGAGCCTCCTCCGGCGTTGCGAACGCGAGCTTCTGATACGGCGCGACGCCGCGGCACCGGAATATGTCCTCAACGCTCCAGCGCTTGACCTGGCTCTCCATCTCGGTGCGAAGCTCTTGGATGAGGTCCTTGGTTGCACCCCGAATGCGCCAGCTACCCCAGTGCCTCGAATCAGCCCACAACCTTTTGCCCGTGCGCGGATCAATGACGGTCAGAATGAGGCCGTCGATGAATACCGGCCTAGTGTCCTCTCCGTCGCGCGTCAGGTAATCGCCCAAATAGGGGTTCCCGGAAAATAAAAGAATTACATCGGCTTTTTTGCGATCCTGCACAATCCGAAAGCGGTCCCAGGAAAGCAGCATCTCCAGTGCGGTGCTGGCCGCTTCGCCGAGGTCCCTGGGACAGGCGTCACAGTCGATGGCCACGGAGTCAGCCGCGAGGAGCGTCTCGGGAGTGGGAGGGGCGGCGCGCGTATCGTCAATACCGTCAATACGTGCGGAACACGGGAGGCACACGGCACAGATGCAAATGCCAACGACGAGAACGCGGGCCAATGTTTTCATGCTCCGACCCTCGCGCTAGATGGTCGCTATTATGCAAACGTGCTCGCAAAAAGCAATAGGGCCGCTTTGCGGCGGCCCTATTGAGTCGTACTGCTCGGTCAAGCGAACCGCGTTAGAACTTGACCATGACGGCAAACGTGGTTGCGAACTGGTCTCTGACCAGGTCCGGGAACCACACATCACTCGTGTTATGCGGGTTGCTTATTCCCTCAGCCACCGCGCAGTTCGCTTCCACGGTCACCATGTCACTCGCCAAGTTGACGGGCCCTGACCCGGACGAGACAACCCCGGAAGCGGCGCCGTTGGAGCAGACATATTGTGCAGGCTGGCCGTTGGTGCCGCCATCTGGGAAGCCTGGTGGCGAAATCCCGCCCTTGCCGGTCCAGTAGGGAACGTCCGAATGCCGGAAGCCCTCTTCTAACCGGAAGGTAATAAATTGATCGGGCATCCAATCGAAAGTGATGGTGCCGTCGACTCCGTGATATTTATCTCCAGGATTCTCCGTGAAGTACGGCGAACCGGTGACGGCGTCGGCTCCGTTGATCGGTGGAAGAAGGGTCAGGTAGCGGCCCGGATTGTTCAAGAAGCCGCCGCCAACCGTAATGCCGTAGTGGTTCTTGGCGAAGTCCCAGCGGTTGTAAGCCATAGCCCCCACGAAGGATTCCTTAATCGAGCCATGACCCCCGAAGCAAGTAACCGTCGCAACGGTTGTTCCAGGGCCATATTCGCAGCCCAGGTCTCCCGTGAAGGTCCAAGCCATGTAATCGAGTTTCCCGTTGGGGTGGTTGTAGTACCTCATCTCGACGCTGTCATCGGTGTGGATACGCGACTGGCCGGGATTGCCAAGCACGTCCGTGCCCATGCCGTAATTGTTGAAGACGGCCGAGAACCACGCAGTAGGCCGCCACAGGATCTGCCCTCCTAGACCGGGCCGGCTATTGTATTTGGCGTAGGACTGCCATCCATTGATGAACCACGGCTCGAACTTCAGCTTGGCCGTCGGGAACCACTGGATTCGCACGCCGTTGAAGAACCACGGCGTATTCGAGGAAACGAACGAGGGTTGATAGGCCCAATTGTCAAAGTTGTAATAGCTAAAGAGGCCGATGTACGAAACGAAGATACCGGCGTCGACGTTGAGTCCGTAATTGACGTTAAAGTGGTAGCCGCCCCACGCTTCTGAGAAGTACTTGTAAGCGTCGCGGAGGTCCCATTGACCAACGCCAAAGCTGGCGTCATTGCGCGGCGTCGTGGTGGCAAACAGGCCATCCATTGTCAAGATCCTGAAGCGCACGTTGTTCACGCGCAGGTCCCCGCCAACGCTCACCTGTTCCAACTGTACTTCGCCGGACCGGAAACTCTCCGTCGCGCCGCCCATGGTGTGGTCCACCGGATGGTTGTAGTCGAGTATGTAGTTGGTATCGACTCTGATTTCAGGCGTGAAATACTTGGTCGCCAGCGGGGTGTCGTGGTTGCGGGAGTTGGCGTTCATCCAGGTGTAATCGTAAAGGGAGAAAGGATCCGGCTTCTTTGCCGGTGTCGCAGAGGCAGCGCCCTGCGGGTCTGCGGCCGCAGCCTGGTCGTCCGCGGACGACGATTCCGCATCCGCGTCAGACGAGGACGACGACGAAGTAGGGATCACCTCGACAGTTGCTGGTGTCGGCGACGCATCGCTGGGTGCGGGCGCGGCTTCCTTGGTCGTAGGCGCAGCTTCCCTGTTGGCAGGCTCTGATTCTGCCGGTCGGTTCTTCAACTCCAACTCAAGTTCCTCGATGCGTTTCTTCATGGCATCGAGTTCATCCGCGAGCGCAGCCGGAGTCGCCGGGTCCGCTGCTTTCGCCGATGGATCCGGCGTGTCGGTAGTGGTTGCATTCGTGTCGGTATTGCCAGGGGATCCTGGAGGTGATCCGGGATCGTTGAACTTTGCTATTTCCGTTGTTTGTGCGCGAGTCTTGCCTTGTGCTTGAGCGCGACAAAAAGAAGCCGGAGCGAGCGCAAGACCTGACACAAACACGAACGTAATGACCTGAGACTTCAGTTTCATGCGGTTATCCTTTCCCTGTTGTTTTTGGTTCAGTGTCTGCGTAACACCCCTCAGCCACTCGTTACGGGTAATAAGGCCCCCACAAAATACAGAGGCCCTTCCTGCACTGCAAACTCATAAAACAGATTGATCAAATTATATTTACCGAAGTAAGCATAAATAGTTTATAAATACTTTAATATATATTAACTTATGCTGTGCGCTGTGCCGCCGTCTGCAGGCGCGCGATGCCGCGCTGCCGGAGCGCGCGAGCCAGAGCCTCCTCCGAGGCATCCGCCGCCGCTTTGACGTACTGCAAGGTGCTGCTGAGAGAGCGGTGCCCCAGGATTTCGGAGACCGCTGTAACATCCGCATTGGCCGCCAGAAGATGGGAAGCGAGCGAATATTTGAGGACCCGAGGATGCCTCTTGTCGGCGGAAAGCCCCGCGGCTTTGGCGACCGATTGGAAGATCCGAAAGAATTGGCAACGATCGAGTGAGCCGCCCTTTTGACTGGTAAACAATGCATCGGAACCGTCGTTGGGCCGCACTCCGAGCCATTCGCGCAGCGCCGCAACCTCGTCGAGCAGCGGTTCGCCGCCATGGGGATACAGGGGCTGCGCCGTCCTTCGCGATCCCTTCAGGCGCTGCACGGAAAGCACGCCCTCTTTCAAATCCGAGAGCCGCAGACCGCAGACCTCCGTGGTTCGCAGGCCGTGCCGATAGGCAACCAGGAGCATGCACCAGTCCCGCGTCCGGCGTTGCCGGGCGATTCTCAGCACGGTTAGGAGCTCCTCATAGGTCATGAAGGTCATCGCACCCCGCCCAGCCTGGCGGGGCTTGTTAAGGCGGGGAGCTGTGGTCACGGCGGGCATTTGTCTTCGGCTTCCTTCCTCGCTATTTGCGTAACCCCGGTGCGCCACGTCTTTTGTTCACTCCGGCAGGCGCAGCCGGTACCCTAACCAGTGCTCCGTGAGCAGATATTTGGGGTCCTCGGGCGCGCGCTCGATTTTCTTGCGCAGCCGGTTGATAAAGACCCGCAAATATTCTTTTTCGCCTCCGGTATCGGAACCCCATACCTCTTGCAGAAGCTCGCGGTGCGTGATGACCCGATTCGCATGCGAGGCTAGATAAGAAAGCAAATCGAATTCCTTCGGAGTCAGCTTCTCTGGCTGCTTTCGGCCTCTGATTTCGCGGGCCTCGAAGTCGATTTCGACATCTCCCAGCCGCAGCCGCCGCCGCTCGAACTCCAGAGGAAGCGCCCTTCTGCGCAGAGATGCGCGCACACGGGCAATCAACTCGGGCATGCTGAACGGTTTGGTTACATAGTCGTCCGCGCCGGCTTCGAAGGCTTCGGTCTTGTCTTTCTCCGCGGTGCGCACCGTGAGCATAATGATGGAGACGTCCGAGCTTGCGCGAATGGCCGAGCAAGTCTCGATCCCATTGATGCCAGGCATGTTTACGTCAAGAATAATCAGGTCGTATTTGGTGGCGCGGGCGCGCTCCAACGCCTCATCGCCGCTGGGCGCCTCGTTCACCTCGAAGCCTTGAGCCACGAGCGTAGTACGCATCAGGCGACGAATCTGCGCATCGTTGTCGACGACTAAGATGCGAGCTTTCGTCGCGGCCCGTTTTCCGTTAGAAATGGCAAGCACCCCAAAATCACCTTTCCGCAGTCCAGAGGTTAGATTGGAAAGCGTAAGGAAGGCATAAACGGAGCGTAAGTACTCCGTAAAGCCGCTAGAGGGCTGCCGTACTGCGGGATGCCAATGAACCCGGGAATGACACAGCCAATGTGGCCGGACCGGTGGCTGGCGCGTGCCACCACAATGCGGCCGATGCTAGCGATAAGACTTTTTTAAGGTACCGTTTGGATCAGCGCGGGTGCCTGAGGAGGTGCACGGCCAAACCGATGAGTGTTACAAGTGCGATCAGGGCAAGCACAGTTCCGGCGACGGCTCTCGACGACGGGGGTTTCATGGCTGGGAGTTTATAGTTTGTTTATGTTTCGGGCAACGAAAATTCTAATCACTCACCGCCGTTCTTTTCCTGCTCAGTCCCACCCGTATCGGGTTATCTTGGTGTGGACCTTTGCCGGCCGTTCTTGTCTGAGTCATCGTTTGAAGCAGATGGTTGAAAAGCTAAGGTTCGGAGGCTCGTGCGAATGTTTGAAGCAGATCCTTCCAGCGCTCTCCCCTATCGGCCCGCTCGATTGTTCGGGCTCCGCCGAAGTGCTTCGCAGAGCGCTCTGCCTTCGACCGCGGAACATTCTTCTCGTCTGAGCGAGGCAGCCGTCCAGGCCGGCCTGCACGTGGCCAGCCTGGCGATCATCGCCCTGATCGTTGTTTTCTATCGTCATGTCGTTTTCGTGAACGAGACGGTTGTTGGCTTCACGTTCTTGCTGGCGGTTTTATGCGCTTCGGCGGTGTGGGGGCTAAGCGTGGCCGCTGTCATGTCCATCGCCGCTGCGATCGGGTACGATTATTTCTTCCTGCCCCCCGTTGGGACGTTTAACATTTCCGACACGCGAGATTGGGTGGCGTTGTCCAGCTTCCTGGTCACGGCGGGCATTGGAAGTTATCTTTCAGCGTGGGCGCGGCGCGAGGCCAGGACGGCCAATCAACGACGTCGCGAAACGGAGCAACTGTACAGCTTCAGTCGGCACCTGCTGAGCGCAGGAGATCCCAGGCAGGTATTCGAAACCATACCCCGATACGTTTTCGAGACATTCGCAACTGGTCCGGTATCGCTATCTCTCGTGGATAGCAACCATCTATATTCCGCGGGTCTCGATTACGACGAGCTTAGCCACGACCCACCCGACGCCCAAGTCGCGCACCAAGAATTACATGCAAATGCGGAGCAAAATACTCATGTTGTGCCCCTGCGCGCCGGAGAACAGGAACTCGGGAGTTTGCGGATTTCCGGGCCCGTACCGTCGCCAACGGCGCTTGAGGCCGTGGGCGCGCTGGCCGCGGTCGCGATTGAACGCGCGCGAGCCATCGAACGCGCGGCCAAAATGGAAGCCGCGCGGGAAAGTGAGCATTTGAAATCCGTCCTGCTAGATGCGATCGCGCACGATTTCAAGACGCCGCTTACCTCGATCAAGGGCTCCGCGACCGCTTTGCTGGCAGATCTGGATTTTGGGCACGAAGAGCGTAAGGAACTTCTGCTGCTCATCGACGAGGAATGCGACCGGATCAACAAGCTCATAGGCTCGGCGTCCGAGATGTCCAGGTTGGATGCCGGCCAGATCAAATTGAATTTGGCCCCCCATTCGGTTGGCGATCTCATTTCCGCGTCTCTGGCCGATTGCCAAGGGGTTCTCCGCGAGCGCCGGATTGACCTGGAAGAGAAAGACCAGGAATGTTTGGTTCTCGTGGATTTACCTCTTGCCAGCAAGGTCCTCGTTCACCTCATTGAGAACGCCAATCTTTACTCTTCGCCCGGAGAGCCAATTGTGGTGCGCGCGCAAAAGCAGGATGGTCGTGTCGTGTTCAGCGTCTCGGACCGGGGACCGGGAATCGAAGAAACTGAACTCGGACATATCTTCGAGAAATTCTATCGCGGCAAGGGCCAGCGCGACCGCGTCGACGGGACGGGCATGGGGTTGGCAATCGCGGCAGCGATTGTGCGGGCACATGGGGGTGCGATCGATGCCACAAGTCAGCCAGGCAAGGGTTCGATCTTCGCCTTCTCGCTTCCGATTTCGGCCGCGCACTGAAATCTTCTGAACCCGCCACTCCGTACTTTCACAACCAAACAGGGCTGACTTCCAGCAACCCGGTGAGTAGAAGTCCGGGGACGAGTTGCGTGCATGGTTGAGTTCTGACTGCAGGCGCGGTTGTTGCCAGTTGCGCCGAGGCTTGCCAAGCCCTTCACAAATCGGAACCCTGATTCGAGCCCAGGCATCGCTTTTTTCGATGACAGGTGCCTGAACTTTGACGCCCCGGCCAATCCCTGCTGCATATATGATTTATGTATAGTTTATATCTCATTTGCGGACGGGAGCGCTCATGGTCAAGCGAAACGGTCGGTCCTCGCGGATGCCTCACATCTCGGCGGCACTGTTTGTCGCGGTACTCCTCGCAGCGAGTGTTCTTTCGCTGCGGGCCGGAGAGGTGGCCCCAACAGCACCGCTTGCTGCGAGTCCCTCGTCCGTCAGCTTTGACCTGTCCTACGTAGTCCGCGTCGAGCCCCCCGCCGGTTCCCGCAAGGTGCGCGTTTGGATTCCATTGCCCTCATCGGACCAATATCAAACGATCTCGCAATTGCAACTGAAGGGCCCGATGAAAGTTCAGCTGCATAAGGAACCGAAATACGGCGACCGTTACGGGTATTTCGATGTCGATTCCACTCGGGTCAAGACTGGTTTCGAGATTCGGCTGGCGTTTCACGTGGTGCGCTACGAGCGCCGTTCGGCCCTGGCTTCGAGCAGCGATGCAGTTAAACCGTTCCCCAAGAATGTTGTGCCGTTCCTGCAAGCCGATGGACTCGTGCCGGTCGACGGAGTCATCGCTAGGCTCTCGAGCGAACAAACGCAGGGAGTTTCCGATCCGCTCCAGAAAGCGCGGAAAATCTATGACTATGTGATCTCGGCAGCCAACCACGATCCCGTTGTCACTGGCTCTGGGCGCGGAGACGCCCTCTGGACTGCGGAATCGCACCACGGTGATTGCACCGATTTTCATTCCTTGTTTATTGGCATGGCCCGCGCCTCGGGCATTCCGGCGCGGCTCGCCATCGGCTTTTCGCTCCCGGAAGGGCAGACGCAGGGCACTATCCCCGGCTATCACAGTTGGGCCGAGTTCTACGTGAGCGGTATCGGCTGGATACCGGTGGATGTCTGGCAAGCTTCGCAGGATCCGAGCCACCGCGACTATTTCTTCGGCGCACTGGATGCCCATCGTGTCATGGTCTCGATGGGGCGTGACGTCGCGTTGACGCCTTTGCCTCAAGTGGGCCGACTCAACTACATCGCCTATCCTTATCTAGAAGCCGACGGCAAGCCTTCTCCGGTCGCTTCCATGGATTTCTTTTTTAATGCGCCTGGATTCCAGGGTGCGGCGCCCACAATATTTAGACATCCCATTTTTGCGCGCGCTGCTTTTCCGACGCCTCGTTTGACCTCCTAGAAATCTGCCTGCAGCAGCCGCGCAAACACATGGGCGCTCGGCGAATTATTAAATCTTGATCCGCGGTTTATAACACATTTATCAACAATCAATGAGAAGCCAATAGGCCTCATCGATTTTATGCGTTTGACCCTGCGTCCCTCGCGCCCATATGGTCGTTTATGAATTTGGCGTAAGCGCATAGCCCTAACCGAGTGATTGTTGCTGTCAGTCGGCGGGGACAAAGGGAGATGTACCGTGGGCAAAGGTTCCGTCCTGGTGGTCGACAACGATCCGCAGATTCGCCGCATGATGCGCGTGACCCTGGTTGGGCACGGTTTTGAGGTTGGCGACGCCCGAGGTGGCGCCGAAGGGCTCGAGCAATTGCGTTGTGCCCGCTACGATCTCGTACTCCTGGACATCAACATGCCTGGCATGAGCGGCGTTGAAGTATGCCGGGAGATTCGCAGCGCGTCGGATATCGCCATCATTATGCTCACCGTGCGGGCCAGCGAGCGGGACAAGACGGAAGCTTTCGAAGCCGGGGCGGACGATTTCGTCACCAAGCCCTTTGGCTTTCCGGAGTTGTTGGCGCGCATGCGGGCCACCCTCAGGAGAAGGGGCCGTCCCCTTGAATCCGAGTGCTCGCGGTTGCGGCTGGGAGATACGGAAATTGATTTCGAGGCCCGGCAAGTTCAGGTGAAAGATGAGGAGGAGCGTCTGACTCCCAAGGAATGGGATGTGCTCCAGTATCTTGCTGCTCATGCGAACCGGACGGTGACGCACCGGGAATTGCTGCGCGGTGTGTGGGGCTCAGATGCAGGAGACGAAAAGGAGTATCTCCGCGTTTTCATCAATCGCCTACGAAAGAAGCTCGAAATTTCGTCAGCACACCCGGAATATCTCTTGACTGAGCCTTGGATGGGATACCGCCTAAGACTGCCATCCTGATTTGCTCCAAGAAGTTCTAGCGGGACGTCTTGTTCGCTGCCTGCCCAGCGAATCGAGTACTTACGACCCGCCCGCTGCTCGGGGTCACCGCGGGCTCCTTGGGTTGCTGGGTTCAATCGTCCAGCGATTTCTCTTCAGAACATTTTAGTCGCGAGGTGCCGTGCGCGAGATTTGCCTCGCTCCGACAGTTTCTTTGAGTCGCTGTCATGGCCAACGATTCGAACAAATTTGCGTGGAATTGAAAACAGGAAACTTAGGTTTCGAAGGATTCTTCCGGTTCCGGAAGTTTGTCGTGGGGCCCGGCCAGCCAAACGTACAGGGTGGGCAACAGAAAAATGCTCATGGCCAAATTCACCATCAGGCCGCCGACGATGACAATCGCGAAGGGCCGTTGCGAATCCGAGCCGATGGCATGCGAAAGGGCCGCTGGGAGCAGGCCCAGCGTGGCCACCAGCATGGTCATCATGATGGGACGCAGCCGCAAGACCGCTCCTTCGATGGCCGATTCCTCGATGGAGAAGCCGCGGGCGCGGCACTGATTGATGTATTCGAGCATGATGACGCCGGTCTGCACCGAGACGCCGAAGAGCGCCAGGAAGCCGACGCCGGAGGAGACGCTGAAATCGGTTCCGGTGATCAACAAGGAGAGCAGGCCGCCGAAGCTGGCCATCACCACGGTGGCGAGAATCAGCAGGGCCCATTTTGCCGAGCGAAACATGCTGTATAGAATGAGAAAAATCATCAGGATGGTGATCGGCACGATGAGGAACAGGCGCGCCCGGGCTCGTTTCTCACTCTCGTATTCGCCTTCCCAGTCGATGTGGTAGCCGCGCGGCAGTTGCACCTGGACGTTCACATTTTTCATGGCTTCCTCGACGGCGCTCCCGAGATCGCGTCCACGGACGCTGAACTTGATGGCCACGTAGCGCTGATTGCCTTCGCGGTAGATTTCCGAGCCGCCGTCCTGTTCGGCGATATTGCAGAGCTGCGCGAGGGAAACGCGCTCGCCGGAGGGCGAGAGCAGGCGGATATTCTCGAGGGCTTCCTTGGTCGAGCGATATTGGGGGAGGTAGCGCAGCACCAAGTCGTAGCGCGCCTCGCCCTGTAGCACCTGGGTCATGGCGCCGCCGCCCACGGCGGTCTGGATGGCGTCCTGCACGTCGGCAACGTTGATCTGGTAACGCGCGGCTTGCTCGCGGCTCACTGTGAAATTGAGATTGGGCTGGCCGAGAACGTGGAAGACGCCGAGGTCCTCGATCCCTTTGACCTTGCCCATCACCTGCACGACTTGGTTGGCTTTGTCTTCGAGGACCTTGAGGTCGTCTCCGTAGATCTTCGTGGCTAGTTCGCCCTTAACGCCGCTCACCGCTTCTTCCATGTTGTCTTCGATGGGTTGAGAAAAGCCCCAGACGACTCCGGGAATCTTGCTCAGTTGCTCGTTCATCGCGGCGATGAGTTGGTCGCGGTCCTGATGAAAGATGGGCCGCCATTGCTCCTTGGGTTTCAGGTCAACGAAGTATTCCGTGTTGAAGAAGCCAGTGGTATCGGTGCCATCGTCGGGACGGCCGACCTGGCTGGTGCATTGCGGCACCTCGGGAAAGGAGCAGAGCATGACGCGAGCCTGGTTGGCGACACGAATTCCTTCGGTGGGGCCGACGCTGGGCGCCAGCGTGCCGCGCACCCAGAGCGCGCCTTCGTCCAAATGGGGCAGAAACTCGGACCCGATGACGCCGCTATAGATGAGAAAGACCGCCAGCCCCAGGCTCAGCAGGCCAACGCCGACTGTGACGGGTCGATGCTCGATGGCCCAGCGCACGGACTCGCGATAGCGATCGGTCAGGAAGGCCAAGACCGGGTTGCGCCACTCGCGGACACCTTTGCGAAATAACAAGGTTGAAAGCGCCGGGGCGATGAGCATGGAAAAGATCAGCGCACCGAGCAGCGCAAAGGCGACGGTCCAGGCCATGGGCTTGAAGAGGCGTCCTTCGACGCGCTGCAGCGTGAAGATGGGCATGTAGGCAGTGATGATGATAGCGATGGCGTAAAAGACGGGACGCTGCACTTCGTGAGCGGCCTCGCGGATCACTTGCGCCACCGGCCGCGGAGGATCGCTGTGGTGACCCAGATGGCGGGCAATGTTTTCGATCATGACCACGGCGCCGTCCACGACCATGCCGAAATCGAGCGCGCCGAGGGAGAGCAGGTTCGCGGGGATGTGGGCGATGTTGAGGCAGGTGGCGGCAAAGAGCAGCGCGAAGGGAATGGTCAGGGAAACGATGATGGCCGCGCGAACGTTCCCAACAAACAGGAAGAGAATGATGACGACCAGAATCATGCCCTCGGTGAGGTTGTGCAGGACGGTGTGCGTGGTGTAGTGGATCAGGTCGCGGCGGTCGAGGAAGGGGACAATTTTTACGCCGGTCGGCAGGATGTGGTCGTTCATCTCCTGGACCTTGGCCTCGACTCCTTCGAGGGCCTGGTCGGCATTGGCTCCTTTGCGCAGGAGCGCGATGCCGGAAACCACGTCGCCGTTATCGATGATTTTTCCGTCTTCGCGATGAATGGCGCGGCCAAACTGGCCCAGCCGGATTTTGGGGCCTTGCGCGATGACGGCGATATCCTTCATGCGCACAGGCGTGCCGTTCTTGGTCATGATCACGGTGTTTGCGATGTCCTGCACGTTTGTTACTTGTCCGACTTCGCGCAGATCGATCTGCTGCAAACCGCTCTCGATGAAGCTGCCGCCGGCATTGGTATTGTTATTGGTGAGCTGCTGCTCGATTTGGGCCAGGCTCAGCCCGTAGTCGATCAGCTTATTGGGGTCGACGCGCACCTGATATTCGCGCGTGGGGCCGCCGAAGGGGTTGGTGTCGACGATGTCCGGAACGGATTTTAGATTTTTCTCGACGACCCAATCCTCGAGCGATTTCAGCTCCATCACGTCGTACTGCGGGTTGGTGCTGTGCAGCGTATAGAAATAAATTTGGCCGACCGGGCTCCAGTCGGTGCCCATCTGTGGAGAGACGCCCGGCGGCAGGGTCACTTGCGTGAGCCTCTCGAGGACGCGCTCGCGGTTCCAGGAGTTCAATTCGTCATCGTCGAAGATCAGCTTCAAATCGGACAGGCCAAAGAGGGAAAAGGAGCGCAGGTGCGTGACGTGCGGAATGCCGTTCATGGAGATTTCCAGCGGGATGGTGACCTGCTGCTCGATCTGCTCGGCGGAAATGCCCGGCCACTGGGTGATGATCTCGACGTAGTTGTCCGCCACGTCGGGATAGGCTTCGATGGGAAGCTGATGGAAAGAGATCGCGCCCCAGCCAAAGAGCAGGATGGCCGCGGCCAGCACTAGGAAGCGATTTTCCAGGGCGAAATCGACGAGCTTGGCGATCATTTTTTAGGCCTGCTTTACTGGTCCTCTCCTACTGTCTACTGTTCCGCCGTGTTCTCGAGAGTCAGCGCGTCGGCCACTACGCGCGCTCCCGGCTGGATGCCCGAGAGCACTTCCTGCATGTTCCCGGGGAGCGTGACACCGGCCGTGATTTCGACGCGCTGGAATCTGCCATTGGCCGCCGGCACAAAGACCCAGTCGCGATCGTGCAAATGCAGAATGGCGGTGGCCGGAACCACTGCGTGCGTCTGCCTGGTTTGCCCCTGGAAGGTGGCGGTCACGAACATGCCCAGCCGAATGATTCCCGAATTCGGCACCTGGATGCGCACCTTGGCCGTGCGGATGTTGGGGTCGAGAATCGCGCCGATATTGCTGACCGTTCCCTTGAATACGCGATCGGGATAGGAGTTCAGGCGGATCTCGGCAGGGTCGCCCAGACGCACGGTGGGGAGATCGTTCTCGTAGACATCGCAAATGACCCAGACGTCAGAGAGATCGGAGATCGTGAAAGGACTCGAGCCCAGCGCCTGCACGCCGCCGGCGGTGGTCACTTCCTGATCGGTGATTACGCCCGCGACAGGCGCCACGATGTCCACGACGCCACTGGGATGGTCGGGGTCGTTGCCGAGCAGGCGAAGATGTTCGGCCGTGGTGTCCAAGTCGACCTTGGCTTTATCTTCGGTGTCTTTGGCGATCTGATAATCGTTCAGCGCGATGGCGCCGTGGGCGTACATGTCCGCCGCGCGGCCGAGCTGCGCGTTGGCCAGAGTTTCGTCGGCGACGGCTTTGCGATAATCGGAATAGCCTGCGGAAACGTCGTCGCTGCGCACCGTCAGCAGGAGCTGGCCCTTTTGCACCGTATCGCCCAGGCGCGCGTGAATATCCACGACGCGGCCGGACGCCAGGGAAATGACCGGCACGTTGCGAGATACATCGGCGGTGACCACGCCGGTGACCTGGAGTTGCGAAGTCGCCGTGCGCGTGGTCGCGCCGACCGCGGGATACTGCTCGGGATGGTCCACCCGAATGACGTTCAGGTCCTGCTCTTCTTGGACTTGTGCGGGCGGCGGCGCGCCGGCCGCGGGTTCGGATTTGGCGGTGCCGCAACCGAGCAGGGAACTGGCCACTAGAAAGCTGAAGGCCAGGCTGCAGAGGGTTTTAGCGAAGCTCTTTCGATCTATGTACTGGCGATGCATGGTTCTTGCTCTCCACAGTCCATTTCGTTCGCAAGAGGGCGTTTGCTCGGCATGGCGCGTCCGTGACGCCACCGCAAATCGCGGCTGTCATTAGGACGCGTGATGTACGAGAAGGGGTTACTACCCGCGATCAGGCCGGTTGCGGCGGAGCTCTGCCAAGCGGAGAGGAGTGCAGCGGATCGGGCGGAAATCCTCGGCTTGTCGAGAAGCGAGACTCTGCCAGTTGTCGTGGGACAAACGCGTGCTGCGGGTTCTGCGTTTCGGCCTGCGGCGTTCTGGACGGAATAAGAACGGCAGCGTCTTGAATTTGATGGCCCGCGGCAGCCAAGCGCCAGGGCGAATCGAACGCGGCAGCCGGAAAATCGCTGGGGTTAGCCATCGAGAACCTGCCGCGGCCATCGTTCAGCAGAATTGCGATGGGCTGTTGCTGCCCGGCGGCAGTGATGACCAGGTCCAAGGCGTGATCGCCATTCACGTCGATCGCGGAGATGTGTGGCAGGCCGAAAGCTCCGGTGATCCCAATGAATTGCCCCGAGGGAGCGGATTGTCCGGGAGCTGCCGCGAACTGCAGGCGAATCAGGTAGCGCGCGAAGCGCGAATCGGAACGTTCGATTTCCGCCGTGGCCAAGTCGGGCCGCCGGTCGCCGTCGAAATCTGCGATCGCAAAGCTCGAATCCGCGCGCACTGCGGTCGGCGAGGAGTCCGGCGCAGCGGGCGTGGCCGCTGCTGCCGCGGCCGCGACCGCGACTAAGCCCAGGATCTCGCAGCAAAGCAAAAGGGTGGCGCTGCAAAACAGTAGTGTGGTCTTCGCGGCGGTCCGAGCGCGCCAAGCGGCGAGCGCCGCCGGGACAGCCAGCAGCCAGGCGAGACGGAAATGGGCGATTACTTGCATCGTTGCTCTACGGCTCGGAGACCAACCATAGGATTATATCCGCGAATGCAACGGATGCAACGCGAGGAGCGCGACGTCGGTGCGGCGCGGTAACGATGAGGTTCGCGTCTGGGTCTAGCGGTTCTTAGGACTGGCAGAGGACAGCTTTAGCGCCGCCCTTGCTGCACAGGCTGGTGGAGGCGCATGGGCATATCGATTGGTCGCATGCAGCGGTCGACCGTTTTTCGGTACGCGCTGTTTTTTGGGGCACGGGACCCGTCCTAATCCGACCGACAGGGCTAGGTTGGTGGGCAAGCGTCATCTGATTTGCGACGGACAAGGAGTACCGCTGGCCATCGAGCTCACCGGGCCAATCGTCACGAGCTCTCAACGAGCACTCTCGCTCGTTGACGCTATCCCACCGTTACATGGAAGCGCGGACGTCCGCGGCATCGGCCGCTTCGCATCTGGGCCGCCAGCGCGTTCCCAAAAGCGCCAGAAGAAACGTCGACTTTACAACGAATGCGCAATCGAAGTAACCTAACACAATGCTTCGAGTCAGCAGTGTGGGTCCGCTCAATGCTTCGTAAGCCGGTAGCAAGCTTCCTTTGCGAGAAAGCGATCCCCGCGGTAGCTCTCTGCGCGCTTTTCAGCGCTCTGAATCTCGCCGCGCAGAACAAGAACCAGAGCCCGAGACAGAGCCAGAATCAGAACCAGGTTTTCAAGGGCGCAATCACCGACAGCATGTGCGCGGGACCGAAGGGGCACGCAGCGATGCTGAAAACGGGCGAGTCTCTCGCCGATTGCACACTCACCTGCATAAAGATGGGTGCCACATTCGTGCTCTACAATCCCCAGACCAAAATGGTTTACCAGCTCGATGATCAGACGATGCCCAGGACCTATGCGGCGCGGAATGTGCTGGTGGTCGGGACCGTGAATAAAACCACCGGCGCGATCCACGTGTCGGACATATTTCCCGTATTATCGGCCAAGGTCGCGCAAGCAAAATCCGTGTACATCGACTGCGACAACTGTGTGAGGGGAATGGAGAAAGCGAATCGGGCCGCGGTGGAATTCCTCGCGGATTGGAAGCGGTTCACTTTGGCCCAGGACCCCCAGAAGGCGGACCTGGTGTTTGTATTCTCGGCGAACCCATACCTGGGCGATTACCTCACGCGCGAAGGTCCTGACAAGCGTCCAGTGCAAATCGTTAACACTTACATGAACGTTATCGACCCGCACACAGGGGCGAGCTTGTGGGAGGGCGCCGGCATATCGGGTAGTTGGCGCGTTGCGGGAGCGACCAAGAGCTTGATCGGCCAATTCAGGGCGCGGATGGAAGCGGAAGACGGGCACGTCACGAGGCTGCTGCGCCAGAACCAAGGTCCGGCTCCGCTCGGCTCTGGTGACGCGGCCATATTTAAGTAAATCTGCTCCTCAGTTTGAGTACGGTCGTCCGTTGGACCCGAAGATACTTGGCTGGGTTGAGGGCTACCGGATAATCATTTGAACTAAGGCGTTTCGAAATTGCTTAATCGGTGACGTGGCGGCTAACTCTTTTTGAATGAGGTGTCCGGTGGCATCCCCAGCAAAGCGTGATCAGGTTGTGCTCAGCATCATCACCGAGCTGGCCTCGGGAAGTCATGTGGTGTACTTCCAGTCCAACTGTTACGCCGCAAGATTGGCAGCGCCACTGGTCGCGCTCCAAGACCGATTGACGTAGCCTCCGATACGAATCAGGATCCAGTCGAAGCCTCGGACGTTTTGTGTAAGGCAGGGTCATGAAGCTGTTCTCAAACCCTCCAGGAATTGCTGCTGTTGCGGGGAAGGCAGGAGTCTAAAGAGGCGATCTAAAGCCAGAAGCAACGCGCCGGCATTACCGCCTTCCAGGTTGGCGCCGGCAAGAAAATCGGCGCAGATCATCTCAACGCAGTAGCCTCTGGACTTGTCGGTACCGAGCATCCGGGCGGCTGTTTCCAGA
>Ga0182024_10006757_pt1 | contig 25049 bp, 18 predicted proteins | sample P32metaG_FD_120480 | JGI IMG/M metagenome (GOLD analysis project Ga0182024, IMG submission 120480) | Permafrost microbial communities from Stordalen Mire, Sweden - P3-2 metaG (Illumina Assembly) | ecosystem: Environmental > Terrestrial > Soil > Wetlands > Permafrost | place: Sweden: Stordalen...
CCCGGCCACGCGCACGCGCGAGCCGGTCTGCGCGCCCGGAGGGATGCGCACATCGAGCGTCTCGACCTTGGGCACGCGGCCTTCGCCGCCGCAAGTACGGCACATCGTGTGGAGCTTGCCCGTGCCACCGCAGCGCGAGCAGGTGATCTGAAAGCGCATCTTACCGCTGACCTGCGTGACTTGCCCGCTGCCCCCGCAGGTGGGACAGACTTTTTCATCGCCGGGTGCGACGCCCGCGCCATGGCAAACGTTGCAAACGTCGAGGCGAGTAAAACTCAGCTTCTTGACCGTACCGTGCATTGCTTCGCCAAACGTGATCTCTATCTGGTATTCCAGATCTGTGCCCGGTTCGTGTTCCTGCGCAGTCTGCGCGGCATTCGCCCCGCGGAAAAACTGGCTGAAGAGATCGCGAAAGCTTGTGCTTCCACCCGCACCACCCGCGCCGCTTGCTCCGCCAAAGTCGAAGCCGCCAAAATCGAAGTGTATATCCTCGGGCGATGCCCCGCCGTAGCCCGTACCTTGCGGAGGAACGCCGCCAGGGCCGGGGACATTGAACCCGAACTGGTCATAGGTCTGCCGTTTTTTGGCGTCGGAAAGAACTTCGTAGGCTTCCTGAATCTGCTTGAATTTCTCCTCGGCTGATTTGTCGCCGGGATTCAGGTCGGGGTGATACTTGCGCGCAAGTTTACGGTAAGCCGCACGGATTTCCTTTACGGGCGCCTTGCGCGAAACTCCGAGCAGTTCGTAATAATCTTGTTTGGTTGTAGTCGCCATGTCCAATTCTGGGTGATGCGAACCTTAAGGCTCAAGCTGCCTTCCGACACGGGCCTTCCCATCTTTGTGTTCTCTGCGCTAAAGCTTGGCCCAGCGCGCGTTCCACTCGGCGAGTTGCTGAGCTTCGCGCTCGAGTTCTTCTTTCTTCTGACGCTGAACTTCCGTGCGGCCGCCCATACTTGCTTCCTTTTGGCTGGCACGGTCGAGCCAACGATCAAGCACGCCCATTTTTTGCTCGACGGTGGCGGGATCGGCTTTGAATCGGAGAAACGTGCCGGTGATCTCAACCGAACGAGGCGGAAAATCGGGAGATACATCTTGCTGGGCGTCGTAAAAAAGGCGGCGCCAATCCGCGCTGGGGCTTCCCGAAATTCCAACCTGCACCATGAATACGCCATCCCTAATTATTTGCACGCCTTGAGGCGGGCCGGTCCGCCGGATACCAATCGTCGTCATGATGCTCCTGAGGGTTCCTGAAATGCCTGGGGCTCCTGAATGCGTCGGGGCTTTGAATAATTCCCCCGTCTTCGGACGACAGAAATACCCGGTCCGAAACCTGAGGTCATCAACGTGCAATCCGCGGCGCAAGCCGGTGAAGATCCCGTGGAAATTAGTTCGGCTTCTTCGATTCGTCCACGTCCACGAACTCGGCGTCAACGACATCGCCTTGACCGGGCGCGTGCGCGGCCCCGCCAGCGGCCCCGCCATTGGGGCCACCCGTCGGTTGAGCACCGGCGGCAGCGCTCTGCTGAGCTTTGTAGAGCGATTCACCAATGCGGTGAGAGGCCTTGGTGAGGGATTCCACCGCCGCGTTTAGCTTATCGACTCCTCCCTCGTTCAGAGCGGTACGAGCTTCTGCAATTGCGTCTTCCGCCGTTTTGATGTCCGGCTCCGCCAGCTTTTCACGATTTTCCTTGATGAGCTTCTCGGTCTGGTAAACGAGATTGTCGAGACGGTTGCGGGCTTCGACTTCAGTGAGCCGCGCCTTGTCCTCGTTCGCATGCGAATCGGCTTCCTTCTTCATGCGCTCGGCTTCGTCTTTGCTGAGGCCGGTGGAAGCGGTAATCGTGATTTTCTGCTCCTTACTCGTCGCGGTGTCTTTCGCCGAGACGTTCAGGATGCCGTTGGCATCGATATCGAACGTGACTTCGATTTGCGGCATGCCTCGCGGAGCGGGAGGAATTCCGATTAAGTGGAATTTCCCGAGCGAACGGTTGCCGCTGGCGACTGGGCGCTCTCCTTGCAGCACGTGGATTTCAACCGAAGTCTGGCTGTCTGCCGCGGTTGAGAACACTTCCGATTTGCGGGTCGGGATCGTGGTGTTGCGTGGGATGAGCACGGTCATCACGCCACCCAAGGTTTCGACACCCAGAGAAAGCGGCGTCACGTCGAGCAGCAGAATGTCCTTCACCTCGCCGCCGAGCACGCCGCCCTGAATGGCCGCACCGACCGCGACCACTTCGTCGGGGTTAACGCCCTTGTGGGGTTCCTTGCCGTTGAAGAGGTTCTTCACGATGTCGACCACACGCGGAATACGCGTGGAGCCGCCGACGAGAACTACTTCGTCGATTTTTTCCGGTGTAAGCACGGCATCGTTCATCGCCTGCTTCACAGGACCAACGGTGCGTTGGAGCAGATCTTCCATCAACTGCTCGAGCTTTGCGCGGGTCAGCTTCAGCTGCATGTGCTTCGGGCCGGAAGCATCGGCCGTCAGGAAAGGCAGATTGATTTCGGTTTCCTGAAGCTGCGAGAGCTCGATCTTGGCCTTCTCGGCGGCTTCCTTTAGCCGCTGAATGGCCATGCGATCTTTGCTGACGTCGATGCCCTGGTCGCGCTTGAATTCCGCAACCATGTACTCGACGATGACTTGGTCGATATCGTCGCCGCCGAGGTGTGTGTCGCCGTTGGTTGATTTAACTTCGACCACGCCTTCGCCGACTTCGAGGATCGAAATATCGAAGGTGCCGCCGCCGAGGTCATACACGGCGATGGTTTCGTCCTTCTTCTTGTCGAGTCCGTAGGCGAGAGCCGCCGCAGTGGGCTCGTTGATGATGCGCAAAACCTCCAGGCCCGCGATCTCGCCCGCCTGCTTGGTCGCCTGGCGCTGGCTGTCATTGAAATACGCCGGCACCGTAATTACAGCTTTGCTGACTTTCTCACCGAGGAAATCCTCGGCTGCCGACTTGAGCTTTTGAAGGATCATCGCGGAGATTTCTGGCGGGCTGTACGGCTTGCCGGAAATCTCAACGCGTGCGTCGTCGTGCGGTCCTTTGACGACTTTGTAAGGAACACGCTTGGCTTCTTCGGTGACTTCGTCATAGCGCCGTCCCATAAAACGCTTGATGGAATAAACGGTGTTCTCCGGATTCGTAATTGCCTGGCGCTTCGCGACTTGCCCTACCAGTCGCTCTCCGCTCTTCGTAATGGCCACGACCGACGGCGTGGTGCGCGCACCTTCCTGGTTGGGAATGACAACGGGTTCGCCGCCCTGCATGACAGAAACGACCGAGTTGGTTGTTCCCAAATCAATTCCGATAATTTTGCTCATGAAATCTGCTCCTCTAACGTCCGGCTGGCCTCAGTTGGGAGGCTATCCCGCTGAAACAGCATTATCATACATATTGAGTGCTTCATTGTCAAGTTCTAGGTTGACACAATAAGATTAATGTATTCAGTCGTTTGCGTTTACCATGGGTCGGTTTCCAGGAGTAGGCAACCACTTGGTGCTGGCGTCTTGGTGCATCCAGCCAGCGCAGCGGGGCGGTACTGTAACGTGACCGCGAGACGCAGGCTTGCCGGAAGTGGAGACCCATAAAGCGTTATACTGCGCAAGATTTAGCGTTACAATATGACCACTAGAATCGTCTAAAGAGCGTAGGAGGCGCACTTGAAATACCGAATGCATTCTTTGTGTGATGGCAGGTCGTATGTTCGAGTATTGCGCCGGCCAGCAGCTCGTGCGCTGGGCAGCTTCGTCGCGGCGGCCTCCCTAACCGCACTGCTCCTGATTCCCAAGGTTGGCGCGACTCCCGCTCTCACGGGACCTGCTGCAAAGCCCGACCAGACGCTTCCGGCGCCGGTGAAGGCTTACGGTTCGAAAAATGCGCCAATCACTTTGGAGGTGTTTGGCGATTACGAATGTCCCTCTTGCGGGGCTTTTTACGAGACCACGTTGCGGCAATTGATCAATACGGATGTCGCGGCCGGGAAAGTTTATATCGTTCATCGCGATTTTCCGCTAACGATGCATAAGTACGGATACGAAGCGGCACGCTGGGCAAATGCGGCCGCAGCGATTGGAAAGTTCCCGGAAGCCGAGGCGGCGTTGTATGACAACCAGAATTACTGGGCGGAATCCGGCAACATAGAAAAATACATGTCGGCAGCGTTGTCGCCCCTCGACCTCAAGCGTGTCGAAAAGTCAATGGCCGGTTGCGAGATGAATGTTGCGGCGGGAAGCCACAGCTGCCCGTTCGACGCCTACATCGAGCAGGACCGCGCTCTCGGCAATCAAATTCCCGTTCAGGCCACCCCGACATTCTTGATTTATTACAAGGGCCAGAAATTTCCGGCCGGGCAGGGGGTAGTTTCCTATACGGTGCTAAAGCAATTCTTCGATCAGCTTCTCAAGCAATAAGTCATGAACGCGATTGCCGAGCCAATGACGACGCCGAGGGCTTCCCGCGGGGAATGGGTGCGCATCCTGGTTACAGTGGGGAGGCTTGCCCTTGCGGCGGTGTTTCTGTTTGCCGCCTACGCGAAGATGCGGCCGCAGGTGAGTATGCCCTGGTCCGCCACGTCGGTCGAGACTTCACTTTCGATGTTTGCGATGCAGGTGGATTCTTACCAAATGTTAACTCCCTCGCAAGTGATCCGAGTGGCTCATTTCCTGCCCCCCTTTGAGCTGTTTCTGGGATTGTGGCTGTTGAGCGGCGTAGCGCTGCGGTTTTCGTCGCTCGTGACAACGCTCGTGTTGACGGGATTTTTCTCGCTAATGGTGCGAACCTACGCGCTAGGGCTTTCGATCAACTGCGGCTGCTTTGGCTCAAGCGAGCAGGTTGGCCCGAAGAGAATAATCGAGGACGGATCTTTTTTTGCGCTTTCGCTGGCGGTTACGATCGGTGCATTCTGGCTGCATCGAATCAGAACGCGCCGGCAATCCTCGGCACCGAGTTCGGTCCCGTCTGGAATGGCCTCGCAAGAAACCCGCTAGTCTCGGTCGTCTTTTTTTTCTTTTCGTGGTCACCCCGGCAAAGCGAAGGGACGAGTCTTTTTCGATAGGTCGCTACTCCTGCGAACAGCGAGGAGACTGGGGCTTTGCTGCGATCAGTTCAAGAATCTCCGTCGAGTTGCCGAGTGCACGAGCGGGTGTGATAATCTTCGAGCTTGGCGTAGAGTGGTGTGGGCTCTATGCCGACGGGGGGTGTTTATGGGTATGAGGGATACGTGGATTGAGAAGCGAACCGCCGCAATGAACGGCGGCGTGCGGAATTTCTCGCAGATGCACTACGCCCGAAAGGGCATCGTCACCGAAGAGATGGAGTATGTGGCGAAGCGCGAGAAGATTTTGCCGGAACTTGTCCGCGATGAAGTCGCGCGCGGGCGCGCCATTATCCCCGCAAACATCCATCATGGCAGCCTGGAGCCGATGGGAATCGGCGTCGCGTTCTACTGCAAAATCAACGCAAATATCGGCAACTCTGCCACCACCTCGAACGTCGATGAAGAGCTTGAAAAGCTGCATCGCGCCGTCCATTACGGCTCCGACACCGTGATGGACCTTTCCACCGGTGGCGATATTCCGATGATCCGCAAGGCGATCATCGCCGCTTCGCCCGTGCCGATTGGCACGGTTCCAATTTACGAAGCGATCTCCCGCGTGCGCCGCGCCGAGGACTTGAACATCCAGGTGATGCTGGAGGTTATCGAAGAGCAAGCAGAGCAGGGTGTCGATTACATGACGATCCACGCGGGCGTTCTGCGCGAATTCCTGCCGCTCGTGCGCAACCGCATCACCGGAATCGTGAGCCGTGGCGGCGCTATACTCGCCCAATGGATGAGCTTCCATAAGCAGCAGAATTTCCTCTACGAGAACTTCGAGGCCATCTGCAAAATTTTCCAGAAGCACGACGTTAGCTTTTCGCTCGGTGATGGCTTGCGGCCGGGCTGCCTTGCGGATGCGAGCGATGAAGCTCAGTTCGCCGAATTGAAAGTGCTCGGCGAACTCACCAAGAAGGCATGGGAACATGATGTGCAAGTTATGATCGAGGGCCCGGGGCACATCCCGCTTGACCAGATCGAGTTGCAGGTGAAAAAGGAAAACGAGCTTTGCTACGAAGCGCCTTTTTATACCCTCGGGCCGCTCGTCACCGACATTGCTCCCGGCTACGACCACATCACCAGCGCGATCGGCGCGGCCATGATTGGCTGGCACGGCGCCTCGATGCTCTGCTACGTGACGCCCAAAGAACATCTCGGTCTGCCGAATGCCGAGGATGTCCGCCAGGGCGTGATTGCGTACAAGATCGCCGCGCACGCCGCTGATGTTGCCCGCCATCGTCCTGGGGCCCGTGACCGAGACGATGCACTCAGTTACGCGCGCTTCCTGTTCGATTGGAAGAAGCAGTTTGAGCTTTCGCTTGATCCAGAGACTGCGCGCGCCATGCACGACGAAACGCTTCCGGATGACTTTTACAAGGAAGCCAAATTCTGCTCAATGTGCGGCCCTAAGTTCTGCTCAATGAATGCTACCCAAATCGCTGAAATCTACCAGGGCCTTGACCAGAAGGACCGCGAACAAAAGTTCGCCCAGCTCCTGGCCAAAGTGGAAAAGTAAGGCTTGGCGTACTACGCTAGCAGTATTTAAATCGCAGCTCTGGGTTTCTGGTGGTAGACGAGGAAGCCTTGTGTTTTTAGTGGTTTGAGAGCATTGAGGCCCGTTATTTCACTGCCATAAACATTGTGTAACAAATCTTGCCACTTTGATCGTCTTCCGTGTATAGTTCGCGGGTACTTCTGTGACGGATGACGACCCAACCGCCTCTCCCCAAACCAAGACGCTGGCTACTAGCCGTTGACCCTCGCATCTACCACTGGGACACCCTGTTCGTGAAGGGTAAGGAGATGTGGAGGCACGGCGGCGAAAAACCGGACGCACTTCGACAGCTCAAGCAGGTCCAGAAAGGCGACCGGGCCCTCTGCTATCACGGTAAGCCCGAACACGCTCTGTACGCTTTAGCCGAGGTGAGCCGCGCCCCCTACCCCGATCCGCACGATAAGGAGTCAAAGGTTTTGGTAATGGATCTGCGAGCGATTGAGCGGCTGCCCCGGCAGGTGACCCTTGTGGAGTTGCGGCAGAACAAACTGCTGAAGAAGATCAAGTTTCTGAAGAACACGCGTCTGACGATTTGCCCTCTTACTGACGAAGAGTATTCCGATATTCTCCGAATGGCGGGGATTGTCGCTTCGCCAGGCATTCCGCTTCCCTAAACTCTAGGATCCTTGGCTGGTTCACTCTTTGACCCTTTCCCGTTCATGCCATTCAGAGCACGTTCCGGCGTGAGTGGGAACCACGTGGAGGCGCGTGCCGAGCACGTCAAAAACGGCGTTTCCAATCGCCGCAGGAACGGGAACGATGGACCGGCTCGCCGGCGCCCGTGTACGGCAATTCCGGGCGGTTGATTGACACGGCGTCGATTTCGGGAATCTTGCTGAAGCGCCAGTCGAGGCTGTTCTGGCATGAGGCATCGGACTGGACTTTTTCCAGGATTGTCCGGCTGATCCCTGGATCACGTCTCCATCGATCTGGAACTTGAGTCCCTCGGCTGCGGTTGATGACCCATTCTGACGTGGTGTTTCTCACGGCGCTGGCCTTCGTGCTGATCATGGGGGCTCCGGAGCGGTGCCGATGGGGTAACCAGATCGGCAGCGATGTGGGACGGATTCCTTCGGAGGATTCCCGTGCCGGCCGTCAACAATTGGGGTACATCAGCAGGGCAGCGCTCTGCTGCGGTTCTTGTCGGTGGAGGCAGCACAAGCGGCGGTGCGTTCGGGACCGGATTGGCGCCGTCGGTACCTTCATCGGGCGATGCGTCGGGAAAAGGGCATTGCGAAGGTGGCAACGCTGGCGGTTCGGTTGTACCGGATGTGGCGAAGAGAATGAGATGATCGACAGTTTCAGCAGTTCGGTTCGTAGGCGGGAGAGCTCGTTACTTATGGTGTCCCCGACCGGCCCTAGCGTAAGCCTTGTCGGGCTGCGGATGGAACGAAGGAATGCTTGCGTCATCAGCCAAATTATGATCCCCCGGGGTCCATCCAAAACGACAGAAAATAGGGCTAGAGTAAGGATTACCGAGAGGAGGGCATCGCTCATGGGTGGAATCTCCAAGATTCTGGCTTGTACCGGCTTGATCACATTGAGTGCGTCATTGGCTCTTGGAGCGGCAATTAAGGGTTCGGTGAAGGGGCCAGACGGAGCGCCTTTTATGGGCGCTTTTGTGATGGCGCGAAATTCGACGACGAAGATTACGGTAAGCGTGTTATCGGATCGACGCGGAAAGTATCACATCGATGCGCTCCCGGGCGGCGAGTACGATGTGCGCATCCGGGCAATTGGTTATCAAAGCGAGCCTCGCCTGAGTGTGAATTTGGCCGCAAGCCAGAGCGAGAGCTTTGACTTCGCGCTTCAGCCGGGAATGGTGAAGTGGAGCGACATGTCCTACTCGCAGGCGGCCAAGCTTTGGCCGGCCGGCCCCGGAAAAGCAAAGCTGATGTCACGCTGCTTTGTGTGCCACGGATTTCAAAACAAAATGGCTTCGCGACCGCGGGATGAGGATGGCTGGCGGCAGGCCGTTAATTACATGCGCGACACGATGGGAATGCGCGGACCGCGTTTTACCGATCAGGATTCAGAAAACGTGATCAAGTATCTCACCGGCCTGTTCAGTGACAACTCAGTTCTGCCGAAATCTCCCGCTGGCATGCCCGGATATAAGCAAACAGTCCATCATTACAGCGACGAGGCGATGAAGATCGTTTACGTGGAATTTGAGACGGGACGCGACAAGATGCCGTTTAGCGCGACGCCGGATAAGAACGGGATTGCGTGGATTCCGATGGCGGGAGATGTGAACAGGCTCGGACGGCTTGATCCGAGCACCGGGCAGATTACGGAATTCAAAGTTCCCTATCAGAAGGCGGCGCAGGTACATTCGGCATATCCCGCGCCGGATGGAACGGTGTGGATTGCCGAAGATCAGGCGCGTGCGCTGGGAAAATGGGATCCCAAGACGCAAGCGATCACCGAATATCCGGACGGCGATTTTCCAAAGCACACGGTTCGAATCGACCAGCATGGAACGCCCTGGATTTCACCGGGCACTTCCCAGAAGACGATCAGCCGCTTCGATGTGGAAACCGGGGAATTTACTCATTTCCCGGGTTCCGAAGAGGCGTACGGGATTGTTCTGGATAAAGATGGGAACTGCTGGTTCGTGCAGTACGTGAAGGACGGGCAAATCGGAAAAATCGATGCGAACACAGGGAAGGTGACGAAATGGACAGTACCAACGCCGGATTCCCGGCCGCGGCGAATCGACATCGATCCGGAGGGAAATATCTGGTTTGCGGAGTTTCAGGGGGGCAAGATCGGCCGCTTCGATCCGAAAACGGAAACGTTTAAGGAATGGACGCTGCCAGGCTCAAAGCCAGGACCGTATCCCGACGACGAAAATGGGCCCTATCCGATCGGCTCCGATCCAGGACCGTACGGGTTCGTACTCGACAAGAATCAGCATGCCTGGTATGCCGGGGTTTCAACCGATACCGTCGGCGAGGTGAATCCGAAAACCGGGAAAGTGACCGAATATCCGTTCCCACACTCGGAACTTACTGTTCGGGAGTTATTCGTCGATGCGCAGGGCCATACTTGGTTTGGATCCGCTGGGAACGACCGAGTGGGCTATTTCTATCTGGCGAAGTGAGGGCGAACTAGGAAATATCACCTCCAACTACAGGAAGGAGTGTATTCAACCGAAGACCCTCACAACTATACTCAAGAGGTTGAGTAACCCTACAAACTGTGCCAGGGAGACCGATGAACTGCAGCGTCACTTGCGACATTAGTTGATACTCAAATCCCCCAAAGGGCCTTACCCGTACCTCCACTATGAATGAAATCAAGAATCCGATTGTAAAGGAGGGACTACCCTTCCCTCGCGGCGCCAGCTGGGATGGCGCCGGAGTGAATTTCGCCTTGTTTTCCGCGAACGCGACGAAGGTAGAGGTTTGCCTGTTCGATCAAAAAGGCGAAACGGAAATCCAGCGCGTCGAACTGCCCGAATATACGGACGAAATTTGGCACGGGTATGTTCCCGACATCGGGCCGGGAACGCTCTACGGGTATCGGGTGCACGGTCCCTACGCTCCGGAGCAAGGACACCGCTTCAATCCCAATAAATTGCTTCTCGATCCTTATGCGTGCGCCCACTTCGGCGAACTGAAATGGGACGATGCCCTTTTTGGCTACACAATCGGATCCGAAGCGGGCGATTTGAGTTTCGACGAACGTGACAGCGCACCATTCATGCCCAAGTGCGTGATCGTCGATCCAGGATTCGAGTGGATCGAGAAAACAACCCGGCACCAAGTTCCATGGCACCGGACAATCATTTACGAAGCGCACGTTCGCGGGTATACAAAGCTCCATCCGTCGGTTCCGGAAAATGAAAGAGGGACGTTTGCGGGCTTGTCGCACCCGAAGGTCGTCGAATACATCAAGTCGCTCGGAGTAACCTCTGTTGAATTGCTCCCGGTGCACAACTTCGTTAGTGAAAAGCTCTTGCTCGACAAGGGGCTAACCAATTATTGGGGATACAACAGCATTGGATTCATGGCTCCCCACCCGAGTTACGCTGCCGATCCGCGGCACAGCATGCGCGAGTTCAAGGAGATGATTGCGAGGTTTCACGACGCGGGGCTCGAAGTGATCCTCGACGTGGTTTACAACCATACGGCGGAGGGAAGCGAACTCGGGCCTACGCTTTCCTACCGAGGGCTCGATAACGCGTCCTATTATCGGCTCCAGGAGAATCCCCGTTATTACATCAATGATACGGGAACCGGCAACACGCTGAACACCACCCATCCGCGGGTCATTCAGATGGTGACCGATAGCTTGCGCTATTGGGTGCAGCTGATGCAGGTAGATGGCTTCCGATTCGACCTTGGCACGATTCTTGCGCGTGAACCAAACGGCTTTGATAATCGGAGCGGCTTTTTGAAAGCCTGCAGCCAGGATCCAGTCTTGGGAGGCGTGAAGCTGATCGCCGAGCCATGGGACTGCGGCCCGGGGGGCTACCAGGTAGGGGCTTTTCCACCAGGATGGTCTGAATGGAACGACCAGTTTCGCGATACCTTGCGGGAGTTCTGGAAGGCGGGAGCTCCCGCCAGCGCCTTGGCTCCCCGGCTCTGCGCGTCGGCTGAGATTTTCGATCACCACGGCCGGAGACCGTGGGCGTGCGTGAATTTCGTTACGGCACACGATGGTTTCACGCTGAACGACTTGGTCAGCTACAACGAAAAGTACAACGAGGAAGACGGAGAAGATAACAAAGACGGAAGCGCGGACAATCATTCCTGGAACTGCGCTGCAGAGGGGCCGACGGACGATCCAGAGATCAATGCGCTCCGGCAACGCCAGATGAGGAACATGCTTTCCACGCTGCTGCTTTGCCAGGGGACGCCGATGTTATTGGCAGGGGATGAGTTTGGCCGCACGCAACATGGAAATAACAATGCCTATTGCCAGGACAACGAGATCAGCTGGCTGAACTGGGATATCAAGGAAAACGGCCAGGTTTTAATCCGCTTCGTGCAAAAGCTGACGATGTTGCGGTGTAAGTATCCGATCTTGCGCAACCGGCGCTTTCTTAGCGGGGCGTTTCGGGAAGAATTGGGAATCCGGGACGTGATTTGGGCAAATCCTGCGGGAGAGCGGATTTCTGACGAGAACTGGGCGGATGCGGGGATGCACTGCTTTGGAATGCTGGTAGATGGCAGGGCTCAGTCACCCCAGGACGGCGAAGTCGCGGCGCTTTTGCTAGTGATGAACTCTCATTTTGAAGACGTGCCCTTCACGTTGCCTGAGGCTGCTTTCGGAACGGGTTGGTCGTTGCTGATTGACACCAATTCACCGGACATGAAAGATCAACCGCGATTCAAAATGTGCGATACCTATGATGTGAAGGCTCGATCGTTTCTCTTATTCTTTCTTGAAACATCAGCGGTCAAATAAGAACTTTCGGCGTCATTTGCTGGAACTCATATCAGACCACTCCGAACCTATGGGCAAGACGCGCAAAACCAAAATAAGGGACACCCCTCTTGATCGGCTTGCTACGTATCTCGGAATCGAGAGTGAATACAGCGATGCCCGGGGAAAGCTGCAGCGAGCGACCGCGGAAACGAAGCGTGCCCTGGCCCAAGCGATGGGCGTGAGCGCGAATGACGACGGCCAAATCAGTGCCGCTTTGAAGGCGCTTGAGCGCTTGGAGTGGAGTCGCACGCTCCAGCCCGTGTATGTGGTCCGCGCGAACGAAGAACCCATCAAAGTCGATTTGACACTCCGCCATGGCATCCGCGAGCTTTCGTGGCGATTGACACTGGAAGATGGATCCGAGAGATCTGAGCGAGTGGGCATCGACGAGCTTGCGCTGGCGGAACGGCGTGAAGTTGACGGAGAAAACGTCGAACGGCGGCAGCTTCCGATGGGAAGTGACATTCCTTGCGGTTACCATCGCCTGGAAATTGATCCGGGTGCGAGCGAAGCAATGGTGATTGTTGCGCCGGAGCGTTGTTGGCTGCCGCTTTCGGCCGAAGAGGGACGCAAGATCTGGGGAGTGGCCGCGCAACTTTATGTCGTTCGATCCAAGGAAAATTGGGGCATTGGTGATTTTGGCGACCTGCGGCGGTTAGCCGAAGGCTGGATGGCGGCAGGGGCGGATGTTGTCGGGTTGAATCCGCTCCATGCGCTGTTTCCCGACGCTCCGGAGCATGCGAGCCCGTACTCGCCCGCGAGCCGCCTGCTGCTGAATGTTCTTTACATCGAGGTGAGCGCCGTGCCTGGCTTCGCGGATTGCCAGGAAGCACACAAGCTCATCCAGGCGGTGGAATTTCAGGAAGAACTCGGACAGTGCCGCTCGGCTTCGCTGGTTGACTACGCTCGGGTCACCCAACTAAAGCTGCAGGCGTTGCGAATCTTGTTCAGGTATTGGAATTCATCGGGTGACAACGCCAAAGGTTCCTTCGCGGCTTTTCGCCGGGAGCGGGGCGAGATGCTTGAGCGCAGTTGCGTATTTCACTGCTTGCGGCAGATGCTCGTGCGTCGAGAGGCGGCGCTAAGGGACTGGCGCAGGTGGCCTGAGGAATACCGTGATCCAAGTTCCGCCGCGGTTCGCCGGCTCGCCGAAGAGCACGAGGAAGAAATAACGTTTGGAGTCTGGATGCAATGGGTTGCCGATGCGCAGCTTGCGGCGGCTGCCGGTTCGGCGAAAGCAATGGAGATCGGTTTTTATCGCGACCTGGCGGTGGGCTGCGATATGTCGGGCGTGGAAACTTGGTCCAACCAGAAGGCGGTGGTCTCCGGCGCGCACATCGGCGCTCCACCTGACATTTTCAATCCGGCGGGCCAGGATTGGGGACTTCCGCCCTTTCATCCTCGCGCACTGAAGGAAGAGCGATATGAAAGTTTTGTCGAACTGATTCGCGCCAATATGCGGCATGCGGGGGCGCTGCGAATCGATCACGTAATGGCGCTTCAGCACCTCTATTGGATTCCCGAATCGCTATCGCCACAAAAAGGTGCTTACGTACGCTACCCGCTGGAGGATCTCATTGGGATTCTTGCACTGGAAAGCCAGCGCAATCATTGCATGGTCGTTGGGGAGGACTTGGGAACCGTGCCGGATGGATTCCGCGAACGGATGTCTAACGCGAACATCCTTTCTTACCGGGTCTTGTTCTTCGAGCAGAACATGAAGACCGGTGTCCTTCGGAGGCCGGATGAATATCCAAGACTTGCCGTGGCGGTCGCGTCGAACCATGACCTGCCGAGTGTTCGCGCATGGTGGTTGGGCTGTGACGTGGAGCTGAGAGAACGGCTGAAACTGTATCCTGATTCGAAAGAGGCGGACTTTCAACGGCAACTCCGAGAGCGCGACCAAAAACAGTTGCGTAAGGCTTTCGAGAAGCAAAGACTGCTTCGCAAAATGGCGGAGTTTGAGCCGGAAGAATTCGTGGCGCTTGTCCACGCATATCTCGCACGAAGCAATTCGTTTGCGGCGCTGGTTCAGCTCGACGACATAACGGGTGAGATCGATCCGGTCAACTTGCCGGGCAGCACGGTCGAATACCCGAACTGGAGGCGCAAGCTTTCAGTGACACTCGAAGAGCTTTTTGAGGAGCCGCGGGTAAAGGCAATTGTCAAATTGTTCACCAAGGAACGCGGCTCGGCGCACCGTCTGTTTCAGAATGCTGCAAATTAAGGCGTGCTCATTGCACGTCGGCAGTGATTCGTGGAATTACCGCGCGAAGCAGTGCTACAAATTGAGTTTTCACGCGTTCGCCGGTTTCCAGTACCTCGGCGTGATTGATGGGCTGATCGAGAATTCCCGCAGCCATGTTCGTGACGCAAGAAATTCCCAGCACGCGAATTCCCATGTGGTTTGCCACGATAACTTCCGGAACGGTCGACATTCCTACCATATCGGCGCCCATGGCCTTAAAGAAACGAATTTCGGCCGGAGTTTCGAAGCTGGGACCAGATAGTGCTGCGTAGACTCCTTGGTGGAGTGCGATCCTCAGTCTTTCGGCCTCAGCGAGGGCCATCTCACGATACGGTTTCCAATATGCCTCGGACATGTCGGGGAAGCGGGGACCGAAACGGGTATCATTTGGGCCGATGAGCGGATTCGTTCCCTGGAAATTAATGTGGTCGCGAATCACCACGAGCGCCCCTTGATTGAAGTTGAGATTGATGGCGCCGGCGGCGTTGGTCAGGATCGCGCAACGGATTCCCAGGCGTCCGAAGACGCGCATGGGAAAAACAATCTCGCTTGCTGAGTAACCCTCGTAGAAATGTACTCGACCCTGCATCGCGGCGACCGGAAGGTCTCCCACCTTTCCCACGACGAGATATCCAGCATGGCCCTCAATGGTGGAGCGCGCGAAGCCGGGAATCTTGTCGTAAGGAATCCGCGTCGCACTGGTGAATTCGTCGGCAAACCCGCCGAGACCGGAACCGAGGACGAGCGCGATTCTTGGCCGAAGCGTCGTTTTGGAGAGGATGAATTTGGCGGCCCGTTCGGCGCGGGCGAATTCGTCGGTCCCGCGCACCGCCTTTGAACGCGAGAGACTCATCGCAGCATCACCCCCACGATGGAAGCGGACATCAAGTTTGCCATGGTGCCCGCCAGCATGGCGCGCAAGCCGAGTCGCGCGAGTTCCGACTTCTTATTGGGCGCGAGCGCTCCAATTCCGCCAATCTGAATGCCGATCGAGCTGAGATTCGCGAATCCGCAGAGCGCAAAAGTGGCAATCGTGAATGACCGAGGATCGAGGCTCGACTGCATCGGACCTAGGCGTTGAAACGCGACAAGTTCATTTGTCACCATGCGCAGGCCGAGCAGGTTGGCAACTGCGTGACAGTCATGCCACGGAACGCCGATCACCCAGGCAACCGGCGAGAAAACCCACCCGAAGATTTGCTCGACGCTTGAGGGAAACCAAGCCATGCCATGGGGAGCCAGCCAATTGTGGACCGCACTGAAAGCGCCATCGACGAGGTAAATCAAAGCGATGAAGGAGATCAACATCGCAGCAACGTTTAGGGCCAGGTGGAGACCATCGATTGTTCCTCGGGAAATCGCGCCAAGGACGTTCACGTCGCGTTCAATCTCCGCCATTTCCACGCGGCCCGACGTAAGGGGTTTTTCTGTTTCGGGCACAAATATCTTCGCGAGAAGAATTGTGCCGGGGGCGGTCATGATAACGGCGGCGAGAAGGTGTTTGGCCTCGATGCCGTAGGCCATGTAGGCGGCCATCATACCGCCAGAAACGTGTGCCATGCCGCTCGTCATGATGGTCATCAATTCGGAACGCGTAACGTCCGGCAGGAACGGGCGAATGGTAAGTGGAGCTTCGGTTTGGCCCATGAAAATGCTCGCGGCGACGTTTAGCGACTCCGCGCCGCTCGCACCCATGAGGCTCGTCATCACGCGCGCCGCTGCTTTGACGACGAGCTGCATTACGCCGAGGTAGTACAGCACCGCGAAAAATGCCGCGATGAAAATAATCGTAGGAAGCGCCTGGAAAGCGAAGTAGAAGCCTTTCGGAGAATTCTTTTGCCCGAGATCGCCAAAAACAAAGGAGGAGCCGTAGTAGGCGAAGTCCAGGAGCCATTTTGCGCCGGCGCCTAGTTTTTCGAAGATGCGGCGTCCGAAGTCCCATCGCATCACAAGGAACGCAAACGCAATTTGCAGGCTGAGACCCCACGCAACTGTCTTGTAGCGAATCGCCCGGCGATTGGTGGAGAAAGCGTATGCCAGTCCGATCATCGTCGCCATGCCCAGCAGCCCTGTAAATCGGTGCATTCCCGCACTCTCCTTCGTCGCGAGCAGCTTTCAACCCGGGTGACTCATATTCTCTGTCACCAGAAAATCGGTCCCCGGAATGTATCACTTGCAGGGTCAGATGCAATGATAGCCGTTCATTTCTGCGGAGCGAGACAAACATGCATAGGGAAGTCGGATGAGTGCAATAGGAGATTTGACGCGATCTTAGGATCGCCGGCCACCGCTAGCGGCCGGATTCGAACGCGCGGAATCGGCGTTCGAGTTCCCATTGTTGCGTCGCTTTCTCACTATTTCGAAGAAAACTGGCGCACGCAGCGAGAGGCATGTCTTCCCCGATGGGTCTGGCCGAGCAATCGGAAACTGGAAGTCTGAAGGCATCCCGATCGCGCCACAAGCTATCACCGGGCAGGAAGTTGTGGTTCATGCCCATGCGAACCATTTGCTTGAGGTCGAGGTAGTGAAGGCCGAATGTTTCCACGGCGCGGACGTATTCATGCGTGAGGTCGATGCGCGAGACGCCTTCGTCGTCGGTGGAAAGGGCGACGGGAATTCCAAATTTTCGATAAATGGGCAAAGGATGATCTTTGCCTGAAACACCGAGAATGACGTCGTTACTTGTGAGATTGATTTCCACCATGATGTGCTTCTGCGCCATTTCCTTAAGCAAATCATAGGGACGATCCTCGTACATGACGTCGACACCGTGTCCAATGCGCTCCGCATGGGCTTCTTCAACGGCAAGTCGGATGTGGCAGCAGAGCCCCTCGGGCGGCACGAGGCCGGGAGCCAATTCGCCTGCATGAAGGCTGATATGAACTTTTGGATAGAGGCGATGCAAGAAGCCCACGAACCGCATGTGCAGCGCATAGTCCGACATCGAGGTGTATCCGTCTTCCGGCATCACGTAATTGATGCCAACCACTCGCGGATCGGCTGACGCGGTCTCAAAGCCGAGCAATGTTTGCGCGAAAACAATCTGCTTCGGCAATCCGCGCAACACCTGGTAGAGATATCGAATCTGAACGCGACACGCAGGAGCTTCATTTTGTTGGCCGCAATGTTCGAGCCGCGAACGCAGGGTTTCCGCCTGGTCAAACATGGCGCGCGCACGTGGCACATCGTCTCGCAAGCCATGGGCAAGCAGATCTTCGCGCATGCGGGCCCAATCGCCGTGCCAGCCGAGTTCGTTGGCGATGGCGATGGTGTGCCGAAAATCAGGAGTATGCATCAATTCGAGGTATTGCTCGTTCTGAGAGGCGGCGCGAGTGGCTACCTCGTCGAGCCATTCGCCGGTGTGGCGGGGGTCGGTCGAGTCACCGCCAAAATGGTCGAAGGAATCGAAAAAGTGGTCGTGGCCGGTAACCCCGGGCGAAGGCACAAAGCCGCGCATGGAGAACGAGTCAATCAAGGCGTCATATAGGTGTTGGTCTTTGTATGCGTCCGACGCCGGCACGTTCCCTTCGCCGCATTGCGGCTGTGAGGCGCCATTGTCGGGCGCCTTCGGTGGCGGCCATAGCGAGTTTTTCGCCTGATCGACGCAAATTCCATCCTCTGCGGCCGCGCGGATCCATGATTCGGCGTAAACGGCCCCGCTCAAATGGTTGTGGAGGTCGGAACCCTTGGGCATGGCAACCAGGAAAGCATGGAGATCGAGGGGATTTGCACGAGCAATTTCAAAGGCGCGTGCGGCGCGCTGTTCGCCGCTCGCCTGTCGGGCGGGAACAGGAGTCTGGGCGCACTCCGGCCTTGAAAGGGCCATTAATAAAGAGGCAACAAAACAGAATTTGATGCCCGCTGCGGCGATTGCCCGTTTCATTAGATATGCCTCCCTGGAATATCGAAACCGGAACTTCATCACAATTGCGTTGTTAGGACAAGAGATGCTCACTGAAGTGACCTAAAGCGCAGTTCGTTGGAGAAATTACGAGCAGTAATGATGATCTCAGGTCTGAAGTAGGCCCCGAGGATATCTCGATAAGGATTTGACTCGGTGGAAAACTACCTGCGTACGAACCATAGCAGTGCACGATGGGTGTTGACAGCCTTTCGGGCGATGTGATAAGGGTGGTGCATACGTGGCACCGGCTCAAATGCCGGTTTGCTAGGGCGCCGGATACGGGACACCAAAATCCCCTCGGGCGACCAGCAACAAACCCCACCCACCCCGGGAGGTGGGAACTTAGGTTTTCGCCTCCCGTTTTATTTCAATTTCCGCCGGGTATGCCAAATAGGTATTTCATTCTGCCGCTATTTATGCAGGGTGAGGCTTCTCTGGGGGGATTACGCGTTTTTCTTTAGATCGGCGAGGACTAGCTTTGCGACTTCCTTAAGCGTCTCGAAGACGCCCTGGCCCGTTACTGCCACTGCTTCTACGGCGGGCTCATTCTTAACGCCCAGCTGCTTCTGCAGTTCGGCAACGGGGAGGATACTGGGAAGGTCGCGTTTGTTGAGTTGGAGAATGTAAGGGATCGTGTTGAAGTCGAGGTTGTGGTCCTTGAGGTGCTCGCGCAAGTTATCGAGTGTTTCAAGGTTTGCATCCAACCGCTCTTCCTGCGAATCGGCCACGAAAACTACGCCATCAGCCCCTTTCAAAATCAGCCGGCGGCTGGCCTCATAAAACACCTGGCCGGGGACCGTGTAGAGATGGAAACGCGTTCGAAATCCTCGGACGGTACCAAGATCGAGCGGCAGAAAATCGAAGAAAAGTGTGCGGTCGGTTTCCGTAGCCAGCGAAACCATCTTTCCCTTCTGGCTGGTTCCAGTATGCTCGTATATCCATTGTAGATTGGCGGTTTTGCCTCCCAACCCGGGACCGTAATAGACAAGTTTGCAGTTTATTTCGCGCGCGGGAAAATTGATAAATGGCACGATTTCCTCAGAGTTAGGGCAGCGTTTTACTTATAGCATAGGGGGCCGCAGCGGACCAACGGATGCACGGAACTGGAGTTCTCAATTGACAATGCAGGACTTCGCACTAAAAGAGGGCAATGCAGGTTGTTTGGCCTCTCACCGGGTGTTGCCGCCATTGCATTGCGTGGTTATTGTTTCCACTAACCTCCTTACTGACCATAAGATAGAGTCATCTGGTGAATACTCTCCCATCCGATGTGAGCCTGGTCTGCTGCGTTGTTTGTCACCTTCAACCGTAGCCGGCAACGTGTAGGCATCCGAAGGCATCTCGAATACAATTGGACGGCCTGGACGGCCGCTTTGCGCTTGTCTAAGTGATGCGCCGATGACGCTGCGTCGTCGGTCTGGCGGCCCGTATCACGATCAGGTGTTATTCGGAGGAGGATTTCACGTGCGACCGAAAATTCTGCTGTCGCTGTTAGGATTTGCCTTCGCGGGCATGGTGTATTGCCGCCCGGCGGATGCAAGGGCGCTTCCTGCAGGTGACGAGCCGTCCCCAGCGTCGAGTGTGGCTGGGCGCGTGCGTGATACCGGCTTCCTGCAAATTACCGCCGACGCTTTCAATGATCTCTCAACGAACCAAAAGCTGGACGCGTACTGGCTTTCGATGGCGGCCATTGCAATCAATCCGATCGCCTACGATCAGAATTCCGTCTATGGGCTGCAGGAAAAACATCTTCTGGAAGGGATCCTCACGCACCCGAACGGGATCGATCCCGCAGCACTCAAAAAGATCACCGAATACACGATGCTTTTCTGGGGTAATCAAGGAAACCACAACGAGTTCAACTCGCGGAAATTTCTACCCGATTTCAGTTCTGCTGAATTGCGAGAAGCTGCCGACCAAGCGCGCAAGAACGGAGCTACCCAGCTTGGCTCAGCGGCTGGTTTGCAAAAACTGCTTGCCGGACTCGAAAAGCCTCTGTTTGACGCCGACTTCGAGCCGATGCTGACTGTAAAGAATCCGCCGGATGGAGGAGATCCGCTGCAAGCGAGCGCTGTGAATTTCTATTCGGGAGTGACGCTCAAGGACTTGATGGGTTTTACAGAGCACTACGCGCTGAATTCGCGCCTTGCGAAGGGGCCCGATGGGATCCTGTTGGAAGAGGTATATCGCACTGGCACGCCGGATGGAAAAGTTCCGCCCGGACGCTACGCTCGGGAGCTTGGCCTGGCGATTCGGGATTTGCAGCAGGCGCTGCTGTACGCGCCCGACTCACAGAAAAAAGTGATCAACGATCTGATCCACTACTACCAGACCGGGGAGCGCTCCGACTGGATCGCATGCGGCACCGACTGGGTCCGCGATAAGAGCAATCCCGATTTCTCGAACGGATTTGTTGAGGTTTACAAAGATCCGCGGGGACAGAAAGGCGCCATTCAGGGATTCGTGACGGTTGTGGACGAAAAGATGAACCAGATGATGACGGCATTCGCTGCCAATGCCGGCTACTTCGAACAACACGCTCCGTGGGATGACAAATACAAAAACCCGAATCCCAAGCCGCCTGTGGTGAATGCGACCGAAACGGTCATCGAAACCGGCACTTTTGCCGTGAACACGATCGGCGACAATCTTCCCAACGAATCTGAGATCCATGAAAAGTATGGGTCCAAGAGTTTCATTTTTACGGGGTCCATCCGTGCCTTAAACAGCGCGACTGGCGAACGGGTCGCGCAAGAGTTCGCCAGTTCACAGGCCGAAGTGGATCGCGCACAGAAGTATGGCGATCTGGCGGAAAATTTGTTCACGGCGATGCATGAAGTGATCGGGCACGGTTCTGGTAGGCTTGGTCCCAAAGTAACGAAAGAACCCGCATCTTATATCAAGGAATATTATTCGACGCTTGAAGAATCGCGCGCCGATTTGATGGCGCTATGGAATTTCTGGGATCCCAAGCTGATTGAAATGGGCGTGATGCCGAACGATGACGTCGCGCGGACCGCCTACGATGGCGAAGCACGAGCCGCGCTCACGCAACTTCACGAAGTGCCTGCGGGCGATACGATTGAAGAGGATCACCGCCGCGGAACGCAGCTGATCGTCAATTACGTGCGCGACAAGACCGGGGCGATTCAACCCATCGAGCGCGATGGAAAAGTTTATCTGACGGTGACAGACTACGCAAAAATGCGCCAGGGCGTGGGTATGCTCCTTGCGGAGCTGATGCGGATCAAGGCGGAGGGAGACTACGACGCCGCGAAAGAGTTGATCACGAAATATAGCATCCACTTCAATACGACGTGGCGTGATCAGGTGGTGACTCGCTACAAAACGCTCGATATACCGAACTACTGGGTGGGAATCAACCCCGAACTCGAATTGCGCCGGGGAGCCGTGCAGATCAGCTACCCGCGCGACATCGTGAAACAGCAATTGCGCTACACGATAATCGCCGGCGAATAAGCTGCGGAGTATGACGGCCTGGCTCTCTCGGCAGGCCCGATCTCTTGTTTCTGCGGACGGCGCCAAATGGCGTTGCCCCCCGTATCTGCGGACGTCTATAGTATCCGCACACGGCAGAAGAAATTTTCTGGAGGCTTATGAAACCCTCTGATTTCCGCTTGTTTGCGATCGCCTTATTTTGCAGCGGCGTGTTGGCCGCTATAACGTGTGCGTCTCTTTTCGGTGCAAATGACGAGCAGCTAGTCCTCCGAGCAGACCGCGGTTTCGCACAGAGTGTGGCCAAAACCGACAAGGGGGCGGTCGAGAAGTTGATTGACACGGATTTTTCCTGGACCGACGCGGCGGGTAAAACTTTCACGCGGGCAGAAGTACTGGCGTCCTTACCGAAGCCTTCGATCAGCGACGAATCGGGCGCAGAGGTAAACCACCGCAACTACGCGGACGTCGAACTGATTCAGGCGCACAGTGGAAGAGCGAACATTCTGCGGATTTGGGTGAAGCGTTCTTCTGGCTGGCGCCTGCTCGTCTATCAAGAGGCTACATTGCTCACCGGCACTCCGACTCCGATCCCTGGCACTGATGAAACGTGTGACAATCCCTGCAAATCATTGCCATACAAACCGAAGAACGAAACCGAACGGCAGGTTCTCGCTGGTTACATGGCGCTACAAACCGCCACGGTTTATCACCACTCGGCGGACTGGGGAAAATACGTGGCCGACGAGTTTTCGGCGGCCAGTTCAAATAGCAACAAGGTGCTCGACAAACATGGACGCATGGCCGATCTCGAGCGCAGCAAAATGGCGGGATATGCCCCGATGCCGGTTGAAACGCTGCGGCTGTTCGATTTCACCGAGGCGGTCGTTCTGGAATCGCAGCATCAGCCTTTGAGTGGCAAGCCTGTGCATATTGCGCGTTTGTGGATCAAACGCGACGGCAAGTGGCTCGAAGCGGTGAGTTATCAAACCAAAATTGAGGCGGCTGCCGTAAAGTAATAGGAGCGAGGTTTGCATCGCAATTTTACCTTGGCGAAATGAGAGGAGATTGAATATGGAGGGTCAAGTTCCGGCAGTGCGGGGCTGTCTAAGGAATGCGGTTGGTATGTTGCTGATGCTGGTTAGTGTGGGAATCGCTTTGACACTTTTCCCGCACGCGCATGCAGCCGCTCGGCCGGTGCTCCGCCCAGCGGAGCCTGAAACGGGACCCGTGGCAGCTCTCTCTCCGTTTATCGAGGTACACACGCATCTTGAGCCAAAGGACACAGCCGGTTCCATTCAAGCGGCCCTGCAAGCAATGGAAGCCGAGAACGCCGTAAAGATGATTTTTTTGCCATCGCCATTTACGCCGGACGATCCGACCCGCTTTGACGATGAGTTACTGATCGCGACTGAGAAAAATCATCGGGATAAGTTTGCGTTTCTCGGGGGTGGCGGGACGCTGAATGTAATGCTTCAGGAAGCGGTACATTCAAAGAATGCTATTCCCGAAATCCAAAAGAAGTTTAGGGAACGCGCGGAGGAGATCGTTCGCCAGGGCGCATCCGGATTTGGTGAAATGACATCGGAGCATTTCGCAACAACGCCCACTTCTTATTACGAGTACGCTCCAGCCGATCATCCGTTGCTCCTATTGCTTGCGGATATTTCGGCAGAACATGGCGGGCTGCCGATCGATCTCCACATGGAAGCCGTCCCCAACACCATGCCACTTCCCGGGGGCTTGAAGTCGCCGCCGAATCCACCGCACGTTCACGCAAACATCGCGGAGTTTGAGCGGCTGCTCTCACACAATCCCCGAGCCAAAATCATCTGGGCGCACGAGGGATGGGACAATACCGGCTACCGCACAGTTGAATTGAGCCGCAGGCTGTTGCAGGCGCATCCCAATCTCTATATGGAGATCAAGGTCGATCCCGTCGAAATCGGCAAGAATTCGCCGCTCACGAACGGCGGGAGCGGTGCGATCAAACCCGAGTGGCTTCGGCTGTTTCAGGATTTTCCAGATCGCTTCGTGATTGGCACCGACCAGCACTATCCAGAGCCGCCCAAAGGACCGCAGCGCTGGCAATCGGTGGTGCTATTGTTTAATCAGCTTCCCGCGGATTTGCGGCAGAAGATCGGGATCGACAATCCCACCCGTCTTTACCACCTCAAATAAGCGAATCATGCTTAGCCCGATCTGGGTCAGCGCGGTTGCGATGACGGCGGCACGATGCTCTGGATGCGCATATAGGTGACCAAATTCCCGTAGTGCTCGTTGTTGTGCGCGTGGTTCAAGATGAGCAGGCTCATACGGGGCACTTGTGTTTGTTTGCCATTCTCCTGGGTAATTTGAATTACTTCGAGACCTGACGCATCGGTTAGAGCTGCGTAAGCTGGGTCGCAATAACTGAAAGCATCTTTCAACGCCTTCGTGAGGGCGGCTTTGGTCTCGATCTTCTCGAAGTCCTTCCCTTCGGCGGGGTTCTTTTCTTGCTTGGCCTGGGAGCACCAGAGGTAGTTGAAATTTGCGAGATGACCAATGATTTGCCCGTAGGTCCTCACCTCTTTTTGCGGCCCAGGGCGCAAGCCGTAGAGGTCGTCTGGAACGTTCTCGGCCGATTTGATGAGATCGTTGCGGCGGCCTGTATAGGCATTACGCAGCCAAGTGGCTAAGGCGTTCTTCGCCGAAGATGGCTGGCCTGTTTGTGCCAGGGCCGGAGATCCTAGCGAACAAACAAGCAGCGTAAAAAGAAAAAAGCGTTTCATTGTATTCCTCCACATTCACTTAGCACACAAGACGTTGGCGCACTTGATTGGCTTAGACGAAAAACGAGACGGGATGTGGGCCTAGCCGTTTTTCTTCTGCTCTGCGAGAACTTCCTCGGCGGCGTGGAACGCGGAGTTCGCCGCAGGTACACCGCAATAGATCGCGGCTTGCAGAAGCACTTCCTTGATTTCGTCGGGGGTAACGCCGTTATTTGCTGCCGCACGAACGTGAAGCCGGAATTCCGCTTCGCGATTGAGGGCGGCCGTCATGGCGATTACTAGCAGGCTTCGGGTGTGCCGCGGTAGGCCCGGGCGCGTCCAAACCTCGCCCCAGGCATACCGTGTAATCAAGTCCTGAAATTCGGCAGTGAAAGGGTCTTTTTTCTCGAGAGCCTTGTTCACATGCTTATCGCCCAGTACAGCACGGCGCACTTCCAATCCTTTTTCAAAACGCTCGCGATCGTCCATGGCACCCCCGCCGTTGCGGATAGTCTTTGTTGTATCTTTGCGCGTCACATACATATTCGCAGCGAGATCGCCGATACAGTAAAGCGACGTTGCTGCCCGCCAAGGAGAGCCCGC
>Ga0182024_10006758_pt1 | contig 25045 bp, 26 predicted proteins | sample P32metaG_FD_120480 | JGI IMG/M metagenome (GOLD analysis project Ga0182024, IMG submission 120480) | Permafrost microbial communities from Stordalen Mire, Sweden - P3-2 metaG (Illumina Assembly) | ecosystem: Environmental > Terrestrial > Soil > Wetlands > Permafrost | place: Sweden: Stordalen...
ACCACGTAAACCTTTATACCAATGTCTTCTGTCGCTTGGACGGGCTGATGGCGGGAGCCCTTCTGGCGCTTCTTGTCCGATCCGACAACTTTGTTCCGTCGAAATTACTCAGGACAGCCTGGATTACGCTGGCTATGGCAGCACCGCTAGCGTTCCTGACTTCTGAATTCGATGCAAAGTGGATCGTTTATTCCTTCACCGCGATCGCGGCGGCAGCATTTGTTTACATTTCATTGTTCTCGGCGCAAAAGTGGCTCCAAGCGGTAATGACCAATCGATTTTTGGCTTATACAGGATCCATCAGTTACGGGCTATATCTGCTGCATAAGATCCCGTTCGGCATGGTGCAAGCCCTTCACTGGGATAAGTGGCCCGTCCTTCCTCTGCTGATTATCTTCATTGCGAGCTATGCGCTGGCCGCCTTGTCCTGGAATCTACTTGAGAAACCATTCCTCAAACTGAAACGATTCTTCGCCTCGAAGCCTACGGTCACGGATTGTTTGCCGTTTTCCGGAGAAGGCCCCGAGTGAGTTCCGCCACTGAACGTGCTCCTCAGACCTGTGTTTACTGGATATCTTGCTGTCGCAGAGACGCCCGTCCGGTGTTCGAGCTGGCCGGGAATGGCTCCCGCACCTTCCTCAAGATGTTCGGCAAGGCTGGGAACAGATTTGCCACAATGAGCAAGTGTTTTCAGTGATTGCGCCTGAAGCCGCTCCTGCCTCCTCAGCTTCACCACCGTAACTAGCTTGTTTTTATAGGTTTAGCTCGCACCCAAAAGCGAGAGGGCCCCGCGACTTTGGTCCACAGATTGCGATTTGAACCGCAGCACTGCTCTCGGTGCACTTTGCCTGCGGCATCTGGTATTGCCGTTCAACTGCAAACACACGATTTAGGGAGGCTAGAATCACGGTGAACCTGACGGTCTTGCTTGTCACCACTGTTCGCTGGTTCCCCACGGCGCGCCTGGCAGTCGCGTTGGCAAAGGCGGGATTTACCGTCGACGCTGTCTGCCCCTCTCACCATCCCATCACCAAGACCGATGCCGTACGCCGAATTTATAATTACGATGGCCTCGATGCCCTCTCATCTGTCGCCGAAGCGATTGCTGACGCAAAGCCCGATGTGCTTGTTCCGGGCGATGATTTGGCTACCCAACATTTGCATTTGCTGTACGAGCAGGAGCGTGGCAAGGGCGACCGAGGCGCCTCGCTTGGCGCGTTGATCGCGCGGTCGCTCGGTTCTCCCGAGAATTTCCCAGCGCTCTATGCGCGCGCCAAATTTATGGAGTTGGCTCAGGAAGAGGGCATTCGCGTTCCCAGAACCGCAGTCATCCGTGACAGCAGCGACCTAAAAAATTGGATCGATCAGAATGATTTTCCTGTCGTCCTGAAAGCGGACTTTTCTTCCGGCGGCGACGGCGTGCGTGTCGTGCGCAATCTGGAAGACGCCGAACAGGCCTTACGCGCTCTGCAAGCTCCGCCTCTTTTGGCACGGGCGATGAAGCGTGCTTTCCTTGACCGCGACACAACCTTAATATGGCCTTCTCTACTTCGCCGCCGCTCTCTCGTGAACGCGCAGACGTTCGTCGCCGGCCACGAAGCAACTAGCGCCGTCGCCTGCTGGAAAGGCGAAGTCCTCGCCAGTCTCCATTTCGAAGTGCTCAATAAAGGCGTTTCAGCTGGACCGGCCACCGTCCTGCGCGCGATCGAACACACTGAAATGTCCTCCGCCGCAGAGAAGATGGTTCGCCTCCTCCATCTTTCAGGCCTGCATGGATTTGATTTCATGCTCGAATCGCAAACCGGCAACGCTTATCTCATCGAAATCAATCCGCGCTCGACTCAAGTTGGACATCTTACGCTCGGCCTCGGCCGCGACATTCCCGCGGCGCTTTATGCGGCCGTTTCCGGCCAGCCGGTTCGCCCATCTGCGAAAATCACCGATGACGACACCTTCGCGCTTTTTCCGCAGGAATGGATCCGCGATCCGGCAAGCGCGTTTCTGCAGTCGGCCTACCACGATGTGCCGTGGGACAAACCGGAATTAATCCGCGCCTGCGTCCGCGCACGCAAGCAACAGGACGCCTGGTATTCGCAACAAAATCGGCTGCAGGCTTTTTCAGTGGCGCGCCTACCACGAGCATGAGTGATCCATCACGAGGGCGCGCGGAGCGAGTGGAATTGCGAAGCAAACTAAATTCCGAATTCGGTAGTGAACGCGCGGCTGCGTATGCGCAGCAATCTGGATTCTCGGCTCGGCCTTTGGAATCTGGTGCCCATGCTGTCGAATCCTCCTTCGCCTCCGCCGAGCCGCTCGGCAAACGTCGGGTCCACGCATCCGCTGCCAGTCATGCGACGAATCCCCGCAGCGATGGGAACGCAAGGACTTCGGAATTTTATCCCGCGCATGTGCTGCACCCCCGTGTGATTCACGGCCAACTCCACGAAAGCGTGAAGAAGCCGCTGCGGGTTATGAAATTCGGCGGAACGTCGGTCGGTGATGCGTCCTGCATCCAAAGAGTCATTGAAATCGTCCGCGCCGCTGTGCACGAATGCGACCTGGTGGTGGTCGTTTCCGCCATGAGCGGCGTGACCAATAAATTAGTCGAAGCCGCGAATCAAGCGGACGCCGGGAATCACGAATCGGTCGCGGCGATTTTCGAGGAACTGCGCGAGCGCCACGAGACGGCGGCGAATGTCCTGATTTCTTCGCACGAAAAGCGCCAGATGATTGTCGATACGATACAAGCGCGCGTGCAAGAGGGCGCGCGTCTCTGCGAAGACGCCATCCTGCGCCGCGATGTATCAGCCCAGGTACGCGATGCGATTTCAGGCTTGGGCGAGCGCCTGTCGGCTCCCCTGGTTGCTGCTGCACTCGCAGAACGAGGCGTGCCCTGCGAAGCCATCGAAGCCACCGAACTCGTCGTCACCGATTCCCGTCACGGCGCCGCCGAGCCGTTCATGGATCTCACCCGCGAATGCTGTGAAGCGCGTTTGCGCCCGCTTTTGTTGCGGGGCATCGTCGCCGTGGTGACGGGCTTTATCGGCGCTACTGTAGAAGGCGTGCCCACAACTCTTGGCCGCAACAGCTCCGACTTTTCCGGAACGATTATGGGGGCGGCTCTGGACGCAGATGAAGTCATTCTCTGGACCGACGTCGACGGCATTCTCACCGCGGATCCGCGGCTGGTCCCGGGCGCCAGCTCCATCCTGGAAATGTCTTATCGCGAAGCGTCGGACCTCGCGGATTTGGGCGCCAAAGTTCTGCATCCGAAAACGATGCACGCTTTGATGCTGCAGGGCATTCCTCTTGCGATTCGAAATACCTTTGCTCCCGAGCGTCCCGGATCCAAAATTACATCCGACGGTTCTTCGCGCGGTGCGGGAGTAAGAGCTCTGACGGGCTCGAACGACGCCGCGTTAATCACAGTGCGCGCAGCGAAAGTTTCAGACACACCGAATATTCTGCGCCGCGCGCTCGCCACCATTGCCGCCGTTCCGGTCGAACTTCGCCTGGCGCCGCAGTATTCCGCTGCGCAGGATGAAATCTCCCTGGTCGTTCCGTCAGCGCTCGCCGCAACAACTCTGCATGCGCTGCGCAAGGAATTCACTTCGGATCTGGCGTGCGGAATGATCCGAGCCCTCGCTCTTGAATCGGATGTTGCGCTCGTCACGGTCATCGGCGATAAGCTGTTCGGTGCGGGAGGGCTCGTTGGGCGGATACTCCATGCGCTGAGCTGCGAAAGCATCTCCGTCCTTGCCCGGTCCCAGGGCTCGTCGCGCTCCAGCTTCACATTCGTCGTGGCGCAGCGCGATATGAAGGCAGCGCTTGTCGCCGCGCACCGCGAGCTGCAACTCACCGCCTCAACAGTTAGCGGCCTCTCTCTCTGACGAGTCCCCGGACGAGCCCCAAGGTCACCGGAAGGATCGGTCGCTCAGCTCCGAACCTCAGTCCCGGTTGTTCTGGGCGCTAACGACGACCCTAGAGCGATCGATAACACGTTCTTTATCAGAGAGATAGGTAGCAAACGAACCATACGATTCACTTTCCTTTCCGCCTGCTTTTCTTAAGACCTCAATTTGACAGTCGTACTCACATAGAACGCCGTTCCCATGGCTCAATGCCGCGAAGGACCTCGCCAAAGCGGTGGCCTTTTGCGACGAACACGGTTCCATGTTAGTACCCAACGCTCCTATTGCTACTGGGAAGGAAGCCCTTACGAAAGCCATTGCGAGCGATTTTGCGCAGGGCGACACCACCTGGCACCCGAACAAAGTCGGCGTCGCCCGTTCCGGCGAACTTGGCTACACGAGCGGCACGACCGACCTTACGTTCAAAGACCCGTCGGGCAAAACTGTCACCAGCAAAGGAAATTACCTGACGGTGTGGATAAAGGGAGTGGATGGTTCATGGAAAGTTTTATTCGACTCGTTTAATTTTGAGTAGTCCCCGTCCTAACTCCTGATTAATGGTGCCGGGGTTTTAAGAAAAGTGCCGCACCCGAATTTTACTAGTCCGATTCGCGCGTTAATCAGGCCTGGGAATTTCTTCCGGCTGCACGATCACCGAAAACGATGGCCAAGGGCCGGCATCGCCACGTCCTCTCCTGATCCACTTGTAAGGAGTAGGAGTAGACGGAATGGTTCACGACCATGTGTCGCGACGTGAAATAATCGCTTTGAGTGGGTCAGAAATGGCGAATTAGGGCACCTGAAAGTCGAGAGCGTAGATCTCCTGGCTGCTGGTGTCGCGTACCAGCAAAGGCGAATCATCGGGCGCAAGTCCCGTCCATTCCCCCAGGGGCCCCCAAAGCCTTCGAACACTTTTCAGGCTAAATAGCCGCTCCAACTTGCGATCGGAAATGCGAATGCGGTAGAACGCGGTGTCGTCTGTAAGCGTCGTGTCGAAATATAGATACTCCCCGTTCTGCGACCAGCTGGGATAACCAATCGTCATACGCACCAATTCCGACCAACTTGCGGTGGCGCGGTCGAAGAGCATTAGCTTTTGGGAGTCGGTGGTGATAGCCGCAATGTATTTTCCGTCGGGAGACCAGCGTGGCGAGAAGAGATTTTCCGCGCCAGGCAGGTCAGAAATAGTTCCGGTCTTTAAGTCCACGATGGAAATTCCACGAAGGTTGTGCAACGACAGGGCAATCGAGCCCCCGTCCGGCGACCAGCTGGGGTCGTAACCAATCTCGGCCCCTGGAACCACGTCTCGCGGAGCGCCGCCGTTTGCATCAATCAGGTACGCACGCCAGTTCGACTTCGGCGTTCCTCCCATGAACACGAGCTGTTTCCCATCCGGAGACCAGCGCGGCAGGAAGGCCTGCATCTCGGAACCGTTAGTGAGTTGCAGCCGCTCGCTGCCATCCACTTTGCTGCGCCAAAGAGTCTGGTCCGGAACGGAAACATACGCGACCCACTGGCGGTCGGGCGAAAACGCCAGGCCCATTGCTGATATACCCCCGAGATAAGGGACGAAGCCTGTTTTCGCATCGTAGCGGACCAATTCACCGCGAGGCTGGAAACCTACGGCGAAGATTCTTTTTCCATCCGTGCTAGGTGTGGGAAGTGTGAAATCGAGAGGGCCGTTGGTCAATTGCATTGGTTTGGCGCGCCCGCCGAACCAATGCGCTCGCCCAGGCAAGACCCATATATTTTCTCTTCCTGCGCGATAACTGCGGAAGAGGAAGTACTTGCCGTCGGGAGTCCATCTGCCGCAACACTCCTGCGGGGCGTCGTTCCAGCCTGGAAGCAAAGGATGCAGACCGCTACCGTCGCGATTGGCTTCCCAAAGCGAAGATTGGTCCGTTTTCAAGTCGTGGACCGTAAAACGAAGCAGGCGGCCATCCGGCGAGAAGCGAACGTCCCGTATTTCACCGCCCAATGTTGCCAACTTGCGCGGGTTAGCTCCGTCACTATTTGCGACGAAGAGTTCCGGGCCTTTCGAGAATGCGATCTCGCTGCTGCCAGGTGACCATGCCGCTGAATGCGCAACCAGATCTCCCAAACGGCGCGGCGAGCCCGCCGGCACAGGAAGCGCCCAGAGTGAGCCCTCGCCAACAGTCCCCGGCAAAGTTCCGACCAGAAGTTCGGTACCGCTCGCAGAAATGTCGCCGATTGCAAGGTCACGCAAGGACGTCGGCAGGATAGTCGTCTCGCCTCCGGAGGCGGAAACTTCGCTGATCACGAAGCGGTCGAGCTCAATTTCTTCAATGTATAACCGAGTGCCATCTGTAACTAAGCCGTCCCAACCTTTCGCGCGCCCGTCATGAGTGATCTGCGTGTAACCCGTAATTCGGGGAGGCTGCGAGGGCCGTGACCAGAAAAGGCCTGTAGCCACCAGCGCCAGTACGGCGAGGGTTGCCCATGCGAGAACGCGAAAATCTCGTGCAGGTACGGACGGCGATGACCCTTCGGAAGCAGGCGGCGTCGGAACGGCTTTCGCTGAGCCAAGCGTGGGTGCCGGCGGCGGCGAGGTGCCATTCACCGGTCCGATGTATCGGTACCCCCGGCGATACAAAGTCTCGATGAATCGGGGATTCTCCGAATCATCGCTCAGGGCTTGACGCAGCTTCTTGACCGCGCTGTTCAGGCTGATATCGAAATCAACGAACGTACCCTCGGGCCAGAGTCGCTTTTGCAATTCCTCCCGGGTCACGATCTCCCCAGGACGTTCCAAGAGTATCGCTAGGATTTGGAAGGGCTGGTCCTGAAGCTTGATCCTCACCCCGGATTTTCGGAGCTCTCGCGCCACCAGGTCGAGCTCAAAGAGCCCGAAGCGCAGGGATTTCGGACTTGCTGCGTGGTCAGACATCTGACTTATTCCGTTGCGACAGAGTGTACACCAAATGTAGCAGCCGCCAACGCACGTCAAAGAAAATCACATTTTCACGTGACCTCCGCGTTTTCAGTGGATTAGCCAGTCACATTTCTTTCCGACCGGGACCAGCCCCCGCCCATTGTCCTGCTCGCCCATCCCCAGCCATAGTGCCACCCATGCCGCGCATTCACGCGGCCGAGCTGGCGTTCCCATTCGACCAGCAAACCAAATGAGGAGGATCGACATGAACAAGAAGACTAGGCTGCTAGCATTCCTTGGGTTATTGGTCGGGCTTGTAGTACCTGCGGCTAGCGGTCAGGTTTGGGGTGTGAAGGTGAAGGTGCCATTCAAGTTTGTGGTCGCAAACAAAACGCTGCCTGAAGGTGAATACATGCTTTCGGCGGTCCACGACGAACTCTTTATCCAGGACTCAGAAGGTAAGCGCGTCGCGATGGCCGCAACAAATGCCGTGAGCCTTAGACGGAACGTCGGTAAAACAGGCGAAGTCGTATTCGAGTGCTATACGGACCTGTGCTTTCTTTCGCAACTCTGGACTCCAGGTCAAGACACCGGACGCGAATTGCTTCGGTCGCGCGTCGAGACAGAGACAGCAAAGCGAGAGACCGGAAAGTACTTTGCCTTGTGGGGTACCGAGCCCCGCAAATAACGTCGAGATCGGATACACGGGCAGCAGTGCAGCTTATTGTCGAGGCACGCGGCTAGGTCCCGATAAGTTTACCAGGACTTAGGCCATTCGATTTTCTACCCTCAATCTTCAATGAACGCCTTTAGCCTGGACAGTGCCTCATCCCATTGCTTCGAGACGAAATCAAGGTATTCCCTGGCTTCTGCCATCGGCTCCAGGTCGAACTCGAATCTGGTCTCGCGACCCTTATGGACGCTGTGCACGATTCCGGCATTTTCCAATACCCGGAGATGTTTGGTGATCGCTTGCCGGGTCAGCTTGGAACGCTCCGATAACTGAGAGATTGAGCGTGGCTGCCTGCTGCAGAGCTTTCCAACCAGCGATAGCCGGGTTGCGTCGCCCAGCGCTGCAAAGATGACTGCGTGCGTCCGCCGTTTGGCAGACAAGCTGCTATGGCGTCTGTGTGACATAGTTCTCTACGTTCTTCATCTGTTCTGTCCAACCTCCATCGTTTCTTCGAAACGCTTCCAGACGGCGGTCACCGGGAAACTTGTCGAAGCCGGACTCGGTGAGGACCAGTAACGTGCCACTGGCGGTCTTCTCTAGCCTGAATTCGACGAGCGTGGTCGGCTCTTTTGAGTAATCCTGTGGGTAGTCTACTTTGTCGAGGGACTTGGGATGAGGCCATGTGAACGAAAAAAGCCGCTCGTGCTCCATTTTCTGCACGACGGCCTCCCATTTGATGTGCTCGCAGCCGGGATATGTCATTTGGCCGCGCGAGACTCGACCCAATGCAAAGGGTCCATCTAGTTTCACACGAAACCACTCGCCAAATTCTCGGTAATCCGATAGTGCACGCCAGACACGCGAAACCGGAGCCTTAAGTTCAATGCGCTTCTCAATGCGGTCATTCATCTTAAGCAACCTCCAAGTTGCATATTACCTCAGTGGTCGGTTAACCGCAACCGAATGGTTGCACGTCATAGCGGAATACCGGAGCCGTTCGCTGCCGCGATTGGCATGACACGGCCACGCAGTCTAAGCGTTCCTCTGCCACCCGAGGAGGTAAGGCGCATGTTCCGGCGCATCAAAATGCCACTTCGAACTGCAAATATTCCTGAACATGACGGCGAAGGCCAAGTTTTTTTCTGATATGCCTGGTAAGTTCGGGTAACCGGACACGGAGGATCGGGTCGATTCCATTTCTCCGGTAAATGCTGCCAGGACTTGAGTCCGACACCTGGCAAATCCGCCCCCGAACATCATCAGTAAGCACTGCGCGAATTAGCAATACCAATTCCGCGTGGACGGGTTCAGACCAACGCGCCGCTCAGCCCGAGGGCTACGCGCTGGCGCAGGTCTCTTCTGCGCAATAAGGTAAACCCTGTACGGCCGACCCGAGAACACTCTATAGGTTCCCGTGCTGATATGCTTTACCATAAAGCCCATTTTCATCCTTTCGGGCTTGTGCAGTGACGTCGTCTCGAGGTGCCATGCCGCGCTTGCGTATCCTAATTGTGGATGATCACGAATCTGTCAGGCGTGGTGTTCGTTCTCTTTTGTCGGCGCGCGAGGAGGGGTCCGTCTGTGAAGAGGCTGAGAATGGCCTGGAGGCGATTGAGAAGGCGAAGAGATTACGACCCGACATAGTTCTGATGGACATAGCAATGCCTGGGATGGACGGAGTGCAGGCTACGAAAGTCATCGGAAAGAAATTCCTGAAGCGGAAGTCATTTTCGTCAGCCAGAACGACCCGAGCGTGGGGCGCAGGCAGGCCGCACACGTAGATGCGCGTGATTTTGTCGCCAAAAGCGCTTTGTTCCGCGACTTGTTGGCGACAATCGAGAAAGTAGTTGGCCAGCGAGACCGCAAAATGATGTCGGACCGAAGGGGTGGCGAACGAGTCGCGCTGTCCGACGTTTTGCCAGCCAGTCCTTCCAGTTCAGAGGAACCGGCTTTAGAGCGAAAGATTGGAGGCCGTATGAGCCAAGATATCCAGAACGAACCGTGGTGTGGCCTGCTCGACGACGCCGCTCCGCGGGATCACATTGTTCAGTTATATCAGGACGAACAATTCCTCAGTCGGGCTGTCTGCCGCTTTGCCGTTTCGGCGATTAACCATGGCGAGGGCGTGATTTTGGTGCCCACGTCTGCGCACTGGAACGCCTTGCGCCCGCGTCTTGAGGCGGAAGGGGTGGATATTAGGGCTGCTCAGTCCTGCGGGCAGCTCACGGTAGTTGACGCCGATAAGTTATTGCCGCAGTTCATGCGTAACGCAATGCCGGACGCACCGCTTTTCCTCGGTCTTGCGGGGGAGACGGTCGCCCAGGCTCGCGGCGGAGACCGCTTCACGAAAGTCCGCTGGTGGGGTGAGATGGTCAATGTCCTCTGGGAACGGGGTGACGTTGCCGCCAGCATGGGCCTTGAAGACTTGTTCCACAAGCTCGCACACGACCGCGAGATTGCGATCTTTTGCTCGTTCCTGATGGACAACTTCGACGGCGACGTGCATGCCCGGATGTTGCCAAGGCTCGGACAGAATCACTCACATCTTATTCCGGTCGAGGACTACGCTCGCCTCGAGCGCGCAGTAGCTGCCGCCCTGCGCGAGGCGGTGGGTTCTGCCGACGCTGGTTTCCTGGAACAGCAGCTTCTCACGCGTTATGCCGCGCCTCTCAATATGCCACGGTCGCAAGCCATGCTCCTGGCTCTGCGTGAGACGCTCCCGCTGGTTGCCGACACGGTATTGCAGCGAAGCCGCAATTTGTACGGGGCAGTAGGCCAATCGGCATAATGAGCGCTCCCCTCACGCGTCCGGACGCAGGCGCGGCGCGGACACCGGGCATCGATATCGTCGACAGTATCGACTTCCCCACTATCGTGATTGCGGGTGACGCGGCTGTCGTCAGGTTCAATCCCGCGGCTGCAACGCTCCTCTCACTCACCGCGGCGACCCTCGGTCGCCCAAGCCGCGAGATCCCTTTGTTAAAGGATGTAAAGCGCCTTGAGGAACTGTGCAAAGAGGTAATCGGCAGCGGGACTTCATCCCAGTGCGAAGTGCGGGATGCCACGAGTGGATCGTGGTTCATCCTTCGAATAGCTCCTTACATGGAAAGCGAACAGCGGATCAGCAGCGCGGTTCTCACGTTCCAGAACGTAACCGCTTTTCGGGCGAGTTTGGAACAAGCGGTTTACGAACGCGAATACACGAAAGCGATCCTCAACACTGTGATCGATTCCTTAGTTGTGCTGGATCACGATTGCAGAGTGCAGGCGGCCAACCAGGCTTTCTATACAAAGTTCCAGGTCTCGCGCGATCAAGCCCACGGCGCCAGGCTCTACGATATCGGTAGCCAGGACTGGGAAGTCCCCCGTCTACAGAAATTCCTGAAGGAGACCGACGCCGAGAGTCAGTCCGAAGCCGAGTTCGAGCATGAATTCCCGGTTATTGGACGTCGCACGGTGATGCTGAATGCCAGGCGCCTGCCTCTCAGAGCAGCCCTGTCCTCGCAAGGAGGCAATGTCCGGGGGACGACTCTCCTGGTAATCCAGGACATCACGGAGCGCAAGCAGGCGGAACTCGCAACCGCTTCGCTGGCTGCCATTGTCGATTCCTCTGAGGATGCCATCGTCAGCAAGAATCTAGACGGCGTCATTACCAGTTGGAACGCAGGCGCCGAGCGACTTTTTGGATACACAGCCAATGAAGCCGTGGGCCAGCCGATTTCGATGATCATTCCCCTCGATCGCCGAGACGAGGAAACAAGAATCCTTGCGCGACTGCGGCAGGGCGAACGGATCGATCATTTCGACACCGTTCGCGTGCGAAAAGATGGCACTAGGTTCGACATATCACTGACAATTTCCCCAGTCAGAGACGCCGCGGGAAAAACCATCGGCGCCTCGAAAATAGCGCGCGATATCAGTGCGCGCAAGCGGGTGGAGCGCGAACTGCATGAGAGCGAACAACGTTTTCGCACGCTCGCTGACGCGCTCGATACTCAAGTGCAATTTCGGACGCAAGAGTTGCGGCGGCGAAACGCTGAGATTCTTCAGCAGTCGGATCAGCTTCGCGAACTTTCTGGAAGATTGATGTCTGCTCAGGACGAGGAACGCCGGCGAATTGCCCGTGACCTGCACGACAGCGCCGGCCAGAACCTCGCTGCTCTGGCGATGACTGTGGCGCGAATCGAGGATGAGGCGAAGCGCGACCCTGCTCAACTGCCCCAAACCGTGAAAGATGTCCGGGATTTAATCGAGGGTCTGTCCAAAGAGATACGTACTACTTCTTATCTGCTGCACCCACCTATGCTGGACGAGATGGGACTGTCGTCTGCACTGGGCTGGTACCTGGAGGGACTGGAGCAGCGCAGCGGACTTCGTATCGAGTTGAATATTCCTGCCGACCTGTGAAGGCTTGCCCCGGAGGTGGAACTCGCCATATTTCGCATGGTGCAGGAATGCCTGACAAACATCCATCGCCATTCAGGAAGCAAGACTGCGGTAATCCGTATCATTCGTGAGCCCGACAAGATTTTTGCCGAGGTTCAGGATCAGGGGAAGGGAATGTCGCCGGAACGATTTGCAGAGGTTAAATCCCAGGGTGGCGGAGTGGGCGTCGGAATCAGAGGAATGCGCGAGCGCGTGCGCCAGGCCCGTGGCGAATTGAATGTGGATTCCAATGCTTTGGGTACAACGATTACCGCGATTTTCCCGGTGAAGACGCGCGAGGCGAACGAGCCGATTCCTATTTCGCGACACGGCATCGCATGATTGCCTCGCACAACCTTCAGATTCGTACAATTCTGGGTTTTTCCCCGCGCAGGTTCATAGCTCGCACCCCCTGCATTGTCAATGCGTGATTAGCCGCGAAAACGGCAACTCGAAATCCACTTGGACGGATAGAGCGTTTACTATGCATTGGCCATGACGCAGGCACATCTAGCCCAAACAATTGCCGTTCATTCTGCGGCAACGCCTAATTATTGAGGCACCGTTGGGTTAGGCGTCTTTGATTTCGCGGAGACGTCCACTGGCGACGTCGTAGACGAAGCCGCGGACGGCGACACTCTCGGGAATCCAGGGATGGGTACGGAGTTTCTGCAGTTGGTGGCGAACATTTTCATCGATGTCTTGGAAGGCATAGAAGAAGGCGGGAGCAACAGCGGCCGTTCCGGTGCAATTCTGGATTCTAGCGCGCAAGTCCTGCTCGCTAGTGTGCATCAAGCCGCAATCGGTGTGATTGATAACCATGATTTCCTCAGTGCCAAGCAGATAGTGTGATACGACCAGCGAGCGCAGCGTGTCCTCCGTAACGATGCCTCCGGCATTGCGGATGATGTGCGCGTCTCCCGTGCTCAGCCCCAGAGTGCGAATTGAAAGCCGGGTATCCATACAGGTCAGGACTGCAAGTTTGCGCTCGGGACGCGGGGATTGTTTGCGCAATTCATGGGTGCGCGAGTAGATTTCGTTCGCTGCGAACACTTCGTCGATAGCGCTCATGGCCCGCATAGTTTAACTTACTCAAGAGCGCGCCGAGAGACGCCGATTGCGATTGACTACGGCCGCGGGATGGGACGACCGGTGCAGCCTTTCGAGAAATTCCAAAAAGTCGGCCATTCCTTCGCCGGTTTTGGCCGACAATCTGAGCACCTGCATACCCGGCCGTACGGCCTGAATGTTTCTTCTCGCCACTGTCTCATCAAATTCCACGGCAGCGGCGAGATCCGATTTTGTGATGACGGCAACGTCGGCGCTATTGAAAATCGTCGGATACTTCAGAGGCTTGTCCTCACCTTCGGTCACCGACAGCAGCACAAATCGCAAGTCTTCGCCTAGATCGTAGGATGAGGGGCAGACCAGATTGCCGACGTTTTCGATAAACAAGAAATCCAGATCGTGCAAGTCCCAGCCGTCAAGGGCGCTTTGGACCATCGCTGCTTCCAGATGGCACACTGTGCCGGTGATGATTTGTTTCACCGGAGCTTGGCTGCGTGCGAGGCGAGCTGCGTCGTTTTCCGTTGCGAGGTCGCCTACGAGGGCCGCGACTTTGTAGCGCGCGCGAAGAAGCGTGAGAGTTTTTTCGAGGAACGCCGTCTTACCCGAGCCCGGGCTGGAGACGAGACTGATCGCGACGACGCCGGCTGCGCGGAAACGTTCGCGCAGGGCGCGCGCGAGGACGTCATTTTGTTTCAGGACATTCTTGCGAACTTCCACGAGCCGCGGTTCTGGAATCATTGTCGTAGCTCCATGGCGGTGACCATCAGTTCGCGCCCTTCCAGAATTTCAGGGGTGGGCGTGCCACACTCAGCGCAGCAGAGCGATTGCAGGGACTGCACGGAGCGGCGGTCCATGCACACAGGACAATTCACGATGATGGGAACTTCTTCGATGAGCAGCTTCGAACCTTCCAAAGGTGTTTGCTGGCAGGCGATTTCGTAGGAGAAAAGCAGAGCTTCTTTTACTACGCCGGAAAGCGGGCCGAGTTTGAGATAGACGACGTCCACGCCGGGTGCGCCGTGCGATTCGGCTTCCTTGCGAGCGAGATCAACGATGCTCATGGCGATTGAAAGTTCGTGCATTGGAGCGGATCACCTCAATTTAGACAGACGGTACAACATCTTTAGCAGAAAGACGCTTACGTTAGCCGTGATGCCCAATCGAATTCTGATTCTGTTTCTGCTACCGAACGTTGCGGGCTGCGATTACTCAGCGCGGCGAGCGCGGCTTGGCCGAGGCTGATGCCGCCATCGTTCGACGGAACGATGTGATTCGTCCAGATTTGCAGCGTTTCGGGCTGCAGGAGATCTCTTAGATCGCGCAGGAGCAGTTCGTTTTGCAAAACGCCACCGGAAAGGACGACGGTGTCAGTGTGATGCGCGCGGCATAGAGTTACGACGGCGGCGCAGAGACCCTCCGCAATTCCGCGCTGAAATGCGCGTGCAATTTCACGTTGGTCGCGGCCGCGGAGCCTGTCGTTGATCACGCTCTGAAGTAGCGGACGAAAATCGAGTTCATTGCCGCCCAAAGGAAACGGATATGCGTCGGCAGCGGGCGCATGAGCGGCGAGGAGCTCGAGCCACATGGCGGCCTGGCCTTCGAAAGTTACTTCGCGCGTGAAACCGAGCAACGCTGCCGCGGTGTCAAAGAGGCGTCCCATGGAGGTGGTCGCGAACGAGCGAACGTTTCTGTTGACGAGCTGCAAAGCGTCGCGATAGCGCGACGGAAACAAGAACGGACGAACGGTGAAGTCCACAGGCTCATTTATTTGTGCGAGAAAACCGGCGGCTGCCTGGACTGGATACGCGGCGGCCGCGTCGCCGCCGGGCAACGCGGCGGAGCGCAGATGGGTGACGCGCTCGAAGCCTTCGCACATGCTGCCGGCAAAAATCTCGCCACCCCAGATCGTGCCGTCGTCGCCGTAGCCCGTGCCGTCGAAACTGACGCCGATAATTCGCTTGTCCCATGCACTGCGCTCCGCAAGGACGGAAGCGATGTGGGCGCGGTGATGCTGCACAGCGCACTTTTCCGCTGCCGGAAATTCCGCGGCATGGAGCGTGGAAACATATTGAGGGTGCGCATCGTGCACGAGCAATAATTCGCGCAAATCAATTTCATACATCGCGAGCAGATCGTGGATGATTTCGCGGAAGGCGCAGAGCGATTCGTAATGATCGAGGTCGCCGATATGCTGGCTGACGAAAGCTTGGCCATCGACTACCAGGGTGATCGCATTCTTGAGGTCGGCGCCAAGTGCAAGGATTGGGCGCTTGGCCGGAAACGTCGCAGCGGCGCTGGGTGCGTAACCGCGAGCACGGCGAAGAATTGCCGGGCCGAAAACACCGGCGCGCGCGACGGAATCGTCCAGGCGGCGAGCGATGGGACGTTCGCCAATGAGGAAACTGTCCGCGATGTCGGAAAGTTGCTGGAGCGCGTCATCATCTTCATACGCAATCGGTTCGCTGGAACGGTTCGCACTGGTCATGACAAGTGTATCGGGGGCGCCGGCGGCGAAGAGCAAAAGATGCAGCGGCGTGTAGGGCAACATCACGCCGAACTCGTCATTTTCGGGCGCGACTCCGGGCAACACGGTCTTTGCGCGCGCGAGTACGATGGGTCGGGCGACGGAGCGCAGCAATGCTTCCGTTTCGGAGCCGAGCTCCACTAGGCCGCGCGCAACCGCAATATTCTTCGCCATTAAGGCAAAGGGCTTTTCTTTACGGAATTTTCTGACGCGCATGGCGCTGACCGCTTCGGCATTTTGTGCGTCGCACGCGAGATGGTAGCCGCCGAGGCCTTTCACCGCGACAATCTTGCCCGCGCGAAGAGCCTGCACCGCTTTTCGAATTGCCGCCTCGTCGCCGCGTTCGATTTGATCGCCGGCTTGGTAAGAGTAATGTGGTCCACACGCGGGGCAGGCTATGGGCTGCGCGTGAAAGCGACGGTTCGCGGGATTCAAGTAGTCGGCGGCGCAATGAGCATCAAGCGGCCACGCGGCCATAGTGGTGTTGGGGCGGTCGTAGGGCAGGCTGCGAATGACGCTGTAGCGCGGGCCGCAGTTCGTGCAATTAATGTAGGGATAATGATAGCGGTGATCGTTGGGGTCGAAGAGTTCCTGCAAGCATTGTTCGCAAACCGGCAGATCGGGTAAAATTCGCACGGTGGGCTGGTGTTCGCCGGTGTTTTCGCGAATTGTGAATTCAGTGAAGCTTATGGACTCGGCGGCTTCAACGCGTACGTCCGAAATTTGCGCGGCCTGCGGCGGATGCGATTTCATTTCTTGAAGAAACGATTGAAGCGCGTTTTCATTTCCTTCGAGATGGATTGCGACGCCTTCTTCCGTGTTCGAGACCCAGCCATGCAGATTTTTCGCGCGCGCGAGCCTGTAAACGAACGGACGAAATCCGACGCCCTGCACAGTGCCACGCACGTGAATGGAGTAAGCGTTGGGCATGGATTTTATTGTGTGTGCACCACGCAGCCACGACCCTGCCAGCCGATCTGAATCACTTTGCCGTCTTCGACGAGCAGGGGAACGGTGAAAGGCGGCTGCGCCAGGCGACGCATTCGTTCGCGCGCCTCGCTATCGGCGTCCACATCGAACTCGATGAATTCAGTTCCCTTCCATTCGAGCCATTCGCGCATTTCGCTGGTGTAAGGACAGCTGGCCGTGCCGTAAAGTTCCAGACTAGGCATGGACGAAACCCTCCAGCCCCTCGCGAAGCAGATGGTAAATCGAGGCTTGGACTTCCTGGATGCGTGGAATGTAATCGGACCGAACGATCAACGGAAAATCCGCAAGGCCGCGGCGCAGAACTTCGCCGCCGTCGTAACCAAGTAGCGCCACGGTGAGCAGATTCCTCTTTCGTGCTTCTTCCAGCGCCACGACGATATTTCTTGAGCCGCCGCTGGTGGAAATTGCGACGGCTACATCGTTGGGCCGCGCCTGGGCGATCAACTGGCGCTGAAAAATTAATTCGGTGCCGACGTCGTTGGCGATGGCGGAGAGATTCGCGGGTTCCATGGAAAGCGAAATTGCGGGAATGGCCGCGAATCCAGCGGGCGGCATGACGCAATCAATAGCGAAGTCGTTAGCATCGGTGGCCGAGCCGCCGTTGCCAAAAATGATCAGCTTGCCGCCGCGAGAGATGGATTCGCGAATCGCAGCTGCGGCATCGGCGATTTTTCCCGACTCTTCGTGTGCCACTTGCCCGCGTAGCAGCGCATCGTCCTGCGCTTTCATGCGGATGGAAGCGGCGACTTGCGCGACGATGTCGAACGTTTGCTGTTTATCTTTACCGAGGAATGGGTAGAGAAAGCCGGCTTCGCCTACGTCATGGCCCAACTCGCGATGTTCGAAGAAGACGTGCACGGTTTCCCAGAGCGTGTGGTAGAGAATCTCGATCAGTTCCTGATGAACAAAGGCGTCGTGCGTCGCGGGATTACAGAAATAGGAGCCGCTAGCTCCGGGCAATGCAAACGTCATGGCGTGACGTTGGCGTGCCGCGTCCAGAACGGACCAGACTTCGGCATCGCCCTCTGGCGGGCCGAATCCCATGGCGATGTCGTCAGGCTGTACGAGCGTTCTCAGCCACGGCTGGAAGGCAAGCGAGAGATCGAGCGCCGGCAACGCGCGTTTTCCAACGATGACCGGATGCACGAATTCGACGGAGACGTGTTGCGCATCCGTGGCGTAAGGGCCACGGCCAAAAGCGAGGAGCCTGCCGCCGCGAAGAAAGCGTTCAGACATTTCGCGGCAAGCTTCGGCCAAGCGGAGGGATTCGGCGGCGAAGAAGGATTCGATGAGCTGATTGCGCGCCTGCAATCGCTGGCTGATTTGCGCCGTGAGGTCAAGGTCCGTAGGCATCTGGATACCTAACAAATGCGGGGCAGCGGATCGCCGACGAGCATGTCTACCAGGCGACTGCCTCCGTAAAGAGTCGTGACTAGAACCGCGCTCTCTGGCTGTTCGCGAATTTCGCCGATCATTTTCGCTTCTTCTCCCCCAGGAGCGGCGCGCAAAGCCTGTAGCGCAGATTCAGCGAGCTCGGACGAAACGACGGCCAGAAATTGCCCTTCGTTCGCGATGTGCAACGGATCGAGGCCCAGGAGCTCGCAAGCGCCGCGCACGGAATCACGGACAGGAATTTCTTCTTCGAAGAGAGCGACGCCCAAGCCGCAATCGCGCGCAAGTTCGTTCAACGAAGTGGCTACGCCGCCACGGGTGGGATCGCGCATCCAGCGCACTCCAGCGCCGGCTTCGCGCACGAGCACCTCGACGAGCGGAAAAACGGAGCGCGTGTCCGAGCGCAGCTCCGCTTCGAGATCAAGATCGCCGCGCGCCAGCAAAATCGTGATGCCGTGATCGCCGATCGGGCCGGAGAGCAACACTTTATCGCCCGGGCGCACGGCCTGCGCAGAAATTTCCACTTCGGAAAGCAGGCGGCCGATTCCAGTGGTGGTGACATACATTCCGTCAGCCTTGCCGTGCTCGACGACTTTCGTGTCGCCGCCCGCGATTTTGACGCCGGCTTTTTCGGCGGCGTGGGCCATGGCGCGGACTTCTGCTTCCAACATTTCGGTGGGTAAGCCTGCTTCCAGAACGAAGGTGACGACGATCGCTTCGGCCCGGGCACCTGATACGGCGAGATCGTTCACGGTGCCATTGATGGCCAGCTCGCCAATGGAGCCGCCGGGAAAACGCAACGGCTTGACCACAAAACTATCGGTAGTCATGGCGAGTTTTGTGCCGTTGATTTGAATGTGGGCGGCATCGGCCAGCGGACCCGTGGAAGAACCAAGCAGAAGCGGAGCGAACAATCCTTCGACGAGTCTGCGGCTGGCCTTGCCGCCGGCGCCGTGCGACATTTCGATCTGCGGTTCGCGGAATTTAATCTTTGTGACAGCGGTGGCCATGAATCTCCCGTTTGCTTAACGCGTCGCGGCGTTCGCGATGGTGATCGGTTTGCGATGCTCGTAATTGTAGTAAGCCGCGCACGAGCCTTCGGAAGAGACCATCAGCGCGCCGACGGGTTGTTCGGGCGTGCACTCGCGTCCGAAAAGTTTGCATTGCGCGGGCTTGAGGACGCCTTTCAGTACTTCGCCGCACTGCGCGGCCTTGGGATCGGTGACGCGAATGCCAGGAACAGTAAACCGCTGTTCGGCGTCCCAAGTGGCGTAACTCTCGCGAATTTTCAGCGCCGATTGCGAAATAAATCCCAGGCCGCGCCATTCGAAATACGGGCGAAGTTCAAATACCTCCGCCATGGCGCGCAACGCCGCGCGATTCCCTTCCCAGGGCACGACGCGTTTGTACTGATTTTCAACTTTGGCCTCCCCATTGCGAAGTTGGCGCAGCAACATCACGATGGATTGCAGAATGTCCAGCGGCTCGAAGCCGGAGACGACGACCGGCTTGCCTTCGTCTTTGGCGATCCAATCGTAGGGCCTGCAGCCGATGACCGTGGAAACATGGCCGGGGCCGACGAAACCGTCTAGGCGCATGTCCGGCGAATCGAGAATCGCGCGAATCGCTGGAATAATCGTGACGTGATTGCAGAACACGGAAAAATTATTCAGACCTTCGGCTTTCGCGCGCACCAAGGTTAAAGCAGTGGAGGCGCCGTGGTTTCGAAACCAATCGCGAAAAACATTACGTGTTTTTTGGGATTGTTGCGCGCCAGCTTGAGCGCGTCGGCCGGAGAGTAGACGATGCGCACGTCCATGCCGCGCGCTTTGTATTCGAGCGGACTGCCGTGCGTGCCGGGAACGCGCATCATGTCGCCAAATGCTGCGAAAATAAAATCAGGTTGCGCTGCGAGCGACAAACCATCGTCAATGCGGCCCATCGGCAGCACGCAAACCGGGCAGCCGGGGCCGTGAATCAGCTCCACATTAGCGGGAAGCAAATCCTTCAAGCCAAAACGATAAATTGCGTGCGTGTGGCCGCCGCAAACTTCCATGATGCGATAGTGGCGATTGGGATCGGCGAGTCTGCGAATTTCTTCACCGGCTTTGGCGATGAGTTCAGGGGCGCGAAATTCATCCACGAATTTCATTGCTGCCACCTTTGCGGCGGGTAATCGGGAGTATCGTTCTCGAGACCGTAGCCGCGAACTTCCTCCATCGCTGCCGCCGCCTCACCCAGCATCGTGAGGGTTTGCATCTGATCCGCGGCATCGGCTTCGCTGATCTTGCTCATGGCGAAACCTACGTGTATCAGCACCCAATCGCCGGGGACGGGCGGCGCATCCTGCAACAGGCCTAGATCCACTTTGCGGCGCACGCCAACGACATCAACGGTCGCGAGATGCGTGTTCTGCGGATCAATCGCCACGATTTTTCCGGGTATCGCCAGGCACACGGTGCAGCTCCCTTTACTAATGTTCTGTCGCCACTAAGCGCCCGGTTCGTCCTGTATACGAGCCACGAGTTCAAAAGTAAATTTGAGTTCGTCCTTCAAGCGCAATGCTCCGCCGGCGAAGGAAACTGGCTTGATGGCGTACTCCGATTGGCGCAAGGAGAGGTCGCCGGAAATTCGCAGCATCGTGCCCAGGCGCGTGACGCGGGCGTCCAAAGATTGTGTTTGGGTGACGCCGTGAAAGGAAAGCGCGCCGGTGACTTGTGCGAGAAGCACATCTTCGGATTGTTTCTGGACCGTTATTTGTCTGCTCTCGTACACCGCGGTTGGGAAACGCTGCACTTCCAGAACGTCGTACATGGTCTGCTCGAGCTTCTTGCGGTCGTCACCGCTCATTTCGTCGAGAACTTCCATAGCGCTGGTGCGCACCGTCACGCGCACGGCAGCGTTTTCATAGGTGTCCGGGGCGAATTGGATCTCGCCGTCATAGTCGCGTATGGCAATTTTCGGATTGTGGCCGAAGGTGGAGAGCATGCCAGTGGCAAACGCCTGCACGGAGAAGCGGCTGGCGTTGGTATCGAGCGCAAATTTCACTGGCACGAGGCCTCTTTGCGTTGCTGTTTGCACGGCATCATTCCTGATTTCGCAATCTTTACGGCTCGCGCCAAATGCGGAGGAGTCACGCTGGCCCGTTGCGATGCTCGTCCGCTTTTACATCGAGCGCAGACGGAAATATCGCTCGATGTCCGGTATCGCGGCGGAGGCCAGGTTTCCCACGCCAATCTGACCGAGATAACGGCGCACGGTGGGATTGGAAAGCACCAGGCCGGCGCCGAAGATCACCGGAGCGACGCCGCCGAGCATGTAGAGAGTGCCCTTGTCGGTTCCGTTTGATTCTGCCGCTTGATCCATTAGTTCGACCGCCATGGTTTTCTCCTTTGCGCGATGGGAATACGGTTCATATTTTTGCAGGCCATTCTTCCGCGAGAATTTTGGTTACGAGCGAAACTAGCAGCTGGACGGCTTCGTCAACTGCGGCTTCGATGGGCTTGCTGAGGCCCATTTTCCCTTCGTCCGGGCCAAGAGTTGCCGGCACGCAGCCTACCAGCAGGATTCGCTTCAGCTGCGCGCCCATGTTTACGGCCATGCGCAGCACGTTCAGCGGATTCATCCCGTGCGGATCAACGAAACCCGGCTGCGATTCGGCGGAATCCAAATTTTGCAAATCCGGTTCGAGCACGAAGAGGGTGCCGGGCTGACCTTCACCGGGATAAGCGTCCACGAGAATGGTGGTCTCGTAGCCTTCCATCAGCGCATAGGCGAGATCAAAACCGCGGATGCCGAAGTCCGTCACGCGAACGCCTTGCGGGAACGCGCGGCCGGCGAGTTTGCTGGCGACTTCGACGCCGAAGCCATCGTCACCAAGAAAAATGTTGCCGATTCCGGCGATCAGGATGCGCTTCGTCTCGACGGCTCGCGTTTCCTGTTCTTCTTTGGCGAGGGCTTCCACTTCAGAGGACGCGAAGAAAAAACGGTGGCCCGGTTGGCGCATCAGACCGATATCTCGGCCGGGATCTTCGTCCACGACGACGCAAATGTGCAGCTGGCCTTCGTAATCCTGCTCGATGGATTCGATGGTGGCGATTTTGCCATCGAGCGCGAGATCGAAAACATCACCGCCGGCGCGCGGCCGCAGCCTGACGCGTTCGCCGCGCCGGAAGTGGACGCCGCGAATTTCAAAGAACTCGACCGCGGTCTTATCTTCCAAGAGCTGCCATTCCCATTCGTTCACGGAGCCTCGCTCTTTACGGCGCGCAAGCCGCGCAACGCGCCGTGCAGTTTCATTAATTGCTCTTCGGGCAGAGTTTCGGTGCGCTCCAGAATTTTGCGCGCGCGATCGTCGGATTCGCGCATTTCGCGCTTTTCTTCGTCCGTCAAGGTCATGATGCGCAGCGACAATATTTCGTCAATTTCGGCGCCGTCGAACAGATCGCCCGGGCTTTCGGGGGCGATCTGGGGGTAGTCGTACAAAATTATGGGCGAAGAGAGCATGGTGTCGCACTCGCCGTCTTCGCCCACGAGGACGGGCCAGGTGCCGATGTTTTGACAGGCTCGCGCGAATTCGCAGTAGGTATCGGGAGGATCAACCAGCGAAACGAATTCTCCGGCGCGTACTTCCAGGATGGTGTGAGCGGAAACCAGAGAGCGTGCGAGCGCTTCTTCACGGCTCAAGGGGCCCGGGGCCGCGATGTGCGAGACATTCGCGATGCGCGCGGTGAGCTTGAACACGCCTTCTTGGAGCCGCTGGGCCGCTAGCTCGACCATTCCTGCGACGCTGGCCTTTTCGCGCCGAATGATTCCAACGATCAGATCTTGTTCATCGCGAATCCCCTCTTGTTCTTGCTTCACCGACAAGCGAAATGGCCATTGCATTGGCTGAGCGCAGAGGGCGGAGAGGTTGAACTCCGTCACTTCGATCACTTCTTCGACGGCCTCTTGCCACGGCTGAAAAGTCTTGCCGTTGACTTCCAGCCTTTCGACTTTTTCGATGGCCGCGTTCGTGATTGAGACGAGATCATGCGCCGGCGTCCGCAGTTTCACAATCGAACGCGTCACCATGCGCAAAAATCGGACACGAACCGCGCATTGAGTTTGCGCATCGCCTAGCATGAGACATTCGGTTTGCATGGTCCACGCGTCGGTGCCGCCTTGCGCTTCGCTGTAGGCGCGCGGGTAAACCACGCCGAAGTTGAATCGCTGGCGGTTCTTTACGGCGGACGGCCGGTAAGGGTAGAGCATGTAACCTTCGTAGAGCACGGCCTTCACGATTCCATCAACAAGCGTGGCTTTCATGAGCGCACCGCTTCCGGAAGGGCGTTCAGCGCCCGTTCCAGCGCTTCTTCCCAGGTGGGAATCCCTTCGCGCACTTTGAATTGATAGAGTTTTTCGAATGCGTCTTTGTGCAGCGCGAGCCAGGTCGAATTCGGGTAGTACGCGTCCATCAAATCTTTCCAGACTCTTACGGGCACGCGGTATTTGGATTCTTTGTCCCAGGAAATGGGCGCGACTTGCAGGGTTTCGTCTTCGCCCTGATAGAAAACCGTGCCGCTGAATTGAAAGCATAGGGGCAAGTCCCCGCTGGTGACGCCGTGAAAATATTTTGTAGCGGCGACGTTGAAATCGAACGTGCACGCCACGGAGATATCGGCAACTGTGCTGCCTGCGAAACGCGGGACCACCACGCTGGCGTGCGTCCAGAGCATACTGCGCAGGGTCTGGCCCCAGCGATCCGCTTCGCCAAAGAGATCCGCGAGTCGCGCTTGTTCGTTCGCGTCGTATTTTCTGCGAGTTGCTTCGATCTGAATTTGCGCGCGCAGAGCGACGGTGTGAATAACCTGGTCGCTGGGGTCGCTGGCGATGCGCAGCTTGAACGCGAGCAGCGGCGCGGCCGCATACTGGACCACTTCGGCACCTTCGATTGTGAGAACGAGTTCAGGCATGCTCGCCCTCGCGACCGACTCCGGCGCGGCGCTTCAGCGTTATGAAGAATGCGCCGATTTCGCGCCACACTTCGGTGCCGCCGGAAAGGCCGCGCCAGTGGGTGCGGATCAGTCCGACGAGCTTGTAACATTCATCGATCGGGGCTAAATAATATTCCGCGGCGACAGAACCGCGGTTGTGCCCGACGCGGTTGACGAGCAGCGCGGTCACGTCGGCCTCCATCGTTTTCAGGATGGGATTGGCCTGTTCGATATCCACCCAAGTTTCCAGAGACAGCAACGATTCGGTGGGCCCGGCGGGACTGGGGTAGAGCGCGATCACTTTTGCGTGCGGCGTGCTGTTGAAGAAGAACGCCATTTCAATGGGAACCGTTAAGCCGTCCCACTGGGCATCAGTCAGCTGAAAATCCGATAAGAATTGCACGCGGCGCGGAACTCGTTTGTATTTTGTGCCGCCCTGGCCATCGAAGAGAATTGCGCAGGCCTCACACGCACAGATTAATTTGCGGCTGGCGGGCTCGACGAGGTGCTCGTGCTCGGGAAAGAGTTCGCGGCTGCACATTTCACAGCGCTCGACGGGCGTGCGCTTGCGCGCAAACTGGCGAAGAGTGGCAAACGCGCTTTCTTGCAGCGGTGGAAGCGCGGGAGGCATGTCAGTCACCGCTCCGTTGGGTCGGCGCGAGGGACAATGCGGTGATGCTCTGGCCGCCGTTGAGTTGCGCGACAGAGACAAATCCGGAGCGCGGCGTTCCGTTATCGACTTCTTGCACCAGGATCGTCGCAGCGTCCGGGGCTGCGTCCTGTATCGCTGCTTCGAGCCTGGATTTCACCGTGGCCGCTGTGGAGCCGCAGCCGCCGGACTTAAGATGCAGGCGCAGCGTAACCGCGCCGTCGTCGCTGATTGAAACCAGCTCGGCCTTAGCGGCGTGCGAATCGAGGAAGTTGCGCGATTTCTCGAGTGCAGCTCTGACGCGTGTTTGCATGTCGGAAGGATGCAGGCCATACAACAGAAGTAAGCTGCTGACCAGTTGATCGCCGCCGAATTTCCGGATGAGCGACTCACCGGTCTCACCGGCCTGGGAAGTAATGGTCAGGATTTGTTCGAGCGCAGCTCCATGCAGCGCCATCAGGGACTCGAGGAGTTCCTTGGCCATGGCGCGCGCGTTCGGGTCGGTGGTAGCTTCGAGTTGCTCGACGATTTCGCCGATCCGCTGG